>Ga0265295_1000276_pt1 | contig 106315 bp, 87 predicted proteins | sample Munlansysbiofilm_FD_192503 | JGI IMG/M metagenome (GOLD analysis project Ga0265295, IMG submission 192503) | Leachate microbial communities from a municipal landfill in Southern Ontario, Canada - Methane capture system biofilm | ecosystem: Engineered > Solid waste > Landfill > Unclassified ...
CGCAAAGAAAGCAATCCCTTAGGGAAGGTATTTATACTATTTATAGAGTTTTATTAGGTTGTATATGGCTTGGGAAGAAACTACATTTACGAACATGGGATATTTGGGGTAATAGTTCTGAAATTTGTTCTGGTTTGTATATTTTCCCGTAATCTATCTTTACACTCTGTACAAAAGAGTGGAATATGGGTTTAGTTGTTGACGCAATTGGGCTTTTTCGTTATTCTTGCCTAAGTGTCAAAATTTTGCGTAGGAATAAGAGGATTTTCAACATGGCAACACCTAAATATAAGACTTCAAAAGCTAGTTCAGCTTCCCGTAAGGCAGCTAACATGCGTCTTGCTCTCCCAACCCTTTCTCGTTGTGGTACCTGTGGCAACATGGTAGTGCCTCATCGTGTATGTCCCAAGTGCGGCTTTTATCGTGGTGTTCAGGTAGTTGAACTGCAAGACAAATAGTTCCCATTTTAGGAGATTAACGTAATGGATAATAAAGAAATTTTTGAAAAAGTAAAAGCGCTTATTGCAGATAAGCTGGAAATTGATGTTGCAAAAATCTCTATGGATGCTTCCTTCAGGAAGGATCTTGGAGCAGACAGCTTGGATACCTATGAGTTGGTATATGCCATTGAAGAGGAATTGGGCGTTTCCATTCCTGATGAGAAGGCTAACGAGTTTGAAACCGTCAAGGATGCAGTAGATTTTCTTTCAACTCAGCTCTAGGGCGTAGGTCTATGGACCCATATGCCTTTGGTAAAGCTCCCGCTATCTCTCCTTCGAGAGAACGGGAGCTTCTTGCATTCAAGCAAGCAAGCAAGATGAAATGTGATGATTTGAACCTGCTCAACCTGGCCTTCACCCACCGCTCCTTCGCCAATGAGACGACAGAGGAGGTGGGGAACAACGAGCGGTTGGAGTTCCTCGGCGACAGTGTCCTGGGCATGTGCGTCGCCGATTGGCTTTTAAGAAATCTTCCTGCAAAGCAGGAGGGGGATTTCTCAAAAATCAAGAGCGTGGTCGTCAGTGAGGACAGTCTTACCATGATAGCTCGCAAGCTGGAAGTGGATAAGTACCTGCTCATCGGCAAAGGTGAGGAGAACAGCGGGGGCAGGGACAAGAAGACCCTGCTTGCAGACTGCATGGAAGCCCTGTTCGCCGCCTGTTATCTCGATAGCGGCTTTGAGGTGGCAAAAGAGTTTGTCATGCGCTACCTCAAGGACCAGATCCAGGCTGTGCTCAAGTATGACTACCACCGTGACTACAAGACCAGTTTGCAGGAGTACATGCAGAAGAAATGGAGAAAGTGCCCGGTCTATACCCTGGTCAAGAAAACAGGGCCCGAGCACGAGTTCACCTTCTTTGTTGAGGTTCAGGTGAACAACCAGAGCTTTGGACCGGCGCAGGGGCGCAGCAAGAAAGATGCTGAGCAGAATGCAGCCAAGATTGCCTATGAGTCTGTGGTTGTGCCGACTCTCTCCTGATAGTTCCGAGCAATGGTGAGCAGGCGCTCACCATTGTTCTGCTTTGGGTCGTCGAGTACCGTCTCAAGCAGATACCCTAGCGTTGCCCCAATGTCTTTTCCCCTGATTCCCATCTTCATCAGATCATTACCGTCAACGGCGAGGTCCTTGATGCTCAAGGCATCCTTGGCTGCAAGGATCGCTTCGATGCGCCCTTGCAGCTCATCGATGAGCGTCGTATCAGGCTCCCCATGAATGGCGATCTGGTCGGCGATGCGCAACTGGAAGAGCAGGGGGATGTCCCCTAGGCCCACGCGCGTTATGAAGCGCCTCACGGCGCTGTCGCTCCAATCGCTTTGGTAGTTGAACATATGCTCCTTCACCAGATGGGTGACTATGCGTATCTGCTCATTGCTTGCCTTCAGGTAGTGCATGATGGCCTTGGCCTCCCGTGCAGAGATGGCTTCATGGGCGTAAAAAGTATTTCTTTCGATTCCTTCCCTGATCGTTTCACTTTTTCCAATATCATGGAACAGGGCTGCAAGGCGTACGGGCAGGGGGAAGTTCCTCTCAGCGGCGGCCTGGCAGGCGGCAATGTTATGCTGCAGGATATCCTGGTGATGCATTCCTCCCTGCATGATTTTGTCCCCTTTGGCAAGGGAAGGGAAGAGCGTTGAGAGTATGCTGCACTGGTGCATGTACTGAAGCCCGACAGTGGGGTGATCGGATCCCACCAGCTTGAACAGCTCCTCACGGATCCGTTCGCTGCTGACCTTCCTGAGGTTCTCCTTCTGATCCTTCATCGCCCTGAGGGTCTCCCCTTCAATGCTGAAATCCAGCTTGGAAGCGATCCTGCATGCGCGCAGGATGCGAAGGGCATCCTCTTCAAAGCGCTTCTCAGCGATTCCGATGGCACGGATGGTCTTCGCCTGAAGGTCCTCCATCCCCCCGTTGAGGTCGATGATGGCCCCGGTGGCGCAGTCGGAAGCAAAGGCGTTGATGGTGAAGTCGCGCCTCTTGAGGTCCTCCTCAAGATTCCTGATGAAGGTCACGCTGCTGGGGTGCCTGCCATCGAGATAGGTGCCGTCGCTGCGGAAGGTGGTTACCTCAAACATCTGCTTTTCAAAAATGACCGTAACGGTCCCATGCTCTATGCCCGTTGGGATGACATGCCCGAACAGTGCCTTCACTTCTGCAGGCTCTGCATCGGTGGTAAAGTCGAAGTCCTCACTCTCCAAACCCAGCAGATGGTCACGGATCGCCCCCCCCACTATATAGAGGGAGAAGCCCCCCGCTTTGAAGCGGGCGGAAAAGCGTCGTATGGATGGGGAGACGGGGAAGGTTTTCATACTGCCACACTACTGGTACAAAGAGGAAAGGTCAACGTAATAATGGTTGGCAAAGGTTGTCATTTCACCTCATTATGAATAGAATGGCACTAATGCGGAAGTTAACCAAGGCTTCCGGGAACAAGGAGCGTCTATGTTTCGTCCAGTAACTACAAGGGTTGATTTCCCTGCAATGGAAGAGGGTATCCTCTCTTTTTGGCAGCAAGAGGATATTTTTGGAAAATCGATATCTATGCGTCCCGCACAGGATGAGTTCGTCTTTTATGACGGGCCTCCCTTTGCAACTGGCCTTCCCCATTTTGGCCATCTGGTCCCGGGGACCATCAAGGACGCCATACCTCGTTACCAGACCATGAAGGGCAAGCGGGTGAACCGCCGCTTCGGGTGGGACTGTCACGGCCTTCCTGTCGAGTTTGAGATGGAGAAGACGCTGGGCATCAGCGGCCCTTCGGCCATCCATGAGTACGGGGTCGCCAATTTCAACGAACAGTGCCGGTCGATCGTCCTGCGCTATACCAAGGAGTGGGAGAACACCATCAACCGCATGGGGCGTTGGGTCGACTGGGAGAATGGCTACCGCACCATGGACACCGACTATATGGAGTCCATCTGGTGGGTGTTCAAGACCCTGTTTGAGAAGGGCTTCATCTATGAGGGGTACAACATCCTTCCCTACAGCCCGGCTCTGGGGACTCCTCTGTCCAACTTTGAGGTAAACCTCGGCGGGTATCAGGATGTCGTCGACCAGGCCGTTACGGTCCGTTTTGCCGTGGACGGTGAAAAGGACACCTATTTCCTGGCGTGGACCACCACACCCTGGACCCTTCCTTCCAACCTAGCCCTGGCCTTTGGGCCTGCAATCGATTATGTGAAGATCCTGGACAAGAGCGACAACAGCTACTACATCCTGGGCAAGGACCGTCTTGGCCACTACTACAAGGATGAGACCCTGTACGAGATAGTGGACGAGCAGAAGGGTACCTTCTATGCAGGCATGCGCTACGAGCCGCTGTTCCCCTATTTTGCCCATCTCAAGGATGTGGGTGCGTTTGTCTGTGTCCTGGGTGATTACGTCACCACCGAAGACGGATGCGGCATCGTCCATACAGCCCCGGGCTTTGGCGAGGATGACTACCAGGTGCTCAAGGGCACCGGCATCCCCACGGTATGCCCCATCGACAGCGAGGCGAATTTCACCAGCGAAGTCTCTGACTTTGAGGGACGGTTCGTCAAGGATACCGACAAGGATATCATTGCCCTCCTCAAGGAGAGGGGCAAGCTTGTCAAGCGGGAAAACTTCCTGCACCCCTATCCCTTCTGCTATCGTACCCACAAACCCCTCATCTATCGTGCGATGGAGTGTTGGTTTGTAGATATCCAGAAAATAAAGACCTCCATGCTCAATGCCAACGAACAGATCACCTGGATGCCCGAACACCTCAAGTACGGTCGTTTCGGCAAGTGGCTTGAAGGGGCTCGTGACTGGGCCATCAGCCGCAACCGTTTCTGGGGCAACCCCATTCCCGTCTGGAAATGTGACGGCAGCGACCACATTGAGGTGATAGGAAGCAGGGAGGAGCTTGAAGCGAAGTGCGGACAGGTCGTCCCTGACCTGCACAAGCACTTCATCGATGACCTCACCTGGCCGAGCCCTGATGGAAAGGGGACCATGAGGCGCATCCCCGATGTCCTGGACTGCTGGTTCGAGTCCGGCTCGATGCCCTATGCCCAGCTGCACTACCCGTTTGAGAACAAGGAGTACTTTGAGGAGCACTTCCCGGCTGACTTCATCTGTGAAGGGCTGGACCAGACCCGCGGTTGGTTCTATACCCTGACAGTCCTTGCGGCGGGTCTGTTCGACAAGCCCGCCTTCATGAATTGCATCACCAACGGCATCGTGCTTACCCCAGAGGGTAAGAAGATGAGCAAGAGTGCCAAGAACTATACCGACCCGATGGAGATAGTGAACTCCTATGGCGCCGACTCGCTTCGGTTTGCCCTCATGAACAGTGCGGTCGTCAGGGCCGAGGACCTCAAGTTCAGCGAGGAGTCCGTCAAGGATGTGCTCAAGAGCCTCATCATCCCCTTGTGGAATGCCTACTCCTTCTTTGTGACCTATGCGAACATCGACGGATATGAGCCGAGTGAGACCGCCTACGACAAGCTCTCCAATCCTATGGATATCTGGATCATCAGCAGCAGCGAGAAGCTTATCCAGGAGGTGACTGCAGCCCTCGATGCCTATGACATCCAGAAAGCCTGTTCGCTGTTCCTGCCGTTCATCGATGACCTGAACAACTGGTACATCCGCAGAAGCCGCAGGCGGTTTTGGAGAAGTGAGAATGATGGGGACAAGAAAGAGGCGTATGACACCCTCTATCGCGTCCTCTTGACCTTCATCAAGATAGCCGCCCCCATCATCCCCTTCACCACCGAGGAAATCTACCAGAACCTCAAGACTGACGAGATGAGCCAGAGCATCCACCTTGAGCTCTATCCAGAGTATCAGGGCGAACAGCGCGACCTCGAGCTGGAGAGAAGGATGGCCCTGACGCAGAAGGCAATCGTCATGGGACGATCGCTTCGAGCCTCGAACAACCTCAAGACACGCCAGCCCCTGCAGACCCTCTTTCTTGTCGATAGGACAGAGGAGGAACGCGAAGTCCTCGCTGCAATGGCGGACATCATAGCCGAGGAGCTGAACGTCAAGGAGGTCCTCATCCAAGCCGATGAGAGTGAGTTGGTCAGCTATAGCGCCAAAGCAAACTTCAAGGCCCTGGGTGCTAAGCTTGGCAAACACATGAAGAGCGTGGCATCCCAGATAGAGTTGTTCTCAGGAGAGAAGATCGCCTCCATCCTTGATGGGAAAAGTGTCATGGTTGGGTACAGCGAAGGTGAGATCGAGATCACCGGCGAATACATCGTAGTCCAGCGTTCTGAAAAGGAAGGGGTGAAGGTGCTCAACGATGGGACCCTTACCGTAGGATTCGATACCAAGGTTACAGAGGAACTCCTGCACGAGGGCATAGCGCGTGATATCGTGCGCAGTGTCCAGAACCTTCGCAAGGATAGCGGCTTTGAGGTCTCTGACCGAATTCAGCTGCTCTACGATGGAGACGAGGTTGTGCAGCAGGTTTTTGCGAACTTTGGAGACACTATTGCAAAGGAGACATTGTCCAACTCTCTAACCTTTGGTACACTGGAAAACGTCGGGGCTGTCGAGTGTGGCGATCATTTGGTGAGGCTTTCTGTAACAAAGGATTGAACAGATGAAAAAGAGTAAGGTTGTAGTGGTATCGGTTATCGTCGTGCTGTTCCTCTCTTCTTGTGCCACCCTGGCAAAAAAAGAGAGGCCTTACTTCCACTTCCAAGCGATGGCACAGCAAGGTGCCATCGTAGCGACTGTCAATGCTGTCTCAGAACCCGACCTTATCGCCTCGGCCTTTGGCGACCTCTCTGAATTCGCCACCCGTGCCTCTCGTGTCTCGCTCTCGCTCACCCCTATCGCAGCGACCTATCCTCTACAGCAGGATGCCCTTGCTGCCTATGGGGTGGTGGAGGGTGACTATCCCAGGTTTCTGCTGAACACCGGCATGATGTATGCCAGGGAGCTGAGGCAGAAGAGCAACAAGGATGGACTGTCCTGGTTTAGCCAGAAGGATGGGCCCTTGAGCTTGTACACGCCGAAAAATGATGAGCTGCTCTTCACCAACGGCCCGTATGAGGAGGCCTATGGCCTTTACAGGTCCAAGGCTCGGCTCATACCCGATGAGGTGGCCCTCAAGATGGCGAATGCCTCCATAGCGATCTACGCCCATGAGCCGGAGACCTTCTTTGATCTTGGGCTGAACCTTCCGCAGTCTGTCTTCCAGCAGGCAACGGAGGTGCTCCTGCTCATCCACCAGGTGGACGGGCTGTACACCGCAGATGCGTACATCACCATGGAGAGTGAGAAACTGGCCACCACCGTATCTCAGATGGTACGAAGCGGCTACTTGGCAAGATTGAAAAAGGATAGGATTCCTTTTAAGATTGCCGAACTGAAATTGATGTTTTTGCTCGATGATGACCTTGTTACCATCTTTCAGATGCCCCTGAGCGAGGAGCAGATGCAGATGGTCAGGCAGGGCCTTACCGGGGTCTTATAGCATAAGGAGATACCAGATGCCTAGTTATGAATATGAATGCCAGAATTGTCATGCCCATGTGGAATTGGTGCAATCGATAGAAAAGCACCCGGCTCCTGCCGAGTGTCCCTTTTGCAGCATGCAGCACACTATGGTGAGGGTCTTCAACCTGCAAGGGAATACCCCTGGGGCTGAACTAGAAAAGACGGAAGAGGAGTAGGTTGTGGAAACCAGAAAAAGAATACTGACCGGTGATAGGACTACGGGAAAGCTCCATTTGGGGCACTATGTGGGTTCCTTGAAAACACGCTTTGAATTGCAGGACAGCTATGAGGAGTTCATTCTCCTGGCTGATGTCCAGGCACTGACCACCCATTTCAACAACCCCAAGCTTATCAACAGCAGTATCTATGATGTGACCATTGATAACCTCTCGGTGGGCCTCGACCCCAATAAGGTCACCTTCGTCCAGCAGTCTCAGGTAAGCTCAATTGCGGAGCTCACCATCTTCTACTCCATGATAGTCACAGTCAACCAGCTGCGCCACAATCCTACCATCAAGACTGAGGCGCAGAACTATGGCTACGAGGACATTACCTATGGTTTTCTCGGGTACCCGGTCAGCCAGACTGCAGACATCACGTTCTGCAATGCTGATGTAGTGCCGGTAGGGGAGGACCAGGTCCCCCATATTGAGCTTTCACGCAAGATAGTGCGCAAGTTCAACAAGCTCTATGGAACGGACATCACCCAACCCCAGGTGAAGCTCAGCCAGGTGGGGCGCCTCAGCGGCCTTGACGGCAATGCAAAGATGGGCAAGAGCATGGGCAATGCGATCTACCTTTCCGACACTCCCGAGCAGGTGTGGAAGCTTGTGCGCAAGGCGGTCACAGACCCCGCCAGAGTCACCACCGATATACCCGGACACCCTGAGGTCTGCAATATCTACAAGTATCACCAGATCTTCAACGCAGAGCAGGCCCCTGAGATCCATGAGGGGTGCACCTCGGCAAAGCTTGGTTGCTTTGAGTGCAAGAAACGCCTGAATGTCGTGTTGAACAACCTTCTCGATCCCATGAGGGAGAGGAGGGCCTACTATGAGAACCATATGGCCGAGGTCAGGGAGATCATAATGGAGGGGACGCGCAAGGCGAATACGATAGGGAATGAGAACCTTGACGCCATCAAGGAAAAGATGTTCCTGAAGATATGAGAAAGGGGAGGGAAACCTCCCCTTTTCCATGTTATGCACCGGTTACTCGCTTATGGTGCATCTCTTGTGCAATGAATGCAAAATCTATTGCAAGGTTACTTATTGAGAATACATACAATTATGGTATACTTATTACCTGATTGGTTTCTGCCAAGAAGAAAAAATAGGAGAAATGTATGAAAAAACTGCTTGTCCTGCTGATGGTAGCCATATTGCTGGGTACCTCCGTATTTGCCACAGGTTCCAAAGAGGCCCCTGCTGCAAAGCCTGCCCCCGTCATCGAGGAGATGTCCCACGATGAGCTGGTGGCCCGTGCAAAAGAAGAGGGGAAGGTTGTTGTCTATGCCACCTCGAGTCGCATAGCCAAGGCCGCCGTTGCTTTTACCAAAGAGTACGGAATTGAGGTCGTCAGCTCCAATCTCAAGGATTTTGAACTGATTGAGAAGGTCTCCAAGGAAGCGCAGGCCGGTGTAGTGGGCGCTGACTTCGTCCTTGCTCAGGATGCCGGGAGACTGGTCGGCGAGCTTATCAAGCCCGCCTACCTCTACAACTATGTACCCCCGACACTGACGGATGTCATTCCCGCCTCCATGCAGAGTCCCCTGCAGGTCTTTGCCATAAACAAGGTATTCATCTACAACGATGAGGGCCTGACAAGCTCCCCCTATACCAATATCTGGCAGTTTGCCGACCCCAAGTACAAGAGTCTCCTGCAGTTCAAGAACCCGTTCCAGGAGGGTGTGAACGCAAACTTCCTGACCATGTGCACAAGTCCTGAGTGGTCTGCAAAGATCGCCAAGGCGTACAAGTCCTATTTCGGCAAGGATATCACTCTCACCACACCCAATGCAGGGTATGAGTGGATCAAGGCGATCTACGAGAATGACCTCATCGTCGGAACCAGTGACACCAACATCGCTGAGAACGTAGGCATCAAGGGTCAGAACGCCAAGCGCCAATTCCCCCCTGTCGGCCTTTTTGTATTCTCCAAGGCACGCTATGCCACGAGCAAGAACCTTGCCCTCAAGCCGGCGATGACCATGGAGCCTTTCAGCGGCTTCTACTACAGCCTCTATGCCCTGATGACCCGCTCCGCTGCCAATCCTCATGCAGCCAAGCTGTTCATCGAGTTCCTCTACACTGCCGAAGGGTTTGCCCCCTGGGGTGCTGATGTCGGTACCTACAGTGCCAATCCCAACAATCCTATCCAGGATGACATCGACTTCCCCTTTGCCACCTGGCAGCCCCTGCTTGTAGAAGAGGATGGAGCGTATTGCTTTGACAATCGTGCTGAAGTTGAGGAGTTCCTCAACCAATACATCTACTAAACCCTGAACGTACATTATGGCCTGCAGATTCCTGCAGGCCATCTAGTAAGGAAATAGCTCATGAGTGCCAGAAGCCAATTGAATACCTTCAAGTCCTTTATCAAGAAGCCCCACAACATTATCCTGGTGGTCCTTTTTGTTGTATTGGGATATCTGACCCTTGTCCCGTTGCTGACCATTGTCATGGACACCGTCACCGTACACTCTTCGGAGGCACGGTTTGTAAAGCAGGATGTCGGCACCCTGACCCTTTACCACTGGAAAAAGATGTTTGCCAGTGGCATCACCAGCCAAAAGACCTTCTACGAACCATTTATGAATACGATGGTTGTCGCCTTTCTCTCCTGTGTCATGGCCATCATTGTCGGGGGCTTCTTTGCCTGGACAGTGACGAGAACCAATATCAGGGCGAAGGGGTTCATCTCCACCGTCTTTGTATTCCCCTACATCATGCCGGCCTGGACCTTGGCCATGGCATGGCTTAACTTCTTCAGAAACTCCCGCATAGGTGGGGCCCCCGGACTCTTCACCGTGCTTACCGGCATAGAGACGGCAAACTGGTTTGCCTACGGTCTCTTTCCCATAGTCATCGTGCAGGGGCTGCACTACGCTCCCTTTGCCTACATCCTCATCGGGGGGATCCTGAGGAACATGGATGCAAACCTCGAGGAGGCGGCAATGCTGCTGCACGCCTCAAGGTGGCAGATCACCATGAAGATAACCCTTCCCATCGTGAAGCCCGCCCTGCTCTCCACCTTCCTGCTGGTATTCTCCTCCACCATGAGCGCCTTCGCCGTTCCGGCCTTCCTGGGAAGCCCGGTTCGCTACCAGGTGCTTACCACCCAGATGTTCCGCACCCTCAACGGGATGAACCCCGGCTACGGATACATCATGGCCCTGGTCATGATCGCCATAGGGGTGGGGATCCTGATGCTCAACCAGTGGATAACCGGAAGAAGGAAATCCTATACCACCATCACGGGCAAAAGCTCCAACATCTCGCTGTTCAACCTGCGCAGGTGGCGCACCCCCCTTACGGTGATCCTCATCACCTTTCTGATGATGATCGCCATCCTGCCGCTGTTCTCCTTTGCCATCGAGTCCTTCATCATGGCTCCGGGAGACTACTCCTTCTCCAACTTCACCACAGAGTTCTGGATCGGAGCGGGCAGGGCGGACATTGCCAACAGCGAGCCCGGCATCCTGCGCAACCCCTCCATATGGCTGGGTCTGACAAACAGCCTCAAGCTCTCGGTCATCGTCTCCCTCATTGCAGGGACTGTGGGGATACTTGCAGGCTACTCCATAGCAAAACGCAGGGGATCGCGCTTGGCGACCTGGGTGAACAACCTGACATTCTTCCCATACCTGATGCCTTCGATGGCATTCGGTGCCATATTCCTTTCTATGTTTGCCGTTCGCAGGGGCTTCATCCCCGCCTTGTATGGATCATTCTGGCTGCTTGTCATCGTCGGTGCGGTAAAGTACCTGCCTTTTGCCTCAAGAAGCGGCATCAATGCGATGCTTCAGCTCTCAGGGGAGATAGAGGAGGCGGGCACCATCATGGGCATCGGGTGGTTCAAACGGATGACCCATATAATCTTCCCGATACAGAAGGCCACCTTCATCAGCGGCTATCTGTTGCCCTTCATATCCTGCATGCGTGAACTCTCACTATTTATCCTGTTGGTTTCTCCCTCTACGAGAATCCTCACCACACTGCTGTTCCAGTACAATGAGAAGGGCTGGAACCAGTATGCCAATGCCATCAACCTGATGATCGTAGTCATCGTGGTGGGCCTCAACTTGTTGGTTACCAAGCTGACGGGGGCCTCCATCGACAAGGGAATCGGAAACACCTAAGGAGCACTAGATGCCAAAGATTGAATTGAAGCACGTTACCAAACGTTTTGGAAAATTTGTAGCAGTGGATGACCTGAATCTGGTCATAGATGACCGTTCCTTTGTAACCCTGCTCGGGCCTTCAGGATGTGGAAAGACCACCACACTGCGAATGATAGCCGGTCTTGAAACCCCCACAGAGGGGGAGATCATCATCAATGACAAGGTCGTCTTCTCCTCGGAGGCAGGCATTGATATCCCGCCGGACAAGCGTGGTGTGGGCTTCCTCTTCCAGAACTATGCCCTGTGGCCTCATATGACTGTCTACAAGAACATCTCCTTCGGATTGGAAAACCTGAAATGGGACAAGGCCGAGATCAAGGCGCGCGTTGAGGAGCTGCTGACCATGCTCAAGATCTCCGAGTTTGCCGCAAGATACCCCTCCGAGCTCTCCGGCGGACAGCAGCAGCGCGTTGCCATCGCCAGGACCCTCGCCACAGGACCCAAGGCACTTTTCATGGATGAGCCGCTTTCCAACCTCGACGCCAAGCTGAGGATGGAGATGCGCACCGAGCTCAAGCGGTTGCACAGGGAGACTGACTCCACCTTTGTCTATGTCACCCATGACCAGCTCGAGGCTATGACCCTCTCCAGCAAAATATGTCTGATGAAGGAGGGCCTACTGCAACAGTATGCCCCTCCCTTGGAAGTCTATCGTCGCCCTGCGAACACCTTCACCGCTGACTTTGTCGGCTCGCCCAACATCAACCTGATCAAGGCTGAGGTGACCAGCTTGGATCCCATCAGGCTGGGCCTTCCTGGAAAGGTTGCCCTTGTGTTCGAACCTCTGGACAAGATGAACCTGAAGATAGGTGCAAAGGTCATCCTAGGCATGCGCCCTGAACACGTAGCACTCACCGAAGAGCCCTCCATGGCTGAGGCGACGGTGCTTACCTCCCTGCCTTCGGGTATGGAGACCATTGTCCAGCTGAAGATGGGGGAGAGCTACATTCATTCGGTGGTGTTCGGAGACCTTGACTTTGACCTGGAGAAAAAGGTCGGTCTGGATTTCTCCTCAGGGAAGTTCAATCTCTTTGACCAGGAGAGCCTGGACAATCTGGGCCAGGGTCTTCTGAAGAAGGCCTAGGCTGATGGAGGACACGCTTGCTCAAGATGGGTTGTGTGTCCTCTATTTCTGTAAGGGTACGGCATACCGTACAAAGGAATGTTGATGAAAAGAAATCTTTTCAAAGCGTATGATATCCGTAGCAAACAGAGCAACTTCGATGAGGAGACCTCCAACGGCCTCTGCCACGCCATAGCCTATTACATGCTCCACGATGTGAAGACCAAGAGTGTGGTCCTGGCAAGGGACTCCCGCCTTGGCGGCGAGGCCCTGATGCAGACAGCCCTGGACATCTTTGTGCAATCAGGGCTGACAGTCTATCTCGAAGCCAACCCGATAGGGTCGTGCCAGTTCTACTACGCGTGCATGCAGCATCCTGAAAGCGGCGGCGTCATGATAACCGCCAGCCACAACCCCGGCACCTACCTTGGTATGAAGATAGTGGCTAAGGATGTGGAGAGTGTCTCCCTGGAAAGCGGTCCTGAAGGCGGCCTGGGCAAGATAGAGTTTTATTATGAGAAGCCCCTCTTGGCCAACAAGCGCAAGGGTGGGGCAATCATTCCCCTCAATCTGATGGACCAGTTCATCGATTACTCCATGCGCCTTGCAGGTGTCCCCTCAGGAAGTCTTGAGGGGTTGCCTGTTGTCTGTGACTTCCTGCATGGAAGCTACGGTGCGGCAGTCAGCCGTGCACTTACCCAGTGTGGTGTCCAGGGGGTCTACCGCCACCTTGTTCCCAACGGCAATTTCCCTGCAGGTGATCCCAACCCGGGCAGTGATGCGAGCATGAGGACAACCCTTTCCTACCTGCAGGAGAACCCCTTTGACCTCTGCTTCGCCTATGATGGCGATGGCGACAGGATGGACCTCATCTATAAGGGAAGCCAGCTCACACCCTCTTTTGTCATGAGCGTCATCGCCAGCGAAGTGGCCTCTATGTTCGCCCCATATTTCGGTAAGGAAGCAGAGAGCTTTGAGCCGACCTTCCTGTTCGATATCAAGGCCTCCCCAACGGTGCTGTTGAAAAGTGTCATGCAGGGCAGGAAGATAGCCTTGGTACAGAATGGACACTCCTTTATCAAAAGTGCCCTTCTGAAGGGGAGAGAACAGCATGTTCTAGCGGCTGTGGAGGAATCCGCCCACTACTACCTGCAGTTCCCCCAGAGTGTAGGCGTTTGGGATAGTCCCAAGTTCTCCACAGAAAACACCCTGTTCTACACCCTGCTGGTCCTGAAGGCATATATCACTGACCCTGCTCGCTTTGATGAGGCAAAAAGACTGCAGCAGAGCACCTGGAGGGCCAGGGAGTGGTCTGTCATGGTCAAGGAGGCTGGCAAGCGCATAGCCTTGCAAAGTGAGATAGAGGAGCTCCTGTTCAAGATGGGGGCATCGAAGGTCACTGAGAACGAACAGGGTGAGAGCCTTGGGGCTGCCCTATACCGTTTCAATCTCCCATTGCACTATGATGCGGATGCCCTTCTCAAGTCCCCTTGGTTCCAGGTCTTCCAGCGGGTCAGCCAAAGTGAGGATGCCCTGCTCAGGTGGGAGGTCCTTGCCAGTGACGAGAAGATAGGGTCGAGGGTCTTTGAAGAGATAGCAAAGGTCCAGCAGAGGTATAGGTAAGGTGTACAGGGTTGTGTTGGCATCATGCTAAAAGATGCTAGAAACAACCAACCATATCCCATACATATATATATGTAATACTTACAAATGATAGGCATCCACACTAGGGGATGCCTGTCATAATCGATGTACATGGTATCTCAGATCCATGTATTATTTGTAGATTTCTCTCCTATTTCCTATGACTAAAACTCCTATGATGACATTTTCAGTATCAATATTGGCAATCAATCTGTAATTTCCAACCCTACATCTCCATTTGCCTTGTACATTTACCTGTAAGGCTTTTCCATGCACATAAGGATTTTGACAGGTGACTAGATTTTTTCGTATCCAAGCCATGATGATTCTAGCATCATTTTAATCCATCTTTGTTACACTTTTCTGTGCTGGTTTTTCAAACCTGACTGAATAGTGTTTATTCATCAAATCCCAGTTCAATCATCATTTCACCAAAGCTTATGTCTTGAGGATTTTCACTATGATCCTTCATAGCCTGATAATAGAGTTTTACATCAATATCATCTTCTATCTTCTCTAAAACAGATTCTCTGATCAAATCAGATATAGTTATGTTTTTCGCTTGAGCATAATCTTTCACTAATTTGTTGTCATCATCACTGATTCTTACTGTAATTATATTCATAATAATCCTCCTCTGTACATGCGTTGTGATACGAAATGAGAGTATTGTACATACTCACTTCAAGAGAGAACTAATAAATACTCCCTTAGGATTTGCCTTGTGTTCCATTTTTTTGTAATCCTAAAGTAAAAACCAAATACGGGATGCAAAGCAAAGTTCCTAATACCGACATGACAAGAAAAGAGCGATGCAGGGAGTACCTGTCTCCTATCCATCCTACAAGGGGGAAGAGGGCGATCATGAACGTGCTGAAGGCCATGCTCTGAAAGGAAAGGATGGTTGCCCGTTGGGTGCTGGGTATGAGCCTGTTCAGATAATCGCCGACTGTTACGATCAGGATACCTTCAATGCAGCCGGTCATGATGTAGGACACCATCGCCCAGGGGGAGAGTGCGACTGCCCAGAGGCAGAGAAGAAGCAGTAAGGGCATACCCACCAGAACTCCCTTCTGGCCAATTGTGCGTTCAATGTTCACTGCCTTGAACGAGGTGAAGCCTGCAACTATCGCATGCACCGCAAAGACAATGCCAATCTGCCTTTCAGAGAAGCCTTGTTGGGTCCAGAAGTTCTGCAGGTAAAAGAACAGGCAGACCATGAAGGCAAACAGCAGTTCAGAAAACAGGATGAGAAACCCGATACGGGGCTTATCGACCATGACTCCGGCACTGTCTGCAATCTGGTTTTTCATGGAGAAGAGAATGGATTTCCCCAAGCCCATATCCAGGCTGTTATCCTTCTTGCACTCCATAGGGGGTTCGGTAAAACCCAGGGAGAGAAGGGCTGCCGCCAAGCAAATAGCCATGGAGATGCCGAATGCAAAGGCATAGCTATGGAGTGCAAGGTAGCCTCCTATGAGGAAGGCCACCACAGCAGAACCCTGGGCAATGAGTTCCTGTCTTCCCAATACCTTCATGTAGGAATCCTCTCTTCCTATAGCCAGGAGGGAGTCATAGACCAAAGCGTCACCCGCCCCTGATTCAAGATTATACCCCAAGGCTGAGATGGCAAACCCTATAAGCTGCAGGGCAAAACTCTGAGAGTGGAACATGATTGCAAGACTCAGTATGCTAACCACTCTTCCTGCTATCCTGCTGGTCTTACGTCCCCAGAGGTCGGCAACTGAGCCTGTCGGGACCTCCATGAAAAAGGAGACGATATGGAAGGTCGCTTCAAGGATGCCCAGCTGCAAAAGGGTGAACCCCCGTGAGGCAAGGTAGATCATCCACACACCCCGTACCAGGCCGAGGTTGAGCAGAAGCGTATACTGATAGTGTATGCTGATGTTTTTGGCAAACGGTGAAGTGTTCATGCTGCAGGGCTCCTTTCTTGCCAACAACATTCTAGACTACTGAAACCCTAACGACAACAACCAAAAGCAAAAGAATGCCAGACATGTAAAAACCTTGGGGGCTCACTATGCACCCTACAGTCATCGATGAATATCAAGCCTATGCAAAGAGGTTCGAAAAGGGTGTTGGAGAGGATGCAAGACCCAACCTATGCTCTGGTTGCCGAGCATTACCTCTTTGCCATGATCAGAAGGGACGCAACTCTCAAGTCCTTGGCGAAAGCCTCTCTTTGAATACCGTGTATGCAGGCTTCTTTTTGAGCCTTTTGGTATAAAGGCCCGAGTGCTTGTGATAGGACTCATCAGAGTCCACAAGCTTGAAGTAGTACGCCTCTGTTATGGGAAGGCTCTCTATCGCATCGATGTAGGCATCCATGCGCATCGCATGGTAGCGTTTGTCGGTCTGTTCAAACTCCGAGCTCGGACCTCCAAACTCTGAGACCACGATGGGAACACCCTTGGGAAGGAGTGCAAGATAGGCAGGCCAGTTCTCTGCATCATCATAGAGATGGACATCCAGCACATCATAGGAGGCATGCTCCAGCACATACTCAACATGAGCCTTGGTCTCCACCCTCATGTACTCCTCCCTATCCCTCGCCATTCGTTGCATCAGCCTCTCCTGCGTCCAGTTCCTTGCCAGCTGGATGCGATCAAGGTCAAGGTTGGGTTCCCCTAGCTCCATCAGGGAGTAGAGGCGGGTAAGGCCCCCAAGGACCACCTCTGTCTGAGGAGCATATTTCTGGACCGCTTCATACAGCATATTGGTGTAGAGGACAAACTTCCTTATCCCCTCCCAATCGGTGTAGCCGTCACTGCCTGCCTCCCATTCATTGCCAAACTGGATCTTGTCGATGTTGTCGTAACGGACCAGCAGCTCCTGCATAAAGCGCTCAAGGGCATACTCATCAAACAGGTTGGTAGATCCTGTGGTATTGGGTTGGATGGCCCAGGCAGGGGCGACACTTGCGATGGTGAGAAATACCTTGATGTCGTTCTCCTTGGCAGCCTGCATGCGCTCATCCATGGGCTTCCAGGCGAAGGAACCCTGTTGCGCTTCCCTCTCCCTCCAGTCGATCGCTATGCGCACCCTGTCAATCGACAGGTCCTGCATCGCCTTGATGGTGAAAGCCCTGTGCTCCTCATGGGCGAAGGGAGGGAAGGAGAGCCCGGCCTTGATCGCAGTCTGCCCGTATACAGAGTAGGCCCCCTGTGTTCGCCTGAGGCTCTCCCCACCCTTAGCTGAAGAGAACACCTGGTGGGGGAGGGTGAATAGGATGAGCAGGAGCCACATGGCGAGCAGGGCGGTTTGTCTGTTCTGGAACACTGGTTCACTGCTGTGGTTTTTTCTTCTCATGCCTGGGTACTCTTTTGTTTATTAGTTTATTTATTTATATATATTTCAATACTTTATTTTCACTATTTTCATTGCCATTGTTTGCCGTGCCTGCCTTGGCCATTGTCTTGAAAGAATCAGATCCCTTACAAAGAGGAAAGGGATGGCTCCTTGGTAGTGTACCATCCCTTCCCTTTTTGTTTTTCCGTCGCTTCTCAGGTATACCACTCAAACCGGTTCTTCTCTGCCAGCTCTTTCGCGAAGCGGGGCAGCGTCCTTACCGGATAGACCTCACTGTGACGGTCATGCTCCAGCATGGGCGTCACAATCCTCCAAGCCTCGGTGATCTCGCGCATGGTGGGAAAGAGGCTCTTGTCCCCCTGCAGTATCTTCTGCAGGATCTGCTCGTACGCCTCGGGGGTGTTTGCCCCGAAGGTCTCGGCCTGGTTGAACCTGAAGCTTACCGGCTTGGACTTCCACGAGGTGTTGGGCTGCTTGAGGTTGACGCTTATGTCTATGGTCAGCTCAGGATGGATGTTGATGATCACCGCATTCTCAGCGATGCCGCTGTCATGCATGACGTTCTTTGTCGTATTCTTGAACTTCACATAGATGAGGCTCTTCGCCTCCTTCTGCATCTTGCCGGTACGCACATAGATGGGTATGTCTGCAAAGAGAAAGGTGTTTACACAGAGCTTCAGCGCAGCATAGGTGGGCACATCGACAACGTGTCCGCTGTTCGCCCCCAAGGACTCGTACCTGCCCATGGAGAACTCCTCGATGGGGGAGATCGCCTTGAGCACCTTCACCTTTTCAACGGCTATGTCCTCCGAGGTGAGGGAGGCCGGCTCATTCATGGTGAGGTAGGTGATGATCTGCATGATATGGTTTTGGATGGTGTCGCGCACCACCCCGATCTTCTCATAGAAGCCGAGGCGCTGGTCCACCCCATGGGTCTCGTCGAATATGATCTGGATGCTCTCGATGGAGTCCTTGTCCCAGATCCTTCGGATGATGTCGTTGTGAAAGCGCATGATGAGCAGGTTCTGCATGAACTCCTTGCCCAAATAGTGGTCGATCCTGAAGATCTCCTTGTCCAGAAACGCGGTTTCAAGGATCTTGTTGTAGCGGATGGCAGAGTCGAGGTCGAAGCCGAAGGGCTTCTCCACCACAATCTTCTTGGTCAGGGAGCAGATGCTGCCCATGGAGGCGTCCACCTCCTGTATCTGGTGGATGGCCTCCTCATAGAGGTTGGGCTGGAGGGCCAGGTAGTAGATCAGCTCCACACTCTCCTTGCCCGCTACCATCGCCTTGAGCTTCTCTGTCAGGTTTGCCGTCGCATTGGGATCGGCCATATCGTAGGGCAGGTAGTCAAGGTGGTCCAGGAAAGCTTCGGGCGCCTCCTTGTCGATGATGGTCCCCACAAAGCTCTCGCGGTCCTCGAACCGTCTCCCCAAGGCCAGTATGTCGAATTCAAACCCTTTTTGTATGAGCTGCTCATATGCAGGATAGAGTTTCTTCAAAGCCAGGTCCCCTGTCCCGCCGTACTGTACTATGATTCTTTTCATTCGATTATTCCTTTAGGTCAGTGATGATGGTTACAGGAAAGTCCTGTCGGATGAAGAAGGCGCATGGAAGGGTCCTTGCATCCTCCTTGTCAGCGAGCAGTCTCATCAGGGCATCACGTTTTCCCTCCCCAAGGAAGAGCAGGTGGATAGGGGTCTTCTGTGCATGCTCCAAAAATCCTTTGTAGGTGAAGGTTACGCGCTTATTGGGGGGTTTGGGGGAGTTGGTAACCAAAGCGGTCTGTGCCTTCTCCTCGGAGGGGTAGGATCCGGGGAAGAGGGAGGCCATGTGCCCATCCTCTCCCACACCAAGGTAGACCAGGTCGAACTGCGTTTCACTGCTTTCAAGCAATGGCTTGCCTACGCTGGGTATGACCAGGCTTGTCTTAGCAAACCGATTGTTCTCTATTGCTTTGTCAAGGCCAGCTTCCAGGAGGGTGTCAGCATTCAATTCGCCGCTGAGCCTCTCATCGAGGAGGTAGAGCCTGATGCGTTTGAGAAGCTCATCATCGAGTGCGAGCATGCCTTTGATAAGGCTTGCGGCACTTCTTCCGCCAGGAAGGCCAATGCGGACAAGCCCTTCTCTTTCTTGTGCGATAGCCTCTATATGGGTGCGAACCAGTTGCTCCAGTGCCGCTCTTTCTTGTAATAGTAGTTTCTTCATACTTCAAATATACCCAATAAATGCCTAGGAGAACAGTGGCAGAGGTATGAGGAAACAAAAATAGGCTTATTGGTTGGCTGTTTCCAGCTTCTCCTTGGCTATCGCGAGCATCAGCTTGATGCGATTCTCCTGGTTCACATGGGTTGCCGAAGGGTCGTAGTCTATAGGCACAATATTGGCATCGGGGGCTTTCTCAGTCACTGTCCTGATCATGCCCTTGGCACAGATATGGTTGGGCAGGCACCCGAAGGGTTGGGTGCACACGATGTTCTTGTACCCTATGTGGACCAGCTCGAGCATCTCTGCGGTAAGCAGCCATCCCTCTCCCATCTTGACTCCGTAGTCGAGGATCCCCTCGTTGAGCCTCTTCATCTCGATGTAGGTGGACGGGACGATGAAGCACCCCTGCCTGCGTATCGCCTCAAGGGACATCGCTTCAACCATGAACAGGAGTTTCATCAGGAACTGGGTGAAGTGTGAGGATATGAACCTTCCTCCATAGTACTTTCTGTCTATAATGGCATTGTCCGCCCCATAGTAGAGAAAGGCCATCATGGTGGGGACCATAACCTCACAGCCCTGATCCTCAAGGAACTGCTGGAGGTTGTTGTTCCCAAGGGGGGAGTACTTCATGTAGATCTCCCCCACGATGCCCACCTTGATCTTCTCCACCCTCTTGATGGGGATCCGGGCAAACTCCTGTGCTATGGCATTGAGGTTGCGCTTCATCGCCCATCCGATGTAGCCGCTGTTGTTTGCAAACTTCTTCGAAAGGTAGTCTATCCACTTGGAGACAAGGGCGTCAGCATCCCCTTTGTTCGTCTCATAGGGGCGGACCTGGTTGGAGAGCGTCATCAGAAGGTCCCCATAGATGAAGCCGGCATACGCCTGTAGCAGCATGAAGGGGGTGAGCTTCAGGCCGGGGTTCTTCTCCATCCCCTTGAAGTTGAGGCTGATGACAGGGATTTGCTCCAGGCCGCACCGCTTCAGGGCTTTTCTGAGCAGGAAGATGTAGTTGCTCGCCCGGCAACCCCCGCCGGTCTGGCTGATGACCAGAGCGGCCTTGTCCACATCATAGAGTCCGCTTTTCAAGGCGTCTATCATCTGCCCGATGACCAGCTGGGCAGGGTAGCAGATATCGTTGTGCACATAGCGCAACCCCTCCCTGATGACGTTGGGCCCCTCGTTTTCCAGGAGGATGGCCTTGTAGCCGTGGTTGATGAAGACCTCCTTGACCAAGGTGAAGTGCAGCGGGGACATGTTGGGGATGAGGATGGTATACTCCTTCTTCATCGCTTTGGTGAAAGGGGTCGCCATTACCTGTTGCCCTCCTCAAGTGCCGCCAACAGGCTTCTGATCCTGATCTTCACAGCCCCCAGGTTGGTTATCTCGTCTATCTTTATCTGGGTGTAGATCTTCTCACTGTCGTGCAGGATATCGCGGATCTCATCGCTGGTGACCGCATCGAGGCCGCAGCCGAAGGAAACGAGGTGGATGAGGTTCATGTCTTTCTGAGTAAGCACATACCTTGCAGCATCATAGAGGCGTGCATGGTAGGGCCACTGGTTGAGGACCTTGCGACTCTCCTTCTTCATCTTATGGGCAACAGTGTCCTCGCTGATGACAGCGCACTTGCACTGCAGCAGCAATTGGTCGATGCCATGGTTGACCTCGCTGTCCAGATGGTAGGGCCTGCCAGCAAGCACGATGATGGGCCACCTTTTTGCCCGGGCATTCTCCATGATGACCTCCCCTTGGGCTCTGATCGCCTTCATATAGGCATCATGCGCATCGTAGCCCCGTCTGCAAGCCTCCCTGATCTCCTTGTTGGGAATGCCGTAGTGCTTTCCCAGGACAGCATAGAGCCGCTTGGGAAGAAAGGAGCGGTCTGCGAGGGAGAGGTACTCCTTGATGAAGGTGACCCCCTCTTCGGTGAGGGAGGGCATATTGTGCTTCAGGACCTCGGGATAGTAGGCGACAACCGGGCAGTTGAAGTGGTTGTCCCCCTTGTGCTCGTCGATGTTATAGCTGCTGCAGGGGTAGAAGATGGTCTTCACCCCCTCAGCGAGAAGGTATTGGATATGGCCGTGCATCAGCTTAGCAGGGTAGCACACCGTATCGCTGGGGATGGTCGACTGGCCGTCCAGATAGGTCTGTCTGGTGGAGGGGGGGGAGACGACCACCTCAAATCCCAGGGAGGAGAAGAAGGTATGCCAGAAGGGGAGCTGTTCCATGAAGTTCAGCTGGAACGGGATGCCTATGGTCCCCCTTCGGTTCTTGACCGGTGTGAAAAGGGAGAGGTAGTGCTGCTTGAAGGCGTAGATATTGAGCTCTTTGGGGTCGCTGATGAAGCTATCGGGCTTGACGATGCGGTCACACTTGTTGCCGCTGACCAGCTTGCGTTCATGGTCGAAGCGATTGATGGTCAGCAGGCAGTGGTTGGTGCACCCCTTGCAGTGCATTGTCTTTGTTTTGTGGGTAAAGTGCTGTAGGGATTCTAGTTGCAAGAGTGTGGTCCCCTTCGGTACGCTGTGGTGCATCATCTTGGCATAGAGGGCGCACCCGTAGGCCCCCATCAGGGCAGCCTCCTGGACCCGGACCACCTGCGAACCCAGCTCCATCTCAAAGGACCTGAGGACCGCATCATTGAGGAAGGTGCCGCCCTGCACCACGATGTGCTCTCCCAGCATCGAGGGGTCTGTAAAGCGGATGACCTTGTACAGTGCGTTCTTCACCACGCTGATGGCAAGGCCTGCAAAGATGTCGGGTACCGATGCCCCGTCCTTCTGTGCCTGTTTTACCGAACTGTTCATGAAGACTGTGCACCGGCTTCCCAGGTCAACCGGATGCTGTGCCCCTATGGCCAGTTTGGCCGCCTCCTCGGGGGTGTAGCCCAAGGCGTTGGAAAAGGTCTGCAAAAAGGAGCCGCACCCAGAAGAGCACGCCTCATTGAGGAAGATATCGTCGATGAAGGAGTCGACTATCTTGAAGCACTTGATGTCCTGTCCGCCTATGTCGATGATGAAGTCGACCAGGGGGTTGAATGCCTTTGCACTGGTGTAGTGGGCCATCGTCTCAACCAGGGAGTATTCAAGGTCGAAGGCCTCTCTGATCAGGCTCTCCCCATACCCGGTGGAGCACCCCTTTGCCAGGGTTATGGCGGGGTAGGTGACCATGAAGGTGGTGAGGAACTCCTTTACCAGCTGGACAGGGTTGCCGTTGTTGCTCTGGTAGCGCGTGTAGAGGACCTTGCCGTCTCGATCGAGGACACAGACCTTGACGGTGGTGGAGCCTGCATCGATACCCAGGAAGGCCTCCCCTTCGTAGGTAGTCGGATCGCCATAGCCCAGCTTTGCCCCCTCATGCCTTTTTCTGAAGAGTTCATACTCCTGTGCATCCTTGAAAAGGGGGGGGATGGAGGTGAAGGAGGCCTGAACCTCTGTGTGCTCGACCTTGCCGATGAGCTCCTTGAGGGAAAGGCTCGTCCTATCGGGGGCAAGGGCTGTTCCCAAAGCTACAAAATAGAGGGAGTTCTCAGGGCATGTCCCCTCAAGCTTGAGGCTCAGGTCAAAGGCTTTGCGCAGTTGGGGGAAGAAGGTCAGCGGGCCTCCGAGATAGACTACCCGACCCTTGATGGGCCTGCCCTGGGCAAGGCCTGCAATGGTCTGGTTGACCACTGAGTAGAAGATGGAGAGGGCAAGGTCCTCCTTGGCCGCTCCCTGGTTGAGAAGGGGCTGCACATCGCTCTTTGCAAAGACACCGCAGCGGCTTGCTATGGAGTAGGTCTGCTTTGCCCTGGATGCAAGGCCGTCCATCTCATCCTGGCTGACGTGAAGCAGGGATGCCATCTGGTCGATGAACGACCCTGTGCCCCCGGCACAGGTGCCGTTCATACGCACCTCCATCTGGTCGTCCAGAAAGAGGATCTTCGCATCCTCGCCTCCGAGTTCTATGACCACATCACTGCAGGGAAGGTAGTGCCTCACCGCCAGGCGGGTTGCATAGACCTCCTGGACAAAGCTGAGGCCCAGGTTCTGGGCAAGGCCCATTCCCGCCGACCCTGAGATGCTGATGGTGATCGTCCTCTCCCCGAACTCGGTGAGGATCGCCGACAGTAAGGTTACCGCAGTATCCCGTATCTGTGAAAAGTGACGGGTATACTGTGCATGTACAAGATTTCCAGTATCATCGAGGACCACGCTCTTCATGGTCGTGGAGCCAACATCTAATCCGATTCTCACCGAAATGCCTCCCGCTTACAGGAACAACAATACGAACTATTCGCTGTTTGTAACAGCGTATTCTTGAAGATTTATACACATTAGCAGAAAGTGTCTAAAAAGGTCACCCCTTGCGCCTTCCCTCGAAGTCGAAATCAACGGTTTCTGTCGCAGCGATCGCCTCTTGGAGCAACGCTTCGATCCCCATCGCATTGTAATGGTTTGTCACGCTCCGCTTGTTTGGCCTTACCAGAGGGTGCTTCGGGCTGAAGATGATGCAGCAGTCCTCATACGGAAGTATGGATGTCCCATAGGTTCCGATCTTTTGGGAAAGCTCCATGATCGCCTGCTTGTCCATCCCTACCAGGGGGCGCAGCACCAGCAGGTCGCTCATGCTGTCGGTGAAGGCCATGCTCTCCAAGGTCTGGCTCGCAACCTGGCTCAGTGCCTCCCCTGTGACGATGGCCGTCCCATCCTGGACGAGGGCGATGGCGTTGGCCACCTGCATCATCGCAGCGCGGAACATCAGGGTGTGCTCATCCTCGGGGCTGTTGTCACGTATCCACAGCTGAACATCAGTGAAGGGCACCACATGCAGGCGTGTCCCCTGGAGATAGGGGGCGATCAGCGAAGCGAGCTTCTCCACCTTCTCCAAGGCGAGGTCGCTGGTATACGGGGGGGCGTGGAAGTAGATGCACTCCTGTTTCAGGCCACGCTGGGCCATCATGTAGGATGCAACCGGGCTGTCTATGCCGCCGCTGAGCAACAGCATCCCTTTGCCTGCCGTATTGACCGGCAGGCCCCCGGGGCCGCTTTGTGGGGAGGTGTACAGATATGCCCTGTCGCGTATCTCACAGAATATGGTCTTGTCGGGATGCTTTGCATTGACGCGCATATTCGGATAGGCCTCAAGGACAACCCCTCCGAGGGCACAGTCTATCTCGTAGCTGCTCAGGGGGAAGTTCTTGTCGGCCCTTCTTGTCTCACTTTTGAACGTTCCCTCACCGGATGCGAAGGGCTCCTCCTTGATCAGGGTGGCGACATGGGCCTTGATGACATCCATATCCTTGTCGCAGCGGATGCACTTGGAGAACCCCACCACCCCGAAGGTGGTCCTGAATGCCCTCAGGGCCTGCTCTTCAGGGCATTCGCCGCTGATCTCAAAGAAGAGCCTCCCCCTTTGTTTGGTCACCACACTGCCGTGGGGCCTGAGCTTTGCCTTGATGTTCAGCTTGAGTCGTTTTTCGAAAAAGTCACGGTTGAGGCCCTTTAGTGATATCTCACCGAGTCTGACCAGGTAGAGGGTTGAATCCTTCATGCTAGCTCCCTGTAGGTTGTTGTGATCGCTAGGGCGAGCTTCTTGGCTTGCTCTAAGGTTGTCTCTCCGCTGAAGGAGAGCCGAAGGCTGCTTTTTGCATCTTGGGGGCGGACGTTCATCGACAGGAGCACTCCCTGGGGGTTGCCTTTGGTGTTGTTGGAACATGCGGACCCTGAAGAGACACAAAACCCCTTTTCATAGAGCATCCTGGTGAAGAGCTCGCTGGGCCAGGGCTTGACCGAAAGGGTGAGTATATAGGGCGAGCACTCCTTTTCAAAGGAGAGTATCGGCAGGAAGGAGAGCTCCTCCCTGAGGAGGTCATTGATTGCCCGGACGCGCACGGTGGTGGCCTCCTGCGCCTCCAGGGTATCCATTATGGCAGTGACCATCGATGCGATGCCGCTGAGGTTCTCTGTGCCCCCGCGCAATCCATTTTCTTGTTCTCCTGCTCGGTTGAGCGCCGACACCGCTGAGCTGGTGTTGTACAGTATGCCCACCCCCCGCGGTCCGTGCACCTTGTGTGCGCTGAAGGAGGCGCTGTCGACCCCTAGGGCGGTAAGGGAGAAGGGGACCTTCCCCAGGGCCTGCACCGCATCGGTGTGGAAGTGGATCTTGCGTCCGGTGCTCTCTTCCTTTTCCCTGACTACAGCGACCAATGAGGCAATGTCCTGGATGGAGCCGACCACATTGTTCACCAGGAGGCAGCACACCAGGCGCGTCTTCTCCGTCAGGGCGGCGGCAAGGTCGGAAGGCCGGACAAAGCCCTGGGGGGCATCAAGGTAGATCACCTTCCATCCCAGCTGCCTGAAGAAGGTACCCGCCCCCTTGATGGAGGGGTGTTCGATGTTGGTGAGGATGATCTCAGCTTTCTGGGGCTTCCACAGCAGGTTGTTCAGTATGATCGCATTGGACTCGGTCCCGCCGCTGGTAAAGTAGAGGGTGGAGGGCCTCACATGCAAGGCGGTGGCAACCTCACCCCTCATCTGTTCAAGGAGGGCTTGTGCCTTCAGGCCCTCCTGGTGGAGTGCTGAGGGATTGCCGATATATGAGGAGGCGACCGAGGCATATCTCTGAATGGCCCGGTCGCTCATCGCTGTCGTGGCCGCATTGTCAAAATAGTGGATTTCTGTCATGGCCTGCATTGTCCCCGAATTCGCCTATTAATTCAAGCCAATCCAAGAGTTCGACAGGAATGAAGTGATGTTTTCCATCTTGTGTTTCCCCCCTACAAACGGTATAAATGAAGGTATGAATACATTACGAGTGGCAACGCTTGCACATGGCAAGCAGAGCAAGATACTTCTTGCTGATGACCTTAAGGATCTTTCTTCCCATCTGGGCAACTACGGGCGATCGGTGCTCTGGGTCTTCGACACCAATACCGCGAAGCTTTTCAAGCAGCTTCCCCCGGTTCATGTGGTCCTGGAAAGTGGGGAGGCCTCCAAGAACTTCACCTCGCTGGAGAGGATTCTCTCCTCTGCGATGGACGAAGGTCTTGCACGGGATGGACGCATCATCGGATTCGGAGGTGGTGTGGTGTGCGACCTGGCAGCCTTTGCCGCCTCGGTGTATATGCGAGGGTGTCACCTTACCTTGGTTCCTACAACCCTGCTGTGCATGGTCGATGCCTCCTTGGGGGGAAAGACCGCCATAGATTTCCGAGGGATCAAGAACATGGTTGGCTCCTTCTATCCTGCCGATGAGGTGCTCATCAGCTTTGATACGCTGCGCACCCTCAGCGAAAAGGAGTTCCTCAACGGTCTTGCCGAGGTCATCAAGCACGCCCTGCTCAGCCAGGACGAGGAGCTGTACAAGCTGCTGCTGGTCAGGAAGAACGAGATACTCTCGCGCGACGTGGAGACGCTCAAGCTCCTGCTGGACCTCTCCTTGGCGGTGAAGACCTGGTATATCGAGCAGGACCCCACAGAGAAGCTGGGCATCAGGCAGGCTCTCAACCTCGGACACACCTTCGGCCACGCCCTGGAGTCCTCCTCGCACTTCGGCCTCTTCGGGCACGGCTCGTGCGTTGCCTGGGGCACCGGACGGGCTCTGGAGGCGGGTGTCGCCCTGGGCATCACCGACAAGGCATATGCATCGGGGGCTGCAAAGCTCTTCAAGTCCTATGGCTACGACATGGACTACCGCATCGGGCGCGGCGATTGGATCGACTTCAGGGACCACCTTCTCAAGGACAAGAAAAAAGAGGCCGGAAAGGTGCTCTTTGTCCTGATGGAAGGTCAGGGCAAGGCAACTCTCAAGCCTCTTGATATGTCGGCAGTGCAACATTTGGTCATCGCCAAACCGATATTCTAGATCATTCGACCATTTTCAACAGGTTCCCATAGATCTTGCCAACTTGCTTGGCAAGTTTTATTTCGCCTGCCTCCTCAAACATATCCCCAAGCTGCAGCAGCGTGTACAGCGAGCCGTCCAGCGCATCAAAACCGTCTGCATTGAAGGTGAAGCGGAAATTCCCATCCCCGCTCGCCTCAAAGCCGACAAACCCGAGCATCTTGCGCTCCTTCTTGTTTCTGGAGAGGGTCATGATCCACGTGAGGTTGTCCACCAGGGTCTGACCATCGGCGATGGTATAGATGCTCCTGGGGGGGTTGTCTATGATGCCCTTTTTGATGTCAATCTTCCCAAAGAGGTCCAGAATTGAGAAGAACTTGTCCCCGTAGTGGATGTAGTACCCCTGGTACAGCAGGGTTGCAGGGAAGTTCTTCGGTCGTTTTGGGGCCTTCTCGTTGGTCTGGAAGAGATATTCAAGATCTTCGAGGGGAATGATGGCGACTGTACGCTTGTTCTTCTTGCCAAGGGCGAGGGTGGGGTAGGTACGTTTGTAGACCTGGACCACCGACTTGCCTTTTGCAATGCCTTCGATCTTCTCTTCGGCCTCTTCCTGCTTGCGCAAATCTTTCTTCGAGAGCTTCTTCTCGCCCTTTTGGGTGAGGGCGGTCAGCTGCCTGTAGATGTCCGGGTTGATGTCATCAAGCCAGGCCTTCTCCAGCGGGCTCACCGAGCGGGCATACATGCGGCTCGTCTGCACTATCTCACCGGCGATGATGAACTGGGGAAGCGTCTTGAAGTAGGCGCTGCCGGGGTGGATGAACACCTGGTTGGCAGTCAGGCTCTTGTACATGTTGCGCTCGGCCTTGATGCAGATGTACTGCAACAGGCCGCTGGCGATGCAGGAGAGGTACTCGCGGATATTTCCCCCATGGGTGAGGGGAAAGCCTATCTCACCGCAGATCTCACCAAGTTGCTCATCCACATGGACTATCTCCTGCATCCCCTGGTAATCGAGGTAGAACTTTTTACAGAACCGCTCTTTTGCCTCTTTGGTGGTGTTTGCAGTGTACTTCTTGAAGATGTTCAGGTAGGAGACAAAGTCCCCGTACTCGGAGTTGTTGAGCTTCTTGTGTGCAGAGCGGGAGAGGTCCTCTTCGCCGGGGGTGAAAAGGAACGGATTCTTCGTCGAGAGGAAGGAGACTGCGATCAGCACCTCCTCCAGGACATCGGGGTAGTGCACCAGTGCTTCGACCAGGACGCGGGAGTGGCGGGGAAGCAGGGGGAACTTGCACATCAGGGCCCCTATGGTGGTGAGGTGGCGCTTCTCATCGATGGCCCCGATAAAGCGAAGGGTATCCTCTGCACTGGTGATGGCGCTGTTCTTCGGGCGCGTGATGAAGGGGAAGTGCTCGTAGTCGTAGATTCCCAGGTCACTCATCCTGAGCACGACCTCACTCAGGTCGGTCCTGAGGATCTCCTCGGTGCCATAGAGCATCCTGTCCTTGAAATCCTCTTCGCTGTAGAGGCGGTAGCAGACACCGGGGGCTGTGCGTCCTGCACGACCCTTGCGCTGGTCACAGCTGCTGCGGCTGGTGGGAAGGGGGACAAGGGAAGAGGTGAAGTCCTTCTGGTTGTAGAAGTTCATCTTTGCAATGCCCGTATCGATGACAGCGGTGATGCCGTCTATGGTGACGGAGGTCTCGGCAATGTTGGTGGCCACTACGACCTTGGTCTTGCCTTCGCTTGTGTCGTTGAAGACAGACTCCTGCTCCTCCTTGCTCAGGCGCCCGAACAGGGGGTAGAGCTCAAGCAGCTTCTCGGTGTCGGCCATAAAAAGGGCGTTGACACAGTTGGTGATGTCAAACTCCCCGCTCATGAAGACCAGGATGTCCCCCATCTTCTTGCGGGCCTGGTTCATGACGATCTTGGTGATCGCCTCGACCTGGTGCTCGAGGTTCTCCTGCTTGAGGGGGTGGTAGACCACCTCGATGGGCCAGATCTTCGCATCGATGCTGATCACCGGTGCGTTGTCGAAGAACTGGCTGAACACCTTGGTGTTGATGGTGGCGCTGGAGATGATGACCTTGAATTCAGGTCGGTTCCTCATGACATCCTGCAGGAGTCCGAGGATGAAGTCGATGTTAAGCGACCGCTCGTGTGCCTCATCGACCAGGATGACGCTGTAGTTGTTCAACAGGGGGTCGGCCTTCAGCTCCATAAGCAGGATGCCGTCGGTCATGACCTTGACGCGGGTGTTGAAGGAGGTGGTGTCATCAAAGCGCATCTTGTATCCGACAAAGTCATCGCCGCTGTCCACCTGCTTTCGGATGTAGTCCGATACGCTGAGGGTGGCAATGCGCCTGGGCTGGGTGATTCCCACCATCAGCGAGCTGGTATAGCCCGCTTCATGGAGGATTATGGGAAGCTGCGTCGTCTTGCCGCTTCCGGTAGGGCTCTCTACTATGATCACCTGATTCTTATCAAGGGCTTCGAGAATTTCCATCCTGTGTTGGTACACAGGCAATTGTTTCATATCTTTCAAATTAATTCCTTTTCAGTATGGAGATCGCTTCTTCGATGGTTATCATCTGGTGCATCTCCCTTGTCTGTAGATTTTTAAGGGTTACTTTCCCTGCACTCTTCTCGTCCTGGCCACAACTCAGGCCATAGGGTATGTGGTTTGCCTGCGCATACTTGAACTGGGCCCCCATCTTCTTGTCCAGCAGGTAGACATCGACTCGGATCCCCTCAAGACGGAAACGCCGCCCAAGGGTGTCATACCAGGGTCTCAGGCTCGCATCAAGGCAGAAGATGATGAGGTCTGCAGAACTCGCCCTCTGTATGAGGGGGCTTTCCAGCTCCTCAAGGGCGGCTAGCAGGCGGTCCAGCCCGATGGAGGATCCTACACCAGGAAGCTGCTCCTTGGTGTACAGCGAGGCAAGGTCGTTGTACCGACCTCCGCTGCACACCGAGCCGAAGTGGGGAAGCTCGGTGAGGAAGGTCTCATAGACCAGGCCTGTGTAGTAGTCAAGGCCGCGCGTGATGGAGGGGTCCAGCTTGAAGTGTGCCTCAATGCCTGCATTGCACAGATAGGCGTAGATGCTCTGCATCCGGGCCGTATGTTCGCTCTCACCCCCTGCTAAGGTACTGAGCCTGTCCAAGGTAGTCAAGAAAGGTTCGCTTTCGTCCTCGACGGTGATGTAGCTCACTATCTTGTCAGCTATCCCTTTGGTTCCGGTACAAGCCACAAGCAGATCAGAGATTTCCCCCTCTCCGACCTTTTTCAGCTTGTCCACTATCCTGAGGATCTCCACGCTTTTGTCCTGGACCCCCAGATGGGCCAGAAACGCATTGAACAGCCCCCTATGGGCGATGCAGAAGGTGAAGTCGGTGACCCCTATGACACCAAAGGAGCTCTCCATCATGGAAAGGATCTCAAAGTCGGCTTCGGCGCTGTCCACCCCGACAATGTCAAAGTCACACTGGGTGAACTCCCTGTAGCGACCCTTCTGGGGGTTCTCCCCCCGCCAGACCTTGTCGATGTGGAACCGTTTGAAGGGGAAGGTGAGATCATGCTGATGCAGGGCCAGAAAGCGGGCAAAGGGGACGGTGAGGTCGAACCTCATCGCCACATCGCGCTCGCCGTTGTCCAGGAAGTGGAAGATCTGCTTGTCGGTCTCTCCTCCTCCCTTTCCCAGCAGCACCTCGGTATATTCGAGGACAGGGGTGTCTATGGGAACGAAGCCATAGAGTGAGAAGTGCTCTTCCAGCTTGTTGACGATTGCCTTTTTTGGAATCTCCATGGATGGAAGGAAATCACGGAAACCCTTCAGTACCTTGGGTTCTATGATGGCCCGTTTCTCTCTTTCAACTCTCATTGTCCTATACTCCTGTTGTGCTTTTGACGCGGATGGTGTACAAATAGTGTATAACGAATCGCTTGTGCTCTGCAATATGCGGTTCTTTGACAATACCAACACATTGAGAGCAAGATGCTAATTAGATACAAACAAGACGAACATGGAAAGACAGTCCCCGTAGCAAACATCTACACACAAAAGGAACATAAGATAAACTACGCACTGCTGGACAAGGATGCTGTGTGGGCCATCAAGAAGCTGCAGCAGTCGGGTGCCGAGGCATACCTCGTAGGGGGAGCGGTACGCGACCTGATGCTCGGGCAGGTCCCCAAGGACTTTGATATAGCCACCAGTGCATCCCCGCGCCAGATCCAGAGGCTGTTCTGGAATGCCCGCATCATCGGAAAGCGTTTCAAGCTGGTGCACCTGGTCTTCAAGGATAAGGTGCATGAGGTCTCCACCTTCCGTAGCGGCGAAGAGGCGATGGAGGGGAACAACAATGTCTTCGGCTCCATTGACCAGGATGCGAAAAGACGGGATTTCTCCATAAACTCCTTCTACTACGACCCCTCCACCAACCAGTTGCTGGATTTCAACAACGCCATGGATGACTTCAGGAAGAAGCGGATAAGCTCCATCATAGCCTTGGACGAGTCCTTCACCGAAGACCCTGTAAGGATGATCAGGGCGGTCAAGTACTCGATCATCACCGGCTTCACCCTGCGCCTGAATGTACGCATGGCCATCCGCAAGTACTCCAACGAACTGTCGCGCACCTCCACCAGCCGCCTCACCGAAGAGGTCAACAAGATACTCGCCTCCGGCCATAGCCGGGAGATCTTCAACGAACTGCAGAAATACAAGCTGCTGGTCTTCATGCTCCCCTGCTTCTCCATCTACAGCAAATTCCCCCAGGTGCAGGATAGCCTGAGGGACCTTGATGCGCGCGTTATGCTGGCCAAGGAGAACAAGGGTCCTGCCGTGATGCTCGCCGATATGATCAAGGCCCTAGTGGACCCCCTGATAGTCTTTGCTGATGACCAGATGACCAGTGAAGAGCGCTTCAAGGAGACCTTCAGGCAGATCAAGGTGCTTATCAGCCCTATGACCCCATCAAACTACGAAGTTGAGCTTGCCAGCGAGAGGCTGCTCAGTGCCCGGGGTTTCAAGACCCCGCGCAACTGTGTGCGCAACCAGAGGCCTTCCAACAAGCCCCCCCAAAGGAGAGGCCCGTCCCGTCCCAAGCGAAGCGAGGGAACAGGGGAGGTCTCAGCGGCATCCAGGAAAAGAAGAAGCCGCGGCCGCTCCCAGAAGCGTCCTGTCGAGCAGGAACAGAAGGTCGGCTCCAGCGCAGAGGCACACGACCTCTAGGCCCACTCCTCGATCTCAATATTCACACTTGCAACAAAGATGCCGCCATACTTCTCCAGGCTGTCGGCGATGTACTCCTGTAGCTCACCCAAGGTGGTGGCTATATGGTGTTGCATCGGTACGCGAAGCTTGACAGTAAGGGCATAGCCTTCACTTTTCACCTGCACCTGGACGCGCTTGACCTTGATCTGGCTGTCAAACTCATCGAGGCAGTGGGCGACCATCTGGGTGAGGGCCGGCTCGCTTACCGTCACCTTGCCATATTTGCTGAACTCAGGCCTCACGATGGTCTTTTCGAAGCTCATGTCCTTTTTGGTGAAGGGGGAGCGGTGCTTTTTCTTGAAGAAGACACGCATGGTGTCGTAGACGATCTGCGGATAGTTGCGGGTTATCTCGATGGAGGGGACCGGGATGACATGCTTTCCCTCGGTGTAGCGTATGCGCATCGCCGTCTCAATCTCCTCCTTGGTTGCAATGTCTTCTATGCGGAGCATCCTCTCAGGCTGGGGCAGGTTCAGGCGGCTGGCAATCTTGTACACCATCTTGTCGCTGGTGCCGATGATCAGGGCCTTGTGGAATTTTTCTTTCTGGATGGCATCGATGACCTGCTCCTTGTGCTCTGCATCATCAAAGACGGCGGTGCGCACGGCGGAGAGGACGTTGCTTTCACGTTTTGCAGATTTCCCCGCAAGGATGCGGTCGCCACGGATGAGCAGCCCGTCATCGATGATGAGGTCGATACCATATTTTTGTGCCACCAACTTAGAGCGAAAACTTTTGCCTGTTCCGCTTTTGCCAACCAGTGCATATACTTTGGTACCCTTGAGTTTCCAGAAAGCATATCTAAATATCCGATTCATGGTTTCCATTATACGTATTTTCCTGTACAATAGAACAGCATTTCGTAAAAATTCCCTTGTGAGTTTTAGATCATAGTTGTAAGGAGCGTTTTCTATGCAGAAAGTGCCTACGTTCAGCAAGGGTGGTGTTCATCCTCGCGACCAGAAGGTCTTTAGTCGTTCACAGCCTATTGAACGACTGCCCATGCCCGCTGAGTTGCTTGTCTCTTTGTCACAACACCTTGGTGCACCGGCTAAAGCCTTGAAAGCAAAAGGGGACACCGTCAAGCGGGGAGAGAAGATCGGAAGCGCATCCGGTTTCATCAGCGCCGATGTGCACTCCCCTGTTAGCGGAACCATCAAGGAGATTCGTAAGGTCACCTTGGCAAACAGCATCAGGTGTGATGCTTTTGTCATCATACCCGACCCCGAACAGGATCCCGAGCCTACAGAAACATATGACTGGGCCTCCCAGGACAGGGCCGATCTCCTTGCGCAAGTCAAGGATCTTGGCATTGTAGGGCTGGGCGGGGCCACCTTCCCCTCCCATGTGAAGTTCTCCATTCCCGCCGGCAAGAGCGTCGATACCTTTGTCATCAATGGGGTGGAGTGCGAACCCTACCTCACCGCTGACTACCGCCTCATGCTGGAACACGGCGAGGAGGTGCTTGTAGGGGCGATGATAGGGGCCAAGATCATCGGCGCCAAACGGATTGTCATCGGCATCGAGATGAACAAGGTCGACTGCATCGAGCATCTCGCATCCATAGCAAAGGCAAAGGCCTTCCCCCTTGAAATAATCGGCCTGAAGGTCAAGTACCCCCAAGGGGACGAGAAGCAGCTGCTGAAGGCGACCATCAACAAGGAGATTCCCTCGGGCAAGCTGCCCTTGGATATCGGGGCGGTGGTCATCAACATCGGAACCTGCTACGCCCTGTATGAGGCGATAGTCCTGCACAAGAGCCTCTATGAGCGGGTGATCAGCGTCACAGGTGAGTGCATCGCACAACCCAAGAATGTGCTCGCCCCCATAGGGACGAAGATGGGCGACCTGCTCGCCTTTTGCGGCGGCTTCTCCAGCGAACCTGAAAAGCTGGTAAGCGGAGGACCCATGATGGGTTTCTCCTTCTTTGATGAGAACACCCCCATGGCAAAGGGGTCCAGCGGCCTGCTGGCCCTTCCTGCACAGAAGAAAAGCAAGAGTACCCCCTGCATCAACTGCGGGCGTTGTGTGGCAGCCTGTCCGATCGGCCTGATGCCTTCGCACCTGTATCGGTATATCATCAATGGCGAGTATGAAGAAGCCATGCAACACAGCCTCATGGATTGTAAGGAGTGCGGCTGTTGTTCCTATGTCTGTCCGGCTCATCTTCCGCTGGTTCATGGGATGAAGACCGGAAAGAAGTTGGGGAGAAAGAAGAAATGAACAAACCCTCATTGACCGTATCCGCATCACCGCATATCCATGCAAAGGCAGATACGGCATCCATCATGTGGAGTGTCTCGCTGGCACTCGCCCCCGCTACGCTGTGGGGTGTCTACGCCTTCGGGCTTCGCTCCCTGCTGGTGCTCGGGGTCTCGATCCTCAGCGCCGTCCTATGTGAGCTGCTGCTCTCAAGGATGAGCAAGGAGTCCACCCTCTGGGATGGTTCGGCCTTCCTTACGGGACTTCTGGTGGGGGTCAACATGAGCCCTACCATTCCCCTGTACATTCCCACAGTGGCGAGCGTCTTTGCCATCTTTGTGGCAAAATGGACATTCGGCGGGCTTGGGGCCAACTGGATAAACCCGGCCCTGGCAGGACGGGTGTTTGTGTTCTTCTCGTTCACGACACCGATGAGCAGCTACAAGCTGCCCAGAACCCTTGCCTCCCTCGCCCCTGATGCCCTCAGTTCGGCAACCCCCCTCTCCTTTGCCAAGACAGCAATCGCCTCGGGGCAGACCGGCCTCGATACCAATGCCCTGCTCGCCCAGGGTGGATATCCATCCACCTCCTTTGCCCAGAGCATCGCCTCTGTGACGGGCTTCTCCCCCTATTCGATAGACACCTTCCTAGGCAATGTCGGCGGATGCATCGGAGAGGTGAGCGCCCTGTTGCTCATGGTGGGGGGAATATACATGCTGGTGCGCAAGATCATCACGTGGCATGTCCCTTTGACCTACATAGGCAGCGTAGGCCTGCTCAGCTGGGTATTCGGCGGCATCCCCTCCGAACTTGGCCTGTTTGCAGGGGCCTTCTTCCCCTCTATCTTTACCGGGGCTCTGATGCTCGGCGCCCTGTTTATGGCCACCGACTACGTCACCAGTCCGATAACACACAAGGGGCAGGTACTCTTCGGCCTCGGTTGTGGTTTCTTCACGTTCATATTCAGGTCCTTTGGAAGCATGCCCGAAGCGGTCTCTGTCTCCATACTGCTTATGAATATAGTCACCCCCACCATCGACCGCTATATCGTCCCGCGCAAGTTTGGCGATACGCGTGAGTATCGCAAAGGGCAGAAGGAGGCAAGGGTATGAAAAAGAATCTGAAATATGCATTCATCCTGCTTTCCATCTGTGCCGTCTGTGCCTTTGCCCTGGGGTGGACCAACTCCGTCACCGCCCCTGTCATCGCACAGGCTGAGCTGGAGAATGAGACAAGGGCACTGGAGGCTGTCAGCAACGGGTGGACCGTCGGAGGGCAGCAGAGGGTGGCAAGCGTGCCGTTTGTCCAGTACTCCCTCCCCCTTACCGAAGCGGGACAGACCAAAGGGTATATTGTCGGGCTCAAGGGCGCCGGCTATGCAGGGGAGCTTACCATGGTAGCCTCCTACACCCTGCAAGGGGAGATGCTCTTTGCCAAGATGCTCACCAACAGCGAGACCCCCGGCTTGGGCAAGAAAAGTGAGCGCGAAGGGTATATGGATATGTTCAAGGGAACAGGGTCGGCCAAGGCGGTGCCCACTACCAAGGACATGCTCGCTGCCTCCGATGCAAGTGCAGTCAGCGGCTCGTCTGTTACCTTCATGGCCATCGGAAAGGCCATACAGGGTGGCAGTGAATATGTGAAGACCCTGGGAGGTTCGAAGTGAAACAAAATCATATGAAGGAGTTGACCAAAGGCTTCTTTGAACAAAACCCAGTGTTTGTCATTGCTTTGGGACTCTGTCCTGTTCTTGGGGTATCCAGTCAGGTATCCAATGCCATCGGCATGACGGCAGGGGTGTTCTTTGTACTCCTGTTCAGCAACATCATCATCTCGCTGCTGAGGAATGTAATTCCCGGCAGCATCCACATCCCTGCCTACATTGTAGTCATCGCTTCCTTGGTCACGGTCACCGAGATGGTGATGCATGCATTCGTGCCCGCTGTCTACAACGCCTTGGGAGTCTTTCTCCCCCTGATCGTCGTAAACTGCATCATCCTGGGGAGGGCCGAGGCCTTTGCCAGCAAGAACTCCACCTTCGACAGTGCCCTTGATGCCATCGGCATGAGCATCGGCTTCGGATTGGCCCTCACCCTGATAGCGGTCATCCGCGAACTGTTCGGCTCTGGTACCATCACGCTGTTCCCCATAGGGGGCTTCAGTGGTGTCATCCCCATTCCCTGGTTTTATGACAACCCTGTAAGGGTGCTCTCCCTTGCTCCGGGCGCTTTTCTGGTCATGGGGTTTTTGAAGGCGTTCTTCGCATGGAAGAGCTCACGAAAGAAGGTGAAGTAAGATGACCTATATTGCAATAGTACTGACATTCATATTTATCAACAACTTCATTCTCGTTCAGTTCTTGGGCCTGTGTCCCTTCATCGGGGTATCCAAGAACAGTGAGAATGCCATCGGCATGGGAGCCTCGGTTACCTTTGTCACCACGGTAGCCTCGGTTGTGACCTGGGCCATCTACTACTATCTCCTGGTTCCCTTCAACCTGCAGTACCTGCAGACACTCTCCTTCATCCTGGTCATAGCCTCGCTTGTGCAGCTGCTGGAGATGGTGATCCAGAAGATCAGCCCGCCGCTGTACAAGGCTCTGGGAATCTTCCTGCCCCTGATCACCACCAACTGTGCTGTCCTGGGTATAGCTCTGATCAACATCACCAGCGGCTACAACGTGATGGAGGCTTTTACAGCCGGATTGGCAGCCGGTCTTGGGTTCACCTTGGCAATCGTGCTGATGAGCAACATCAGAGAGAGGCTGGACCTCCAGCCGGTGCGCAGATCCTTTGCCGGTATGCCCATTGCCTTTGTCTCTGCCGGCCTGATGGCTCTTGCCTTCATGGCATTTGACAAGTCGCTGATTACAAACCTGCATCTGGTATAGGGAGAAGCCATGAATATTTTGTTTGCTGTTTTGATTATAGCCGTCCTTGGCGGCCTGTTTGGCTTTGGCCTCTCCTTTGCTGAAAAGAAGCTCGCCGTCAAGAAGGACCCTCGCGTCCTTGCCCTCGAGCCCATCATGCCCGGTGCCAACTGTGGTGTGTGCGGCTATGCCGGGTGCAACGCCTATGCAGCCGCTGTCGCACTCGGGGAGGCCCCGATCGGGCTGTGCACCCCGGGAGGGTCATCACTGGACCTCAAGATGGCCGAGATCATGGGCCAGAAGATTGATGTCTCAGGGGAGAGCCGACGCCAGGTCGCCCACGTCATGTGCAGGGGTAATCTGGAGTTCACCACCAAGGACTACGCCTATGAGGGGTTGCTTGACTGTAACGCCGCCGCCCTGCTCTTTGCAGGGGACAACACGTGCAAGGACGGATGTCTGCATCTTGGCAGCTGTATCGCCGTATGCCCTGTGGATGCCATCTCCAAGGATGAGCAGGGCTACATCATCGTGGATGAAAAGGCTTGCATCAGTTGCGGAAAGTGCGTTCAGATATGCCCCAACGGCGTTATGCAGATGGTCTATGAGGATAGTGAATATCTGGTGGAGTGCAATAGCCATGAGCCGGGAGGGAAGATCCGCAAAATGTGCACGGTAGCCTGTATAGGGTGCATGATCTGTGAAAGGAAATTCCCCGAGTCCGGATGCAAGGTGGAAAGGTTCCTCTCGACATTTGACCAGTCTGTGCCACACTCACAGATAGCAGAAGCCGCCGAAGCCTGCCCTACGAAGTGTATCGTCAAGCGGTAATTAATGAAAAAAGTACTGATAGGTGCCTATAGTCAGATTCCTCCAGGATCACCAGCGCCCGTTTTGGAACGGGCGCTTGAGTCTGTGTACAAACCTATGCTGACCCTTCTTCATAGCACCGAGGACGCTGTGCTGCAGCTATATCTGAGCAGTTTCCTCATGGAGTGGTTGGAGAAGAACCACCCTGAGGTGAACATGCTCATCGGGGACCTTGCCCGCATGGGTAGGGTGGAGCTGCTCACCGGCTCCTACAACCAGAGTGTCCTCTCCCTGCTCACCCCCAAGGACCGATCCAACCAGATAGAGCTGAACACCACCTGGATACGCAAGCGCTATGGGCAGAGGAGCAAGACGCTGTGGTGCTACGCCCAGTACTTCAACCCCATCTATATCAACACCCTTGCGCTGTGTTGCATAGACAGGGTGCTGATCTCCAGTTATGACGGCATCCGCGATGAGGAGTATCTGGAGGAGCCCTTCCAGATGCAGGAGTTGGGCAAGAGCGTGCAGATCATCCCCACAGACAGTTCGGTGGGCGCCCTTGTCAGGCAGTATGCCTCCTCTGACATCGGATTCCCCGAATTCCTGCACAAGCTCAAGGCCCTGATGCAGGAGTGCACATCCTCCTTCTGTGCTGCGATGGTCAACGTTGACCAGCTCTGCCAGGGTGGCATTACTGCGCCCCAGACCGAAGAGCTGTTCAAACTGCTGTGCAGCCTCTCCCCCTCCTCCATTGAGGAGGTGAACGACCCCAACGAACCGATGAAGAGGGGATACCTCCAGGCAGGGTGGTACGGCCATGACTGTGAGAGGGGAGAGCTCTCCTGTTTCAACGACCTCTTTGTCAAGGATGAGAGCCTTACCTACCTCTATGGAAGGTTCACCTCCATGCTCGATTCTGCCCGCGCCTACAAGAAGGACAAGGATGTGCGCAAGCGCCTTGAGATACTGCTGCAAAAGATGTCGCAAGGCGGTCCGTTCGTCTGTGATGCCAATGCCTCCATGTTGCGCTCATCGATTCGCAAGCTGGTCTGGCGGTACATAACCGAGGCGGACTCCGTGCTGGTTGCAGCCCCTGACTATGCCTATCCGGTGAGTACCGACTATGACGGGGATGATCTGGACGAGTACCTTACCATCGGCAAGAACATCAGCAGCGTCGTCGATGCCAAGGGGGGCTCGCTGAGCGAGCTTACCTACCTGCCTTCGCTGTACAACTATGGCGATACCTTTGCACCTCTTGGGGGCTTTGGAACAAGCCTGAGCCTGCACCCCCCGGTCCCCGGGACCAAGCAGAGGCTCTTCACCGATATATTCTTCCCCAGGGAGGTGAGTGTGGGGGAGTACGACAAGCGGGATGCTGCCCTATTCCTGGATATGGGCAGAACTCTGTATGACCTCTCTGTCGCCGATAGGAGAAACACCGAGTATCTTGCCCATGCCGTATGCGAAGGGAGCCCCATCCTGGGCGGCAGGCTCTCCATCGACAAGCATTTCAAGTTCCGCCAGAATACCGTCCTTCTGGAGATAACCCTCACCAACAGCGGTGATGAGCATATCAGGTGCATGTACGGCTGTGAGATGCCCCTCTCTGTCGGTTCCAAGAAGCAGAACACCTCTTTTTCAGTCATGGAGGATCGCAAGCTCATCGCCTATGAGGAGAGCGAAGTGGTTGTCGAAGGGGTCAAATCCTTCAAGATATTCGACGAACCCAACAATACGATGATCACCCTTGTTGCCGATACACACTTTACCTTGCTTAAGGAAGACTATAGTATTGGGTACAAGACAACCTTGGCTGAGGAACAACTCTACCAACACACCCTGTACCTGCTATCCTGGCCGCTCTCTCTCGCCCCCGGCGAAGAGCAGAAGCACACCCTGGGACTCAGGCTCGAACGAAAATAAGATTGAGGAGACCCTATGCATTTTCAGAACAAATCACAGTTTGAAGATATGAAAGAAGAAGCCTACACAGTATGGAGGCGGCTTTGACTCCTCCAACCTGCAAGAAAAAATAGCCGACCTTGAAAAGAAGACCCTTGAGCCGGGGTTTTGGGAGGACAAGCGCGGTGCCGAATCCCTGTTCAGCGAGCTCAACGCCCTGAAGGACTCCTACTTTCCCTGGAAGGAACTGATCGAAAAGCTGGATGACATGCAAGAGCTCATCACCATCTATTCGGATGAACCGGACAACCCCGAGGAGCAGCAGGAGATCGACTCCCAGATAGAGGGTCTGGCAAGCGAGTATGAAAAGCTCAAGCTCAAGACACTCCTTGATGGGCAGTTCGACAAGAATGACTGCTTCCTGACCATCCATGCGGGCACCGGGGGCACTGAGGCCAGCGACTGGGCCAGCATGCTCATGCGCATGTATCTGCGCTACTGCGAGCGTAACAGCTTCAAGAGCCAGATCCTTGACCTGCAGGAGGACGAGGGGGGCATCAAGAGCGTCACCATCAAGATAACCGGATCGTACTGCTTCGGCTATCTCAAAGGTGAGGCTGGGGTGCACCGTCTGGTGCGCATCAGTCCGTTCGACTCCCAAAAAAGGAGGCACACCTCCTTTAGCAGCGTCTATGCCTCGCCGGTGATCGACGACACCATTGAGATCGACATCAAGCCTGATGACTACCGCCTGGACACCTACCGGGCAGGCGGGGCAGGGGGCCAGCACGTCAACAAGACCGACAGTGCGGTCAGGATAACCCACTTTGAGTCGGGCATTGTTGTCCAGTGCCAGAATGAGCGAAGCCAGGGGATGAACAAGGAACTTGCATTCAAGGTGCTCAAGAGCCGCCTGTATGAGTACTATCGGGAAGAGAAGGAAAAAGAGCAGCAAAAGACAGCGATCGCCAAGAAGGAGATAACCTGGGGCAGCCAGATCAGGTCCTATGTCTTTCAGCCCTATACCATGGTCAAGGACCACCGGACAGGGGAGACCATCGGCAACATCCAGGCGGTCATGGACGGTTCGATCGATCCTTTCATCGAAAGCTTTTTGCGGTGGTCAAAAGAGGAGGCGTAAGGGTGCGGATCAGGGGTTTCCTGTTGGCTCTGGTAGGCTTCCTTTTGGCATGCCTGCCGCTCTCTGCCGCCGAGCAGGCCCCCTTTTCTGTGGGTATCATCGCCTTGGGCGATGAGCTCTCCCCGTTTGCCGATCTGGTGGCCGAGGGGGGGCGCACCTACGCCTCGACCTTCATAGTCCCGAGCGAAGCGTATGGCGTTCATCTTTTCTCCAGGGAACAGCGGGAGCAAGAGATCTCCATCTCAGAGAGCATCTCCTCAGCATATGGTTCAAAATCCGAGAAGGAGCTTGAAAAAGCACTTCTGCCCCTACCTAGGGCTACGACGGTTCCCTCTGACAGAGTGCCGATCATCTACCGGGAGGTCCCCTTGGAAAAGGGGTACTCCGCTCTTCTCTCCTCCTTTCCTGAATCGCGATCCTGGTTCGCCTCGCGCGAGAAGCTCGATGCCTTGGTCTTGGTCCATCAGACAAGGATCGCCTCCAAGGTTCGCCTCAGGCTCTACTGGTATGACCTCTTCACCGACACTACCACACCCGTCCTTGATCAGGTGGTTGTTCAGGACCTACCCCAAAAGATGCAAGAGGAGATAGGAAGCGCACTCCTTGCCAAGAGTGCAGGAGGACAGTACGGCCTGCTCATCCTTGACGGCTACACCTCCTCCCTCTCCATCGAGGTCGATGGGCAGCCGCTGACCCTCCAAGGGGGACAGGCCCTGCTCATCTCCGGCGAGTATACGCTGGAGATGAGCAGGGAGGGGTTCATCCCCAGCCAGAGCGTCGTAACGGTAGGGGCACAAGCCATCACGCGCATCCCTGTTTCCCTTGAGAGGATTCCCATGGGGGAGATGCACCTCTTCTCCTCCCAGGGAAAGGTCTCCTGGTTTGTGGACGGGCTTCTTGCCGACACCTCCTGCTCGCTGAGCCTGGCGGCTTCTCTGGTCCCGCTCGTGGTTGTTGCCCAAAAGGAGGGCTTCTCGGGCAAGACGCTGCAGATACAGAAACCCTTCCAGGAGCGCGAGGTGCTTCTGGAGCCTGGGTGGATGGCCGATTCTTCCCTGTTGATGCAACGGCAGGGGGACTTTTATGCAAGCTTGCGAAATACCATGCTGATATTCGGATTGTATGTGGCCAGTTCCACACTCTCTCAGACCTTTGATGTGGCAAACCCGTTGTGGCAGAGCCTGCAGGTTGCGACCAGTGGCTTTGCCCTCGTCTCGACACTGCACACTATTATGAATCTTGCTTCCTATGTCGCTCTTGCGAGTACCGGCGTACGGTAGCAGCCCTTGGAGTTTTTGGATGAAAAAGAAATTTGGTGACAGGCTCAAGGCCTTGTTTGGCATAAAGACCTTCAATGAGCAGTTCTTTGAAGATCTTGAGGATTTTCTCATTGAAGGGGACCTGGGGGCAAAGCTTGCCATGGAGATCTCTTCCGAGATGCGGAAACTGGCAAAAAGTCAGAAGCCCACCACCCAGGAGGACCTCCAGCTGATGGTCAAGAGGGCCCTCTCCCCCAAGGTGCGCGCCTTCCTGCCCGAATTGGACAAGGATGGTCTGACAGTCTTTCTCATCCTTGGGGTGAACGGGGTCGGCAAGACAACCTCCATCGCAAAGATGGCCCAGATGTACAAGAACCAGGGCTATTCGGTGATGCTCGCTGCAGCTGACACCTTCCGGGCAGCTGCCATCGACCAGCTTGAGGTGCATGCCCAGAGGCTGGGCTGCCGCCTGGTCAAGCAGAGCAGCGGCAGTGACCCGGGCTCTGTAGTCTATGATGCCATAACATCGGCAAAGGCACGTGGGGAACACCTTATCCTGGTGGACACCGCAGGGCGGATGCATAACAAGGAGAACCTCCTGCGCGAGCTCTCCAAGATCGACAAGATCGTACAGGGCAGGGGGGTGGACAGCGCCCACTACCTGAAGTTCCTGGTCATCGACTCCACCACCGGTCAAAACGGCATAAGCCAGGCGGACCTGTTCAACCAGGCTGTCGCCCTCGATGCCCTGATCCTCTCCAAGTATGACTCCCTGGCCAAGGGTGGTGCCCTGGTCCAGATCGGAGAGAAGTTCGACATCCCCATCGCCTTTGTCGGCACCGGGGAGACCTATGCCGACATGCACCCCTTTGACAAGGAAGAGTTTCTCAACAGCCTGGTAGGTCTATGAGAAAGGCTGCCCCTCTGCTGCTCATACTGATGCTCCTGTCCTCCCTGCCTGCCCAACAGCGTGTCAGCTCGAACAGCATCGGACAGGACAGGGGCAGGTTTGCCCAGGGGGGGGAGTACTCCCTTCTGCTCGAAGGTGGCACATCGACGCTCTATCGCGATGATATGATGGTGTGGACGAGGAAGCGAACTGAAGCTGATGGGGTGGTTGAGATCTCCACCATGCATGCCGCTTCCGGAAGAACTGAATTCAGGCGCTATGAACACAACCGCCTCGTCAGCGAAGGGGAGGGCGATAGGGTCCGCCACTTCATCTATGACGAGCACGACCTCATGGCCAAGAGCATGACCCTCGTCTCAGGTGAGCTCGCCGAGATGGAGCTCTACAGCTATGATGTGGGGACGAGCAGGCTGAACAGCATCCTCACCATCACGAAAAAGGGCAGTGTGGTCTCCTATTTCGGGGGCCAGGGCGGCCAGAGCTGGTTCTCCTATACCAAGGATGGACTCTTTACCAAAGAGACACGGCTCTCCGGCGGTGTGCAGATCCAGGAGCTGTGGAAAGGTGAGTCCCGCATCAGGGGTGTCGAGGTCGGGATGCTGCCCGAAGGGGGGATGCTTCTGACCACCAGTACCCAAAAGGGGGAGGAGAGCGAGCTGTATGATACCCAGGGATTGCTCACCGTACGCACCACCCCCTCCTTTACGACCCGATACAGCTATACTGAGGAGCGGCAGCTCGCAAAGGCACATGAGAAGGGAGTCGATGGGCAGGAGCGCATCATGCGCTATGAGGAGGGCAGGATGGTGTCGGAATCACTCTATCAGGGGGGTGTGCTTGAAAAAGACACCCTCTATCGAAGTGGGAAGGGCAAGGTTGAGACCCTCTATGACAACGGCGTCCCCTACTGCGATTTGGAGTACGCCCTCGATGGCAAGCGCGTGCTCTCCATAAGGTACCTCTAAAGCCATGGTGCTCTTCCTTGCCAGGCGGTATGCCTTCTCTTCGGAGAACCGGCACAAGGGGACCAGTGTGCGCATCGCCTTCGGCCTTGCCCTCTCTCTCTTCGCCATAACGATGGTGCTCTCATTCATGCAGGCACTGCAGGCCAACCAGTTTGAGGACATACGAACCTTCGAGTCCTTTGATGTGCAGGCCCCCCTGCCTTTCACCGACCTCAGCCGGGCGGAAGCCCTGGTCAGCGACCTTCAGGGGCTCTCTTTGGTTGACCATGCATTCCTCTTTGCAGAAATCCCTGTCCTGATCCAAGGAAGGGACGGCTCCTCCCTCGCCGGGAGGATCCGTGCCATCCAGAGCAAGGGTCGCTTCAGTGAGGAGCTGTACCTCTATAAGGGGGAGCTCTTCAAGGAGGGCACACTCTCCTCCTCCTACCTGCACCTGGCCTCCATGCCCCTGGGCGAGTCTGTAGAGGTGACGCTGCTGAAGAAAGGCAAGCAGGCCACGGTGATCCCCTCCCAGAGGAGGATGACCGTCGGGGGGGTCTACTACACCTCGATGTACGACTTTGATGCATCCACCTATCTCACTGACCTGCCCACCCTCTACGCCCTCAACGGCGATGCACCCCTTTCGGTGGGCATCTACTCCCAGGGGAGCAGTGACGCAGTAGCCAAACAGATACGAGAGAACTTCCCCGCCATCGAGCCTGTCACGTGGAAGGAGGCGAACGCCTCCCTCTATGGGGCGATGCAGCTTGAGCAGAGCATGATGGCCCTGATGCTGCTGCTGATGGTGGCGGTCATCATCATCCATATCCGTAACAGCTCAAGGCGCCTCCTTCTAGCCAAGCAGCGTGAGATGGCGATGTTGCGCTCCATAGGGCTCAACAAGGCCAGGGTGCAGCAGATCTTTGTGCTGCAGGCCCTGGTCGTTGCAGCTGTTGGCTCCCTGGCAGGGGTGTTGCTCTCCTATGCGGGGCTGCTTCTCTATCCCTCATTTTCCCAACTGATATACAGATCGCTGGGGGTGCACCTCACCCTTTCCATCAAACCCCTGGACCTGTTGATCCTGGTCGCAGCAATACTCGCTTCAAGCGGCCTTGCCTCCTACGTTGGAACACGCCGCATCCTGAAGGCGGATATTATGGAGATGTTTGCCCATGACGAAGTCCAATGAATTACTGCTGCTGAAGGCAGTGAGCAAGAGCTTTCCCGCCACTGCGCGTGGGGGTGAGCCGATAGAGATACTAGATGCCATCGACCTTGCCTTGAGCCCTGCCACAAGCATGGCCATCACAGGCAAGAGCGGCTCGGGCAAGAGTACGCTCCTGCAGATAAGTGCAGGCCTGCTCTCCTGTGAGACAGGGGAGGTCCTCTTTGACGGCAAGAGGCTCGATACCCTCGATGATGGACGCCTGAGCAGGATACGCAGCACCTGCATGGGCTTCATCTTCCAAAGCAGTCTCCTCCTTGATGACTTCACCGCCTTGGAGAATGTGACTGTCCCCGCCATGATCAAGGGCCTTGGGGAGCGGGAGGCCCGATCCAAGGCACTCGCTCTTTTGGAGAGTGTGGGCCTTGGTGACCGACTCGGGCACAAGAGCGACCAGCTTTCCGGGGGGGAGCGCCAGAGGGTCGCCATCGCTCGTGCCCTGGTCAATGAGCCGCTGGTGCTCTTTGCCGATGAACCCACCGGCTCCCTTGACGAGCGCAATGCCGCCATCATCGAGGATATGCTCTTCGCCCTGGTCGCTGAGAAACAGGTGGCCCTGATGCTCATCACCCACAACATGCCCTTCGCCTCCAGGTGCGACCAGGTCTACAGGCTCCATAACCGCAAGCTGGAGGTCATCAGGTGAGGACGACTCTCCCTTGGATGCTCATCGGACGGAAGCTGGGCATCCACAGCTCATCAGCTGCCAAAAGAAGGATCCTGTTCAATGTCCTGCTCATCTCAGTGGTGGTCGCCGCCCTGGTCTTCGCCCAGCTGTTTGTGGTCTCCATGAGCCGGGGCATAGCCAACAAGTACGCCCTGCTGGGCAATGGGCACCTGCAGGTGCATGAGATGGCCGGTACCCCGATTCCAACCTTGGATGAGATCTACGATGTGCAGCTGGTCGCCCAGACCTACTCGCTGATCTACAGCCCCTCAAAGAACCTGATGGTCCGCCTCAAGGGGGTGGAGGGCTCCTACTTCAACGAACAGAGAAGGGGCGAGCTGACCTTCCTCCCTACGGACCTCGATGCCAAAGGCTCCTCCCTGCCCCAGGTGCTCTTGAGCACCAGCATTGCAGGGAAGCTGGAGGTGGGCCAGGGCGATAGGGTAGCCCTGATGATGATCAGCAACAACACCTTGCGCCCTCAGCTCTGCATTGTGGCCAACCTCTATGACTCGGGCTATAAGGAGCTGGATGATAACCTGATCTTCTGTGACTTCTCCCTTATGGAGAAGTTGTTCTCCACCAAGGCCGACACCTATTATGAACTGCTGGTGGCAGACAATGCCATCTCAGAGGTCCGCTCCCGCCTGGAGGGGGAAGGCCTTTCGGTCACCTCATGGGACCAGGAGAACTTTGCAGTGGCGACCAACCTTGAGACGAGCCGCCAGGCTGTGCTTGGCGTCATGGTCGTGGTGGCGATCCTATGCGGCTACTTCATCAGCGAGCTGAGCCGGGAACTGATCGAGGATGACAAGAGGCGCATAGCGCTGCTGAAACTGCTTGGTGCAGGCAACACCCTTGTCAGGGGGGTCTATTTCACCACCGTCATGCTGGTCACCCTCTTCTCCATCCTGGTGGGAACCGCCTCTGGCATCCTGTTGGGGCTCAATTTGGGGTCGATGCTCTCCTTTCTTGCAGCCAGGTCGATTCCTGCCCTCTCCTTCTATCTTCTGGACTTCACCGTAGTCATCCCGTACCTTGACATTGCAACCATTTTGCTCGTCCTGGTTCTGGTTAGTTCCCTCTCAGTGCTCTGGAGCCTGAGAAGGGTGGCAAAAATCCCCCTCCTGATCTCCGCACGCTTTGACTAAGCGCTGTTTATCTATATACTGGTCTCATGAATTTTGAAGTGTTTGCCTTAGGGACCAGCGGCATGATGCCCCTGCCCAACAGATTCCTTACCAGCGCCATGGTCCGACGTGACGGAGAACTTTTCCTGTTTGATTGCGGGGAGGGGACCCAGATTTCACTGAAGATGCTCAATCTGAAATGGAAGAAGATCAACTCGATCTTCATCAGCCACATGCATGCAGACCATGTCACCGGCCTGCCTGGGATACTGATGCTCTCCAGCCAGGTTGACCGTGATGACCCGCTGACCATCTATGGACCCCCTCGTCTGAAGGAGTACATCGATGCGAACCGCAGGATCCTGGATATGTACATCAACTATGAAATTATCGTTAAGGTTGCCCACCCAGGGGTGCTCATTGATAACGATGAATACACTGTATCCGCCTTCCCCCTTGCCCATACCAAACCCTGCACGGGCTTTGTCATGGAGGAGAAGATGCGCCCTGGTGAGTTCCATCCGGACCTCGCCACCGGTCTTGGAATCCCTATGGGTCCTCTTTGGGGCAAGCTGCAGAAAGGCCTTTCTGTGACCCTAAATGATGGAAGAGTCATCGAACCAAAGGCTGTCATGGGCGAGCCAAGGGAAGGGCGTAAGTTCAGTTTTGTCACCGACTCGCTCTACCTGCCGACCATAGCGCCTCATGTGAAACATAGCGATTTGTTTATTTGTGAAGGGATGTTCGGATCCGATATGGAGGAGACCGCATGCGAGAAGATGCATATGACCAGTGCTCAGGCAGCTACCATTGCGCGTGATGCCGAAGTGAAGAAACTTGCCCTGATACACTACAGCCCCCGTTACAATGACTGGGAATTGGAGTATCTTGCCAAGGATGCCCAGAAGATATTCCCCAATACGGTGCTGACGCGGGACCGTATGCGCTTTGACATTCCCCTGAAGAATTAGAATGAGGCAAGGCAACTGGTGTGCCCATCTCTGAGATACCCAGGTCAGTATTCCGGGTAAGCTCACTTAGCGATTCTTGTAGGAATTCTCTCTATTATTTGATTTATATACTTCCATAATCTATTTTCCCAAGTGACTTTATACTTTTTCGGGAATCTTCCGTATGCTAAAAAAGCATGATATCAAGCTGTATCCGTCGTCGGGAAGAAGCAAGCATGCTGCAAAGGCCTTTTCGATTAGGCAGGGGGCTAAAGCCCCCTGCACATTCGCCTTATTTTAAGAAGTATCAGAATGACCTTACTGGCCTAACAGAGAATAGTATTCCTTCTTCCTTAGATATATCTACTACATCTCCTCCAGAAAAGTGGAAAGCATGCCAAAGATAAGTGGTCTCATAAGAACTCCAGTAATATTCATCTGAAAATCCTCCTATAGTAGTATCACCCCCCAAAACAGCGAACATTGATTGTAATTCTTTCGAAGATGGTAAGAACCAGTCATCATACGTTGCACCATTAACATCAACCGAGTAGGTGGAACACTTCCCCGCAGCACTTGTGGCGACCTCGTTTTTCTCCAAAATAGCTATTGTATTATATTTACCATATCCTAGTGAAGGATTCGTATTCAATGTAGGAAATTTACCATTTTTTTTAGCTGAATATCCCATACTAGGGTCACTTGTACCACCATCCCAACCGGAGGGAGCCGCCTCAAGGTAATTCCAGAGGTAGTTGAATGTTGGGTGTATATAGAATATCAACCCACCACCAGGGCCTATGTCACCTACCTTATAGCTGCTCGTCCAATATGCATATAGCTTCGAATCAAAAATCTTATCCCAATTGTTCGTACTTTCCATTGATTCATTATAGTATTGTGTTCCCGCTCCAGCCTCTTTGGAATAATACCCACCGAAGGTATAGCCATCTCTAGTAGGGGCTGTTGCAGCAGGCATCGCCGAACCGTAGGTAATGCTTACTGTTTCTTTTCCAAGAAGTCCATCCCGATAGTCAAGTATAACATCGAAGGTATTATTCCAACGTGCATATAGTACCACGGTATCAGAAACTTTGTCCCACACATCCCACATGTTAGGTGCTTTCATCGAGTCTGTATAGTACTGTTTCCCTTCAGATTCTGCGTCATAATATCCGCAGAACTGATAGCCTTCCCTAGTTGGTGCATAGATACCAGAGATTGGCACTTCTTTAGAATAGATTGCAATTGCTGTAATAGATCCTCCAGTTCCTCCTTGCTTGTCAAACGTAATGGTGGATTTGCTAAGGGTCCATTTTGCATATAAGGTTAGAAAGTGGTTGCTGGTAATTTTGGTATCTTCAGTAATATTACTCCCTTTTCCATCCTTTTCTGTGTACCATCCACCAAAGTCATATCCATATCTTTCAGCAGTTGGCATTGTTCCATATCGAACCTTGTCGGTGACCAGCTTAGTGGCGGAACTCGATGTACCCCCTTGGGCATCTAAGGTTATCTCGTGCGACTTGTTAAGAATTATGTATGTTTTATCCGAAACAGCAGAATCTTCCATGTTGGCTTTCATGCTGAACGCTTTGACAGTTGTTGTACCATAGTCAACTATAAAAGGATCGACATATTTGGTGGAAGCACTGCTTGGTACATCACCGTTGGTCGTATAGTAGATCGTAGCCTCAGGGGTAACCGTTGATAACGATACTTCTTGAAATCTATCATGGGTTTCTTCAGCAGGTGAGAAAGAGGGTACTCCTGCTTTAATTTTATACGTAGCGCTTTTGACAAGGGAGTCTTCAAAGGCTGGATGTGCAGCGATTGCCTTTACTGTGGTGTTTTGACTGATAGTCACCTTTGCAGAGTACAATTTGCAGGTTTCTGAGGGGGTAGAGGTTGGAAGCGAACCATCCAAAGTGTAGTAATAGGTTTGACCGCTCATCCCTCTGATCTCCAATAATTGTGGAGAATCATAGGTGTTTTCAGCTAAGTAGAAATCGGGGATACGTGCATTGAATTTAAGATCTACCTCAGCAACTGTTGAATTTCCTAATCCACTCTTTACTGTGATAGCTTTCACCAGTGTGTTTCTATCAAGTTCAAAAGGACTACCATACAGCATGCTCTCTTCATTAGGAGTAGTTCCATCAAGTGTATATCTGATCTCGCCTCCATCAGATGTTGTCATGCTTATTGTCTGCTTTGTTGCATAGGTTCCTGTAACGGGTGAAATTATAGGTGTATTAGCAGGGGTAAGGAAATCATATGATTTGGATATTTCTGCAGAATCCTCCATATTCGTTTTTCTTGAAATAGCCTTAACTGTGGTTTTTTCTGTTATATTGATTACATTTCCAGCAGAATACTGAATTCCAGACGTTCTTGGATCACTTCCATCAATTGTATATAAGATAGAAGCTCCAGGGGTCTCGCTTGTAAATGTCAATTCTTGTTGGCCAGAATATGAGCTACCTTCTTCCAAAGAGAATTGAGGGGAGCCTGCCCTGATTTTATAGGTAGCACTTGTGACTTCAGAATCTGGAAAATCAGCATGTACTGTGATTGCCTTTACTGTAGTGTTTTCATTGATAAAAAGTTCCTCTGAATAGACTTTACAAGCTTCAGTAGGGGTAGATGTAGGGGTTGAACCGTCCAAGGTATAATAAATGGTGGTTCCATCTATGCCTGTTATCACTAACGTTTCGGGAGAATCTAACGTTTTTGTGGTACCAAGCGAGAAGGTAGGGGGAATGCTTCCTTGGTTTTCACCTGGACCTGGACATGAGATGAATACAAGAGAGAAAAATGACAAGACTAAAAGAAATACAGCAGAGAATTGGACCCTTTTCATGATTTTTTCCTTTCATTTAAATTAGATACAAAAATAAGTTTTACTTCATACCCATTTTGAAATTGTACCTCAGATCATGAATGGAATCAATAAATAATTTCTAATAGATATGAAAAAAATACTAATAGAATGGATTGGCAATACTCTCAGTTTCTTTTAACTGACTATCTATTTAAGATTTAGTGATGATCCTAAACGTTAAATACGTACCTATTTATTATCCATATTTATTTATTTAGCCTACAGGAAACAAGAATAGGGCAGTGCATATACTGTCGGTATGCGTAATAAGAGAACCTCCAAATACAAGAAGTGTTTGGAGGTTCTTTGATTACGTAGGTCTTTTCTTCTTTATTCCTCGTCTTCGTCATCCTCAAGCATGCAGGCAGTGACCGCTTCGTGCAGGAGCAGCGAGCTGTCCAGCACCCTGCCGTTCCTGGAGGCAAACCCTATCTGAAGCGAAGATCCTGAGAACTCCTTCTTGCAGCTTTCCAGAAGGGAGAGGGTGAAGGAGCGAGCCTCATCGGCATTGTAGAAGGGGAGCACCATGGCAATCCTGTTGTTTTCGAGGATGAAGCTGTAGGCAAGTTCGCCGCTGAGCATGATCATCTTGTTTGCGATCTGCATCGCAGGGCCCTTGCTCACATCGACTAGGACAAGGGTAAGGTCGTAGTCCATCTCCTGTGCATTTTCCAGTTCGATGGAGAGTATGGAGGTGAAATCGTCCTTGAAGGTGTTGATGAGAATGTTCTTCTCGTTTGCCGCTAGGGGAATCGAGGGGGTCTGAGTAGGTTGGTCCTCAACAGCAGAGGCAGGCTCTTGGGTATGCTCGGCCATGGTCACGGTGGGCATCTTCACCTCCCTGATCTGGGAGGAGGGTATGATCAGCTCATCTTCGGGGGCAAGGGAGGGTTCAAGTGAAAACCCTTCGTCAGCAAGGGCGTGGCTGTGGATCAATTCGTCGGTATGCCGGTGCAAGGGGTCGTCACCGGGGAGGTTGTACAGGGGCTTGTCGTACGCATTGGGTGGCAGCTTGTCTATCTCGTCGGCAAAGTCCTCATCACGCTTGCGTGCGACAAGTACCCCGATCTCGATCATGACCAGGCCGATCAGCAGCGGGAACAGCTTTACCAGCACATCATAGATCTGTTCCTGGTTTACTGAGTAGAGCGGCAGCAGATACCGTGATGCCAGGTAGAGAAGACCCAGTAGGATAAAGACAGTCAGGAACAGACTGAGTAATATTTGACGGCCATAGTGCTTGTTTTCAGACATTGCAACCTCCCGGAGCAAACTTTACACGTACATTAAACCTATAGTATCATACTTAGCATATAAGATGAACAAAAGCATGACAAGAAAATTACACGTAATCTTCGTCCTGAGCATTATAGTAGCATATTTCATCCTTCTTGGTCTGTTTGGCGAGGAAGGATACCTCCATGCGCGTTCCGTAAGGAGCGAGCTGGAGCTCCTCTCCCGGCGCGAGGAAGCCCTCCGGTTGCAGGTGGACTCCTTGGAGCAGCAAAAGAGACAGATGACAACCCAGGATGCCCTCAAGGATGCTGCCTTTCGTTTCGGCTATCAGCAGCAAGGCGAGCAGGTCTTCTACTTTGCCTCTGATGGTGTGGCCGAGCCTCTCCAACAGGGGCAAAGTAGTGTTGCACATCAAGAAAAACAACCCTTTCCTGGATTTGCCAAGCGTTGGATAGCACTCATGGCCCTAGCTTTTTCTTCCGTTTTGACGCTAGTATGGGGCATACTGGCAAATAGGAGATCCCATTTCAGATGAGTAAACAGCACGAAGAGGCAGAAGTATTATACAAGCAGGTCCCCGGAACGCTTGAAAGGACGGTCGCTTTGTTGCAGGAGGACAAGGTGGTGGTCCTGCCTTGTGACACCATCTACGGCCTGTGTGCCAAGATCGGACCGGCTGAAGAGGCTCTGCGATCGGTGAAGTATAGGGGCGAGACAAAGCCCTTCCTCATTCTCGCCACCTTGGAGCAGGCAAAAGAGATCTGCATCGTTCCCAAGGATGTGGAGGAGGCCTGGCCATGTGCCCTCACCGCAATCCTCTCCAACAGGGAGGGGGGCGGCACCACAGCCGTGCGTGTGCCTGCAGACGCTTTCCTGCATGAGGTCCTCACCAGACTTGGCATGGGCATATATTCGACCAGTGTCAATGAGTCCGGCTACCAGACCATAACCAGCATCACCGACATCATCTTCTCCTTCAAGGACAGGGTCCCGGCTTTTATCGTTGGATCGGAAAACCAAGGGAAAGTTCCCTCGACACTCATCGACTGCACGACAAAGCCGTATACCCTGGTGCGCTGTGGCCAGTATGATGCATCGGCACTCCTCAAAGGCTAGAGCCTGATCTTCCTTGCCTCCATATAGTACCGCTTCTCACTCGCTTCACCCATGGAAAATGTTTTTCTGGGCAGCGAGCTGTCCTTTATGATGGTCTCAAAAAAGGTCTCCTTGGATACGTCGGGCAGGATCAGTGCACAGTTGCCCTCCTTTGCCCCGAGGTTTGAGGTGACCTCCTCGCCGTGGATATAGTCCACCGAAGCCTTCTTCTGTTCCAGAAGCGAGTCGATGACCACCTGCAGCGTGCCGGCGGCGATGTTCGCCACCGCTCCTGAGAGGCTGAACAGGCAGTACCCGTTCTTGTCCCTGTAGCCGAAGCGTTGGAACTCGCCCCTTTCATTGATGAGGGTGTGCAGCGTAGGCAGGTCGGCGACCTTCTCGATGATCACAAAGGATGCGCATTTCTCCACCTCTGCCTTGAAGGTGGCGAAATCAAGGCCGAAGAGGACACGGTGGATGGGTTCGAAGGTAAGGCCCGGGTCATAGATGTTCTCCAGCTCTACCATCGCATAGCGTGCCGGGTGTCCTTCCCACTCCTCTTGTGGCAGCGTTGCCTTCACATCCTCCCAACAGCTCTTTGCCGTGGCAAGGCTGTGGTTGCCGTCCCCCATCGCATAAAGCAGTGGGTTTTCCGGATCGAGGCCGCCCTGTATCCTTTCAAGGGCATCGGCGATGGCTGCAAAATCATCACTGCTGTCGACGACCCAGGCGCTGAGGGTGCCCCCTCCTGCCATGAGGGTGGTATCATAGGCCTTGTGCAGATAGGCTGTCTTGGCGGCGAGCGGCTCGATGACAGACTTGTCCTTGTCGCTTATCAGCACCATGATGTGCGGCAGCTCAAGGGATGCGTTCTTGCGGATCTCCTTTCTGGGGGGGATGCGGCTGAGGATCGTCCCTTCGGTGGCCCTGATCAGGGACCTTGAACCTACAGAGTAGTCATACTGCTCAAGGTCCAGGAGGACCAACAGGCCCCACCTTCCATTGATGTAGGTGCTTGTGGTGCGGTGGACCAGGAAAAAACAGTTTTTGTATGTGTCGAAGATCGCCCGCTGCTCATATGTTGCCATATTTTCGTTGATGAGGGCGATGCGCTTGTCCGGTTCGGCATCCTCAAGGTAGGCCTCGGGAAAGATGAGGTTCAGCGTCGAGGGGTCCTCCCCGACATAGGACCGGGCTTGTTCCCAATAGGATTTTTCTGAAGTATACTGGTCACAGGCGACGACAGCCCACTTGGAGAGGTCGACTCCCAATTTGGGAAGCAGGATGTCTGCAGTGTGCAGGCCAAGTTTTTTCAAACGTTCTGTGGTATCTTGCATGGCGATTCCTTGTTTTTTTGGTATACTGCCATGGTAAGCCAATATATCCTGCCCAGCAAGGTAAAGTGAGAAAAAAATGAGCAAGGCGATCGTATTTACCGGTGGAGGGGGGCCTTCTTCCCTGCCGGATGACCTTATAGGGGTGGGCGACTACCTCATTGCTGCTGATAGCGGCTTTGACAAGGCCCGTTCCTTGGGGGTTTGCGTCCACTCCGTCATCGGTGATTTCGACTCGACGGCATTTGTAGAGGAGGCCTTGGCAATCGAGCACGAGCGGTACTCTTCAGAGAAGGACCAAAGCGACACATCCCTGGCCATAGAGAAGGCCCTCAGGCATGCCGACGAGGGGTATGTGCTGGTAGGAGGGGGGGGCTACCGCCTGGACCACCTGATGCAGACCTATTCGCTCTTCTCCCGTTTCGGGCCTCCAGAGCTCTGGCTCACCCGGTACGAGTCCAATACGCTCGTCTCCTCATACAAGCGCTTCGCCCCCCTGTCCAAGGGAAGGACGGTCAGCCTCTACCCGGCGACCCTTGGGGGGAGGGCGACAGTTGATGCAACCCCCTTGAGGTGGCCGCTACGCTCCTTTGTGATGAGCTTCTCCTCCTTTTCCCTCTCCAACACCTGCACCGAGGAACATCTGGAGGTCCGGGTGGAGGGAGAGCCCATCTTTGTCAGCTTCCCGGTTGCCCGAACAAAGGGTTAGGTGATACCATAGGGTCATGTTGCACACCAGAAGATTGCTGGCATTCTCCAGCAGAGTCCATACCTATACGATGCTGCTATACCTCTTCTTTTTCCTGGTATACCTTTCGAGCAGCTATTTCTTGGTAAGCGAGACCTTCATTGACCTTCTGCAGTTTGCCCTGATCCTCATCAGCTGGACAAGCCTGCTCTTCGGGCTGTGGATCATAGTCTTCTCCTTCATCGTCTGGAGCAGTGACCGGGTATTCCCCCTCTCACCCATTGTCCTGACGCTGCTGAGGATGGGCGGGGTCTTCGCTCTCAGCACCCTTGTAGCAATTATAGAAAAGCTGGTCACCGACGGTGTGGTCATCAGCTAACAGGAGATATGCATGAACAATCCTCTTATCAGCGCTGTGCGCGGAGCCATCTGCGTCGAACGCGATGAACCCGCCCTTATCGAAGCAGCCTCTTGCAAGCTGTATATCGCCCTCCTTGAGGCAAACGATATACAGGAGTCGGACATCGCCTGCCTCCTGCTTACCCAGACAGGGGACCTCAAGAGCCGCAACCCTGCAGGTGCTCTGCGCAAAGGCGGTCACTGCGCCACCACAGCTCTGTTCTGCATGCAGGAACTTGAGATCGAGGGGATGCTTGAAAAGGTCATCCGCATGCTGGTGATCACCAACAAGGCGGTAGGAGAGGTCACCCCACTCTTCCTCGATGGGGCTGAGAAGCTCAGGCCGGACTTGGCCAATCTGGGAACGATAGTGAATTCCCAAGGGAAGTAAAATTACATCTAATGTAATCTCTTATAGTAATACCTATAAAAACGTATCAGTACAGAGTTGAATCATCCCCCCTATCAGGGAAGATAAAGAATATAAAACATTACAGATTATCAATATAATATAAGAACCACTGTCTTGCATGGCTGGTATGCCAACCGGGATTCAATTGCAATTGACAAGCAACACACATTCCATGATACTTTTTACATTGCAAGGCTGGGTCTCAGGAGCTTGAACAAATGCCCCGCCTGACAGAGCCTGCCTGTTGCCACCTAGTGATGGGGTTGAACTGAAATATGAAAGAGCGCTTACCTGGAGGTTCACCTATGTATGTGACCGTAAAAAAAAGTTCCCTGAACGGGGAGATGCGCGTCCCCGGCTCCAAGAGCCATACCATCCGTGCAGTCCTACTGGCCACCCTTGCCCAGGGGGTGAGCACCATTGAAAACCCCCTCCTCAGCGGTGATGGTCACAGTGCCATCGCTGCAGCACGAGCCTTTGGTGCCAAGGTAGAGCAAACCGGCAACGCCATGGTCATTGAGGGTAGGGGGATACCTCTGTTGACCCCAGAAAAGGGCATCGATACGAAGAACTCAGGCACCACCACCAGCTTTGTCACCTCCTTAGCCACCCTTGCAGAGGGTGAGACCCTCATCACAGGCGATGAGCAGATTCAAAACAGGCCCATCAAGGTCCTTGTCGATGCCTTGAATGACTTGGGGTGTTCTGTCACCCTGATGCGTGGGGGCTCGAAGGCTCCGCCGCTTCTGGTGAAAGGTGGACTGAGTGGGGGTAGGGTGACCATCGATGGGTTCAACTCCCAGTTCGTCTCAAGCTTGCTGCTCGCTTCCCCCCTAGCCAGTGGCAGGACGGAGATCAAGGTGACCAACCCCTTGGAGAAGCCCTATGTGCAGATGACGCTCGACTGGATGCGCCGCTTTGGTGCAGTGGTAGAGAGTAACGAACCAGAGTACACCAGCTTTACCCTGGAGGGAGGCCAGAAGTACCAGGGAGGAACGTTCACCATCCCAAGCGACTGGTCTGCAGTCGCCTTTCCGCTGGTAGCAGCCCTGACCTCAGGGTCGGAGCTCACCATACCGGCTCTGGACTTCTCTGACTCCCAGGGCGACAAGCGCGTTGTGGACCTTCTCCTTGAGATGGGGGCTGATATCGAGCGAGACGCGGAGAACCAACTGCTGACCATCAAAGGCGGACGAAAGCTCAAGGGGGGCCTGGTCATAGACCTTGGGGACATCCCCGATGCCCTGCCTGCCCTCTGTGTTGCAGCCCTCCACGCTGAGGGGGAGACGACCTTCACCAACCTTGCCCATGTGCGCGTCAAGGAAAGTGACCGCGTCCTGGTCATGGCTGAGGAGCTGGGAAAGCTAGGGGCAAAGATCACCATAGGGGATGACCATATGACCGTGCATGGTGGGCACTTTCTGCATGGAGGAACAGTTGAGAGCCATGGCGACCATAGGGTGGCTATGGCGCTTACTGCCGCTGCCTTTATGATTGATGCAAAAGTAACGATTATGGATGTGGGTTGTACAGAGGTCTCGTACCCAGCTTTTTTCCCCATGCTGCATAATGCTGGTGCAAATCTGGCCATCCATGAAAATGAAGTAACCCCATAAAGATGAAACATGGTACCCTTCAAGATGTGGCCAGGTAGGCAGGGCTCTCCATCGCCATGGTTTCCCGGGCCTGAACAATCCTGAGGTTGTAGAATCCTCCTCCTTGGAAAAGGTCCGTGATGCGATAAGGAAGCTGTACTACAGGGTAAGGCAACCCATAGGCAGCACCCTGGCCAAACGCGTTGCGCTCATCCTGCCCAGTGCCCGCAATGCATTCTTCTCGCAGATACTGGAGGGGGTGCTTACAGCTTCCAGCAAGATGGGGTATCAGATTTTGGTCTATAGCGCTCATGGTAATCATGAAAAGGAGGTGGAGTGTTTGCACAAAGCCCTTCAGGCTCATGTTGATGCGCTCTTGTTCTGTTTCCTGAGCGATGACTTTGCCAAAGCTCTTCGCCCCTGACTTCCCCCTGGTCATCTTCTATAGGAGGCAGTTTCTCTCTCCAGGGGTTCCCCATATCTACTACAACAATGTGCAGGGGGGCTATCTTGCCACTAAACTGCTTCTTAAGCAGGTGCATCGCAACATAGCCTTTTTCATTGGCTTCTGGGGAGAACCGTCCCAGAACAAAGAGGCGATGCTGCTGTTGTTGGATGATAGCAGAAGGGCAGCTACGCATCGCTTGAGCGTCTCAGCGGCTATAGGCAGGCCCTCTCGGAGTTCGGCATTGAGCTAGATCCGAGCCTTCTGGCGACCAGCAGGTATGACTTCCAAAGTGGGTATGAGAAGACCAAGGTGTTCCTTTCAACTTTACGGGACTTTGACTCGGTCATTTGTGGCAATGATGCCATTGCTGCAAGGGTGATGCAGGCCCTCGCTGAGCAACACATCCAGGTGCCGCAGCAGGTCTCTGTCATAGGCTATGACGACTCGACGCTAGAACTCATTACCCGCCCTGAACTCACCTCAGTCCACCAGGATCCTGAAATGCTAGGAAGGAGAGCCATCACCATGCTTGCCTCGATGTTTGTAGGGGAGGGTGTTGGCTACCAGGTGCTGGATTCCTTTCTGAGCATACGCAACTCGACGGCGATGAGGCAGTTTTCGTACGATGAGAACCACTGAAAAGTCGGTGATTTTGGCATTTGTTTGAAAAATACTAGGAGCCATTCTATACTGACGAGGACTTTGAATGGTACAAGCTATATCCATACTTTCTGATAGTTACGCTTGGCTGATATATTTTCTAACTGTAGCACGGTCAATACCCAACTGTTGGGCAGTCTTGCTGATATTCTTGTTATTCTCCATCCAACATTTTATAACAATAGCTGTTTCAATCTCTTTCAGTGTATTCTCAGTTGATTGAAAGGTGTCGTCAGTCTCCTCTGAATCGAAAGAATTCTCATAGGATAGTTCATCAATGAGATCGGATTCAATCTCATTGATATCGAAATTCATAGATAATTGAACACTTACCTTTTCTGCAAAATTCCGTAACTGCCTTACATTACCTGGCCATTGTGAAGATTTGATTGCAGATATGAGGCGGTGGGATATGTTTTGATTGGTATACCCGTATTTTTCTGAAAAGTGCTTGATGAACGATAAAAACAGAGGAACAATATCATCCTTCCTTTCACGTAAAGGTGGAATCATAATATCTAGGACACGTAGGCGATAGTATAGGTCCTTTCGAAATCTTCCAGCCTCTGTTTCTGAAAACAAATTCTTATTGCTCGCAGCAATGAATCGAATGTCAATGGTATGGACTCGATCGTCACCTATCCGCATAACTTGTTTTTCTTGAATCACACGTAATAATCTTGCTTGGACATTTTTACTCATATCGTTCAGCTCATCCAAGAATATTGTTCCTTTGTGTGCCATCTCAAAAAGCCCTGTTTTTCCTCCTTTCTTTGCACCTGTAAACGCTCCTTCAACGTAGCCAAAAAGTTCACTTTCCAAAAGGCTATCGGGCAGTGCGGCGCAATTGACCGCGACAAATGGACCATATTTCCGTAAAGAAGCATTATGGATGCTTTGGGCAAACATCTCTTTTCCAGATCCGGTTTCCCCCAATAGCAAAATGGTTGAGTTAGTTTCGCTATACTTTTTTGCTTTTTCAATAATTTTTTTGAACACAAAATTTTTTGTAATAATATCATCAAATGAGTGAGTTGCGATAAGCCCTCTACTAGCCAGTTGTTTGATGAGATTGTCTTCTAGATCCTTAATTCTTGAGCTACTCTGTAAAAAAATCAGGGTTGCTGCATGAATTTCGTCCGTAGCAATTCTACGAACCTCCATCATGTAATCCCTATCTGCAATCGTAATGAGTTTATTGGGTTGTTCAGTGGTGATAGCCTCCCGTAGTTCTGTGGGGACTACCTCAGAATCAATGGCTTTCCCAACAAGCTGCTCCTTTGTTATTTGCAGAACCTTGAGTGCCTTGATATTAACCATTTCAATGATATTCTGGGAATTGAGATAAAGAATGCTTTGGCCTGAATGTTCCATAATGATGTTAAGCCGTCTATTTCTAAGCATCTCTGACTGCATATGGCCATGAAACTGAACAGCGGCCTCTACTGCACTTATAATGGCTTCAGGACCAGATCTAATCAATTCTGCCTGCATTCCAAGCTTTCTAGCAGTATTTACTGATATGGTGTCCCCTGTGATGACTTGAGCTCCAAATTGCAGAGCCTCACTGACTGTCTCTTCAATTTTTTTCTCATTGGATAAAAGGAAATATCCTAATTCAATCGAGAGTATTTGAGAAATGCTTTTTGCGCCTATTATAACGTTCTCATAGCCAATGACAGCAACCTTTTTATTTTCGTTAGCATGGGGATAAATTGCACGTAAAATGTCATACCCTGTAACACCAATTTCAAATACTGGAACGGAAAAATTCTTTTGCAGCAGTTTAGCGGTTCCCCCTCTGCTGACTATGATGTCCACCCTGCTTTCTAGGTTTTTCTCTTCTGCTAGTTGTAATCCCTTTTCAAGGTCCCCTTCAATGATTTCAATTTTGTAGGGAAAATCTTGAAGGTGTTTTCTTGCTGTAAGCACTAGATCATGATACGGAGCAACTAAGAGAATATTCACAAAGGTCTCCTTTTGGTGGTGTAAACTTCACCACTTATGATACCACATGATGAAAATTTCACCATACCTAAATAAAGGTAATGTATAGTAATTATACAAATCTATATATATAAACAGAATAAAAATTATGGCATGGTAATTGCATATAAAATAGTAATGGATAAGATACATATAAAACAAATGATACTAGCAGATGATCTCACTGGTGCTAATGACACTGGTGTTCATTTTTTGCCTAATTCGAGTAGGGTGATGGTAATTGTAGATGCTCAAGTGGATACTTTTCCAGAACTTGCGGAGACGACAGTTATTAACACTGATACAAGGTTTCTCTCTCCAAAGGATGCCTATAAAAAGATTCATGATATCATGGGTATTTTTATTTCGTATCAGCCAAATCATATTTATAAAAAAATTGACTCGACGCTTCGTGGTAATATTGGCTCAGAAATTGATGCTCTAATGGATGTCACCAACTATTCTTTGACTTGTGTCGCTAGTGCTTCTCCTCGAAATGGAAGGACAGTACGTGATGGCCTTTGTTATGTACACGGGGAGCTCATAACCGATACTGAAATTGCTCATGACCCCTTCAATCCGGTAACTTCGTCTTCTATCTTGGAAGTCCTCACTACTCAAACCACACGAAAAATTGGGTTGCTTTTACTTTCGGAAATCAGATCTCCTCTATCTGAAGGATATGCCAAGTTGGAAAGCCTTGTTACCGGTGGAGCAGAAATAATTGTTACTGATGCAGAAAGTGCTGAGGATTTACGAAAGGTGAAACAGTTGTTTGCTATGCTTAGCGACCCTGTATTGTTTGTTGGATCAGCAGGCTTATTCCATGCAGTTAACAATAATTCCGATCAATTTACCTATAAAAAGCCGACACCCCTATTCTGCATAAAAGATTATCCTAATATCCTGTTTGTCATTGGGTCACTCATGGACACAACATTGCAACAAGTGGAATACCTTTGTCACCAACAAGATGTTGCCAATTATAAAATAACAACAGAAGAACTTCTAAAGGCCGACAATGACCTTGCAATTGGTTCTAGTGCAAAGGAAATAGCGAAAGGATTTAGGAAGTCATCTATAGTACTCATGAAAACTGATAGAATGCAGGTGGACAAACCAGCAACTGCTATTCAGATTGGCAATGCGCTTGGGTCACTGGTATACGCGGTCATGAAATTGGTAGAGATTGATGTACTCGTTGTTACCGGTGGTGATACGGCCAAAAATGTATTGAAAAAAATACAGGTTAATAGTTTTGAACTTATTGATGAAGTTTTGCCAGGCGTTCCCATGGCTCGCATTAGGCGGCATACAGATGACAAGATGGTTTTATTTGTGACCAAAGCGGGATCATATGGTGATCTTGATGCGTTATTTCGAGTAGTTGAGTACATGGAAGAAGAGAGCAACCAATCAAATAAAGAAGAGGGAGTGTAATATGCAGCGTACTTTTGATATATCTTTTCCTGGCCGTACCATATATGGAGATGGGGCAATCCAAAAATTGGGTGCGATTCTAACGAGATATGGCTTTTCTCATTCAGTCTTGTTGATGGATGAAGGCATTAAACGCAGTGGTATTGGGGCAATCGTGCTTGAACAACTTCAAGGTTCGGTCGAAAAGGTCTCCATAATAGATGATCTTGCCAGGGAGCCTTCTGATATCGATGTAAATCGGGTACTTGGACTGGTCAAGCAGTATAATCCTGATAATGTCGTAGCAGTTGGCGGTGGTTCGGTTTTGGATGTTGCTAAACTTTGTTCGGTTTTGATCCCAAGTGATAAGGACGTACTGGATTTATTGAATGGGGGAAAAGTACCAGCTCATACAACGTTTACTACACTAATACCTACGACCAGCGGAACTGGATCAGAGGCAACAAAGAACTCAATCATTGCCATCTCCGCTAAAAAGACGAAGGTCGCTGTGGTCCATGAAAACCTTCTTCCTGATTTGGTGGTGTTGGATCCTAGGCTAACCGTAAAAATGCCCGTATCCATTACTGCCACAACTGGTATGGATGCTCTATGCCACGCCATGGAGTGCTACCTCTCAATAAAAGCGAATGTAATGAGTGATATGTTTGCAATCAATGCTATTGAAAAGATTGCAACATCTCTTAGGAAAGTAACAATCGATGGTGATGATATCGAGGCTCGAAGTGATATGCTACTTGCTTCTTACTATGCAGGGACGTGCATCACCCTTTCGGGAACCAATGCGGTACACGCTCTGTCCTATCCTTTAGGGACCCTTTTTCATATACCTCATGGTCATTCGAATGCAATCTTGCTTCCTTTTGTTATGGAGAAAAATCTTGCTGCACTTCCTGAAAAATGTAAGGTTATTGCTTCTGCTTTTGGGTATGATCCGGAAGAAAACAAGGAAAGTCCCATAGAGTACCTTACTCGCGAGTTATATCAATTGTTGCAAGATCTTGCTATTAGTCCATCCCTAAAGGACTTTGGAGTCAAGAGGAAAGATGTTGGGAGTCTTGTTGAGATAGCACATGGTAATCGGAGACTTATGGATAACAACCCAATTGATTTCACCAAAGAAGAAATTGAGGAAATATACCTGCGATTACTTGGGGAGATAAAGGCATGAAACCAATTCTAGGCGTTACCATGGGAGACCCAGCGGGCATAGGTCCGGAAATACTTATAAAAGCTATTTCTGACTCTACCATCCGTTCTCAGTTTCATGTAGTCGCAATAGCTGACCCTAGTGTTCTTGCGCAAGCAAATGCCCTGCTTGGGAATCCCATGGAATTAGTGACATCACAAGCCATTTCTCATGAAGTGTTGAATAAGCTTACAGTTAGACAGCTTTTGGTGTATCCCTCAGGTATGCCATTGGGAGCCACCGTAGAGTATGGGAAAGTAAGGGCGCTGTATGGGAAAGCAGCATACGATTCCATCACTTGTGCTATAGATTTAGCAATGCAGGGGACCATTGACGCCGTTGTCACGAATCCAATCAATAAGGAGGCTTTACGGGCATCTGGTGTCATTCATGCAGGGCATACCGAAATTTTTGCTGAGAGGACCGGAACAAAACTTTACGCCATGATGCTCTCCCATGATCCGTTACGTGTGGTCCATGTTTCAACGCATGTCTCACTGCGGGAGGCTTGTGATCGGGTTAAGAAACAACGGGTGCTTGAGGTGGTAGAGCTTACCCATAAGGCGGTGACCAGTCTTGATTCCAACCCCAAACCCATTGCGGTTGCAGGACTCAATCCTCATGCTGGAGAGGGTGGCTTGTTCGGAGTAGAGGAATTGCAGGAAATTATTCCAGCTATAGAGACTGCCAAGGGTATGGGTATTTCTGTCGAAGGGCCATTCCCTCCCGACACTGTCTTTTCTCGCGCAATGGGTGGGGACTTCTCTGCAGTTGTGGTTATGTATCATGACCAAGGTCATATCCCCCTGAAAATGGCTGGGTTTCGTGTTGATCCCAATACTGGGAAGTTTATGGAGGTATCTGGAGTTAACATTACTCTAGGATTGCCAATTATTAGAACATCAGTGGATCATGGTACAGCATTTGATCTCGCAGGGAGTGGTTTGGCTAGTGAAACGAGTTTACTCCAGGCAATGAGATATGCAATGAGACTGTGCCCACATACTGATTGATTTGTGAATTATGGTATGAAAGATACCATAAAATAAGGAGGACGCGTTATGAAAAAAGGACATTGGTTACAATCGTTCTTGGGATTGTTTTAGTGGCTCTTGCTTTTGCAGGAGGGACTCAAGAAAGCAAGGAATCAGCTCAGGTTCTGCGAATTATTCATCCAGTTAATAGCGGTAACTGGTCCCCTTTGAATGGGGGAGGGCATGAAATCCGTTGGGTTTCTTTACAATGGGCAACTCCTATGTATTTTGATGCTGAGGGTAAGGTCCAACCTTATGTTTTTGAAACTTGGAAACAAAATAGTGATAATACAGTTTGGACATTCAAGATTGCAGAAAAAGCTGTATTCTCCGATGGAAGCCCTATCACCTCTAAAGATGTTGTTGGAACATGGAACCTTTCTACCCGTCCAAACACGCAGCACCAGCGCATTAATCTAGTCCTAGCAGGGGTTGTTGGGTTTGATGACGTTAATACAGGCAAGAAAGAAAATTTGGTTGGACTGGTTGCTTTGGACAGTAGGACCGTGCAAGTGACCCTGACCAAACCCGATCCAATTTTCTTCCAGAAAGTTGCTTCTGTACTGGTTGCTCCAGTGAAGATCAGCCAGGCACAGGATGCAAATGGTCGACAAATCACTGAGTGGTGGCATCCAGACAAGGGTGTTGTGGTATCTGGACCATTCATGCCCGAAAAGATGAATCTTGATACTGGTGAAATTGTCTTGGTTAGGAACCCCAATTTCTTTGGACCAGAGCCTAAACTGGATAAGATTATCATCAATACAGTCGAAGATGCACTTACTGCAACTATCATGCTACAGAGAGGGCAGATGGATGCTCATACAGAGCTTAATACGCCCACGATGATCCAGGATTTGGGAAAAGACTTCGCTGATGGTGCTATGCTTGCAAAGGGCCACCATTTCTGGTTTGACTCTAAAAAGGCTCCAATGGATGATATTAATGTGAGAAAGGCTTTGATTCTTGCCGTCGATACCAGCAAGATGTTTGAAGTAGCATTCCCTCAAGGACCAAACAAAGAAGCAACTCAGATAGTCAATAAGGTTGCAGGTGTAGACCCCAATTATGAGGCGTATACCTATAATCCAGAGGCAGCGAAAAAAGCACTTGCAGCATCATCTTATAAGAATGCTAAGAATCTGCCAAAAATAATGTTTGTAGGTGTAAGCAATCCCTCACACGAAGCAGCAGCTCAATACATAGCAGAACAGTGGAGACAGGTTTTGGGTATTGAAGGAACGGAGATGAAACCTCAGATTGATAGTTATGAGGGCACAGACCAAGGTGGCGTGCAGATTTTCCGTGACGACGTTGGCACCAGAGTTCCTGATATTGTCTCCTATTTGATGGGTACAATTCATTCTTCTGCTGGCAATGCGAAGGCGAAGATGGGCGGATTTTCCAATGCAAGAATCGATTCCCTTTTGGAAGAGGCTGCAGTAAAGAATGTAGACGATCCGTTAAGAATCAAACTTGCTCAGGAGGCTCAGAGAATCTTCCGAGACACTTGGCAGTACATCCCCTATCGCTATGATACCATGTCTAAATGGGCTATGCCCTGGGTGTCAAATTTTGATAAGAATGATGACTGGCAAGTTATCAATCCTTGGGATGTTTCCATCGATATAGAACTTAAGAAAAAAATGACCGGTAAATAGAACTATGATCCTATTGTTGCAGAGGTTACTTTGCAACAATAGGGGATTATCTAAACTAATGGAGCCTATATGTGGAAGTATGTTGGAAATAGATTGCTCAGGTGGATACCTACAGTGCTTGTTGTACTTCTTGTAGTGTATGCACTGGCATTTTTTGGAGCAGGAGACCCTATAAAACTCATATTTTTACGGGCCCCTGGAGATGTGGCGTACAATGCAGAAAGGATCGAGGTCATTCGTGAGGAAGCAGGATTGAATCGCCCTTTTTTAGTTCAGTTTGGTGATTATCTCAAGCATCTAGTACAGGGTGATTTTGGAAATTCTCTTGTAAGCGGACGTGATGTTGGTAGTATGATTAAAAACGCTCTACCCATTACCTTACAGCTGGGTTTGGTAGCAACCTTCCTATTGGCTATCTTTGGAACATTTTTGGGTGTTGTTGCAGCACTTCATCATAATAAGTGGTTGGATAATGTTATTTCTGGATTTGCTCTTGGGATTTGGGGTATCCCAGTATTTGTTTCAGGACCGCTGCTTATGGTTTTTCTTGTAAGATATCTCAATGTTATGGATGTTCCTTATGGCTGGCATGGACTGTTTAATGCACAAGTGATCCTTCCTTTGATTGTCTTATCGATTACTCCCATGGCTTTGATAATCCGTCAGTCCAGGTCAGCCGTTTTGGAGGTCATGAGTGAAGATTTCATAAGAACTGCAAGGTCAAAAGGAATCCCTAACATACAGATTGTTCTAAAACATATCTTACGCCCCATCCTTACTCCTATAGTAAGTCAAATGGGCCTCATCACTATAAATATGCTGAATAATGCCGTACTTATTGAGACCGTTTTTGGTATTCCTGGACTAGGGCAGCTAACCGTAAAGGCTATCAGTGGTTCTGATTATCCTGTCATACTAGCCCTAGTATTTATTGGATCTACAGTAGTGTTAACAGTAAATCTTATTGTTGATTTGATTTTCCCCCTTCTGGATCCGCGAGCCTTGAGTAAAAAGGAAGTGAAAGAAGCATGAAACTTACAAAGAGATTACATAAAACTGAAAACTTAACGCTCAAAGCTCGCCTTGATAAAGAAGATGTTCCTGCTGAAAGCCTTTTGAAAGATGCTTTTCGACGGTTGGTAGCTAATAAAGGTGCTGTAGTGGGGATAATAATCATTGCAATACTATTCTTTTTTGCAATATTTGGCCCTTATATCACCCCATATGATTTCCTCTCACAAAATCTTGAGTTAAGAAATCAGGCCCCTTCCTTTCAACATTTGTTTGGTACTGATGATTTGGGCAGGGATATATTCAGCAGGGTAATTTATGGCGCTCGAACAGCTGTCATCCTCTCACTCTCCATCACGATACTCAGTTTTCTTATTGGGACCATAGTAGGTGCAATTGGTGTATACGCTGGAGGTAAAATAGATGCTTTTATCGTTTGGTTGATTGATTTAACCATGTCTATTCCCTCCTTGCTTCTTGTTGTGGTAATCAATGCTTCCCTTAAGCCCCCGCTCATTTCTTGGATGGAAAAGATGTATTTGCAGACTAAGAACACCATCTTTAGAGAGACAATCTGGGTAGACTTTATCCTGGTCTTTGGATCTTTAGCACTAATAAAGTGGCCAAAAGCAGCCAGAATCATTAGGGGACAGATTTTATCAATTAAAAATAAAAACTATGTCACTGCTGCAAGAGCCTCTGGTGTCTCTACTTTCAGGATTTTGCTTCGGTACATCATTCCAAATGCTTTGGGGCCTGTCATTGTTCTGTTCAGTGCGACCCTTGGTGAGGCAATGGTCTTGGAATCAACGTTTAGCTTTTTAGGAGTAGGGGTGAGACCTCCGATGCCAAGTTGGGGAAATATGATCAGTGACGGCCTTCGTGTCTGGCATTTGTACCCACACATTCTTATTGCCCCAGCAAGTTTCTTGGCAGTTGTCACGATGGCTTTCAGTTTTCTTGGGGATGGACTAAATGATGCTTTCAATCCCCGTCAGTGGGAATAGGAAGAGTTGAAATATAGGAGCAAGAAAAGTGAATACCATTTTAGAAGTACATAATCTGAAAACTAGTTTCAAGCAGCGTAAAGCGAGACTGCATGCTGTGAATGGAATATCATTCTCTTTGAAGAAAGGAGAAATGCTCGGGGTCGTCGGTGAGAGTGGATGTGGCAAAAGTGTGAGCATGCTCAGTGTTGTAGGACTTCTCCCCCCATCAGCTTCAATTGATGAGGGTGAAATCCTCTTAGACGGTGTTGATATTCGTAAAATGCATAAAAAAGATATCCAACATATCCGTGGAAAAAGGATTGGAATGATTTTCCAAGACCCGATGACTGCACTTAATCCCGTAATGAAGATTGGAAACCAGATGAATGAAGCTCTCCGCTATCATTTGAAGCTATCAAAAAAAGAAGCTTCAAAAAGAAGCGAAGAGTTGTTGAAGCTGGTTTGGATATCGAATCCTAAGCAGCGCCTCAATGAGTATCCTCATCAACTTTCTGGTGGGATGCGCCAGCGGGTCATGATTGCTATGGCACTGACCTGTGATCCTGAGATTTTGATTGCTGATGAGCCGACAACAGCTTTGGATGTGACCATCCAAGCTCAAATCGTTCAACTGATCAAGGATATTAAGGTCAAACTCAACTCTTCCATCATTCTTATAACTCATGACCTTGGATTAATCGCAGGAATGGTAGACCGAATCATAGTAATGTATGCCGGATTTATTATTGAAGAGGCCCTTGTTGATGATCTATACAAGAATCCTTCCCACCCTTATACGATAGGGCTTCTGAAAAGCATTCCCAAACTTCGTGGTGAAATACTCGATAAGCTACCTTCTATCGAAGGTTCTCCTCCCGATCTGTTAGAGAAACCTACTTTTTGCCCATTTGTTACAAGGTGTCCCTACAAGATAGATCGTTGTTTGAAAGAGAATCCTGCCCTTGCTAAAATTAGTAACAGTGAAAATGAAACACATAAAGTAGCCTGTTGGGTACCCATGAAGGACGGAGTTGGAAATGAATGAACAAAGAGAGTTGATTGTATCAATTAAAAACTTAAAAAAATATTTTCCCGTCAAATTAGGTGCATTTGGGGAGAAGTCAGGGGTTGTTCATGCAGTTGATGATTTTTCCCTAGACATCTTTCGTGGAGAAACTATAGGACTAGTGGGAGAATCTGGCTGTGGGAAATCTACAACAGGATTTACTATCGTTCAGTTGCACAAAGCTACTTCAGGTGAGGTTTTTTTTAGGGGGCTAGACTTAACAAAACTTGATGAGAAGAAACTCAGGCCCATACGGAAACATATTCAAATTGTCTTTCAGGACCCATATTCGACTTTAAATCCAAGAATGACGATAGGTGAGACAATTTCTGAATCGCTTCGAACTAATAAATTGCTCACTAAAAAAGATATAAATGAAAAAATTGAAAATCTTTTGAAGGACGTCGGACTACGCCCAACTTTATCAAATCGGTATCCTCATGAATTTTCTGGTGGTCAACGCCAGCGTATTTGTATTGCTAGAGCCTTAGCGATAGAGCCTGAATTTGTGATTTTTGATGAACCTGTTTCTGCCCTAGATGTCTCTGTCCAGGCGCAAATAATAAATCTCATGAAAGATTTGCAGGAAAAATATAATCTGACTTATCTTTTTATAGCACACGATCTTGCTGTGGTAAGACATATTAGTGATAGGATTGCTGTTATGTATTTGGGGAGGAAAGTTGAGCTAGCACAAAAGGATACCTTGTTCTCTTCTCCGTTACACCCTTATACAAAAGCTCTTTTATCTGCAGTTCCTGAGGCTGATCCCGAGTATGAAAGGAAACGAGAAAGAATCATACTGAACGGGGATGTTCCGGATGCTCTTAATCCACCAAGTGGTTGCCGTTTCCATACCCGTTGTCCGTATGCTCAAGAAAATTGCAAAACAGATGATCCCGAGTTGAGAGAGATTACCAAAGGACATTATGTTGCCTGTCATTACGCAGAAAAGTTAAAATAATATTAGGAGAGAAATATGTTTAAGCCTCAAGGAATCTTTACCGCATTAGTAACACCAATGAACCAGGATGAAACTGTAAATTTCGATGAATTACGAAATCAAGTCGACAGACAAATCAAGAGAGCAGCGGCTGGATTGTTTTGTTTGGGAACCAACGGTGAGTTTTATGCTTTGGATACATCGGAAAGAATTGAAATCTTAGATGTGATAGCCGATCAAGTTGGGGGTAGAGTTCCCCTTATTGCGAATGTGGGTTGCGTAACCACAAGAGAAACTGTGAGGCTCGCCAAGGAAACAGCGAAAAGACCGGTCAATGCGATGTCTGTAATTGTTCCTTATTTTGCTGCTTTCAGCCAAGAGCAACTGTATCAGCATTATGCAACTATTGCAAAATCAGTGGATATCCCGATCATGATATACAACATTCCAAAACGAACAGGAAATGCTATCAGTTTGGAAACAGTGAAAGAGCTATCTAAAATTGATTCAATTATAGGAATCAAGGACAGTAGTGGGGATATAGCTTTCCTCAACGAACTCTTCAAGCTTTCCAGTCCTAATTTTTCTGTTCTTGTTGGAACTGATTCATTGATTCTTCAAACTCTTCAGAAAGGGGGAACAGGAGCCGTCGCTGGCTGCGCCAATCCTTTTCCTGAAATTATGAACGGCATTTATACCTATTGGAAAAAAGGGGATTTGAAAACAGCACAGATCCTACAGGATAGTATAGTTCCTTTCAGAAATACATTCTCCTTCGGAAATCCCAATTCTATCGTGAAGAGAGCGGTGGAATTGATGGGCTATGAGGTAGGAGCTGCTAGGGCACCTGCCAACATCATAAGTGTTGAGATCGATGCACAGATACGTAAAGCGATTGAAGCAGTAAACATTGCTTCAAAGCTCACATAAACACTGCTGTGATACATACCGCGTTTTAGGGTTTGGGCAGACTGCTCAAACCCTAAAAATGTTCCTGGTATGGGTAATTTTTCCTTATGGTGAAAGCAGTGGGGTATCAGAAAAAACAACGCACCCAAGTATGTTGTTATTACTTAACTCAAACTTCGCACTTACCTCTTGATGCCTTTTTCGCGGTAAAATGTACAATTGTACATTTACGTCCGAAAAATCTAACGATTGTCTAGTCGCCCAAAGGCTAAAACACAATGGGATGAGCTGGTCATTTGAAGGTAGTGGGGCTCTGGCTCTCCTGACTACATTGAAAGTGAACAACACTCTGGACTCGTGGCTACACGAAGGTACATTCTCCCTGTCATTGAAATCAGAAGAAAGAAAAACAACCTCTATCCGAGCTGCTTAGTGCCTATACCATCCGCTCAGGTCGAAATATTTAGATCGGTTGTGGTAATCATTTGGTAAACATTTAGAAGAAAAACTTGAATTCCAAGAAATCACCGGCTATAGTGAAAGAATAGTAAAGACTGAAATTTACAAGAGAAATACAAGAAGCCCTATTATACTTCTCGTTTCAGCTGAGTTATTTGAAAATCAATATACCACGCCATACGTGGTAGGGGAAATCCATGACAAAACGTTTACTTTCATTCTTTTTCGTAGCTTTGTTGCTCATGACCTTCGCTGGTTGCTCGTCCCTGTCTACACAGGAGACCGCAGCATCGCCTAGCGCAGAACCGCTTTGGGTAGCAGGAGAAACTCGAGACAAGATCATCGTGCTCAGCGATATTCATACGGGCTTTGAAGATGCCTATGCGGAGATTCTACAGAATCGACCCTATCTCATCGAATTCTTGCAACGCATCAGCGTGACGCAGGATGTCCGGGAAGTAGTGCTCAACGGTGACATCCTTGATGAATGGTTCCTGCCGCTCTCCTTTATCGAAACTGACAGGGGGGACTTCTACCAGAAGAACATCGAGAACAACAAAGATATAACTGATGCATTCAAGCTCATCATGGATGCAGGCATAAACTTGGTATATGTCGTCGGCAACCATGACATGTCCGTAGACCTGCAATACATCGCGGAGGCGATCCCAGGCATGGTAGTCTGTTCGCAACACCTCGGAGTCGGATTGTACCGAACTGGCGACCGAAACGAGATCGTCATTGAGCATGGCCACCGCTATGATGTATTTTCTGCACCAGACACCATAACCAATGCTCACCTTACCAACGGCCCTACCATGTTTCCTCCAGGATACTTCTTCGCTCGATTTGCAGCAGACTGGGTACTCGATGGGAAACCTCTCTACATGGCCAAACCGCCGGTGATCAAGACTGTTCCAGACCGTGTGAACGACCCTGACCAATTCGGAGCCTATGCATATTATCGGACCATGGCATCTGTGTTCAAAAACATCATTCCAACCGATGGATTCGGGGACAAGCGTTTGGATATGCGCATCGATGGATACAACGATACCTATTCGATTCAGGATATGTATCCGGTACAAAACGAACAGGGAGAAATTTCAGCTCCTGTGCTCTTTCCTCATTATCAACGGACTTGGGAGGAGCGTCAGAAGGCCAATGGGGTGAAGGTGTTTTCCAGCTTCGCGGTCGCCTCCTTGGGTGCACTTGACGCCATGTATTTCGAAAGCCAGGCACGAGCTCAGTTTGAAGTCGACAAAGCCCAAAGCGATACCAGCGTAGTGATCTTCGGACACACCCACGTCCCATTTTTCTTCGATTATGGCAATGACCACTATTATGTGAATACCGGTACTTGGATTGACCACAACACCAATTACAAGGAGAAGGATGGCAACCTCCTCAGCAGGACGTTTGCGGTAGTGACCACCGGGCCAACTACCACTGCAGTTGATGTCTATGAATACCAGGTGGATGGCGCGTTACGCGATCTCAAGAGCCAATTGCTCGCCGACCATGAGAAATAGCCGATATCCAAATTGAACTGCTACCTCCATCAGGTAGGTCATGGATATCACAACCTACATACTTTGAATTATAGTCCGGTATAATATATATACCGGACTATATAAATAGGAGGTCAGCCTTGAGTGTTCCAGAGAATATTCGCAACGTCGAAAGACCAAAGAACACCATCGTTGATGACAGCGGCATGGATGGGGTGAACAGATATTTCGTGCGGGCACGCTCGGGGGTTAAGTACATCAAGGGTGGAAACCCACAACCGGAGAACGGCAGGGTCATAGGGCACATCATCAATGACCGGTTCGTATCGATTACTAAAAAGATGTCGGATGGTCCCGACGCCCTTTCCTATGGGCTGGTTGCATTGGCAAAGTCCGTTTCAGATGATCTGTTTGAAGACCTCCTTGCTGTATACCCACCCAATGAGGCAGCGGGGGTCATGGTGGGTGCAATGCTTAAGGTTGCAAGGCCGAAGATAGCAGCAAACAGGTATTCCACCCATTATGGGAGTCATTCGTTTCTAAATACTATCCGAATGTGGCAATGAACAAGAATTCCGTAGACTCGCTCTTCAAGAAGCTGGGGATGGATGACAAGAAGAGAAAAGCCTTCTATGCCTCAAGGATTGCCAGGGTAGCCCCAAACCACCACATCGCCATCGACGGGACGCTAGAACAGGAGACCAGAGTGGTCAATGACCTCTCCTCCTTCTCCTACAAGGCACGGATAGAAGGGTGCAGTGGCTTCTCTGTTATATATGCCTATGTCATAGAGACGATGGAGATCCTGTGCTCTGAGATTTTCCCAGGAGACAGCATCGATGCAAGCTCTTTTTCCGTCTTCATCAAAGACAACAACATCACCGATGGGATACTCGTAGCGGAGATAGGCTCTCCTGTCAGTTCTATAGCAGAAGACCGTAATGAGGTGCCTAACCTCCACTTCATACGCCCAATACAAAGCTTTGACCCTAGGATCCTTGAATATGGCACGCTGGACTTTGATGAAGTGGTCGCTGACACAGACACGTCTGTCGTGGGAAAGAAAGTTGCACTGCCAGACGGCACCTACTTGTATGCATTCAGGGATTCCTATCGTGCAAGCATGGAAGAGTGCTCAGTCATCACCAATGCAAAGAAGGAAAAGTCTTTTGACAGTGAAGAATACCTGTCCCACAAGGATACCTATGGCCTGATCGTCTTCGAATCGGATGTGGACCTCACCCTCAGTCAGGTCTACAAGTGCTATGAGGACAAGCCTCTGCTTGAGCTTCTCTTTGCACAGTACAGAGCTGAGGAAAGCCTTGACCAGACCAACGTGCAGGGTGACTACTCCTTCATCGGAGAGGAGTTTGTGAACTTCATAGCTACAGTAATGACCTCAAGGATAATGAGAAAGGCTGATTAAGCTAAACTTCTGGATGTGATGACCTATGGGGAACTGATGGAAGACCTGTCATCTGCATGGCGACAATCCAGTTCTACGGACAAGCCGAGGTCTGCCGATAGGAAGTGGGTTCACACCCTGTCGTCGGTGTTGATATTGCTTGAGAAGCTTGGACTTTCCGAACCACTGATACAGGAATCCAGGAAGGTGGGAAGACCCAAAAAGGAAAAGACTGGACCCGAAAAACCCAAAAGACCTAGAGGCAGGCCAAGGAAAAACTCTTAGCTTCAAGGTAAGATAGAAAAGCTATAGTGCTTTTTATTGGGATACTTGTGGAAAATAATATGACATTGTAATGATATGTAGTTACAATACGTAGCTTTCCTGTTATTGAAGTGCTACATCATTATAAAGAGAGTGAAAAATGAGAGAAACTTCACATATACATATCCAAATGGACCAGTTACTCAAATCCCAATTTGAAGAAGTTCTTTCTGAACTGGGATTGAATGTATCAACAGCAGTAACTATATTTGCTTGTCAAGTTGTACGCCAAGGTCGTATTCCTTTCGAGATCTCTTTGGATATCCCTAACAAGGAGACGATCAAGGCAATGCAGGAGGCTGAGCATATTGCAAGTGATCAAGATGTGAAGGGCTCTCACGATGTTGATTCCCTGTTCGATGAGCTCTTGCATGACTAAGCCTACGATATGCATACAAGTCGAACCAAAGCCAGACTAAGTTTAGGACACGGGATCTTCCAGTTTTAGGGTTTCAGTCTTGAATGTCTATGCTTACCGAAGAGGGCAAGTTAACCTTCAGTTTTAGATAGGAATTTTTGCTTGTTAGTGTCTTCAACAATTGACGTCCCAATCTTCTTCTTTGTGTACATGAGTGACAGGATATTCCCGACCAGTTCGCAAGTGGAGATGCCAAGCCCTAAAAGAGTTTTCCTCAGCTTCAGCAAGACGATGGTCGTCAGGGCATCCACGATTTCGTGTATGATCAGTTTTCCAATTCGGTCCAGGATGCAATCCCGCTGACATAGTTGAAGGTAGGGTACATCATGTACCTTGGCAGGGTATGCAATGCCTCTACGATATCGGCGGAGAGTTTATTAATCTGTTTTCCGTTGATGTGATAGGGGATGACCATCCTCATGAGCGAACTTCCTTTTTGATCATGCACCTGCTTATAAACCTCAACCTCGAACACCCCATTAGAAAGCTTTTTGCGTTACTCCTCGTATCCATGTGCTCGTTTGCGATTATTGCCTTGCTGGCATGTTTCAGTTCCTCTTACGTCCAATCCTTACTCATCCTGTGGTCTCCATTATTTTTGGTATGTGTATATACGCTCTTGTGGGCATGGATAGCAAGCAGATATTTGCTGTAAGTGAGAAAAATGTGCTATATACTGTAAGAAACATGAATAAGGCCTTACGAAAATGAGATTTGTGTGGTGTAATATAAGAAAACAAAAGGCTCATTAACTATAAATGAGTTCCTAATCATAAAGAGAGGAAATTATGAGTAAATTCTTGATCAACCATTTTGCTCGCTCAGTTGCAAAAACTGTAATATCTCAGCCAAAGACGAAGTCTCCACAAACTAGTCCTGGACAGGAAAAGGGAGCTGATAAATGGACAGCTTTCGTGATAATTTTTGTCGTAATGATTCCTATCCTGATAGTGTTGATTGTAATTTTGTAGATAGAGTCCATAGATTACTAGATTGGTTTTTACTTGGTTTAAGTTGATTGTAAAGTCTTGTAAAGATAATATTGAGATACCAAGGAACTTTTAATGGAAGAGGCGAAGTGACATGACCCCAGAAGAAAAAGCACGTCTGGTGATTGATGAAAAATTGTGTCAATCCGGTTGGGTGATCCAATCGATGAATGAGTTGAATTTGTCAGTAGCTCTTGGGGTTGCCGTCCGAGAATTTCCAACCAGTACAGGTGAAGTTGACTACGCCCTTTTCATTGAAGGGTCTCCAGTAGGGCTTGTGGAAGCTAAGCGAGAGGAAATGGGGGAATCCCTTACTGATGTGGAACTGCAGTCTGGGCGTTACGCACACAGCTCATTCAAATGGATCGAGACCGAATATTCCATTCGTTTTGCCTATGAAACTACAGACAAACTCGTTCGCTTCACTGATTATAATGATATCAAGTATCGATCCCGAGCTGTTTTCTCCTTCCATCGTCCGGAATCATTACTAGCGCTGTTGGCACAACCTGATACCATTCGCAACAATATGAAGCAATTTCCACGGTTGGACGAAACTGGTTTTCGTATTTGCCAGGTAAATGCAATCAAGAACTTGGAGACCTCTTTTTCTGAAAATCGCCCAAAGGCACTCGTACAGATGGCCACAGGGGCAGGAAAGACTTTTGCCGCCATCACTGCTGCATACAGGCTGTTAAAGTATGGGAAAATGAAACGTCTCCTATTCTTAGTGGACACAAAGAATCTAGGACAACAGGCTGAACGGGAGTTTTTTGCCTATACTCCCAATGACGATCCCCGATCTTTCTCGCAAATATATGGAGTGCGGAGGCTCAATACTTCATATATCCCCCAAGATATACAAATTTGTATTTGTACCATCCAGCGGATGTATTCAATCCTAAAAGGTGAAGATCTGGAAGAAACTAAGGAAGAGGCTCCTTTTGAGGAAGATAAGTCCATTAACGCCAATGTCCCAAAAGAGGTTGTATATAACCAAAAATATCCCCCCGAATTTTTTGATTGTATCATAGTCGACGAATGCCATCGTTCCATCTACAATGTTTGGAATCAAGTGCTTACATATTTTGACGCATTTGTCATTGGATTGACTGCGACTCCGGACAATCGGACCTTTGCATTTTTCAATGAGAACATTGTCAGTGAGTATTCACGCGAGCAAGCTATCATTGATGGTGTCAATGTGGGGGAAGATGTTTTTCTCATTGAGACCCAGGTTAGCAAGAACGGGGCTCATCTGATGAAGCAGCTGGTTGAATATCGTGATCGCCTATCCAGGGAGAAACGTTGGAAACAGCTTGATGAGGATCTTGACTACCAATCAACTCAACTCGATAGGGATATCATAAATCCAAGCCAGATTCGTACTGTTATCAAAACTTTCCGGGAAAATTTATATGCCACACTCTTTCCCAGAAGAAAGGAAGTCCCAAAGACCCTGATTTTTGCAAAGACGGATAGCCACGCAGACGATATTGTCCAGACAGTTCGTGAAGAATTTGGAGAAGGTAACGATTTCTGCCGCAAGATAACCTATTCAGTGGAGAATCCTGAATCAGTGCTCAGATCTTTTCGCAACGATTACAATCCACGTATTGCAGTCACCGTTAATATGGTTGCTACAGGAACGGATGTTAAACCGATCGAGTGCTTGATCTTCATGCGTGATGTACGAAGCAAGAACTATTTCGAGCAGATGAAGGGGCGTGGAACGCGTGTACTCAACAAGGATGATTTACAAAAAGTTACTCCGTCTGCTTCGGAAAATAAAGACCATTTTGTAATTGTGGATGCTGTAGGGGTAACGAAGTCGACAAAATCTGATACGAGACAGTTGGAAAGCAAGCCTACAGTAAGCTTGAAGGAACTGATGATGAACGTGGCTCTTGGATCTCATGATGAACAAACCATCACCTCTTTAGCGAATCGAATAATTCGGTTGAATAGCAGGATGGAACCTTCAGAGAGAAAACGTTTTGAAGAGAAGGTGGGGATGACTGCTGGTATATTGGCTGAAAACCTATTGAATGCCTTTGATGAGGATATGCTCTGTGATACGGCCCCTGAATATGGAGCAGGGGATTCTCTAAATGAAGAAAAGAAAGATCAGGTTCGAAAATCAATGATTGATACAGCCGTGAGTCCTTTTAATGCTCCAGAGGTACGGGACTATATTGAAAAGCTTCGACGAAATCATGATCAGATCATAGATAATGAAAACCTGGATTCTGTAGTTTTTGCAGGATATGACGCACAGAATGAGGAAAACGCCGACCAATTTATATCTACTTTTCATGATTTCATTGATGAAAACAAGGATGAAATCATAGCATTGCGTATCATCTACAATGAAGCCTACAAAGATCGGCCAATGGTAATTGAACAGCTGAAGGATTTATATGAAGGGCTAAAGGCAAAGGGTGTGACAATTGAACGTCTTTGGGATTGCTATGCAATAAAGAAGCCTGCTAAAGTGAAGCGTGGCACGATTGCAAGGCTGACAGATCTCATCTCGCTCATTCGTTTTGAGATGGGCTATTCTGTTAACCTTACCCCGTTTGCTGATAAAGTAAATTATAATTTTATGCAATGGACGCTACGCAAGAATGCAGGATCAGTTCATTTTTCCGAGATACAGATGGAATGGCTGAGATTGATCAAGGACCACATTTCTTCATCTCTTAGCATCCTTACTGATGATTTGGATTTGACTCCATTTGATCGTAAGGGAGGTTTGATGGCGTTTTATGGTGTATTCGGAGATGTATATAAGGAAGTTTTGCAAGAAATGAATAGAGAATTGGTTGCGTAAGGAGCATGATTTTGGAACAAAGAGAATTTGAGCTTGGGGATTTGCTATCTTATGAACAACCCACTCCATATATAGTACAATCAACAGGATATAATGAAGAATATAAAATACCAGTCTTAACAGCAGGAAAGACTTTCATCTTGGGATATACAAACGAATCGACAGGAATTTATGATAAGTTGCCTGTAATAATTTTTGATGATTTTACAACATCAAGCCAATATGTAAATTTTCGATTTAAGGTAAAGTCATCTGCCATGAAAATTCTAACGCCAACTTTAGAATTGGTTTTGCCGAAGTTCATCTATCTTAAAATACAAATGCTAGACTTTGATCATGGCACACACAAAAGGTATTGGATTCAAGAATATTCAAAAATCAAGGTAAAAATTCCTTCAATTCCAAAGCAGAAATTAATTATTTCTCGTATTGAAGAACTTTTTTCAGAACTCGACAAGGGAGTAGAAACTCTTGAAACCATCAAACAGCAACTAACAGTCTACCGGCAAGCAGTGCTAAAAGAGGCGTTTGCTCAGATAAAGATTAAAAAATCAATCAGTGAAATGTCGTGTTTAGTAACAAGCGGATCAAGGGGTTGGGCAAAATACTATTCAAGTAATGGTTCTTTGTTTATTCGTATTGGGAATCTCACGCGTCATACAATTGATATTATACTTGATGACGTTCAGTATGTTGATTTGCCTGAAAAAGCAGAGGGTATCAGATCCAGATTAATCCCTAATGATGTGCTCGTTTCAATTACAGCAGATCTTGGGAGCATTGGGCTTGTTCCTGAAAAAGTAAAAGAAGCATATATAAACCAGCATATTGCAATGATCAGGTTTAAGAATCCAGTACAAGGTCCATTGATGGCATGGTATTTGCGTAGTGAAGAAGGCCAAAAGGATTTGTTAAAGAATAAACGAGGGGGAGGGAAATTGGGCTTAGGGCTAGATGATATTCGAAATTCCAAGGTTCCCTATATTTCTAATAATGAAGCAGATTTGATTTTGGAAAAAATCGAATCGCAATTATCCTTATGTGAAAGCATTCAACAAACTGTGGATACTGCCCTTAAACAGGCTGTATCCATACGAAAGAGCATATTAAAACAAGCCTTTGAAGGAAGAGTACTATAATGAGTGAAAATACAGCAGCAATCGTTTCAAAGGTTTGGGGAATGTGCAATCCACTCCGTGATGATGGGGTTTCCTATGGTGATTACCTGGAACAACTCACCTATTTTATTTTTTTGAAGATGTCTGATGAGTATTCCAAGCCTCCTTACATAAGAGAGACAGGTATTCCTTCTGGCTATACCTGGGCAGATATGAACACACTAAAGGGTGCTGAACTGGAAAGCCAATATAAATCCATCTTGGAGAAATTGGGAGAGCAAGGGGGCATCCTTGGTAAGATTTTTAAGGGCGCTACCAACAAAATAAGTAGTGCAGCCATTCTCTATCGCATCGTTCAAATGATTGACGCTGAAAAATGGGTTGCTCTTTCTTCAGATGTCAAAGGTGAAATCTATGAAGGTTTGCTTCAAAAAAATGCTGAAGACGTGAAGAGCGGTGCAGGCCAATATTTTACCCCTCGTCCGCTTATCAATGCCATGGTACGATGTGTACAGCCTCAACCAATGAAAACTATGGCAGATCCCTGTTGTGGATCCGGAGGATTCTTTCTAGCTGCTCAGTCTTTTATTGCAGATACAGCAAATTATTCGTTAGACCGTGAGCAAAAAGAATTCCTTAAGAATGATACTTTTTGGGGGAATGAGCTTGTACCTTCAACCTTCAAGTTGTGTCTGATGAATCTTTATTTACATAACATTGGTGATATCTATGGCAATCTTCCCGTAACCCTAGGCGATGCATTGCTAACTGATCCAGGAAGGAGGGTGGATTATGTTTTGACAAATCCTCCGTTTGGAAAAAAATCTTCTATCACGTTCACAAATGAAGAAGGTGAGCAGGAAGATGAAGATTTGATATATAACCGTCAGGATTTTTGGACTACCAGTTCTAATAAACAACTGAATTTTGTACAGCACATCAATACCCTCTTAAAAGCCACAGGAAAAGCAGCTGTGGTTGTACCTGACAATGTCCTGTTTGAAGGTGGTGCCGGCGAGATTGTCCGCAAAAAACTCCTTGAAATTACAGATCTTCACACCATTTTACGTTTACCCACAGGTATCTTCTATAAACCAGGAGTCAAGGCAAATGTCATTTTTTTTGATAAACGTCCTGCGAGTGCTGAAATGCAAACCAAGGAAGTATGGATGTATGATTTCCGTACCAATATTCATTTTACCCTAAAACAGCACCCATTGACCGATTCTGATCTGGATGAGTTTGTACAATGCTACAATCCTTCCAATCGCTATGATCGAAAAAATACTTGGTCTGAGAATAATCCTGATGGGCGTTTCCGTAAATTTGATGTGAAGGAAATTCTTGAGCGTGATAAGACAAGTTTGGACATTTTTTGGATCAAGGATAAGTCTCTCACTGATTTTGAAAACCTTCCTGCTCCTGATGTTCTGGCTTCAGATATTATTGATAATCTGCAGAGTGCATTGGAGAGTTTCCAAGAATTAGTTATTCAATTGAAAAAGTAAAACCTTATGATGATAAATTGTAGTTTTATTGGGAATTTGTTAACTATTGTTTAGTAAAATTAATCATCCAACAAACACCAACAGTCTGCCTTAAACCTCAAATAAGACGTTCTGTTGTATATTTTAGGGTGTGTAATTATAAAGAAGTCTTTATTCTCGAAATAGAATTCTTATACTTCAGCTTGCAAAGGGTGGTCCCGCTAACCCGGTTGTTGCGTACGAAGCAACTGACAGACTTGATAATTATGATGTCAATCTTACCTGAGAGGGCATCGCTGATTATTTTCCCTCAGCATTCGCGAAGTGTCTTGCGTTGCTTGGACCTCTCCAGGCTTAAGGGGTAACTCATGGAGGTCGGTAAACACACAATCTCCTGACCACTGCTAGTTTTTGAAGACTCTTCTAAATACAAAAAAGAGACACACCCTATGGTATATCTCTTTTTTGTTGTTTAGCCGTCTGTCAGATTCGAACTGACGACCCCGAGATTACAAGTCACGTGCTCTGGCCAACTGAGCTAAGACGGCAAAAAGACCATCTGCAATATACCGGTATGGCAATGTGTATGTCAAGGGTTTCCAGAAAAATGACTTGATGTCCTGTTTGATGAGGTCAGATTTGTTTTTTTTTGGAATCGAGGTTGACAAATAAACCAATACTAGGTAATGTACGGTTGTCTTTGGCAAAAATGGAGAGGTTCCCGAGTGGCTAAAGGGAGCAGACTGTAAATCTGCCGGTTACACCTTCGAAGGTTCGAATCCTTCTCTCTCCAAATGGAGGCCTTCTTCTCAGAGGAAGGCCTCTTTTCCGTCGTACTACACATCAGAGAGGTGTCAATGAGTTGTTTTTATGAGGAAGGTCTCCAATTCGAATGTACCGGATGTAACTACTGTTGCAGTTGCGAGCCTGGTTTCGTGTTTCTTTCTCAAAATGACCTGACTAGAATCTCCTCGCACCTCAACCTCAACGAACAGGCTTTCATCGCCACTTTCTGCCGTACTGTCCCCATGGGCAGCTTTTCCATGATAAGCCTCCAAGAAAAAAAGAATTTCGACTGCATTTTCCTCACAGAGAAAGGCTGTTCGGTCTACGAAGGCAGACCCGAACAGTGTCGCACGTACCCGTTCTGGAGTAGCATAGTGGAAAACAAAACTGCATGGGATTCCGAGATGACCTCATGTCCTGGTATGGGACAGGGAAGAGTGTACACCAAAGAAGAGATAGAAGCGTTGCTCCTGGACAGGATAGGCAACCAACCCCTTATGAAGTTTTAGGCCCGCATGGCTAAGATTTCAGATGATGTCCTTGACCAGATCAAGGCCAGGCTCTCCATCAGCGATGTGGTCTCCGAGTATGTCACCCTCTCCAACAGGGGGGGGCGTCTGTGGGGCCTCTGTCCTTTCCACCAGGAAAAGACCGCCTCCTTCTCTGTAGTCGATGACCAGGGCTTCTATTACTGTTTCAGCTGCAAGAAGGGCGGGTCGATGTTCGACTTCATCATGGAGATGGAAAAGATCCCCTTCATTGAATCGGTGAAGATGCTCGCATCCAAGGCGAATGTCGAGCTTGCAGAGGAGAGTCCCCAGGAAAGGCAGAAGCGGGACCTCAATGAGACCCTGTACGAGCTGTACGACAAGATAGCGGGTTCCTTCAACTATATCCTTACGAGGGCCAAGCAGGGACAGAAGGGCAGGCAGTACCTCCAAAGCAGAAATGTGCATCCGGATATGTGGGAGCGCTTCAACCTGGGCTACGCCCCCGATGACCCGCTTTGGCTCTATGACTTCCTGAAGAAACAAAACTATAGCGATGAGATACTCGCTCAGAGCGGCCTCTTTAGCCAAAAGAGTGTTACTTACCCCCTGTTCAGGGACCGTCTGATGTTCCCCATCCGCTCCTGGCAGGGCAAGACTGTGGCCTTTGGGGCAAGGGACCTGTCGGGGACCAGCAAGGCAAAATACATCAACACCCCAGAGACTCCCATCTACAGCAAGAAAAACAACCTGTTCGGCCTCTATGAGTCGTTGGATACCATCAAGAAAGGCCAGCATGCAATCCTGTGCGAAGGGAACTTTGATGTGGTGGCCATGCACCAGAGCGGGTACACCAATGCCATGGCCCCCCTGGGGACCTCCTTCACTGAAGAGCAGGTCAAGCTGCTCAGGCGCTATTGCACCTCGGTGACCACCCTCTTCGACAGTGATGATGCAGGCCAGAGCGCCACTGCCAAGGCCCTGGTGCTTGCCCAGAGGTTTGGCATGGAGAACAAGGTGCTCAGACTGACCAAGGCAAAGGATGCCGCACAGCTTGTGGAGGCAGAGGGCGAGGAAGCGCTGAAAAGTGACCTGCAAAACCCCATGCAGGGGTTCCATTATCTTGTAAACAATGCAGTAAACAGGTATGATACAACAACGTCCAAAGGAAAGTCTGCTGTTTTTACGTCTGTAAGGCCTTATTTGGATGCCACGGAGTCGGCGATTGAGAAGGAAGCTCTCATAAAACATCTCTCTATGTTGCTTAATGTTGACGAATCGTCAATAATTGACGATTATTTGCGTGGTAAGCAATTCGTTGCAAAACCGGATGTACAAGTATCTTCAGCTGGTATCAGGCCTCTGAATCCTGCAACCATCTCCGTGGACTTGTATGCCATGTTGACCTTGGTCAACAATCGGGGCTTGTACCTGCAGACACGGTACAAGCTGGTTGTGGAGGATCTTGAGGACAAGGAGGCTGAAGCTCTGTACAACGTATTGGAGGATGCTGCTCGAGAGGATGTCGGTAAGAACGACGAATATATCTTGCAGATGATTGATGATCCGCAACTTCGCAGTGATGTGGCTCTCTCCTTTACCATGGAGGAGTTCAAGATGGCACCTCAGAAGGTGCTCAATGAAGCGGTGAATCGGATTCAACTCAGAAACTACGGGAAGAAACGGGTGAGCAACAAAAGGTTGCTTGACATCAGCCTCAGTGATGGCACATCAGATGACGGGATCGAGGATTTGCTCAGGGAGAAGACGGAGATAGACACTAAAATCTCTCTTCTTAGGCAGACACTCGGACAAGACACTATAACAGGTAGGTAATTATACAGATGCTCGATGAAAATATTTCGCAAACTATCATAAAAGACTTGGTCGCAAGTTCTGCCATCAAAGGGCACGTCTCAAAAGATGATATCCGAAAGGCACTAGGTGAGGATAAGGCAACCGAAGATGCTATTGATGAGATTTTTCAGACGTTGGGTGAGATGGAAATTCCTGTGACAGAGAGTGACAAGGCCCAAATCCCTGGAATCTTCGTAGAAGACCCCACCGATGATGACATAGATACGGACATAGAAGAAGATCCCGATGATGTGGACCTGCTTGATGATACCCTCGCAGACGATGAGGACGATATTGTTGACGAGTCCGCCATAGACGACTATCCCACAAAGGAACCTTCCAGCAAAAAGGAGGTTTCCGATGATGATTCGGATGACGACGACGAGGATGCTGATGAAGAGGAGAGTGACGACTCGATGAAACGTGCCTGGAGCGGCATGAGCACCGACGACGATTCTGCTGGTGGAAACCGCTTTGTGGACATCTCCTCCCTCAACGACCATGATGGGGACAGCGAACATGTGCGTCACAACACTATCTTGGGAACCGACAAGAGCGACTCCTCAGGGGATGACCCCATACGCCTCTACCTTCGCGAGATCGGCAAGGAAAACCTGCTCACAGCAGAACAGGAAGTCGAACTGAGCAAGAAGATGGAGGACGGCGCCTTGATCATCAAGGAGGTCATCCAGGAGAGCGGGATCATGATCACGCGCTTTTACGATATCATCAAGACGCTCAACACCAAAATGGAAGGTCAGGAGGAGGAGTACAACGCTAAGGAATACAAGGACCTGATGACCAACCAGAAGCGTTTTACCCAGTACTACAAGGAGCCGCTGAAGGAAGTCCAGGCCACCTTGAAGAACTATATGACCAAGAAAGAGCAGATGATCAGCAGCGGGGAGGACATCTTCCATGACGAGACGCTGGGCAAGAGTCGTACCGCCCTGCTCAAGAAGCTTGGCAAGATCGACCTGCAGCCTGAGGAGATAACCTCCTTTACCCATGATTTCGTCTCTTCGGAGAACAAGATCCGTTCCTACAAGGAGAAGAAGCAGCAGTTGGAGAACAAGCTGCACATCTCCACTCCCAAGGAACTGCGCCAGCTTGGGCGTGACCTTGCAACCCAGAGCCGCTGTTCCCTCATCGAAGAGGAACTGCACCTTACCAGCGACACCATCAAGGACCTTATCCGTGAGCTCCAGCTCACGGACAAGGACCTGAAGATGATAGAGTACCAGTTCGAGGAGTGTTGCGAAAACATCCTTGTCCACTCGACGAAGATAAAGTACGGCCAGAAGATGATGAAGGACGCGAAGGACCGGCTCATCCGGGCCAACCTGCGTCTCGTCGTCTCCATAGCCAAAAAATATACCAACAGGGGCCTGCACTTCTTTGACCTTGTCCAAGAGGGGAACATCGGCCTCATCAAGGCAGTTGAGAAGTTTGAATACCGCAAGGGGTTCAAGTTCTCCACCTATGCAACCTGGTGGATTCGCCAGGCGATCACAAGGTCCATCAGTGACCAGGCCCGGACCATCCGTGTCCCGGTCCATATGATCGAGCAGATCAACAAGGTAGTGCGTGAATCGAGGATGCTGATGCAGTCCCTCGGGCGCGAACCCACCGATGAAGAGGTGGCCGAGAAGCTCGGCTGGACCGAGGCGAAGGTAAAGGCTGTCAAGAATGTGGCGCGTGAGCCCATCAGTCTGGAGACCCCTGTCGGTGAGGAGGAGGACTCCCTGCTTTCTGACTTCATTGAGGATAAGGAAGTTGAGAACCCTGCAACACAGACAGCGTACTCCCTGCTTCAGGAACAGCTGAAGGATGTTCTGGCAACCCTCCCGGCCCGTGAGCAGGAGGTCCTGAAGATGCGCTTCGGCCTTGAAGACGGGTACTCATTGACACTTGAAGAGGTAGGGTTGTATTTTGAAGTGACCAGGGAGCGCATCCGGCAGATCGAGGCCAAGGCTCTGAGAAGGTTGCGACACCCCAAGCGCAGTAGGAAATTGAAGGATTTCATTTGATATATACCAGGAGAGTATGATGGAAGAAACAGAAGTATTCGCAAAACTTAACCAATTGCAGGAGGACCTCACCGGTAGGTTCGCCCTTGAGGACGAGATTGTAAAGTTGCCAAGGGATTTGAAAGTCAAGCAGGAACTGCTGGACAAGATCAACAAGGAATATATCGATGAGAACGATAGGAGCGAACTTGCGAAGGAAGATTTGAAGAGTCTTCGCATCCAATATGAGGACTCTGTTCGGGCTCGTGAGAATTCCGAAAAGCAGATGGAACTTATCACCACCCAGCGTGAGTTTGAAGCACTTGAAAAAGAGATCAAGGACGCCGCTTCCAAGGAACAGAGCCTCTTGAAGCAGTTGCATGCCAAAGAGAAGCAGGTCCATGAGTTTGCCGACAGCCTTACAGAGAAAGAGGCGCTGATGAATCTCCAACAAGGCGAGGTCGACTCTGAATCTCAGAAAATCGATGCCTTGCTTGCAGAGAAGAAGAAGCAGCTCGCCTCCCTGGAGAAGAAGTGCTCCTCCTATCTTGGTGTCGATATCACCGAGGACCTGTACAACAAGTTCGGCAACATTGTAAAGAACAAGAAAGGAAAGGGTATCGTCCCCATTCATGGTCTTGTTTGCCAGGGGTGCCATATTGTACTTCCGGTGCAGTTCGTCAATGATGTCCGCAGCGAGAAGCAGATCAATTTCTGCCCTTACTGCAGCAGAATCCTCTTTTACGAGGACATTGAAGGTGGGGCTGAGCTCTTCGCCAAGCCTGGTGAGGATCTTGAGTTTGAGGAAGGCGGACTCTCTGATTTTGTCGACAGCAGTGAATTCGACGATTTGCTCTAGGTTTTTTAAGGTAAGCTAGATGATCGCGGGCGGCCGCAAGGCCGCTTGAGGAAAGTCCGGGCTCCATAGGACATGATGCCGGGTAACGCCCGGGAGCGGTAACGCTACAGAGAGCGCCACAGAAAATATACCGCCGGCTTGCCGGTAAGGGTGAAATGGTGGGGTAAGAGCCCACCGCATCTCTGGCAACAGGGATGGCATGGCAAGCCTCATCAGGAGCAAGACCAAGCAGCAGGTAGGGCGGTCCGTCTATTGCCTGCGGGTAGGTCGCTAGAGCCCCTTGGTAACAATGGGATGAGATAGATGATCATCAGATACAGAACCCGGCTTATTGCTTACCTTTTTTATGATATGTGAGGGAGAATGGCGTATGCAAAGAAAACATGTTCTTGCGTATTTGCTCTTCTCCCTTTTTCTTTTTTCTCTCCTGGTCTCCTGCTTTTCCCCTTCCTCAGAACAGCTTTCCAAGCTGGCTACTGAAGGAAAGTATAGGGAGTTGGAAGGCAGGACAGCATCAATGCTAGCTAAGCGTATCGAAGCAGAGCCTCTTTTTTATAAGGCCATAGCTCTCGAAGGCCAGAAGCGAGGTGTTGATGCCTTCCATGTGCTGAACCTCTATTTTGCCATGGCAGAGAAGGAGAGCCGGTACCTTGTGGAGGCACACCGCATGATGACCTCCCTCGCCTTGGAAGCAGGCAGACCCCAGCAGTGCATAGCAAGCGCCCTGTGGTTGGAGGAGCTTTCCCTGCTTGGCCAGGTTCAGGCGAAGGCCTACTATCAGGGTCTTCTGGCCGTGGGGGGGATAGGGGAGGCTGCAAGGGTCTTCAGCCAGTATCTGAAGGAGAGCATCTCCTCCTATGCCTACGCTGAGATGCTGCTGGGCTCCTTTTCAGTTGCTTCCCCTCCCTCCTCCTCTTCTTCCTACTCACAATGGGAAGAGCTTGAACAAGTTTTTTCAACACTCTCTTTGGAGGAGCGCCTCACATTGCTACAAAAGGCCGCTTCTGTTACTGTACCAGGTGAACGGGCAACGCTGTTGCTCTCTCTGGCAACCCCTTTGGAACAAGCGTTTGAAGGGACCCAAACACTCAAGCAGGTCTACACCCTGTTGGAAACCCTCTACGGGTATGCCGACTTGCGTGTCCAGGGGCGAAAGTACAGTACGCTTGCCAATAATTTCTGATAAGAAGGTAGATATGAATGCATTTGAAATGATCAAGGATGATCTTTTATTGATACAGAATCCCTCACGCTACACAGGCGGTGAGTTCCACTACGGAGAAAAGGACCACAGCAAGGTCACATTCAACACTGCAATGTGCTTTCCCGACCTCTATGAGATCGGGATGAGCAACAATGCGGTGAGGATCCTCTATGACATCCTCAACCGGATGGAGGAGGTCTACTGCGATCTGGTATTCTCGGTCGCCCCCGACTTTGAGGAGCTGCTGCGAAGGCGAAAAGTTCCTCTCTATACCCTGGACAAGTTTATTCCCCTCAACGAGCTGGACCTCCTTAACATCTCCATAGGGTATGAGCTGAGTGCGACGAACATCCTGCAGGTGCTGGAGCTCGGAGGTCTCTCCTTGCGCACTGAACACCGTAAGGAGAGTGATCCCATCGTCATCTGCGGAGGTCCTGCTGCCACCAATCCGCTTCCTTTCTCACCTTTTGTGGATTTTGTCTACATCGGTGAGGCTGAAGGAGGGCTTGAGGAGCTGGTCGAGCTGATGATCAGAGGCAAGAAGGACGGCCTCACCCGATCTGGCCAGATCGAGGCCCTCAAGGGCATCGATGCCCTTTGGTATCCGGGCAAGAGAAAGGCCAGGCGCAAGATCGATACAAGCTTTGCTCTCCTTGAGGACCATACCTACAAGCACTACGTGGTTCCCAACTTCCAGGTCACCCAGGACAATGGGGTGGTCGAGATCATGCGCGGCTGTCCCAACAGCTGCCGCTTCTGCCATGCAGGGCAGTTCTACAAGCCCTACCGCCAGAAGATGTATGAGACCATCAGGGCCCAGGTGGCCCAGAACGTCTACGACTTCGGCTTCAGGGAGGTAACCCTCGCTTCCCTGTCAAGTGGTGACCATCCCTATATCAAGGAGATCATAGAGAACCTCAACTCGGAGTTTGGAGCGGACCATGTCTCCTTCTCGCTGCCGAGCCTCAAGGTTAACTCCTTTGCCCTGGGCATCCTTGAGGAGCTCTCTGGGGTGCGCAGGAGCGGGCTTACCTTTGCCATCGAGACACCGCTGGAGAGCTGGCAGCTTGCCATGAATAAGCCTGTTCCCCTTGAACAGGTCATTGCCATCGCAAAGGAGGCGAAGAGCAGGGGATGGAAGCAGGCAAAGTTCTACTTCATGGTAGGCCTTCCCTTTGTGGACAGGGAGCGGGAGAACCAGGCTATAGTGGACTACCTCAGCTCTGTCCATGATGCGAGCCGCCTGAATATGAACATAAATATAGGCACCTTCATCCCCAAGGCCCATACTCCTTTCCAGTGGGCTGAGCAGCTTACTCCCCAACAGTCGTACGAGCAGCTCACCGCCCTCAAGCGCAGCATCCAGGAGAGGATACGCGGCTGTAAGGTAAGTTATCATGAGCCTACCATCAGCTATCTGGAAGGGCTCATCAGCCGGGGCGACGAGCGCTACGGCTCTGTCATCGAGAGCGCCTACAAGAAAGGCTGCCGCCTTGACGCCTGGGACGAACATCTTAGGTCTGATTTGTGGATGGAAGCGATAGCCGAAGCTGACTACGACCCCTCCGAGGCAATCTTCAAGCCGCTGTCCATGGAGGAGGACCTCCCTTGGGACAGCGTATCCCTGCGTGTGAGCAAGAGCTTCCTGAAACAGGAGTTCGAACAGGCCAAAAGCCTGTTGCTCACCGACCGCTGCCTGCCTGAGTGCGACCACCTCTGTGGGGTCTGTAATAAGAGTGTTGAAGTCACTGACACCGAACACAACGATACGCTTCTCGAAGAGCTCAAGGCCAAGGAGGAGAAACTCCCCCCACGTGTTCTTCCGGCCTATCCCCCCAAGCGCGTCATCATCATGTACAAACGATCGGGCAGGTCGCTGTTCATCAGCCATATCAATGCGATGAGAAACTTTGAGATGTCATTCCAACGCAGTGGCCTTAACCTGCAGTTTACCCAGGGGTTCAACCCCAAGCCAAGGCTTGAGTTTGTGAACCCCCTCTCCCTAGGGGTGAGCGGGGACAACGAAGTCATGCTCGCCGAGCTGATGATACCCCCCGATATGGATGAGGAGACGGTCAGGAAGACGCTGCAGAGGAGCCTGAACGAGGGCTACACCCTGAAGAAGGTTCTGTTCATTGACCTGGGCAAGAAACACACCCTTGCCAAATTCATCAAGGGAAGCATCTACCTGATCAACACCGAGAAGAGCCCTGAGTATGGACAGGTGCTTCGTTCCTACCTTGCAAAGGGTAGCGATGATCTAGCCATCACCCAGAAAGGCGAATATCTCTATGAGGTGAGGATTGCAGGTGAGAAGAATATGGTAAAGACCATATTCGGAACCGAGGTGGATAAGTTTACCATTGCGAGCACGCTGGGCATACGGCGTACCAGCATCTGTGCAGGATCGTGGGATCAGGATTACATCCAGTTCTTCACCACTCTGATGGAAGAGCATCAGGACAGGATGGCAGAGGATGTTCGGTAGAACCCGATCAATCTAGAGATTGGCACTAAGATATATCTTGCGTTACTACGATGCATGTAGCCAAAGAATTGGCCCCTGCTGTGCAGAGGCCAATTCTATCATTTTTACATGTAATGAATGAGTTTAGTTTACCTATAATCTTCAACTTTGTTTCCTGATGAATAATTGAAAGTATTGGCACCTTCAAGTTCACTAGCATCAGCAATTTCATCACCTTCTGTATCAAGGATTGTAACACCAAAGCCTAAGCCAATGCCTTCTCCATCTATCCTTCCTAAAGACTCAAACGTATTGTTGAGGATGGTCACATTGGAATATTCAGTGCCTCCAATTCCTGCCTTGTTATTGGTAAAGGTATTGTTCTGGGCCACCATTGTAACCCCTGTCGGTCCTGCTGTATCCAAGTTAACAAATATTGCCGTGATCAGGTTTTGAAACAGGGAGTTTGAAACAGTGAATTCTGCACCAGCCTTGGCTACTATGCCTCTTTTATAGCTTAAGTTTGCAGATGTGGAATCTCCTCCATTAATGTGCAGGTTTTCAAAGGCCACCTCTGCAGTGCTGTCAACATAAATGGAGAGCAACCTAGTATCAGGATACCCAACAATTCCATGGTTCAGGGTAGGAATGAGTTTGAATCCGGAAAAGGTAACATTTTTAGCGTTGATATGGACAGATCCATCAATCAGCACACCTTGTGCTCCAGCTTTTAGGGTCACAGGCTTGTCGATGATGAGGTTTCCTGTGTAGGTCGCTGGTTCAACCATGATGGTGGATCCTTCCTCTGCCTCATCAAGAGCTGCTTGTATGGTGGTGTAGTCACCTCCTGACGGAGCAACCCTTGTAACATTGGTGGCAGGGGTATCATCACAGGAAACCATCATAGCAACAAGGGATAAGAAAATTAGCAACACAATAGGTACGATTCTTTTGTTCATGTATATCTCCTGCCTTATATCCTAGAGGGATAAGGGTGTTATGTCCATGACAATAATTCTTAGCACCGCTATATATGGGACAGTAATTAGCATAAGCCTGTAGAGAGAAAGTTACATGGATCTTTTCATGCCTATTCTATTCACGATATGTGCAACCAAACAATCAGATGGTCTTTGATGGCTTCCATCCCAAGAATACAAGGTTGTACAAGAAAATAGAGAGAAATGCTATTCTTTAGGGTAGGGGCCGCCAAACAGAGAAAAGGCCTCTGCTGGTGCAGAAGCCTCTTTCAACTTGCTATGGAGTGATTATACTCTGGGACTGTTTCTTAGACTACGGTCATTTCAAACAGGATGTCAGCAGAGTACGTTCCTCTGGGGGCATTGATATCAGCAGGTATCAGATAGTTGAATATGGTCTGATCTCGTATGATTTTTCCGTTGGGATCACCTGTTTGGCCAAATTCAGTATGATAAAATGTTTGTCTGGGAACAGTTGTTACTTGAACAGTACTTCCACTCATGCCGTCAAGGGATCTTGAGGCAGTCAAGGAATAATTCAAGAAGCTTGTGCCATTCTTTAAGGGGTTGACAGTCAATGCTACTTTCATTTTCCCATTGGTTTGTCTTCTCACCAGTACAGAAAAGGTTCCGGAGACATCGAACAGAGAGTTGTCTTTAGCAGTATTTTCCAGTGTCATTACACTTACAGCTGCCAGATACTTAGCATCAAAGGCAGGGCGTGGGATTGCTACTGCGTCTTGAGTCAGTCGTATTCCTGTATTTTGTACGTTCTCTCCAACGAAGGAGGTAAAGGTTATGGTCGCATTTTCTGAAGCTCCGAACATAGGGAGCAACAAGGCCAAAAGCACTATGGATACCAGTAAGATTCTTTTTTTATTAAACATATTGTAAATCTCCTATTACTTTGTTTGTGATTGTAGTATGGCCTAAGATGCAACGTATGTCAATAGTTAATTGAATAAACCACGTAAAAAATAACCATATTTTTAAGAAAAAATTTAAATCATTGTAATATAACAAATAAAATATTGTTTTATAAGTAAACCTATGACAGTAACTACATAGTTTGATAAATCAAAGGTTATGTTCAATAATTATAGTTCATTTTAAATACTTTTTTTGTAGTTAAATTCATAGTAATGACATAACAAATGAGATGCGTACAGGGAACCCCTTTATAACCGGTGGTGCAAGATGACCTTCCCGGGGACACTCTATCCTTGGATAAGGAAAAATCCCCGGAACAAACCAAGCATCTCTATTTTCCGAGTCCTGTCTGAGCCTACACCAGGAAGGATCAAGTACACCAAACCTGATATGTATCTACATTCAGGTTTATGCATTATCTCTTGCTCATCTGTAGACACACCCTGTATTTTGATTTGTATAGGTGGCAAGGGTGCATATTCAGTCGTGTACAGTCGGTTCTCTCTTGACCCTTGTCGTGTATACAGGTGACTATTCAGCCAGCCTAAGCAAGAGGAAGCCAGTGTAGGAAACCATATGGCAATCCATCATATGCAAGCTCTCATTCATATCAAAACCAGTGAATATACATGAGGAAGGTTCACCATCTCCATCATATATCAAGGGATTCTTTTTGATCCTTACCGTATTCTTCCAAGAGAGCAGGTGCCCCATTTTTGGGGCACCTGCTCTCTTGGATTACATTTTTGCATTACATTCTTTGTATTACATACTTTGTTACATTTCTGGTTTTGCTATATGGCAGTTGTAGTAATGGGTATCACTGAACTTGACCATAGGCGGATACTGCTCTTCACAGATCTTGCCCACCTGCTTGTGGCACCTTCCTGCGAAGGGGCAACCCTTGGGCTTCTTCGCCGGGTCGGGAAGTCCTCCCTCCAGGCGGATGGGATCCTTCTGCTTGGTGGGGTCCACCTCAGGCATTGCAGAGAGCAGGGCTTCCGTATATGGGTGGAATGGCTTGCTCATGACCTCATCACGCTTGCCATACTCACAAATCTTCCCTGCATACATGACCATGATGGTGTCACTGAGATAATTGATCACATTCAGGTCATGGGAGATGAAGAGGTAGGTGACGTCGCTGTCATGCTGCAGGTCGTTGAGCAGGTTGAGCACCGATGCCTGCACCGATACGTCAAGGGCGCTGGTGGGTTCGTCACACACGATCATCTTAGGGGAGATGGAGAGGGCCCTGGCAATGGCTACACGCTGTTGTTCACCACCGGAGAGCTGGTTGGGTTTCTTTGTAAGGTACTCGCCGCCAAGGTCTACCTTGTGCAGCATTGAGATGATCTTCTCCCTGCGCTCTTCCTTTGACTTCATGTTTAGCAGGGTCTGCATGGGCCTGCCTATGATCTGCTCAACCGTATGGGAGGGGTTGAGGCTCCGACCCGGGTTCTGGAAGATGAGCTGGATGTCCTTGAGGGTTTCTGGGGTGCGCTTTCTCCAGCCCCGGGTAATGTCATTTCCATCGAAGGTCATCGATCCTTTGGTAGGCTTGTACAGACCCGCCACCATGTGGCCGGTTGTAGATTTTCCACAACCGGACTCGCCTACGATACCCATGACCGTGCCGCTGTTGACCTCAACATCCACACCGTTTACTGCGTAGATCTTGCGTCTGGTCCCATAGATCTTGTGCAGGTTCTCAAGCTCAAGAATTGTCTTGGGCTGTTTGGGAGCCACTGCACGTACCCGTGGTTTCCGCTTTTTCTTGATGGTATCCTCGATGTCATCGGCATACGCACGGTCACACGCTGCGCTGTGCGCCTCTTCGATGCTCCTCATGCCGTACTTGGCCTCACACGTATCGTTTCGTGCATCACAGCGGTCGGCATAGGGACAGCCGCTCTCTATGATGCCGCGACGGCGTACATACCCCTTGATGGTATTGAGCTTGGCATTCTCCTTTACAACCCCGCCACGAGGCATGCAGTTGATCAGGGCGCGGGTATAGGGGTGGGAGGGGTGTTCGAATATCTTGGCCTTTGGACCCTGTTCGACGACCTCTCCGTTGTACATGACCACTATCTGTTCGGAAACCTTGTTGATGACGCCCATGTCGTGGGAGATATAGATCAGGGACATGTTCAGCTTATCCTTGAGGCTCTTGATGGAGTCCAGGATGACAGCTTCTGTGGTTACGTCCAGGGCTGTGGTGGGTTCGTCCAGGATCATGATGTCAGGGTTGCACAGGATGGCCATGGCGATGCAGATGCGCTGCTGGATACCGCCGCTTATCTGGTGTGGGTAGCGCCTTACCGTCCCTTTCGGGTCGCCGATGTTCATCAGGGCGAGGGCATCAAGGGAGGCCTTCCTTGCATCCTTCTTACTGAGCTTCTGGTGCATGATGCCAACCTCGTCGAGCTGGAAGCCGATGGTGAGGGCGGGGTTGAGGCTGGTTGAGGGATTCTGGAAGACCATGGCGATGCGGTTTCCCCGTATCTTGTCCATCTCAGAATCCGTATTCTCCATCAGGTCCTTGCCATTGAAGATGAGGTTCCCGTCCATCTCCGCATTGGGGGCGAGATAGCGCATTATGGAGAAGGCCAGGGTGGACTTGCCGCACCCCGACTCCCCGATGATGCCTATGGACTCATTCCTCCCCAAGGAGAGCGAGACATCACGCACCGCGGAAAATTTACCCTCAAAGGTTTTGAATTGGACATTCAGATGCTGAATATCAAGTATTTTATCGTTCATGAATTAGTACCTTGCTGACAAAGTCAGAGAAAATCGAGATTGCTATGACCAGGGAGGCTATAGCAAGGGCGGGAAACAGCACAGCCCAGGGGGCCTGGCTGATGATGGGCTTGTTTTCGATGACCATCATGCCCCAGTCGGGTGTCGGCGGTTGGAGGCCCACACCAAGGAAGCCCAGGGAGGCAACCATCATGATGGAGTAGGCGAACCTTGCGGTAGCCTCTACAAGGATGGGGCCTGTGGTGTTGGGAAGGATCTCCACGAACATGATGTAGAGGTGGCTCTCACCCCTGATCCTGGCAGCCGAAACATACTCCTGGCTTTTTTCCGTCAACAGGACACCCCGTGATACCCTGGCGGTTGCAGGTATGAAGGCGATGGAGACTATCAGCGTCAGGGTCAGGATGCTGGAATCCCCTATGATCCCCAACACCACCATGGAGAGAACCAACGGCGGTATGGCCATGAGGATGTCCATGGCACGCAGGAAGGCTGCGTCGGTCTTACCTCCGAAATAGCCGGCCATGAAGCCGAGGAGAATTCCCAAAACTGTGGAGAATATGGATGTCATGAGGGCAACGGTAAGAATTGACCTGCTTCCATAGACTATCCTGGATAGGATGTCGCGCCCCATGCTGTCGGTCCCCAACAGGTGACCTGCAGTACCGGGACCTGCCATCTGATTGGTCGAATCCATGGCCGTATGGGTATGGCTGACCATCATGGGTCCGAAGATTGCTACGATGACCCATAGCAGCAGCACTGCTATCCCGACGATTGCAAGGGGGTATTTTTTTAGTTGATACAAAAGATATTTCATCATTTCTGACCTCCTTGTAGACGGACTCTTGGGTTGAGATAACTGTATAGAATGTCGGTGAACATGGTGGACAGGGAGAAGATTACGGTGATCAGGAGCACACACGCCTCAATGAGGGGCACATCACGGGTCTTGATCGCCGTCATGAGCAAACTGCCCATGCCGGGAAATCCGAAGAGCGTCTCCACGACTACCAGGCCACCGAACAGCCAGCCCATGTTCATCCCGATGATGGTTATGGTGGGCAGGAGGGCATTCTTCAGGGCATGCCGGTATATGACGTACTTGCGGGGCATTCCCTTCAGTACGGCTGCCCTGACGTAGTCGGAGTGCATGACCTGGATCATCGAAGAACGCTGCATCCGTGAAATATATCCAAACATGACAAAGGTGACCGAAAGAGCCGGCATGATCAGGATCTCCAGGTTGCTGAGCAGGCTCTCACCGATGGGGATTACGCTGACGATGGGAAGCCACTTCAGCTGTACGCCGAAGATGGTTATGAGAAAGACACCCGAGACAAACTCCGGCAGGGCCATGGTGGCCAGACCAAAGAATGAGACTATGGAGTCGGTGGTCTTGTTCTCCTTCACCCCGGCCAATACGCCAAAGAACATGGAGGTCGGCACAAAGATGAGAAATGCGGTAAGGGCGAGGACCATGGAGTGACCGACCCTACGCCAGAGGATCGAATTGATCGATACCCCCTGCATATAGATGGAGTCTCCAAGGTCTCCGGTTACAACACCGCCGACCCAGCGAAAGTACCGCTGCAGCACAGGGTCGTTCAAACCCCGTGCCTCGCGAAGGGCAGAGACAGCCTCGGGTGTGGCGCTCTGTCCTAGGATCATCTGAGCGACATCCCCTGGCATGATCTCTACCAGCATGAAGATGATGAAGGACATGACGGCAAGGGTCACCAAAAGTGACCCAAGCCTTTTTACTATGATGGTTAGTGTTCTATTCATTTTATATCTGTGTATTTGTACTGGGGAAGCATGGTCAGAGGCTGTTTATAGCCGATGACGCGGTCATTGATTCCCACCAGGTAAGGAACCTGCACGTTCAACAGTGCACCTTCCTCGTAGAAGATCTCCTGCAGCTCATGGTAGTACCCAAGCCTTTTCGCCTCGTCAATCTCACCGGTGATCTTGTCGATGAGGGTGTTGACGCGCTCGTTGTCAAAGTGAGACTCGTTCCACGCACCACCGCCCTTGAAGGCAAGGGACAACAGCATGGAGGGATCGATCCTTCCACCCCATCCGGTGACGGAGGTCGGCACGTTGAGCCAGTACTGTGAGAGGTAGACGTCACGGGTGAAGCCCTTCAGCTCAAGGTCAAAGCCAGCGGGAGCTGAAAGCTCCTTTAAGGTCTGAGCAAGCTCCTTGCCGAAGGGGTGGTCGGAGGCATAGTACAACTCAACTTCAACGCCATCAGGATAGCCGGCTTCAGCGAGCAGGGCCCTGGACTTCTCAAGATCACGGCCTCGCAAGGGAAGCGCCTTGTACTCGGCTAGCATGTTCATGATGGGTGTCTCGTTGTACTCGGCGCCTTTGCCAAGGTCCATCTGGGTCACGCTCTTTGCAAGGATCTGAGGATCCATGGCATATTTGAATGCGAGGCGGACACGGTTGTCATCCCAAGGCTCCATATCCACATTCATGGCAACAAAGCGCTGCTCCTGATAGGGGGAGATGACAGAGATCCCCTCGATGTTTTCAAGACGGCTCTTGATGACGGGGGTGAGGAAGTTGACTACGTCTACGCGGTCGGCCTCCAGCATGGAGACGCTGGCATCGATGTCGCCGATGAAGTAGATCAGGATCTTGTCAAGCTTGGGAAGGGCAGGGTCCCAGTATGAGGGATTCCTAACCATGGCGATGGATTCCTTGGGAATGTACTGGCTCATCTTGAAGGGACCGGTACCCATGGGCTTTGATTCGCCAAGCTTGGCATAGTCATACTCACTGGAGAGAATCGCCATGTTGTAGTCGGTGAGCTGGTAGATAAAGGTGGGGCGGGGATCCTTGAGATTGATGATGACGGTATGGTCATCGGGGGTCTCAATGGACTGCATGACCTCAAAATCCTGTTTCTTCAGGTGTCCGAGTCCGGGGTCCTGTGTCCTTTCCAGGGTGAACTTCACATCTTCTGAGGTGAAGGCACTGCCGTCATGGAACGTTACCCCTTGGCGGAGCTTGAAGGTCCATTTTCTGCCGTCAGTGGTCGACCACTCTGTAGCCAGGACGGGATCAAGTTCACCGGTATCGGCATTGATCTCGGCAAGATACTCGTACATTGAGCTGTTCATGGAAAAGACCTGGCCATCCCATACCCCTGGGGTGATGAGGCCGGGTACCTGCTCTGCGATTCTGATGACTTTTTCAGTTGACTTGGTCTCTTTGGACCCACCAGCAAATACGGGAAGCGCAAACAGCGCAACTAAAAGCAACACACATAGTGTTTTTCGTTTCATTCGTAAACCTCCATAAAACATGAGATGGTTCCAGAGCATGTAGTACTGGTGATCAGGAGAAACCCAACAGTGATTTCTATTCGTACATGGCTGAGTAATGTTTCTGGAACCGACAACTTAATTAAACTATGAGTATGGCACTTTGTCAAGCCCATACAAGGCAATAAATAAGCGGTAAAACGGGGTAAAAATACAGAAGAAAACAATCAGAATAATACGTAATGTATTCTGTTTGCCACGGACACATATCGGCTATAATTTTTGCTTCCATACAACTATAAGAAATTTCCTGAAGAGGGTAATTGTTTTAAAACCTTTCAAAACAATAAAATAAAAAATGTTGAGTGCAAATTCCTAAAAAATCATACCAGAGATCAGAAAAATTATAGAAAACTGACTGGCAAGCGTACCATCGCATCAATGAAGAGGTTTTCTTTCTTCGCATACAGGACAAAAACTTTGCAATATTGTTGCAACAATCAGCAAGAGTGTTGACAAAGAAGCTCTTTGACCTGGTGTATTCGGGGGTATATTCAGGATATATGCCAGGGGGGAACCAGCGCATATGCTCATTCTTCCCCAGATTCGGCTGCTTCAAGGACCCTGGAGAGGAACAAAGCATGGGGCGAACCCATGAATAGGGTCCGCTCCATGCTCTGAATCCAGGCAAATGTCACTACTGTACTATTTCAGTGTGCTTCAGCTGCGTGATGAGCGTCAGAGGTTGGATGAACTCGGAGATGCGGGTGTTGATGGCAACCATGTAGGGAACCTGCAAGTTGATCAGGCCTCCCTGCTCATGGAAGAACTCCTGGATCTCGTCATAATAGGTCTGTCGCTTGGCAACATCAACCTCCTGGGAGATTTTGTCGATGAGTGCATTTACCGTAGGGTCATCGATATGCAGCTCGTTCCAGGGGGCTCCGCCTTTGAATGCGTACGCCAGGAGCATGGACGGATCGATCCGTCCGGCCCACCCGGTTACCATGATGGGAACATTGAGCCAGTACTGGGAGAGATAGACATCCCGCGTATACCCCTTGAGGTCGATATCGATGCCAGCCGGTGCCGCCAGTTCCTTGATTGTCTGGGCAAGCTCCTTGCTGAAGGGGTGGTCGGTGGCATAGTAGAGTTCGCTTGTCACCCCATCCGGATAGCCGGCCTCGGCGAGAAGCTGCTTGGCCTTTGCAATGTCACGCTTTCTCAAGGGCAGGGGCTTGTACTGGGCGAGCATGTTCATGATGGGTGTCTCGCTGTACTCCGTGCCCTCGCCAAGGTCCTTTTGCGTGACGCTCCGTGCCAGCACATTGGGATCCATGGCGTATTTGAATGCCTGGCGCGCACGAACATCCCCCCAGGGCTCCTCATCATAGTTCAAGGCTATGAGACGCTGTTCCTGGAATGGGGTGACGACGGTGAGGTCCTCGACCTTTTCCAGGCGTTTGCTGATGATGGGGGTCACATAGGTCACCACATCGACCTTGTCAGCCTCAAGCATCGAGATGCTCGCCTCTATGTCTGCGACAAAGTAGATGAGCACCTTGTCCACCTTGGGCAGGGCGGGATCCCAATAGTTGGGATTCTTCACCATGGCGATGGACTCCTTGGGGATGTACTGCTTGTTCATGAACGGACCGGTGCCCATCGGCTTGGATTCGCCAAGCTTGGCGTAGTCATAGTCGCTGGAGAGCATGGCCATGTTGTAGTCGGTCATCAGATAGATAAAGGTCGGCCTTGCCTCCTTGAGGTTCAGGATGACCGTGTACTTGTCAGGAGTCTCTAGGGAAGCGACAACTGCAAAGTCGTTCTTCTTCAGGTGCCCAATGGAAGGGTCCTGGGTCCGTTCGATGGTAAACCTGACATCGTCAGAATCAAAGGTGGAGCCGTCATGGAAGGTCACCCCCTCACGCAACTTGAATGTCCACCTCTTTCCGTCCGGGGAGGACCACTCTGTGGCCAGCAGGGGCTGCAGTTCCCCGGTCTTGTAGTTGATCTCCAGCAAGTACTCATACAGGGAGCTGTTCATCGAGAGGGTCTGTCCGTCCCAGACGCCGGGGGTAATGAGGCCCGGTACGTTCTCTGCAATGCGAATGACCTTCTCATCTGGTTTGTCCTCCTTCCCGCCTCCGGCAACAAGTGGCATGGCCACCAAGAAAACAATCAGCAAAACAATCAGTGGGATTCGTTTCATACAATACCTCCATACATCGGGTTGTAGGTTCCAGAGCACCATCCACGTAGTTGAAGAGATCGCGATGCACAAGTGGGGTGCTGTCTGTTTCTGAAACCAACAACTTAATTAAACTTTGAGTATGGCGGTTTGTCAAGGTTTGCACTGGAGTAGATAAACGGATCTCCCCAACCAAAGTAAGTAGGGGAACCCCCTTCTTCTAGCTACTACATAAAGATCATTGCAAGGGGAATCCCCGTTGGAGATATACAGGCAGGTGAGAGAAGAATTCTTTCTGGTGAGCAAGTGCCGCTTCAAGAAGCCAGTTGGGATTGCGCAGCAAGCCCCTTCCCACCGCTATGTAATCAGCCGACCCGCTTTGCAATACAAATTCACCCAGGTCAGGGCAGGAGAGCATGCCCACTGCAATGGTCGGCAGCCCCGTAGCCTGCCTGATCTCCTTGGCAAAGGAGACCTGATAGCCTGGATACACAGGAAAATCGGTCGGCACCACACCACCTGAAGATACATGGACTGCATCGATCATGGATCGAACCCTATCCAGTATGGTGATCATGAGTGGGACGCCATATCCCTTGGGGCTATAGTCGGTGGCACTGATGCGGACCCACACGGCCTTGTGCTCGGGCCATACTTCATGGATAGCGCCCAAGACCGAGGTGAGGAAAAGGGAAGGGTCCTTGAACCGATCGATGCGGGCATTCGTCACCGGGCTGATAAACTGGTTGATGAGATATCCATGGGCTGCATGGATTTCCAAAGCATCGACGCCAGCGGCATCGGCTCGTCTGGCCGCCTGGCGAAACTCATCGATCACCCGCTCCATATCCGCCCCATCCATTTCCCTGGGAGTTCGGTAGGAATCGTCAAAGGCTAGGGGGGAAGGAGCCAGTATCTCAGAAACGCCATCGGAGGCCTTGCATTTTCGACCGGCATGCCCCAACTGGAGGGCTGCCTTCGCTCCTGCCAGATGGATTGCCTTGACAAGGTCGGACAGACCGGGAATCTGGTCGTCATTCCACAGGCCAAGGTCCTTATCGGAAATACGGCCTTCAGGTGAAACGGCGGTAGCCTCAATGATGACAAGTGCCGCGCCTCCTATGGCAGGAGCCACATAATGGGCATGATGGAAGGATGTTGCCTTCCCGTCATGCAAAGGCACCTGGTAGGTACACATCGGGGGCATGACAAACCTGTTTCGCAAGGAAAGGTTCTTTATGGAACCGGATTCGAATAATTTCATGGAAAACCTCTTGGCAGATACTATACCATCTGCATTGCCATTCGGCCATGTATGGGCAACACCTGAGAAAGGTTGTGCACATCCCAGACACAAGCGTAGGTTCCAGGAGAAACAATGAGAAAGAGGTGGAGGTATCTTGAAAATTGCACGAGAGGCGGGTTCTTTAGTCGAGCAGCTCCTGGGTCTTAGCCAGGGTATCCTGGTTTCCTACAAAGATGATGATGTCCTGCACGTTCAGGCTCAGGTCAGGTCCCGGTGAGAGCAGGATCGAGCCGTCACGGCGTATGGCGATGACAGTCCCCCCCGTCTTTTGCCAGAAATCCAATGCGCCGAGGCTGTTGCCTACGGCCAGTGACCCATCCTTGATGACGTATTCGTAGGTAGGGAACGGATTGCTCGCTGAGAAGCGGTCATTCGCCTCGATGAGGTCCCGTGTCAGGATGAAGAGCTCCTTGTCTATCTGTTCGCGTTCGCTGAGGACGTGACGAATCTGGGAGAGCAGCTTGCGGTTCTCATTGCTCTTGCCATACTTGGTGATGTACTTTTTGGCATTCTCACGCGATACGACAAAGACACCCCTGTTAAGCCTCACCTCTACGACACCCATCTCCTCAAGAAGGGAGAAGGAGCGGCGTATGGTCTCAGGGGAGACCCCATATTCACTGGACATGACCGATCGCCCCGAGAGCAGTACGCCCTCGGCGATCTCACGCCTGACAATGCGGTTGGCTATATCCAGCGCTATCTTCTCATAGACGGCAATGCTCTCATGTCGCTTGCGTACGGCAGTCTGTACGGGTATTTCCATGTCTCTTAGTATACCATGTTGCCCGGTTGGGGACAACTGGGGCTACTTTTCCCCTCTCTTGACCTCATCCCAGATGAGATCCATCTGGGAGAAGTGCTCGGTATCGAGGGGGATGTTGCGCTCTTTGCAGATAGTGCTCAGGGCGTTGAACCGTCTCTTCATCTTCATGTTCGAACGATGCAGGGCAACTGAAGGGGAGACCTTCAGGTAACGGGCAAGGTTGACCACAGCGAACAGGAGGTCCCCGACCTCAAGCTCTACCTCGTCCTGGTTCCTATCAAGGGCTGCATCGGCCCCAATGACCTCTTCAAGCTCCTCGCGCACCTTATCGATGACTCCTTGTGTATCCGGCCAGTCAAAGCCCACCTTGCGGATTTTCTTCTGTATCTCGCTGGCCATCTCCAGGGGAGGAAGCGACTGGCTGACCCTGCTGAAGAAGTCATCCTCCAACGCGGTCTTTCCCTCCACCTCGACCTTTATCCTGTTCCAGAGGTCCAACACCTCGACGCTGTCCCTGGCCATCTCATCACCGAAGACATGGGGGTGCCTTCGGATGAGTTTCTCACAGACATCGTTGATCGCTTCCACTATGGAGAAGTCCCCATGCTCGTGGTGAATCTCCAGGAGCATCATGACATTGAGGGCAACATCCCCGATCTCCTCCTTCTGTTCGGCCTTGTCCCCCGACAGGACTGCATCCAGATACTCATAGGTCTCATCAAGCAGCGAGATGGCGATGCTCTTGCTGCCCTGTTCCCGGTCCCAGGGGCAGCCGTCCTCGCTCCTGAGCAGGGTCACGATGGTGAAGAGCTGCATGAGGGCAGATCCCAAATCGGTGGTTTTTTCAAAGGTATACTCTATCATGCAGACCAGTATACTCAAAAACAGACTTTTTGGAACGATACAAAGGACTGAAAGCAGGTGAGAGGAACTAAAAGATTGCAATCCTGAGAAATTCGTTTATACTGTATATATACGGAGTGTGTACCATGAACCTATTGCCCAAAAGTGAAGACCCCAAGCCAATCTACCTTCAGATAGTCGAGCATATCAAGAAGCTGATCACCACAGGAGAGATGCCCATAGGGGCCAAGCTGCCTTCCATCAGGGCGCTTGCCAGGAAACTTCAGGTCAGTGTGATCACCACCAAGCGTGCCTATGAGGAGCTGCAGAAGGAACACTTCATCACCACAGTCCCCAGCAAGGGCAGCTTTGTGGCGGAGAGGGATCTGGATCAGATCAGGGAGGAGTACCTCAAGAAGATCCAGGCCCTCATGCGCAAGATCATGGTGCTCAGTGAGTTCTGCAACATCACCGAGGAGGAGCTTGCAATGATGTTCCACCTGTTGCGGATCAAGGATGGGAAGACGACCTAGACACATGTTCGGGCTTTCCCCTGCATGAGGGGGTTTGCTTTCTAGTTAACAGAATATATATTATTCACAAGTAAGCATTTTGAAATACATAGCCATAACAAGCACCTTCTTACCAATGATCAGTAAAACGAGAACGTATTTTCGTAACAAGCCTCATATGGAAATCCTTGTCTACCATAAAAACACTCATCAGAGCTTTTGACAATTTTCGGTATAGTCTGAATCAAATGAGAGACCGGTTGGCCAAAGATTCTACATACAAACAGCCCTACTGCACCTGCGATCATTATCCCAGATTCCTGCATACCATACCTTTCTCACTTTTAGGCATATTTTCGCTACGCAACCTACGTTAAATATTTCTAAACTTCGTTGTTATCATCAAACTCTGCCAGCATCTGTTCGCCAACTGCACTGATACGGTACTTTTGCTTGCTGCTTGTGGGTTTCTCTGGAATCGTCATTTCTATAGCTTTGATTTCAAGCGCTGGATTTATATAGGATTTTCGGAAGTGTTCTGCATCCCGAAGGCCAATGACAACCTGTAAATCTCCCCGGCTCATTTCACCTGTGAGATGCTTTAATAGTTTCATGACTTCCGGGGTGACTTCCGGGGTGACTTCCGGGGTGACTTCCGGGGTGACTTCCGGGGTGACTTCCGGGGTGACTTCCGGGGTAGCTTCCGGGGTAGCTTCCGGGGTAGCTTCCGGGGTAGAAAATGTCACTGTAACTCCCAGTTTTGGTACTGATTTCCAAAACGGAGGCGGTAATCCATTTTCCAGACA
>Ga0265295_1000277_pt1 | contig 106295 bp, 111 predicted proteins | sample Munlansysbiofilm_FD_192503 | JGI IMG/M metagenome (GOLD analysis project Ga0265295, IMG submission 192503) | Leachate microbial communities from a municipal landfill in Southern Ontario, Canada - Methane capture system biofilm | ecosystem: Engineered > Solid waste > Landfill > Unclassified ...
CTGATGTTTCGGAACCTATAACATTGGAATCTATTTTCAATCACGAGGACGCCACATTCCTATGGGCGCCTACAGATGCAGGGAAGAGCTGGGGTGCACTTAATTTTGGAATCGGATTGGCTACTGGTACCGAGGCCTTTGGAATTCCATCGCGTTGTCCTCATGGGGTGGGCATTCACATTGTCGAGTGTTGGGGTGTTGCTGAAGTTTTTAGCGGCACCTTTCCTTTCATGAGGCGCGCGGCCGGTATTGCGAGATGCCCGGAAATTCAGGCCCCCTGGTGGCGCAACCAGCTAGGATATTGAACCAACGACATGCGAATTGGCTTGACACCAGTTCGTTTCAATGGATATCATTTTTTTAATGTCGACATTATTACTATCGGTTGGCACATGAAATTTCCTCTCGCGATCTGCGGCCCATGGAGGATTTTCAAGCGGCATATCGGTCTGGTTGCGAACAAATATAGTGCTTGCAGGATGTTATGAACAGCATAAAAACGTACAGTGCTCAGATTATCGAATACATCAAGGACGCCATTCTCAGGGGAGAACTTTGCCCTGGCGACAAGGTCAACGAAGTGCATCTGGCGTCGCGCCTTTCCATCAGCCGGGCCCCGATTCGTGAGGCTCTGCAGATGCTCGTGCAGGAAGGTTTGATCGTTTCCATACCTCAGCGCGGCAAATTCATCACATCGCTCACCGCAAAGGAAATTCAGGATAGCTACTTTACGGGCGGCGTGCTGGAAGGGGCGGCAGTCGCTTCCACTGTCGATCAGTTCACGGAAGATGATTTCAACAAATTGCAGGCCATCATAGACCAGATGAAACAGCTGGCGGAGAATGGTGAAAATAAAGATAAACTCGCTCCGCTGGACAATGCCTTTCATGATATTCTGCTTTCCAAGACTGACAATAATCTTCTTATGGAACTTTCGCATCGATCCTGCCGAGGCATTTCAAAATTTCTTTTTTTTAAACACTGGCGAAAACAATTCACCACCAAGGAAAATTTTGAGCGGCATCAGGCTGTCCTTGACGTGCTGCGCACAAAAAATCCTGTCGCCGTTGAAAACTGCATCCGGCTGCACTATAAGGAAGCTGGGGAGCGCATGAAAAAATTTGGGAGCGATGTCTTGAATATGGATCACGTTGCCTGAAACTTTTCAATTCCTAAAAAAAATGCCCCGATACAGAATGTTTCGGGGCATTTTTTTTGATTTGACAGACGTTTACATCAGATTGCGGAGTGCTGTGTGCATGCAATCACAATGCAGTTATTTTTATGAAACGGCTTCAGCTTCCGGTTCGCCCAGTTCGCCTTCGGACTTGGCGACGAGCAGCGCGCCTGTGGAGTCGTCCATGACGTTCAGCGTGGTGCGGGCCATGTCCAGGATGCGGTCAACGCCGGCCACAAGCGCGATTCCTTCCATAGGCAGGTTCACCTGTGTGAAGACCATGGTCATGACGACCAGGGCTGAAGACGGCACTCCGACCGAGCCGATGGAGGCCAGGATGGCCATCAGGAGGATGCTGGCCTGAGAAGACAGGCTCAGTTCGATGCCATAGACCTGCGCGACGAACATCGCCGCCAGGCCAAGGTACAAGGCCGCTCCGTCCATGTTGATCGTGGTCCCGAGGGGGATGGTGAAACTGGAAACATCGCGGGGAACGCCGATTTTTTCAGTGGCGGTGAGGTTGGCCGGAAGAGCCGCCGCGCTGGAACAGGTCGAAAAGGCGATGAGCAAAGGCTGGGTCATGACACGAAAATACGTCTTCAGGTTGACGCCTGCGGCGCCTCTGATCAGCGGGAGATAGACAACGCAGATCTGAATGACGGATGCGATATACATCAATACGATGAGCTTTATCAGCGGAAGCAGCACATGCACTCCACTTGAACCTACAGTGTAGGCGATAAGGGCACAAACACCGTATGGGGCGTACTGCATGACCGCGGCTGTTATTTTGATCATGACGGCATTGGCAGCGTCGAACATTTTAGCGAGCTGGGCTCCTTTTTCGCCCAAGGCAGACAGAGAGAATCCGAAAAATATCGCGAAAAAGATGGTTTGCAATAGATTTCCGGTTGCAAGAGCCTCGAAAGGATTGAGCGGAATGATGTTGAGCAGGGTTGCGATTGCTCCAGGAGGAGTGACTTCTTTTGCCTTCAGGCCTTCAGTAGCCAGATTCAGTCCTGCTCCGGGCTGGAAGATGTTGGCGATCATCAGCCCAATGAATACTGCGATGCCTGTCGTGCCAAGGTAATACGCAAGTGTTTTGACGGAAATACGTCCGAGTTTTCCCAGATTGCCCATGCTTGCCGCTCCGCTGACCAGCGACACGAAGACCAGGGGCACGACGATCATGCGGATAAGCCGGATGAAGACGTCGCCAAACGGTTTCACGTTGGCAGGATCCCATCCGGTTGCCTGGAAAAGTAAACCAAGAAGAATACCAACGCCAAAACCGATGGCCATTTTGGCAGGCAGACTCAACTTCTTTTTCGCTTCGCTCATAATCATCTCCCTTTGGCTGTAGTTTTATTCAGAACCGACGTGCCGCTGTTCCGGAATCCTTGTTCGTTTTCACTCGAAACGCCCCGGTTCCACGGCAAGCCGGCCATTACGCCGACTGAAGTGCGACTCAGCTTTTTGCTTCCTTGACGATTGCCTCGGCCAAGATCTGAGAAGCATCGAACATATGAACCTTGGGTGTGATTCGACCTCCGATGATCGAGAGTTCGGTGCAGGCGACCAGAAGGGCTTGCGCCCCCTGCCGCGCGAGGTTGTCGGCGACTTCCTGGATCATCCTGACCACTTCGGGGCCATAGTTGCTGGTTTTGATCTTGCGGATGGCGGCCATGACCTTGTTCTGGTCGTCAGGATCCATGGCCATGAGATTGACGCCGGCATCGGCGAACCGCTCTTTGTAGAGCCCCAGGTCGAAAACCGCGCTGGAGGCGAGCAGCCCCACGATTTTCAGATCCGGGATTTGAGAGGTGATGAAGTTTACAGACAGGCCGATCATGTCGAGCAGCGGGATGCGCACCGCCTCCTGAACGCCATGGTGATAGTAGTGAGCCGTGTTGCAGGGGATGGCCAGAAAATCGACCCCCCAGCCTTCCAGGCGCCGGGCCATGTCCTGGAGGCATTCCAGCGGGCTTTCCCCGTTTTTTTCGATAAGGGCCCTGATACGGGACGGCACTTTGGGATTGTTGTCCACCAGCATTCGGATGTGGTCGATGTCGTCCCTGGCCGAAGTTGCCTTGATGACCCGATTCATCAGGTCGACAGTGGCCTCCGGCCCCATGCCGCCGATGATTCCAACTATTTTTTCGCGGCTGGCCCGGGAGGTTTCTGGGTCACAGGCCTGCATGTTGCGGTCAGGCTTTGCGGCGAAATTCATCTTTTTTCCTTTCTTTTTAGTTCACTATTTCACAAGTGTTCTCAAAAAATTTTATCTACCGTTGGGCGGCCCGCAGGCCACCCTCTGGAAGAACAGGAGCTTAGAATGTCTTCTGGTACGCATACAGGGCAGGCGAACCGCCGGTGTGCAGGAACAGGACATTGGACCCTTCGGGGAAATGTCCCTTGCGCACCAGGTCGATCAGGCCGGCCATGGCTTTGCCCGAGTAGACGGGATCGAGCAGGATGGCTTCGGTGGAGGCCAGCAGCTTGACCGCCTCGACCATGGAGTCCGTGGGCAGGGAATAGCCGGGACCGACGTAGCCGTCGAAGCATTCCACCGCTTCCTTGGCGATGGGCGTCGTCACGCCGACGCGCTCGGCAGTGGCTTCGACCAGCTTGTAAACCAGGGCTTCCTGGTCGGCCTTGGTGCGGCTGACGTTGATGCCGGAAACGGGGATGCCCGCGTTGTTGCCCTGCATTCCGACCACGATGCCCGCATGGGTTCCGGCGGAGCCGCTGGGAACAACCATGTGGTCGATCTTGATGCCCATGTCGAAGAGCTGCTGCAAGGTTTCCTGTGCGCAGGCGACATAGCCGGTCGCACCGATGGTGTTGGAGGCTCCGCCGGGGATGATGTAAGGGGTCTTGCCCTTGGCCTTGAGCGCATCGGCCACCTTCTGCATTTCGGCCAGCATGTTGGAGCCGCCGGGCACCACGGTGATGCTCTTGACGCCCATCAGGTGGAACAGAAAGTTGTTGCCGGAAGCTTCGGGGCTGTACGAACCCTTGACGCGCTCTTCGAGCACCAGGTGGCAATCCAGGCCTTCCTTGACCGCCCAGGACAGGGTCAGTCGGCAATGGTTGGACTGAACCGCGCCGCAGGTGATGACGGTGTCCGCGCCGTTGTCGAGGGCGTCCGCGATGCAGAAGTCCAGTTTGCGGGTCTTGTTGCCTCCGGCGCATCCGGGCAGGAGATCGTCACGCTTGATGAAGATGTTGACCTTGCCTCCCAGCGCCTTGGAAAATGCGGGAAGGGCTTCGATGGGGGTCGGGGACGTAACGTATCCGCGACGAGAGAATTTTGCCAAATTCATAACTCAACTCCCTGTGTAAGAAATTATTTAAGAGAAACGACTGCTTCCATTTCGATGTCCGCTCCAAGGGGCAGGGCCGCCACTTGCACTGCGCTGCGAGCCGGAAACGGGGCGGAAAAATATGTTGCGTAGACCTCGTTCATCTCCTTGAAGTCCTGCAAGTCGGTCAGAAAAACTGTTGTCTTGACGACGTCGGCCAACGTGCCGCCGGCTTCCTCGACAATGGCGCGCAGATTCTCAAAAACCTGGCGGGCGCGATTTCCAATGGAGCCTTCAGGCATTTTTCCCGTCTCCGGATCGATGGGCAGCTGGCCCGATGCGAAAAGCAGATTTCCGGTGATGATCGCCTGGGAATACGGCCCGATTGCGCCAGGCGCCTTTGCTGTCGAAACACTGTGTTTGTCGGCCATAAGCGAATCTCCTTGATCGTCGTTTGAATAATGTCGAATGTCGACATTTAGGGCGAATTTTTTTCCACGTCTGCATGTGTGACGCTGAATTTTGTGTTTGCGATCCCAGATAACCAAGTCCGTTTCTTTGTGTCAATAAAAATGTCGACATTTGAATGTTTAATTTTTAAGACTGTCACGAAGCCGGTTATTCAAAAGAAAAGCGGAGATGGTTTCCTGGGCCTGGCAATGATCAGGACAGGCGCGGGATTGAACGACAGGGCTCTTTCATGTCCGGGCAGCGGCCACCGATGATCCGCGAATCCCCGGTCGGGTGCGCGGCATGTTCCGGTTTCCGGGAGATCAGGCGGTGGAGATTTTGCTGCGGATAAGGGTGAAATCCGGTAAAATCGGATTATGTTGCCGGTACCCATCGCGACCATGACGAGCGTGATGCCCCGGAAAGCAAGGCTGACAACGCTTTTCGTTTTAAAGCCGGATATGTCGGCTTGGCACGCGGTTTGAAAAACATCAGATTCCCACCGGTGCGCGTTTCGAACCTGCCTGTTCGATCAGCCGTCGCAGCGTCGAGGATAGCCTTCGCAGCCGTTTTGGCTTACGGTTTTCAATAAAACGAGAGGAGGGGATGCAATGATTCGATCACAGCTGAAGATGCGCGGGTGCATCGTCGCATCCATCATCATGGCCGTCCTGTTGGCCGCGTTCACGGCTTTGGCGAGCACTGGCCTGGCCGATGAGGACATCGTCATTGTGGCCAGGAATTATCTCTCCATTGAGGCCATTTCGGGCACCGGCGTGGTCATCGGCAGCAGGAAGGGGCTTTTCGAGCCGGAGGAATTCAAGGGGATAAAGGGGACTGCCGTCCTGATGTTCATGTACAACAGGATTTCACGGGACAAGTGCGTCAGTCTGCTCACCAACCTCTATGGCAAGGAGCAGGCCCAGGTCGAGCCGATGGTCGACCATGTCCTGGCCTTTCTGAAAGACAAGGATCTCCTGCTGAAAAGCAAGTACCCGAACCCTTCGCGCAATTACGGGATGAACAAGTTCCGGGAAGAGTGATTTCGGCTGCTCCAGGTCATCGTCTTTGCGTTGTCCGCAGGGCAGCGGAAAAGATCGATGGAACCGGAATTCCGGTTTTTTCGGAATCACTGGCCCGTGACAACTTTTAGACGGTGAAAGAGAGGTTCACTCATGCGAGTTTGGCTACCCCATTGCGTCTATAAGTCGTTTCCTCTTTTTGTCGGCACCGTGGGCCTTGCCGGGTGCATGGTCGGCAGTCCGGCGAGCCTGGCCCTGGGCGGCGTGCTCGTGCTCTACAGCGGCGGGGTGCATTGTCTGCGCAAAGGCTGAGGCCGCCCGCGCAGTTTTGGATTCGTCTGATAACTCGTCATCGCTCACCATTCATCATCAAAAGACGGAGCCGGATCGTGCAGGACAAGAGAAGATCACGACGCAGAGCGTCCCTGGCGCTTTGTTCGGTGGAAAAATGTTTTTCCCAGGACGGAACCATCCCGTCCCGTTCGATAAATTTCAGCGACACGGGCTTGATGCTCGAAATGGACTATCCTTTGAACCCCGGCGACGCCATCAAGGTGCAGTTTTCCCCGGACGCCGAGGAAACGCGCGCGCTCGGTAAAAACCTCTGCCTCGGCACGGTTCGCTGGTGCAAGACCCAGGACGGGAGTTGTGGCGGTTTCTATGGAGTGGGCGTGGAGATGGTCAGCCAGGCTCCACGCAGATATGTGTATTAGTTCAAGCGTTGGATGTCTTTATAGGTTCGCCTGCTTCTTCGGAGGCGGGCTTTTTTGTTTTGATGGGGCGGTGCCCAGCCCTTTTTGTGACGACCTGGATGTGGCGGCGAAGATAAACGGGAAGAAGTGCGCGCGGCGAGCCCTGACCAGCGCAAGCGTGCAAAATTGCAGAATGTCCAAGTAAGATGCGTTTGATTTTGGAACGACGCGGAAAGGCAGGGATGCGTAGGATGACAGGGGGGCATGATCGGAGGAAGGAAATTTTCTCATCTTGCCATCAATTTTCGTCTTTATTATTGATTGAATTATAAAAAACAATAATTGTTAAAATGATCAACAATACATGAATAAATATGAACGCGATTATAGCTTTAAATCCGAATATTTTAAAAAATTCTGGGATTAAACACCAAATAAACGTCAAAAAAACAAATGATAATGTAGTATGTATTATTTTATTTGAAGGTTCATTTTTAAAAAAGTCATTGCTGTGTGAAATTTTTTCTAATCCTGTTGTTGCTTTGTTAATTTTACTTATAAAATTTAATGTCGCAAAAATAAATAAAATAATTGTTGATAATATGCTAAGTATTGATATTTTTAAATAATAATTGAAAAATATTAGTGGAGGTAATGACATTTCATATTTTGCTAATATTTTTTTTATTTCGTTTTTCTTCTCGTCGTCAGGAATGATATATCCTGGTTTTGATGAACCCATTGGAAAGAAAGCCGTTCGACCTGCGCTGTCTTTTTTGAATTGCAGTTTAAGGATGTCGAAGTGAAGTTGTTTTGGAGTGTAGCTCATGTGGATTATTTGTTCGATTTAAAACACCCCGGTGTCGGCGTTCAAGACCAGGGCAGATGCCGCCAAGGCGTGGGTGCGTTCAGGCGCCGACGCCGAGATGAGATTGGTTGCGATATTAGGTTGCCATTTTGCCTCGGCTGTTTTCGTCGCAAGAAAACACGATGACATCTTTGACGACTTCTTTAAAGCCTCATCCCGCTTATTTACGCATAATACGTATTGATTATCTTCAAATTACTACAGAAATAATTTATATGTAAAAGCTTAATGAGTATTTTAATGAGTGTTGTGCAATATTCAGCACAAAAAATGCGGATAGATCCGAAGTGGCGTGGTAGTAATGGGCAAAAAGGGATGTTGTTATGACTATTCTTGCTTGTCCAAAGCGTGGGCTTCCTCCGTACTCTGATATGTCCATCGGTAACGCACGCCTCGATTTCGGCTACACCCAGATGCAGGTCTCCACCGCTGCAGGGCTTCACTATTCGACTGTAAGCCGGATTTCCGGAAAAGAAGAATACTCACGATTCAAGGTCTGGCCTTCGTCTTTATTCTCACGCACGGAAGCCGCGCCATGACGCAGCGATGCGCGCGCCTTGCGGACGACGCCTTGAAGCGCGCGGTATCCGTGGCGGATAGCATCATGGAAGTGGGGCAGGAGATGGCGATTCGCGTGGTTAGGGAAAAGCAGTTCGTCGGGGCGCTGGACAAATAATAACCATAGGGTTATATATGAATGAATGGAAGGTTGATTTTCTGGACGAAGCCCTTGGAGAGTTCAAGGATCTGCCCGCCGACATCCGCGCACGGTTTCAACGCATTTTCGGGATGGTGGCAGATATGGGGCAAGATGCGCTGTGTATGCCTCATGCCAGACATATCGATGGGCGTATTTGGGAGATGAGGGCCAAGGGCCGGGACGGAATAGCCAGGGGACTGTATGTTGTGGTGACGGATCGGCGTGTCATCGTTGTCCGATTCTTCATCAAGAAAACGCAGAAGACGCCGCTGAGCGAAATCCGACTGGCCCTGAAACGATGCGGGGAGAATGAATTATGATCGATGCCAAGACCGTACATGCACAGATGTCGCAGGACGACCCGGAATATGCGCGGGAATATGATGCACTTGAAGAGGAATTCGCTTTTGTCAAAAAGATGATCCTGGTCAGGAAGCGGGCGGGGTTGAGTCAGTCTGATGTGGCCCGGCGCATGGGGATCAGCCAGCCTCGTGTGGCCAAAATTGAAAGCGGTTCAAATATCAGCCTGGATATTCTCAGGCGCTACGCCAAAGCCACGAACTCCGCTCTAGTGATTGACTTCGCTTTGCCAACGAATGGGCGACGGGCATGAGTGGGAACGTGCAGGATGGCAAGGTTGCGCAAATCAACGGCAAGGAATGAATTCCTTCCGCCCGGCGTGATGTCGATCGGATAAGAAGACGGGGCAAGCGGGGGCGTACGAACTTCCCACAAAATCCTAGCCCCAACGAACATTCAGGAGGTTGACTGGCTGGTGGGGCAGATGGTGGGGCGCAAATATGGAGCATGACAAAAGGGGCTGGATTTTTACATCCAACCCCTTGTTTTCTTGTGGCGCGCCAGGGAGGACTCGAACCCCCGACCGATTGCTTAGAAGGCAATTGCTCTATCCGCCTGAGCTACTGGCGCGCATATGAGGAAAGCCTTGTTATTCAAGGGTTCCGTGGGCGTCAAGTGTTTTGTGAGGCTAGGCGCTTGCTGGGGCGGTTTTGCAGCGTCCGCCGCCTTGGCGTCTGGTCGCGGCTGGGGTGTTGGAAGACGGAGCGCCGGGCTTTTTCTGTTGCTCATGACGCGGGAACCCTCTATGAATTCTCTCCGGATTACGGCGGCTTCCTGTGCCGCCGGTTGTTGCTTGCCTCTTTTTTCGCACTTTATTTCCGCCGAGCATTCATGACCTTCGCCACCTTTGCCGAATTCGAGGCCCATCTGGACGGCCTGGGCCTGTTCTCCATGCAGCTGGGCCTTTCGCGCATGCACGCGGCCCTTGGACTCATGGGGCTTGAGCGTCTGCCCGGGGTCGTGGCCCATGTGGTCGGCACCAACGGCAAGGGCTCCACGTCCGGGTTTCTGGAGGCCCTGGCCCGGGCCCATGGCCTGGCCACCGGGCTCTACAACTCGCCGCATCTGGTCAGCGTGCGCGAACGCATCCGGGTGGGCGGGCGCATGCTTACCGAGGGCGAATGGCTGCGAGCCGCCAACGCGGTCATGGACAGGTGCGCAGGCGTGGGGCTGACCTATTTCGAGCTGTTGACCGTCATGGCCATGCACATCTTCACTCAGGCGAAACTCGACCTGATCGTGCTCGAAGCCGGCCTGGGCGGCACTCACGACGCGACCTGCGCCGTTCCGGTCGATCTTGCGGTCCTGACCCCGGTGGGGCTCGATCACGAACACGTCCTGGGCCCGGATCTGGTCGACATCGCCCGCGACAAGGCCGGGGCCCTGGGGCGCTGTGCTGCCGTGACCGGCGCGCAGGCTCCTCAAGCGCTCGAGATTTTCCGCCGGGCCGGGGCAAGGTGGCCGTTCGTGGAACTGGATGCCTGCCGCGTTCCCGAGGGATTTCGATTCCCCGCGCGCGACATGCTTCTGACCCCCGCGTCCCTGCCCGGACACCCTCCGTACCAGCTCGCCAACGCGGCCCTGGCCGCCCTGGCCTGGAGCCATCTCGCCTGGGCGCGGGACTGGCAATTTGATGCGTCCCTGTGTACACAAGTCCTTGGCAGGACGCGGTTTTCCGGGCGGTTTTGCCGTCATGGCCGGATTCTGGTGGACGGCGCCCACAACCCCATGGGCCTGGACGCCCTGTGCGAGGCCCTGGAAGGCAGCGGAGAGCGTTTCGACCTGCTCGTTTTCCAGGCCATGCGCGACAAGACCCTGGAGCCAGCCATCCTGCGCCGCCTGCAAGCCCTGGCGGACAAGGTCGTCATCCCCGCCCTGTCGCTCGAACGCGCCTTCGAGGCCCGCGAGCTGGCGGCGCGGTTCGGTCCCGGAGCCTCGACGGCGCAGGACTTGAAAACGGCTCTGGCCGGGGAGGGCACGGTGCTGCTGTGCGGCTCCCTGTACCTGGTCGGGGCCTATTACGAACTTTATCCGGAACAGCTATTCTAGGGAGGTCCGGTGTCTTCTCTTTTCAGGCATATTCCTTCCGTGGACCGTTTTCTTCAGGAACTGGAGGGGAATGATTCCCTGGCCGGGCTGCCGCGCCAGTTGCTCAAGGATCTGCTGGCCGAGTTTCTGGACCTGTGCCGAGAGGAAATCCGCGCCGGGGTCATCACGAACGAAAATCTCCTGGCCTTGGACGTCCTGGCCGCCAGGGCCGGGGCCTACGTCCGGGCGCGCTCCCGGCCCCATTTCCGGCGGGTGGTCAACGCCACGGGCGTGGTCATCCACACCAACCTGGGCCGCTCCATCCTGGCCGAGGAGGCCGTGGCCGCCGTGGCCGAGGGCTGCCGCCACTACTCCAACCTGGAGATGGATCTGGCCACGGGCCAGCGCGGCAGCCGCTATTCCCACGTGGAGAAGCTTTTGTGCCGCCTGACCGGGGCCGAGGCGGGGCTGGTGGTCAACAACAACGCCGCCGCCGTGCTGCTGGTCCTCGACACCCTGGCCAAGGGCCGCGAGGTCGTGGTTTCGCGCGGGCAACTTGTGGAGATCGGCGGGTCGTTTCGCATCCCCGAGGTCATGAAGAAGAGCGGGGCGGTGCTGCGCGAGGTCGGGGCCACCAACCGCACCCACCTGCGCGACTACGAGGAGGCCATCGGCGCGGACACGGCCATGCTCATGAAGGTGCACACCTCAAACTACCGCATCATCGGCTTCCACAAGGAAGTGGACCTGGCCGAACTGGTGACCCTGGGGCGTGAGAAGGGGCTGCCGGTCTACGAGGATCTGGGCAGCGGCAATCTTTTCGACTTCTCCTCCTACGGCTTCATGCCCGAGCCCACGGTGCAGCAGGTCTTGAAAACCGGGGTGGACGTGGTCACCTTCAGCGGCGACAAGCTGTTGGGCGGCCCCCAGGCCGGAGTCATCGTCGGGCGCGCCGAGCACATCGCGCGCATCAAGAAGAACCAGCTGAACCGCGCCCTGCGCATCGACAAGATGACCCTGGCCGCCCTGGAGGCGACCCTGCGCCTGTACCTCGACCCCGAGCAGGCCCGGCGCAGGGTGCCGACCCTGGCCATGATCACGGCCGGGCGGGAAGAGCTGCTGGGCCGGGCCCGGAGCCTGAAGCGCAGGCTGGCAAGCGTTCTCGGCGGCCTGGCCGTGGTCAGCCTGAGGCCCGGACACTCGCGCGTGGGCGGGGGCTCCTTCCCGGAGCAGGACCTGCCGACGACGCTTGTGTGCGTCGTGCCCGCGGGCATGGACGTGGAGTCTTTGCGCCAGGGGCTTTTGGCCACGAAGATCCCGCTGATCGGGCGGGTCGAGGACGGTGCGTTCTGTCTTGATCCGCGCACGCTTGCGGCGCAGGAATACGGACTGGCGGCCGAAGCCTTGAAGGCGGTGTTGACCGGGACGGCGGACTGAATGTCGACGACGCGGACATCCCGGCGTACAGACGTCGATGGGGTGTCGGGAGTTCCTCTTGAACAAACATCGCGCCTTTCCAATCCGGAGCGCGCATGAAGGAGAATATATGACCACGATCCCGGTACGGCCTGAGATGGAGGGGTTCAAACCCTATTCCCCCGGCCTGTCCATCGACGAGATAAAGAAGCGCTACGGGCTGGCCCGGGTCATCAAGATGGCCAGCAACGAGAACCCGCTGGGGACATCCCCGGTGGTGCGGGAGCGGCTCGGCAACGCGAGTCCCCTGGCCTTCCGCTATGCCCAGGCCGGATCTCCGCGCCTGAGCGAGGCGTTGGCCGCGCATCTGGGAGTTCCTGCGTCCTGCGTGGTCGCGGGCAACGGTTCCGACGAGATCATCGACCTTTTGCTGCGCGTGGTGGCCCGTCCCGGAGTGGACAATGCGGTGGCTTTCAACCCCTGCTTCAGCATCTACGACGTGCAGTCGCGGCTGTGCGGGGTGGAGTTCCGCCAGGCCGATCTGAACCCGGATTTTTCCTTTCCCTTCGACAAGCTCGTGGCCCTGACCGACGAGAACACTGCTCTGGTCTTCGTGACCAATCCGGACAACCCTTCGGGCCATGCCTGTCCGGCCGCCGATCTGGTCAAGCTTGCGGCCATGCTGCCCAAGCGCGCCCTCCTGGTGGTGGACGAGGCCTACATCGATTTCGCCGATCCCCTGGACGTGTTCTCCATGCTCCCGCACTTCGGCGCGATCCCCAATCTGGTCATCCTGCGAACATTTTCCAAGATGTACGGGCTGGCCGGGCTGCGCCTGGGCTACGGGATCATGCCCGAGTGGCTCTCCGACCTGCTGCTGCGGGTCAAGCTGCCCTTCAGCGTGAACATCCTGGCCGAGCAGGCGGGCCTTGCCGCACTGGAAGACGATGTTTTCGTGTCCGAGACCCTGCGCACGGTGAGCGAGGGCCGCAGCCTGCTGGAGCGGGAACTTTCCGCCCTGGGCTGCAAGGTCTGGCCGTCCCAGGCCAATTTTCTGATGTTCGAGCCGCCCATGGACGCCCGCGCCCTTTTCGAGGGCCTGCTTGAGCGCGGCGTCATCATCCGGCCCCTGGCCAGCTACGGCATGCCGGGGAAGCTGCGGGTCAGCATCGGCAACGAAGAGGAGAATCTGGAATTTCTGGCCAAAACAGCGGAGGTGCTGCGTGATAACCATCGTCACTCTTGATGGACCGGCCGGGGTGGGCAAGACCACCATCGCCCGTCGATTGGCGGATCGTCTGGGGATCGCCTATCTGGACACCGGGGCCATGTTTCGCTCCGTGGCGCTTTTTTTCGGGGAGGGCGGCTGGGAGATGCCGGTGGACAAGCTGGTGCCCGAGCTCAACCGTCTGGATTTCGACCTCGAAGGCGAGGGAATGCGCTCCGAGCTGCTTTTGAACGGGATGCCCCTGGCGCCTGAGATCCGCAGCGAGGAAGTGGGACTGTGGGCCTCGCACCTGGCGCGGATTCCAGTGGTGCGCGACTTTTTGCGCCGCAACCAGCAGGCCCTGGGCCGCATGACCTCGCTGGTGGCCGAAGGCCGGGACATGGGCAGCGTGGTCTTTCCGGGCGCCCGGCACAAATTCTTCATGGACGCCTCCATCGACGTGCGCGCCAAGCGCCGTCACGCCCAGCTTCAGGCCATGGGCATGGAGGAGGACCTGGAGCGCATCCGCGCCCAGATCCGCATCCGCGACGATCAGGACCGAAACCGCGTGGTCGCTCCGCTCAAACCGGCCCTGGACGCCGTGATCATCGACACCAGCGCCCTGGACGCGGACCGGGTGCTGGACCGGATCGTGGAGCATATAAAGGAAAAAGGTCTCTGGGAGAGCTGAGAGTCGCCTCGGGACTGTGCCGCATGCCGTTTTTGAAGGGGGCGTGGAGACACGCTTCACCCTTCAAGATCGGTCAATCAAAATTGGCCGATGCGCCGTGCGGAAGCGCGACGCGCCGGAATGATTCATGAACGCTCCGCCTTGATTTCGTCCCACAGCCTGTCCATCTCGGTCAGAGAAAGTTTGTCCAGTTCCAGGCCGCGCTGGCGGGCCAGCTCTTCCATGGCCTCGAAGCGCCGCAGGAATTTGGCGTTGGCCACGGCCAGCGCCGAGTTGGCCTTGATCCCCCGGCGGCGTCCGTACTCCACCAGCGAAAAAAGATAATCCCCGAACTCCTCTTCCCTGGCCGCCGCGTCGTCCCCGGCCAGAGCGGCCTGCAATTCGTTCCATTCCTCGGCCAGCTTGGCCTCCTGGTCCTGGTCCGTGGCCCAGGTGAACCCCGTGCGGGCCGCCTTGGAGTTGATGCGGTAGGCGCGCAGGAGCGGGGGCAGGCTTGCCGGCAGGGAGGCGAACACGCCGGGGTCCTTGTCCTTTTCGGCCTTTTCCTCTTTCTTGATTTTTTCCCAGTTGCGCACCACTTCGGCCACGTCGGCGGCCTTTTCCCCGTAGACGTGCGGGTGGCGGCGGATCATCTTGGCCACGTTGCCGGCCAGGGCGGATTGCAAAAAGCCCGGGATCTCCCGGTCATGACAGCTCCCGATGAAGAGCAGCAGGAAGAGCACGTCGCCCAGTTCCTCGGCGATCTCGGTCGTGTCGTCCTGGCGGATGGCCTCCACCAGCTCGAAACATTCCTCGATGAGGTAGTCGCACATGGTCTGCGGAGTCTGCTCCTTGTCCCAGGGGCAGCCGTCCGGTCCGGTCAGGGTGTCGATGACTTCCAGTATCCGTTCGAAATTATTCTTTTCCACCAGGGGTTCCTTTCATTTCGCTGAGTTTTTCCACGACCCGCCGCTCCCATTCCTGTTGCAGTTCCCTGCTGCGAAGCAGGAACTGGTCGCGCATGTCCTTGGGCAGGGCGCTGGAGAGCGTGGTGTTGAAGGTGTTGACGTAGGGGACGATCTTCGATTCCGTCAGCAGCGCGGCTTTCGGCGGCAGAAACGCGGTCAGGGCCAGGACGATGATGCTGCACAGGAGCGCGCCCTTGAACAGGCCCAGGGCGCCGCCGCCGATGCTGTCCACCCATCCGAGCATGATCATCTTGAGGATCTTGCGGATCAGGGTCGCGCACAGGAAGACGACGGCCACCACGCCCAGGAAGATGCCGAGATAGGCCGCGAGGTTGGCCATGCCGGGGCCTCCGAGGAGGTCTTCGAGCAGGGGCGAGAGCCTGGCGTGATAGCTGTTGGCCAGCACGAAGCCCAGGATCAGGCCCAGGATGGAGGCGATCTCCTTGATCAGTCCGCGAAAGATGCCGCGCAGACCCAGGAAGCCCAGAATGACGCAGAAAACGATATCCAGAGTGTTCATGCCTTTATCTCCAGCCGATGCGTTGTTGTGATGGTCGGCTATCACAAAGGGAAACGACCGGAAAGGGCGGGATGGCCATGACCTTGACAGTGAACCATGCACCTCGTAGACACGAAACCTCGGCTCGCCCGGACTTTTCCGAGGGCTTGGAGCCATGAAACACGACGAGGTGACAATGTACGATATCAGATTGGTGAAATTGGTGAACGGCGACATGATCCTGGGCAAGTGGAACGAGGAGAAGGGGATCATTTCGGACCCCGCCATTCTGCAGACCATTCCCACGCAGCAGGGCGGCATGCAGATGCTCCTTTTGCCCTTCGGCTACCCCTTTGACCAGGAAATGACCGGAGAGATCGAGCTCAAGCACGTCATTTACCAGTACAAGACCGTGCCCGAGGAACTCAAGACCAAGTATCTTGAGGCGACCACCAACCTGACCCTGTCCGCTCCCGGCGGCCTTGGCAATCTGGGCGGCATGGGCGGCGGTGTTTCCGATTTCAGCAAATTCCTGAAAAAATAACGCAGCAGGCGCTGCCGGGAAAAGGGTGGCCTTCCACCCTTTTTTTTTCCGCCCGGCCCGGCGCAACGGCAAGGATCCGATGAAGGCTCTGCTTCCCCTTTTCTCCCGCCCCAGTCATTACCTCGGCACCGAGATCAACAGCGTGCACAAGGATCCGGCGACGGTCCGGGCCCATGTGGCCCTGGCCTTTCCCGACCTGTACGAAGTGGCCATGTCCTATCTCGGCCAGAAGATCCTCTACGACATCGTCAATGCCCGCGAGGACTTTTACGCCGAGCGGGTCTTCGCCCCCACCGAGGACGTGGCGGAGGTGCTGCGCGCCAACGACGCCTTTCTGGCCACCCTGGAGAGCGACACCGCGCTCAAGGATCTGGACGCGGTGCTGTTCAGCATCACCCATGAGCTGTGCTACACCAACGTGCTCTACATGCTCGACCTGGGCGGCATCGCCCTGCGCGCGGAGCTGCGCCGCGACGGCGACCCGCTGGTCATCGCCGGCGGCGGATGCACCTTCAACGCCGAACCGCTGGCCGCGTTCGTGGATGTCATGGTGCTGGGCGACGGGGAGGAGATTCTGCCCGAGATGCTCGCGCTCATCGCGCGGGGCAAGGACGAGGGCTGGAGCCGCGCCGAATTGATCCGCCGCCTGGCCGGGGTGCCCGGGGTGTACGTGCCTTCGTTTTTCGAGGACGACGGCGGCGGAGCCATGCGCCCGACGGTGGACGCGGCGGCCAGGGTCGAAAAGCGCATCGTCATGGACATGAACGAGGTCTCCTTTCCGACCCGCCAGATCGTGCCTTTCGGCAAGCCCGTGCATGACCGTTTCTCGGTGGAGATCGCGCGCGGCTGCACCCGCGGATGCCGCTTCTGCCAGGCGGGCATGATCTACCGTCCCGTGCGCGAACGCGAGGTGGACGTGCTCGGTTCCATCATCAATCGCGGTCTGGCGGAGACGGGCAGCGAGGAATTGTCCTTCCTGTCGCTCAGCACCGGAGATTTCAGCGCCCTGGAGGCGCTATTCCTGTCGTCCTACAGCCATTGCCGACAGGAGCAGGTCTCCATTTCCCTGCCATCCCTGCGCGTGGGCTCGGTCTCCGAGGACCTGATGCGGCTCATGGGCAAGATACGGCACACGGGCATGACCCTGGCTCCGGAAGCGGGCACCCAGCGTCTGCGGGACGTCATCAACAAGGGCGTGACCGAGGCTGAGCTGCTCGATCACACCGAAAAGGCCTTCCGGCTGGGCTGGCAGCAGGTCAAGCTGTATTTCATGATCGGCCTGCCCACGGAGACCCGCGAGGATCTGCACGGCATCCTCGACCTGTGCCTGAAGGTCGCGGCTTCCGCCGGACGCAACGTCAGACGCCTGCAAGTCACGGCGGCGGTCTCTCCCTTCGTGCCCAAGCCGCACACGCCGTTCCAGTGGGAGCGGCAGATCTCCATGGAGGAGATCGAGGAGAAGCTGGCCTATCTGCGCTCCATTTTTCGGCCCTACAAGAAACTGAAGCTCAAATGGCATCACTCGCACATGACCTGGCTGGAAGGGGTTTTCTCCCGCGGGGACCGGCATCTGGCACCGGCCCTGGAAGCGGCCTACGCCAAGGGCGCGCTCTTCACCAGCTGGACCGATCATCTGCGTCTGGAGCCATGGCTTGAAGCCTTTGCCGAGACCGGCGTCGACGCCCAGGCCTATCTCCGGGAGCGGGACCCCGAACAACCTCTGCCGTGGGAACATCTCGCCTCGGGCGTGAGCCGCAAATTTCTGCTGGCCGAACGCCGCCGCGCCCTGGAAGAGGGGGGAACCACGGATTGTCGATACGAGGCGTGCCGCTCCTGCGGAGTCTGCACCCTGGACGGACGGAAGTCCGAGCTTGCGCGGCAGGCTGCGGAGCACGAGATCGTCCCGGTCATCAACCGCGCCACGCGCGACCAGGAACACGCGGTGAGCGAGCCGGAGGAGAAGCCTGCGGGCCCGTCCGTCGACCTGCACAACAAGGAGCAGCGCTTCCGGCTGTGGTATTCCAAGACCGGCCCGGCCATGTACTTGAGCCAGCTCGAACTCCAGCGCATCTTCGAGCGCGCCTTCCGCCGCGCCCGCCTGCCCCTGGCGTTCAGCAGCGGCTTCCATCCAGCGCCGCTTCTGTCCTTTGCCCGGGCCCTGCCTGTGGGCGTGGGCAGCGTCTGCGAATGGATGGATTTCTTTGTGCGCGAGCGTCTGGATGTCTCGGATCTGCCCTCGCTGCTCGGGCCCGAACTGCCCCAGGGCATGCGCGTGATCAAGGTCGAGGAGCTGGCCTGTCAGCGCAAGGCTCCCATCGCCAACAAGGAGCGTTTTTCCCTGAGCTTTGCGCGACCGGAGGATGCCGGGCGTTTCGCGGATCGGCTGCCGGGGTTTCTGGAAGCCGCGCAGTGGCCGGTGCCGAAGCTGACCAAGAAGGGCGAGCCCGGAGAGGTGGACGTGCGCCCCATGGTGCGGTCCATCGCCGCCGACGAGGACGGTTTTGTCATTGATTTCGATTGGGAGCCGCTCTATGTCAGCCCGATCTTCGTGCTGCAGGCCGTGGACCCGGAATTCACACTGCTCCAGGGTCGGCTGATCAAGACGGCGCAGTTCTTTTGAGGACGCGAAAAGAAAAGGCGAAGCATGTGCTTCGCCTTTCGAATTGCTTTCGGGGCAGGGTTACTTCTTGACCCGTTTTTCCCAGAGCTTCATGTCCTGCATCTTTTTGCGGCGGTCACGGGCCAGGGATTTGGCGACCAGGGACGTGCCCTTCTTGTAGCCCCATTTTTCCCGGTATTCCTCGGGAGTGAGGCCGTGGGTGGCCAGGTGGCGCTTGGTCAGCACCTTGAAGGATTTCGAGCATTCCATGCAGATGATGCTTTTTTCGCGAATGGCTTTTTTCGCGTCATCAAGGGACAGGACTGCTTCGGGTTCGGCCTGGTTTCCTTCGGCGACATTCTTGATTCCTTCGGTAAGGGAACGAATCATGGACGTCAGCTCTTCCTCGGTCATGTTGCGCACACTGGCTTGTGCTTTGACGATTTCGAGCGCTTGTTTTACATAATCTTCCATGTGTAACCTCCAACTATCGCGTATTTGTAATTCGCAGTATTAGTTTTGTTCAGCAATTTTGTCAACACGTGACGATTGTTTTTGGTGATACATAAAAAAACGCATACACGAGTTCTTTTCACTCACGAATATTAATTGAAAATCACGCTACAGGGAGAAGAAAATGGCGATTCCGCACAATGCCTTGAACGACATGGCCCGGGTTTTTCATTTTGAATTCTGGCTTCGGTATTATTTCATCCAGGAAAAGGACGGTGATCTTTTTATTGAGTTGACCGATGAACAGGCCAAGCAGATGCAGGCCAAATTTCCGGATTTCTGGGAACTGGTGGAGAGCGTGCAAAACCGCCCCCTGTCCCCCGAATTGTCCCAGCAGTCGGTGGTCGAATTTCTTCAGGTCAACTTCGAAGGCAAGAAATATCCGGCCAACACCGTGCTCAAGGTTTTGGACAGCAAGGATTTTTCCGTGGAGATGTATCTGTTCAACACCTGGGTGGACTTGCATGAGGAACAGCTCATGCAGAAGATTTTCGGCTTTGATTACTGGATGCATATCTACGATGAATGGAAGACCACGGAAAAAGGCCAGCAGCTGACCCAGTCCCTCAAATTGCAGATGCAGGGCGAGCACGGTTCCGTGAACTGACCGGACTGCACGACATCCCATTGCGGGTTTTGCGCGGGAAGCGGCGCGTTGTCGCCATGGCCTTGAGCCGTGGCGGAACGTTGTTGTCGTGAAGCCGATGCTGCACGGACGTCGTCTCTTTGGGAGAGCGATGGCGGTGATGAAGAAAGAAGCCCCCGCAGGCAGTGATGCTTGCGGGGGCTTTTTGCGCTGCGCGATTGAAGCGGGGCTACTGAAAGAGCGCTCCCTGGCTGGCGAAGAAGACCTTGCCGGGAGCGTTCGCGCCCAGGGTGTTTTTTTCGGCGGTGAGTTCCATGCGATAGCCGAACGAGATGTACAGGGGGCCGGAGGAGCCCAGGGATTCGGGGGCGAGGTGGAACTCGAAGGGCACGCCGTTGTCGTGGTCCAGGGGCGCGGGCAGATACAGGCGCAGGTCCTTGGCCAGGACGCGGCTCTGGTCGTCGCTCAGGTAGACCTGCATCCACAGGTCCTGAATCCAGGTGGCCCACTCCGGGATCGCGCCGGACACGGGTTTGGCCGTCCCGGACACGACCAGCCTGTTGTCTTCCAGGCGGCTGGTGTACGAGAACTCCCAGTAGCGCATGGGCAGGGTTTTCTCCTGGCCCAGGGTCCAGGGGTTCTTGTCCAGATGCACCACGCTCAGGTGCGCGCAACCGGCAATGAACAGGGTCGCCATGAAAATAAGCATCAGCCGTGGACGCATCGCCGCCTCCTTGCGTTTCATCACAATGTCGGATTGCCCCGCACTATCATTTCGGCCAGGGTCAGATCAACCCGGGGCAGGGCGCGGATTCGCCTGGGGCCGACGAACTGCACTTCGAGCTCCATGAGTCGCGTGTACAGCGCCGTGCGGTCCAGCACTGGAAAGGATTCTTTTCCGGCGCAGAGATCCTGGCTGCGGAAGCAGCCCGGAAAATCCATTGTGCGGCCATCGGGGTAGCGCAGCCGGTTGGGTACGCCGTGCAGCCTGCAAATCATCAATCTGTGGTCATAGACGCCGCAGCGCCCGTCGTCGTTGAGCGGGCACATGATGGACGGCCGCTCTCCCCGGGACAGGGCCTCCGCGGCGTCGCGCACGTAGAGGCGCGAGCGCTCCTCGTACAGGGCCCGACGCGGCTCCGGCAACCCGGAGAGGCCGTGCAGCAGGTAGGCCCATTCGACATGGGTGTGGTGCTGGAAAAAACTGGTGCAGCAGTTCTGCGGGCACTTGTCGCAGGTCAGACCCAGGGCCTGGGCGTGCTCGGAGTAGCGGCTCTGCATGTCGGCATAGAGGACGGCCAGCTTGCGGAAGGCCTGGGCGGGAAGGAGTTTTTTGATCACGGCTGGTCCTGTGCGGTTCGGGATAGGCCTTCGATGACGGCGAGGCAGGATTGTTCCGGGGTCGCCTGGTCCGTGCTCACCGTGAACTGGGCGAAGCGTGCATACAGGGGGGCGCGCTCGTCGTAAAGGTCTTTGATGCTCTGGCCGGGAGCGATGGCCAGACCCCGGGAGAGGGGGTTGGTCAGCCTGCCGGCGATGGTGGCGTACGAGGATTCGACGTAGACGATGCGTCCCTGGCCCTGGAGGTGGTTCATGGAGGCTTCGGAATAGACCACGCTGCCGCCCGTGGCGATGACGCACCGCTTGAGATGCAGGCGCAGAATCTGTTCGGACTCGGCCTGCATGAAGGCCTCAAGGCCCAGGTGGTCCCTGATCTGCTGCAGGGGTGCTCCCCACCAGGCCTCCAGGAGCAGGTCCGTGTCCACGAAGGCCCAGTCGAGCCGTCCGGCCAGCCGCCTGCCCAGGGTGGATTTGCCGGCCGCGGCCATGCCGATGAGGATGATGTTGTCGTAATCCATGTGCGATCCGGTGGAAAAAAATCAAGCCCAAGCATGACGCCCGGGCTTGCCTACATACGGAAGACGCCTGTCTCTGTCAGCCCCCGAGATAGGCCTTTTTCACGTCGGGGTTGTTCATCAGCTCCTTGGCATCGCCGGAGGCCACGATGGCCCCGGTGTCGAGCACGTAGCCCCGGTGCGCGAACTGCAAGGCGATGCGTGCGTTCTGCTCGATCAAGAGAAGCGTCATGCCCTGGGAATTGAGTTCCTTCAAGGCCCGGAACATGTCGTACATCAGCAGCGGCGCCAGGCCCATGGACGGCTCGTCGAGCATGATGAAGTTGGCTCCGGTCATCAGCGCCCGGCCCACCGAGAGCATCTGCTGCTCTCCGCCGGACAGGGATTCGCTGCGCTGCTTGCGACGTTCGTAGAGTCTGGGGAAGAGGTCGTAGACCCTCTTGAAATCCACCTGGATCTGATCGACGTCCTTGCGGGCGTAGGTGGCCAGTTGCAGGTTTTCCTCCACGCTCAGATTGCCGAAGATGTGCCGGCCTTCGGGGGACAGGGCGATGTTGAGATCCTGCACGACCTTGTGCGCTTCCGTGCCGATGATGCTCTGGCCCTGGTAGAGGATGTCGCCCTGGGTGATCTTCGGGCCCTCCGGGGGCGGAACGCGGGTGATGGTGTGCAGGGTGGTCGTCTTGCCCGCGCCGTTGGCGCCGATCAGCGTGACGATCTCGCCCTTGTCCACGGTGAAGGAGATGCCGTGCAGGGCTTCGATATTGCCGTATTTCACGTAGAGATCTTTGACTTCGAGCAGCATTATATATTCTCGTCTCCAAGATAAGCTTTGATGACTTCCGGATTGTTTTGAATCTGTTCCGGAGTTCCTTCCGCGATGGTCACGCCGAAATCGACAACCTTGATCCAGGAACACAGCGACATGACCACGTCCATCTGATGTTCGATCATCCAGATGGCGATCTTGAATTCACGGTGGATCCAGCCGATGAGCTTGATCAGGTCGGTCACGTCGGCGGAATTGAGGCCCGCCGCGGGTTCGTCGAGAAGCAGCAGGGAAGGGCTGATGGACAGGGCGCGGGCGATCTCGACGCGCCTTTGCAGTCCGTAGGGAAGGTTCCTGGGCCGCTCCTCGGCGAATTGCCGCAGGTCGAGGGCCTCGAGGATCTCATAGCCCCGGTCGGCGATGCGTTTCTCGTTGGCCATGTAGCGGCGCGTGCGCAGAAACGCGTCCACGAGGTTGTAGCCGAGATTGTGGTGCTGGGAGATCTGGATGTTCTCGAGCACGGTCATGTCGTGCCACAGGCGGATATTCTGGAAGGTCCGCGCTATCCCGAGGGACGTGACCTGATGCGGCTTGAGGCCGGCCAGGGATTTGCCCTTGAAGACGAGGGAGCCTTCCGTGGGCGAGTAGAACCCGGACACCAGGTTGAAGACCGTGGTCTTGCCCGCGCCGTTGGGCCCGATGAGGGCCATGAGCTCGTTTCCTTCGATGGATATGTTGAAGTCCGAGACCGCGCAGAGGCCGCCGAAGGTTTTTGTCATGTTTTGAATCTGCAAAAGGGACATAGAAGCTCCGGATGATGAATGCGTTCGCTTTTCGCTGTTTCGCGCGAGTTACTTGAAGGAGTAGAGTTTCTTGAGCCTCGGGAACACGTCGGACAATTCCCGGTTGCCCATGATCCCTTCGGGGCGGAACTGCATGAGCAGGATCAGGATCAGGGGGATGATGACCCATTTCCAGACCTGACTCAGTTCATAGCCGTCGGGGAGCAGATGCGCGTAGTGCAGCACGGAGTCCATCCATGGAATGACGAATCGCAGGGACTCCAGGAGCAGGGTGAAGAGGATCGCGGAGATGACCGAGCCGCTGAGCGAGCCCATGCCCCCGAGATAGACCATGACCAGGCATTCCGTAGATTTCAGGATTCCGAAGGAGTTCGGGTTGATGTAGCCCAGGATGTGCGCGAAGAGGCCTCCGGCGATGCCGGCCAGGCCGCTGGAAAGCATGAAGGCCACCAGCTTCATCCTGTTGGTGTTCACGCTCATGATTTCCGCGGCCACCTCGTCCTGCTTGATGGCGATGATGCCCTTGCCGTAGGTCGAGGAAACGTAGCGTCGGATGACGAACACGGTGCCGAAGGTGAAGACCATGACCCACAGCAGGATCCAGGGGATGTCGTAGCTGTCGGCCATGGCGAAGAGCACCTTCTTCATGCCCATGAACCCTCTGGCGCCGCCGATGGCGTCGATATTGATGATGGTGCTGATGATGATGAAGTTGGCCGCGATGGTGATGATGGCCAGGTAGTCGTCGCGGGTCTTGAACGAGGGGATGGCCACCAAGACGCCTGCCAGGGCGGCCGCCGCTCCGCCCAGCAGCAGGGTCGCGGGGAAGAGATAGACCGCCGTTTCCGGCGGCAGGAGCGCCGCGCCGAAGACCTTGTCGTCGGTGAAGAGCATCACGTTGACGATGGACGTGACGTAGGCGCCCACGGCCATGAAGCCGGCGTGTCCGCAGGCGAATTCGCCCATGTAGCCGTTCACGATGTTGAAGCTGCTGGACAGGATGATGTTGACGCCCATGAACATGATCACGGACTGGATGTAGAGGTCGATGTATTCCTGATGGGACATGAACACTATCACACCGGTCAACGCCAGCAGGAGCGTGGGTACGGTTAGTTTTCGCATTGAATTCCTCGAGTGCCAAGTGAAAGAGAAGAGAACGCTCGATCCGATTGTGTATCCACCTTCATATCTTGGTCGTGCCCGCCACGCCGAACATGCCTGTGGGCTTGATGCACAGGATGGTCATCAGGATGGCGAAGGCGATCAGATCCCGGTAGGTCGACGGAAAGACGGCCACGACCAGGATTTCCACGAAGCCAAGAAGAAATCCGCCCAGGAAGGCTCCCCGAATGTCGCCGATGCCTCCGACCACGGCGGCGATGAAGGCCTTCCAGCCGATCATGGCGCCCATGTAGGGGTCGAGGATGGGATAGGACAGGGCGAAGAGCAGGCCCGCCAGTCCGGCGAAGGATGAGCCGAGAATGAAGGTGAAGACGATTACCGTATCGATGGGAATGCCCATCAGCGGCACCGCGAACTTGTCATAGGAGATGGCCCGCATGGCCATTCCGATCTTGGTTTTGGTGACGATGAACTGAAGAAAGGCGAAGACCAGCACGGCGGAGAAGATGACGCCGATTTTCAGGTTGGTCATGCTCAGATCGCCGAAGCTGTAGACGCTCTTTTCGATGAGTTCGGGAAAGCTTTTGCGGCTGGCGCCGAGCAGCGCGAGGTTGCCGTTTTCGAGGATCAGCCCGCACATGAGGGCGGTGATGACGACGTACAGGCGGTGCGCCCCCTTGCGGCGCAGCGGACGGTAGGCGATGCGCTCCAGCGAAACGCCCACGACGGCGGTGAGGATCATGGTCAAGGGTATGACCAGGGCCAGGACCATCCAGCCCGGGAGCGAGAGCGCCATGCCCAGAATGGCCGTTGCGACGAAGAAGGCGATGTAGGCGCCGACCATGAAAATATCGCCGTGCGCGAAATTGATCAGCCGCAACACGCCGTACACCAGCGTATAGCCAAGCGCGATCAGGGAGTAGAAGCTGCCCCATTGAAACGCGTTGAAGAGGTTCTGGATAATACTTGCGAGCACGAGTTTTCCCCTATGAGTCCAGTGTCCCGTTGACTGCTGTTGACGATGAGAGGCCCGGATGGACCGTGAAAACAAAAAAAAGTGCGCGGGGGCCGGCCCCCGCGCACCTGTGCCTGCTGGTTACGGGCAAACGGATTTGGTGAACACGAATTCGCCCTGGTCGCTGATCTTGACGACCACGGCGCACTTGATCGGATCGCCTTCGGCGTCGAACTTCATGTTGCCGGTGATGCCGGGGAATTCGGGGATGGCGGCCATGGCGTCGCGGACGGCCTTGCGGTCGGCGCGGACCTTGCCGGACAGTCCGCCGGTGTTCTGGATGGCCTTCAAGACCAGATTGGCGGCGTCCCAGGTCAGCGCGGCCACGTCGGCGGGCTCGTAGCCGTATTTTTCCTTGTAGCGGTCGATGAAGACTTTCGTCTCGCCCGTGGCGCCGGCGGCGGCGTAGTGGGTCGAGAAGTACTGGCCCTTGCAGTCGTCGCCGCAAAGGGCCATCAGCTCGGAGTTGCCCCAGGCGTCGGCGCCCATGAAGGGGTTCGTCCAGCCGAGGTCATGGGCCTGCTTCACGATCAGGGCGACCTCGTTGTAGTTGTTGGGCAGGAAGATGAAATCGGGCTTGGCGGCCAGGATGGTGGTCAGCTGGGCGCTGAAGTCCTGGTCTTTGGAGGAGTAGGATTCAAAGGCCACCACGGCGCCGTCGCCGTTCTTGGCGTTGAAGTCGTCGCGGAAAATTTCGGCCAGGCCCTTGGAGTAGTCGTTGTCCAGGGCGTAGAGCACGGCGGCCTTCTTGGCCTTGAACTGCTCCATGGCGAAGTCGACGGCCACGGGACCCTGGAAGGGGTCAAGGAAGGCGGCGCGGAAAACCCAGGGACGGTCCTTGGTGGTGTCGGGGTTGGTGGACCAGGGAGAGATCATGGGGGTCTGGTTGTCGTCGCAGACCTGGCCGGCGGGCACCGCCTGCTTGCTGGAATTGGGGCCGACAATGGCCAGGACGTTGTCGCGTTCGATGAGCTTCAGCGCCGCGGAAACGGCGGATTCGGCCTTGGATTCGTTGTCTTCGTAGATGAACTCGAGCATGTACTTCTTGCCGCCGACTTCAAGGCCTCCTGCGGAATTGATGTCTTCCTTGAGCATTTCTCCGGCGAACTTGGATTCCTCACCCACTTTCGGGATGTCGCCGGTCAGCGGAATGTTGAAACCGATTTTGAGAGTCTCGGCTCCAGCAGCCGCGGCAAAGAGCAGCACGCATGCCATGGCAAGTAAAACACGGGCGGATTTCTTCACAAACAACCTCCATGAAGTAAGTGTTACAAAGTGATGGTTTTCTTAATGGAGAAAACCAAAAAAAGAAAGTTATTTTAAGGGCGTGCAGGTTAATTGATAAAATTGCGGGCCCCATGAAAGAACGCCGTGATTGCGCACCTTTAGGTCTGGGTTGATTGTGCAATCATCATGCCTGGTTACCATTTTGGAAAAATTGGGCGCAAAGCGGCGGCGCTGGAGCCCGGCGAACGGGGGCTGAATGCGCTCCTCGCGCCCGACCGCCGGGGGAGCGAGCCTGTGGCCCCGATGTCGAAATTGTCAAACCCGAGGCCGCGGGCAGGGATGTGATTTGCAAATTTGTAGAATTTGCCGGGTCGGGCGCGGGGAAGAAAACCTTGCCAAAGGCCGGGGGGGGACTTAGAAACCATGGTCCTGTTCGACGAACACGGAAAGGAGAGGTGTCCATGACGGAGCGGGTGCACAAGATCATCACGGACCATGCCCACGACGGCGCGGTGCTGCGAAAGGCCTTTTTCGCCGACCACGCCGCGCAGGTGGCGGAGGTGGCCCGGGCCATGGCGCTCTGCCTGACGGCGGGCGGCAAGATTCTGTTCTGCGGCAATGGCGGCAGCGCCGCCGACGCCCAGCACTTCGCGGCCGAACTGGTCAACCGTTTCATGATGGAGCGCCCTCCGTTGCCGGCCATCGCCCTGACCACGGACACATCCGCCCTGACCGCCATCGGCAACGACTATTCGTTCGACCAGATTTTCAGCAAGCAGGTCCAGGCCCTGGGACGCGCCGGGGACGTGCTGGTCGGCATCTCCACTTCCGGGAAGAGCGCCAATGTCAACGAGGCGTTGCGGGTGGCCCTGGAGAACGGGCTGACCACGGTGGGCCTGGGCGGCGGCGGAGGCGGGCCCATGCTTGCGCACTGCCATCACGCCCTGATCGTGCCGGATGCCAGGACGCCTCTGGTCCAGGAAATCCACGGAGCCATCGGCCATCTGTTGTGCGGCCTGGTGGACTACTATCTGTTTGAAGCGGTTGCGGAGCTCGAACCCTTGATGGGTTCGGAGCAACCATAAGGAGGAAACATGCCCATCTTCGAATATGTCTGCAACGCCTGTCACAAGGAATTCGAGGAAGTCATTCTCGGCGGGGAGCAGCCCGTCTGCCCGGCCTGCGGCGGCACCGACACCACCAAACTCATTTCGCGCGGCGTATTCAGGACCGGAGGCCCCATCGTCATGGGATCTCCCAGCGCGAACGCCATCACCACCAGAGGCAAGAGCGGCTGCGCTTCCTGCACCGGCGGCAATTGCTCCAGCTGCGGCTAACATTCAAGGATTGATTCGATGAACACCATTCGCATCGCTACCCGGGGCAGCAAGCTGGCCCTGTGGCAGGCGCATCACATTTCCGGCCTGCTTCGTGCCCAGTATCCCGGGCTGACCGTTGAGCTCAACATCATCAAGACCAAGGGCGACAAGATCCTCGACGTGCCCCTGGCCAAGATCGGCGGCAAGGGACTTTTCGTGAAGGAGATCGAGGAGGCCCTCCTGGCCGGCGAGGCGGACATCGCCGTGCACTCCATGAAGGACGTGCCTGCCGAATTGCCCGAGGGTCTGAAGCTGGGCATCATTCCGGAGCGCGAAAAGCCCACCGACTCCTTCTTGAGCGTCGACTATCCCGACGTGGCCTCCCTGCCCGCCGGGGCACGGGTCGGCACCAGCAGCCTGCGCCGTCAGACCCAGCTCATGGGGATGCGCCGGGATCTGTGCATCCTGTCCCTGCGCGGCAATCTGGACACCCGGGTGGGCAAGCTCCTGGCCGGGGAGTTCGACGCCATCATCGTGGCCACGGCGGGCATGAACCGCCTTGAACTGTCCGCCCCGCAAATGCGGGAACTGGCTCCGCCCGTGTTCTACCCGGCCGTGGCCCAGGGGGCGCTGGGGATCGAGTACCGCGCCGACCGGCCGGAGCTGGACGAATTGCTGGCTTTTCTGGATCACGCTCCCTCGCGTGTCTGCGTGGAGGCGGAGCGATCGTTTCTCTTCGGCCTGGACGGCGGCTGCCAGGTGCCCATCGCCGGATACGCGACCCTTTGCGGCGGCGAAATCACCTTGACCGGCCTGGTGGCCGACCTTTGCGGGGAGCGCGTCATCCGCAGGCAGGCCACGGCCCCGTCCCATGCGGCCCTGAGGCTTGGCGCCGATGTGGCCGAAGCGGTGCTGGCCGACGGTGGACAGGAGATCCTGGACGAGGTCTACCGGAGCGGCGCGGCGCTCTGAAGCTGAGCACGCCGCAGAGTGAACGCGAAAGGGCGGGCGATTTTCACGCCCGCCCTTTCGCGTTCCATCGGGTCTTTTGCGTGGATCATTCCCCTCCGTGCACGCCTGCGGAGGAGAAGGTGGCCATTTCGTTGTACAGGTTGGCCGCGCTGCGCAGGATGAAGACCGCCATGGCCGCGCCGGTGCCTTCTCCCAGGCGCAGGTCCAGGTGCAGGAGCGGAGTCGACCCCAGGCGATCCATGACGGCGGCGAATCCGGGTTCGGCCGAGGCGTGGGAGAAGAAGGCGTATTCGGCCACGACCGGGCAGATTGCCCGGGCGGCGACAAAGGCGCTGGAGGATATGAAGCCGTCGACCATCAGCGGCATGCCCAGGCTCGCTCCGCCCAGGAGCATTCCGGCCAGGGTCGCGATTTCAAACCCGCCGAGGGCGGCCAGGATGTCGACGGGATCGGCTTTGGCGATGGTTTCTTTGTGCAGGGCCAGGGCTTTTTCGATGACGGCGATCTTGTGGCGCACGCCGTCGGTCCCGAGCCCCGTGCCCGGGCCCGTTATGCCGGCCGGGGACAGGTCCAGATAGGCGCAGAACAGGGCCGTGGCCGGGGTTGTGTTGGCGATGCCCATTTCTCCGGTGCCGAGGGTCGTGATGCCGTCGGCGTGGGCCGTTTGGGCCAGGCGGATCCCGTTTTCGAGGGCTCGTACGCACTCCTCGCGGCTCATGGCCGCCTCCGTGCTCAGGTCTTTGGTGCCAGGGGCGACCTTGCACTGGACAAGGGCGGGATGATCGGGAAATTTGCCGCCCAGGCAGCCGGCGTCCACGACCTTGAGGTCCACCCCGGCGGTGCGGGTCAGCACGTTTATGGCTGCGCCGTTCATGACGAAATTCGCGACCATCTGCCGGGTCACTTCCTGGGGGAAGAGGCTCACGCCCTGTGCGGCCACCCCGTGATCTCCGGCGCAGGTGTAGATGCGGGCCGGGTCGACTTTGGGCGCGCCGCCGTCATTCATGGCCACCAGTCGGCAGGCGACGCGTTCGAGTACGCCGAGGCTGCCCTTGGGTTTTGTCTGGGAGTCGAGGTGGGCCTGGGCCGTGGCGAAATGGGCGCGGTCAAGGGGGCGGATCCGGGCGATGGTGGACTGGAGCATGAAGATGAAACCTCTGGGATTTTAACGTTATTTTAAAGCGGATTGTCGCCTTCAAAGGGCTACAGGATGGGGAAAACGATGACAAGAACGGATTTGGAAGGTTGCGGGCCGATACTGGTCAGCGCCTGTCTGCTGGGAATCTATTGCCGCTATGACGGGCGCTGCGAGACGGACGAGAGGGTCATGGCCCTGTCGCGGGACCATGTTCTGATCCCGGTCTGCCCGGAGCAGCTGGGCGGCCTGCCCACGCCGCGCGCGGCGGTGGAGCTGCTTGACGGCCGGGCCGTGACCCGGGACGGGGCGGACCTGACCGAGGCCTTCGAACGCGGGGTCGGACAGGCGATGCGCGTGGCCGGTCTGACCGGGGCGCGGGTGGCCGTGCTGCAACCGCGTTCTCCGAGTTGCGGTCGGGGGATCATCTACGACGGCACTTTCAGCGGCACGCGGGTGGAAGGCGACGGCGTTCTGGCCCAGGCCCTCGCGGCCCGGGGGGTCGCGCTGCTCGTCCCGGACGATTTGGCCTGAGCTGGCGTCCTCTTTCCTTTTTTCGCGGATGAGTTATTTGAAAGGAAAATGACTCATCCGATGCATGGAGGACGAGATGGCCAACAGGCGCGCGTTCACGCGTTTTCGAAAAGGGAACAGGGTACGTTACAGCATGCTTGGCAGTGAGGAGTATCACGACGCCCGGCTGGTGGATGTGGGGGAGGGCGGCTTGTGCATGGAGACCTGCGTGCCGCTCAAGACCGGGACCCGGATCTATGTCCAGTTGCTCGATATCAACCCCGGGGTTTCAGGATTGGCCGCGCACAGAAGCTCGCACGGGCGGGTGCGCTGGACCAGGGATCTGGGCTGCACGGAACAGACCCGTTTCGGGATCGGCGTGCAGTACACGCATCCGATCTGTCACTGATGAGCTTGAGGATGGAACATGTCCGCATTTGACGACGAGCTTGAGGCGAGCGGAGAACTGCTGAAAAACGGCAAGATATCCAAGGACCAGGCACGGGCCTATGTCCGGTCCCTGGCCTGGTTCCGGGAAAACCGGGCCGGGCTTGAGGCGGCGGGATGGGACGTGGCCGAACTGTACCGCATCGGAACGCTCGCCTTTCCGTATTCCGAATGGGGCCCTGGTTGGCTGACCCTGTGGAACAACGAAAAATGCCGCCCCCGGCTGGGCGGCCGGGGCGACATAGAGTTCGTCCTGCACGAAGCGGGCGGGGATGTGGTGCAGACCTGTCGGCGCGAAAAGAATTACCTGTCCTGATCACTGCCCTTGCGCGTCGTTGTCCGTGAGCGCCGGCTCCACCTCGGGCTGGGGCTCAAGGGCGCGTTCCTGCACGGCCTCGGCCGTTCTGACCAGCAGGTCGCCGGCCTTGGCCACGACGATGAGCTTGCCCGGATCTTCCAGACCGCGTCTGTTGACCCATTGCGCCAGATAGATCAGCTCGGATGCGTCCATGCCTTGCGGGTTGGAGGCGCTGACGATGGCCTGGAGCAGCCGCTGGCGCGAGATCTCCCGGGTCTGGATGGTGGTCTTGATGCGCGCGCTGGCTTCGTTTCTGGCCGAGACCGAGACCTCTTCGCCCTGCATGTTCCAGAAGGCCAGGTGAGCCTGACTGACGCTTTCCACATCATCGAGATACTTCTTGACCAGAAGCCGGATCGAGTCCGTGCGTGCGATGCTGGCGACCGTCTTGCCCACGGTTTTCAGCCGCGCGCCCAGGAGGGTCAGCATTTCCTTGCGCTGTGCCTCGCTGATGGCCGCCATCTGTCCGGAAGGCAGGGTGTGGGTGGTCGATTGCAAGGCCCGCTCCAGATTGTCCAGGAAAAGGGGCGTGTAGGCCGCATGCAGGAAGTCGAGGACGGGTTCCCGCAGAACATGGTCGAAGATGGTCTTGCGCGCGCCCAGGGTGTCCGCGGGGTCGACGCCCAGTCCATTGAAATCGACGCCGTAGCGGATGTTCACCGATTTGACGTTGAGGTCGAACCGGCCCTGGCCGCCGGGATTTTTCTTGGTGCCTCCGGGCAGGTAGCGGGCGACCAGATAGGCGCTCAGGTCCTCCACGAAGTCATGGCGCACCACGTCGTCGGCGGGGGGCCGGGGCAGGGTTGCATTTCCCGTTGCGTTGCCGGTTGCGTTGCCGTCCGTGAGGGGGGCGACGCGTGTGGCGTTGACCGGGATCTGGACCGCGACGACCTGCTCCTGCCGGGTCGTGCTGACCTGCCAGCGCTGGGGCGCGACCTCCGTGGCCACGGGTTTGGGGAAAAAGCGATCCCGGTTCTGCATGAACCAGTAACCGCCGGCCAGAGCCAGGATGAAAACGATGGCGAGAATGCGTTTCATAAGCGTCTATGCCTTGTTGGCGCAGTTAAACATGGACTGGGGCTGGCCCGTGGATTCCAGGACCGACCGCCAGTAGTTGGAGAGGACGTTGAGCTTGCGGCGCTTGGCCGTGACCAGCGGCAGGGGCAGGTAGAGGTAGCGTTCCTGGAGCTTGGAGACGACCATCCCGGTCTTGCCGGCCATGGCCGCGTGCACCGCGTGCTGCCCCAGGAAGCCGCAGTAGATGCGGTCGTTGGAATTGGCCGGGATGGAGCGGATGATGTAGCTGGGATCGATGTATTTCAGGGTGTAGGGAAAGTCCGTGGCTGCGAAGAATTTTTTGATTTCCGAACGCAGCACGTCGCAGATGTCTCCCAGGATGGGATTGCCCGAGAGATCGACCCGGTTGTCGATGCGGCACAGGTCCTGTCCCGCGCCTTCGGCGACCACGATCACCGCGTGTTGCCGCTGCTCCAGCCTCTCCTTCAGCTTGACCAGGAAACCGTCGGGACCGTGCAGTTCAAAGGGCGCCTCGGGCACCAGCACGAAATTGACCTCTTTGAGGGCCAGGCTGGCCTGGGCCGCGATGAAGCCTGATTCCCGGCCCATGAGCTTGACCATGCCGATGCCGCCCGGCGCGCCCAGGGCTTCGATGTGGGCGCAGCGGATGGCTTCGGTGGCCTTCTCCACGGCCGTGTCGAAGCCGAAGGAGCGGGTCACGAAGTTGATGTCGTTGTCGATGGTTTTGGGAATGCCGATGACCGAGATCTTGAGGCCGCGCCGCAGCACCTCCCGGGTCACGGTGCTGGCGGCCTTCATGGTGCCGTCGCCTCCGATCATGAACAGGACGGAGATGTTCATGCGCTCCAGGGCGTCCACGATCTCCTCCGGGGCCTGGGGTCCGCGCGAGGACGACAGGATCGTGCCCCCGAACTCGTGGATGTCGCGGACGCTGTCCGGGGTGAGTTCCATGACGTCGTGCTTGTACTTGGGAATGAACCCCTGCAGGCCGTAGCGGATGCCGTAGGTCCCGGAGACATGGTAGTTGTGGTGGGCGCTCATGACGATGGCCCGGATGACGTCGTTGATGCCCGGACACAGGCCGCCGCAGGTCACGATGGCGCATTTGGTCTTCGGCGGATCGAAATAGATGTGTTTTCTGGGCCCGGCCTCCTCGAACTCGCAGACCGTGTTGGCGAGGGCGTCGTCGATGATGTCGCCGGAAAGATAGAGCGGCATCCTGGAAGCGTCGTCGATGTGATGGCAGTAAGGCAGGGGATTGTCGACCTTGCAGGGGCCAAGGGTGGGGACTGACGTGTCGAAGCAAGGCGCGTTGCCCATTCTCGTCTCCATGGGTTGCGGTCGTGGAAGGGGGAAGACAGCGAAAAAGCTTCCTGTTTGCTAAGCCAGACAGGCCCAAAAAACAAGAAGCGCGCGGAGTTGGGGCGAATCAGGCGTTGCGGGCGGTGTTGAAGCGGGGAATGATGTCGGTCAGGGCGTCCTCGACGCGCGGAAAGGCGAATTCGAACCCGAGCCGCGTAAGGACCGCGGGGAGGCAGCGCTGTCCGGTCAGGAGCATGTCGGCCGCTTCGCCCATGGCCAGGCGCAACGCGAACGCCGGCACGGGAAGAAAAGCGGGTCGTTTCAAGGCGGCGGCCAGAGCCTTGGTGAAGTCGGCGTTGGTCACCGGTGCCGGGGCGCAGGCGTTGAACGGGCCTGAGGCGGCGGGAGTTTCCAGGGCGAAGGCCATGGCCCGGACCAGATCCGTGACGTGGATCCAGGGGAACCATTGCCGCCCGTGTCCGAGCCTGCCGCCAAGACCCAGAGAGAAGGGCGTGATCATTTTGGAGAGCGCGCCGCCCCGGCCCAGGACCACGGAGATGCGCGGCACGACCACCCTGTGTCCGAACTGGCGGGCGTGCAGGGCCTCGGATTGCCAGGCTTCGGCCACATCGGCCAGAAAGCCGTGGCCGCGTGGGGAATCCTCGGTGCAGAAGGTGTCCCCGCCGTCGCCGTAAAAGCCGACGGCGTTGGCGCAGAGCAGGGTCTTTCCCGTGGCTCCGGTCAGGGCATCGACGATGTGCCTCGTGCTCAGGACCCTGGATTGGAGGATGCGGTCCTTGGCGGTCCGGGTCCAGCGGGTCGCCACCGGACTCCCGCTCAGGTTGACCACCGCGTCATGCGCGGCGACCAGATCCTGCCAGGGGCCGGGAGCGGTCGGGTCAGCCGGAATCGTCTTCGCTCCGGCGGGAACGTTCGCCTTCCCGGAACGGGCGGCCACGGTCACTTCGTGCCCGCGTTCAAGGAGATGGGGCACCAGATGGCCGCCTACAAAGCCGGTCGCGCCGAAAGCCAGGATCCTCATGGCTTCCTCCCGCCCCTAGAGGCCGAAGTGTTTCTGGATGTAGCCCGACATCACGGCCTGGGCGTTTTCCTGGCATTCACCGCAGCCCGTGCCGATCTTGGTCATGTCCTGCAATTCGGAAAAGCTCCTGGCCCCTTCCAGCACCGCGTGCTCGATGTCCTCGTCCGTGACCTGCATGCATTCGCACACGATTTTCGCGCTTTGGGTCTTGATGCGGTCCTGCATGCCGTTCTTGGCGTAGTAGTCGTCGATGGCGGCGCGCAGGGCCTTGTCGCCCAGCACCGAGCAGTGCACCTTGTTGTCGGGCAGGCCGTCGAGTTCCTTCAGGATGTCCTTGGCGGTGATGGCGTAGGCCTGGTCCAGGGTCATGCCGATGACCATCTCCGAGAGGATCGAGGTGCTCGCGATGGCGCTGGCGCAGCCGTAGGTGCGCCACTTGCAGTCGGTGATGGTCAGCTTGTCCGGGTCGACCTTGATGTAGACGATCATCTCGTCGCCGCACTTGATGTTGCCGGTCTGTCCTATGCCGTGGAAATCCGCCTCGTTGTCCTCGCGCAGGATGTTGCGCGGGTTCATGAAGTGGTCCTTCACCTTGTCCGAGTAGGTCCATTTTGCCATCTTATCTTCTCCTGTACGCAGTGGACATGGTCCGGATGCGGTCGATGATGAGGGGGAGGTGGTGGAGCATGTACTGTACGTCTTCCAGGGTGTTCTCCCGACCCAGGCTGATGCGCACCGAGCCGTGGGCGTTCTCCACCGGCACGCCCGTGGCCATGATGACGTGGGACGGGTCCAGGGAGCCCGAGGCGCAGGCTGAACCCGTGGAAACGGCGATTCCGGCCAGGTCGAGGTACAACAGAATGGCCTCTCCCTCGGCCCCGGCGAAGGAAACGCTGAGCGTTCCCGGCAGGCAATGTTCCGGGTGGCCCATGAAAAGGGCGTCGGGAATGGCCTTGGCGATGCCGTCCCTCAGAATGTTCTTGAGTTCGAGCAGGCGTTTTTCCTCCTCTTCCATCTCCAGCCCGCGCAGCTCCACCGCCTTGCCGAAGCCGATGATGCCCAGGGAATTCTCCGTGCCCGCGCGGCGGCCGTGCTCCTGGTGCCCGCCGAGAATCAGGGGGCAGTAGGGCGCGCCTTTTTTGACGTACAAGGCCCCGATGCCCTTGGGCCCATAGAGTTTATGGGCTGAAATGGTCAGAAAGTCCACGTCCAGGTCGCGCACGTCCACCGGTATCTTGCCCACGGCCTGCACCGCGTCGGTGTGGAACAGGGCCCCGCCCTCGTGCGCGATGCGGGCCGCCTCCTTGATGTCCTGGATGGTGCCGATCTCGTTGTTGGCCATCATGATGGACACAAGTCCGACCTTGTCCGTAACCGCGCGGCGCAGTTCTTCCAGATCGATGCGGCCGTGCCTGTCCACGGACAGATAGGTGACCTCGTGGCTTTTGCGCCCGAGATCGTGGGCCGTGTTCAGTACGCACGGGTGCTCGATGACCGTGGTCACCAGGCCGCTGCGTCCGCTCAGGGCGCAGGAGCAGCGAGTGCTGTCGCAATGCAGCAGGGAGAGCACGGTGTTGTTGGCTTCGGATCCGCTGCCGACGAAGAGGATTTCGCTTGCGTCGGCGCCGATGAAGGAGGCAACCTTCTCCCGCGCTTCCTCTATCTTTTCCCGCGCCTCGCGGCCAAAGCCGTGCATGCTGGACGGGTTTCCAAATATCTCAAGACCTTCTATCAGCGCTTCCTTCACGCCCGGGTGCAGGGGCGTGGTGGCGTTGTTGTCGAAATATACGTTTCTGTGTTCCATGGCGGCTCCTTGTTTCGTAAAATTACGATGAATTGTAATCCCTAATTCGGACCTGTCCACCCCGAAAAAGGGCGAATCAGACCGGGGGAAGGAGGTTCCGGCTCTTCGCCCGGTTCGTGCCAGAGTTCGTCATCCCAGCTGAAAAGCTGGTGCGGATGGAATCCGGCCTTGTAGGCCATGCGTTCGCATCCGGGAACGACATAGCCCAGGTAGTAGTGGGAAAGACCCATGTTTTTGGCCTCCTCTATTTCGCGCAGCACGCTGAAAACGCCGGGGCTCAAGTGCCCGGAGGCGGGATCGAAGACGAAATAGACGGAGCTCAGCCCGTCGTCGCACAGATCCAGATACCCGGCTCCGAGCAGGCGTCCGTTTTCCTCGTAGCGGGCCAGCAGGGACGGGCAGGACGGAGAGTGCAGGTTGGCGATGAACTCGTCAAAGCCGCTCTCTTGTCCGAAACGCAGCAACGAATGTGTATGATACAGATCAAAAAGTTCTTTTTCGTAGCGGAGCTGCCCGAAGCTGACCCGTACATGGGCGCAGCGGCGCAGGACGCGCTTCTGGCCGCGGCTGGGCGAAAAGCGGCGGACAGGCACGCGCAGCGGGGTGCAGGCGCGGCACTCCGGGCAGGCCGGACGGAAGAAATAATGTCCGAACTTGCGCCAGCCTCTGGACAGGAACCAGGAAAGCTCGCCGGCGCTGACGCTGTCGGCGAAGAAAAAGGAGTACACCAGGTTCCGGTCCGGCAGATAGGGGCAGGGCGCGGGCGGTGAAAGCTCCGGGTGCGAATAGAGGATCATGATCCGCGCAGGCGCTCCTTGCCGCGGCCGGAGGGCGGGTCCGTGGGAACCGGGCCGCGCCGTCCGGCGGGTTCGAATTCTATTTGTCCACCTTGGCCCACGAGTCGCGCAGGGTGACCGTCCGGTTGAAGACCGGGCGGCCGGGGGCATGGTCGAAGCGGTCCGCACAGAAGTAGCCTTGGCGCTCGAACTGGAATCGCGCCTCGGGTTCGGCCCGGGTCAGGGATTCCTCCACCTTGCATCCGGTCAGGACTTCCAGGGAGGCGTCGTTGATCTGGGTCAGGAAATCCGCATCTTTGCCCGGAGACTCCACCGTGAAGAGGCGGTCGTAGAGACGCACCTCGGCCTCGGCGCAGTGCCTGGCCCCGACCCAGTGCAGGGTGCCCTTGACCTTGCGGCCGTCCGGGGCGTCTCCGCCACGGCTTTGGGGATCGTAGGTGCAGATCACGGCCTTGATGGTGCCGTCGGATTTTTTCAGCACGTCCCGGCAGGTCACCAGATAGGCTCCGCGCAGGCGCACCTCGCGGCCCGGGGAGAGGCGGAAGTACTTGCCCGGGGGGGTTTCCATGAAGTCTTCGGCTTCGATGTAGACTTCGCGGGAAAAGCCGACCGTGCGGCTGCCCATGTCCGGGTTTTTGGGGTGGTTGGCCAGCTCGAAGAATTCTTCCTTGTCCGCCGGATAGTTCTCGATGATGAGCTTTATCGGGCGCAGCACGGCCATGGCCCGGGGCGCGGCCGCGTCCAGGTTTTCGCGCACGCAGTTTTCAAGCACGCCCATGTCCACGCAGCTGTCCGAGCGGCTGACCCCTGCGCGTTCGCAGAAGTCGCGGATGGCCGCGGGCGGAAAACCCCGGCGGCGCAGGCCCGAGATGGTGGGCATGCGCGGGTCGTTCCAGCCCGTCACCACCTCGTTTTCGACCAGGGTCTTGAGCTTGCGCTTGCTGGTCACGGTGTAGTTGATGTTCAGGCGGTTGAACTCGTACTGCCTGGGCCGGCTGGGCACGTCGAGCTGGTCCAGGATCCAGTCGTAGAGGGGCTTGTGGTCCGCGAACTCCAGGGTGCAGATGGAATGGGTGATGTGCTCCAGGGAATCGGACAGGCCGTGGGCGAAATCGTACATGGGGTAGATGCACCAGGCATTTCCCGTGTTCTGATGCTCCTGGTGCAGGATGCGGTACAGGGCCGGGTCACGCATGTTCATGTTCGGCGAGGCCATGTCGATCTTGGCGCGCAGGATGTGCGTCCCTTCGGGGAATTCGCCCGCCCGCATGCGCCGGAAGAGGTCCAGGTTCTCCTCCACGGAGCGATCGCGGTAGGGGCTGTTTTTGCCGGGTTCGGTCAGGGTGCCCCGGTACAGGCGCACCTCCTCGGCGGACAGGGAGCAGACGTAGGCCTTGCCCTTGGAGATCAGCTCCTCGGCGAAGGCGTAGAGACGCTCGAAATAGTCGGAGGCGTGGTAGAGGTGCCCGCCCCAGTCGAAGCCCAGCCAGCGCACGTCCTCCTTGATGGAGGCCACGTAGACCGGGTCCTCCTTGCCGGGATTGGTGTCGTCGAAACGCAGGTGGCAGCGTCCGCCGTAGTCGCGGGCCAGGCCGAAATTCAGGCAGATGGACTTGGCGTGGCCGATGTGCAGGAAGCCGTTGGGCTCGGGAGGGAAACGGGTGAAGACCCGGCCTTCGTTCTTTTTGTTCTTGAGATCTTCTTCGATGATGGCGCGCAAAAAATGCGCGGGCGTGGATGGAGTGTCCATGATGATCCTTGAATGCTCTAGGGTGTCGATGTCAACTCGCGCTGTTTACGGTCAGGGGCATGGGTTGGCAAGCCCGGCCCTGGAGATGGGCCCTGAGCGCGTCGCGGGTGCTGGGAAAGGCCAGCATGTCCCAGGGGATTTCCTCGGGGGGGAAGAGGTTCAGGGCTTCCGTCTCCTCGCCGGCGCTGGGTTCGGCCTTGTCCAGCCGGGCGCTGTAGACGATGATGACCGGCGGCCAGCCGGGATAGGAGAAAACGCCGACCAGCGCGTCCAGGCGGATGTCGAGGTTCACCTCTTCGCGGATTTCCCGGATGGCGGCCCGTTCGACGGGCTCCCCTTCGTCCACGTAGCCGCCGGGCAGCAGCCACCTGTGGGTGTCGTCGGGGCGCTTGCGGCGCATGAGCAGGATCTTGCCGTCGATTTCGAGGATGACGCAGGCCACGACCTTGGGGTCGAGATAGACCACGCCCGAACATTTCGAGCAGACCAGGCGGGTGGGCTCGTCGGGGCGCAGGCGTTCCGGCGACAGGGGAGCGCCGCAGGCCGGACAGAAGCGGTAGCGGTCGTGGCGGATGGGACCGGCTGTGATGGTCATGAGTAGGTGTTGACCCTGATCGTGTGATCCTTGAGTGTTTCGCGGGGGTGACCCGCGAGGGATTTGGCCGGATACCCGATGCTGATGATGGATTCAACCCGCAAATGGGGCGGTATGCCCAGAAGTTCGCGCACGCGCTCCTCGGCGGATTTTTCCTGGTCGTGCGGCCGCAGGCGGATCTGCACCCAGCAGCTGCCCAGGCCCAGGCTTTCGCAGGCCAGTTGCAGGATGATGGAGGCGATGGCGCAGTCCTCGATCCAGGTGTCGGCCTTGTCCTCGTTGCCGAGCACGACCACGCCCAGTGCGGCCTCGCGCAGAAAATGCGCGCCGTGGGGCTTGGCCGTGGACAAGGCTTGAAGCAGGGGCTTGTCCGTGACGAAAATGAATTCCCAGGGGTCGAGCCCCCGTGAGGAGGGCGAGCGCAGCACGGCTTCCCTGAGCTGCTCCAGGACTTGGGGCTCAATGGCCCGGGGGGTGTAGTGGCGGGTGCTGCGGCGTCGGCGCAAAATTTCGAGCATGGTTTCTTTCTCCCGTGTCGCTTCCGGAAACTGGCTGTTCCGGTGGTCCGCGCTCCTTGATCAGCGCGGACGCATACCGTATCAAAGCCCTCAGTGGGCGGCAATCGCCTATTCACCGTACTTTTTCAGGGAGCGACAATGGATGGACTGATTCTCGTCTTGACAGCGCTGGCCGGGTGTCTCATGCCGGTCCAGCCGGCCGTGAACGCGGTCGCGGCACAGTTGATGGGCAGTCCGTATCTGGCCTCGTTCTTTTCCTTTCTGACCGGCACGCTGGTGCTTGGTCTGCTCTGCCTGGCCCTGCGCCTGCCCTGGCCCGACGGAAAAGTGTTGACCGGGCTGCCGTGGTGGGTCTGGACGGCCGGATCCATGGGCGCCTTTTTCGTGACCATGACCATCGTCGCCGTGCCGCGCCTGGGGGCCATGAGCGTCATGGCCCTCTTGATCGCCGGGCAGATGGGCATGTCTTTGGTCATGGATCATTTCGGGTGGCTCGGAATCCCGTCCCAACCCATATCGATGGGACGCGTCCTGGGCGCGATCCTGCTTTTCTCCGGCGTGGTGCTGATCCGCAAATTTTAAGGAGCGTCTCATGAAAACAGTTCTGTTCGTATTCAACGGCGAGCCCATGTGCTTCATCCACGTGCTTTTGAACGCCCTGGACATGCACGCGGGCGGCCACGATGTCCGCATCGTCATGGAAGGCGCGTCCGTGGCGCTGGCCCCGGCCCTGGTCAAGCCGGAGCATCCCTTGGCCGTCCTTTTCGCCAAGGTCCGCGAGGCGGGACTGCTCGAAGGCGCGTGCCGGGCCTGCTCCGTGAAGCTCGGCGTGGCCGCCGAGGTCGAGGCGGCGGGCATCGCCCTCATCGGCGACATGAGCGGACACCCGTCCATGCGCGCCTACATGGAATCCGGCTGGCAGGTTGTCACGTTCTGACAATTCAGGCCGCGAGGCTCAGGGCCCGGCTGAATGTCCATGAACCGCAGCGGCGCGGGCGCATCGGCTCCGCCGGGGCGCCCGCGCGTGTGAGGAGGTTTTCGTGATCATCAGGGTCGGATCCATGAATCCGGTGAAGCTCGGAGCGATCCGAGAGGTCATGGCCCCGCGTTTTCCCGAGGCGCGGTTCCAGCCAGTGGCCGCGCCCTCCGAGGTTTCCGACCAGCCCCTGGGGCTGGAGGAAACGCTGCGCGGAGCCAAGAACCGCGCCAGAAACGCCTTTGCGGACTGTTTTTTGTCCGTGGCCCTGGAGTCCGGCCTCGTCGAAGTGCCGGGATCGAACACGGGCTACATGAACCTGACGGCCTGCGCCATTTTCGATGGTCGGGAAATGTACCTGGGGCTCGGGCCCGCCTTCGAACTGCCCCCGGACGTGACCCGCTTGGTGGTGGAGGACGGGCTCGAACTCGACCCGGCGGTGCGCCGGGCCGGACTGACCGAAAACGAACGCATCGGTTACGCCCAGGGCATCATAGGCATCCTGAGCGGCGGGCGGGTGACGCGCATGGACTACAGCCGCCCGGCCGTGTCCATGGCCCTGGTTCGCATGGGCCTCTGATTTTTTTTAACCATTTGCCTAACGAGGAAAACATGTCCCGTTCATATCTGGTCTATCGCTGCAAGAAAGGCGAGGTGCTCAAGAAGCCCGAGGCCGTCATCGCCCTCTGGGACGAGGATCTGCCCCGTTTCTCCGAAATTCTGGACGAGGCCACGGCCTCGCGTCCTTCCAAGGCCCGCAAGCCTGACGAGTACTGGGAAATCGTGGCCAAGGAGAAGGCCGACCCCTATGATTGGGAAAAGGTCGTGGCGCCGGTGAAGAACAAGGAGCACGACCCGTTGGGGGACATGTGGAAGGAGCGCGCCAAGATCGAGAAACTGCTCGAAGAGGGCGCGAGCCTGGAGCAGGCCCTCGATGTGATGACGCCTTTCAGCCACACCTTCCGGTACGAATCCGAGGCTCCCAAGGAATTGCTGCCCAAGATGGGCGAGGTCGAATCGTAGCGTTTTCCGGGCCCTGACAAGGAGGTTCTCATGCGCTGGATCGTGCTGCTCGCGCTGCTCATCCCCCTGCCGGGATTCTGCGGCGGCCCCGGCCTGTCGTCGGGCCAGTTGCTTTATGTGCCGGTGTATTCGCACATCTACATCGGGGACCGGGAGCGGCCTTTCAATCTGGCCGTGACCCTGTCCATCCGCAATACCGATCCCCGCAGCGCTCTGCGGCTGACGGCGGTGGACTATTACGATACAGAGGGACGGCTGGTCCGGCAGTATCTGGAAAGCCCGGTGCGGCTCAATCCGCTGGGCTCCATCCGGTACGTGGTGGCCGAAAAGGATGTGCAGGGCGGTTCGGGAGCCAATTTCCTGGTGCGCTGGGAAGCCGGGTCCGCGATCAACGTCCCGGTGGTGGAGTCGGTCATGATCGGGGCCCAGTCGGGGCAGGGCATATCTTTCACCTCCCAGGCCAGGGAAATTCTGGATAACTCGCAAAATCAGGAGGATCGATGAGCAAAGCGATGGAGGAACTCGAAGCGTTTGTTTCCGAGTGGGACGCCTGCGATGCGAAGAACGCGTTTCAGGTTTTTCGGCAGGCACTTGAGGCCGTGGACGGGGTGGCTCTTGATTTCAAGGCCCGTCCGGGCATCACCTACTCCCTGCGCGGGGCCCATGGCGCACAGCAGGGAAGGGAACTGTTCGCCTTGATCGACGTCATCGACGATGAACCGGAACAGCGCTGGCTCTCGGTCTGCTTTTACGACGATCTGGTCACCGACGCAAAGGAGCAGGGCGACTGGGTGCCCGGAGGGCTGATGGGCGAGGACGCCCGATGTTTCAACGTCGACGAGGCCGACGAGGACTTGGTGGCCTACGTGGTCGAACGCATCCGCGAGGCCGGAGCGGCGGCGGCGAAATAAGCCCGTCTGTCCGGATTCACGCACGGCGGAAAATTTCGGTTCTCAAGCCGTGCGACCGTCCGGCGGGGCGCTGTTCGGGAGCAGCACATGGCAGGCATTCTGGCTGCGGACATCGGTGGAACCAACAGCCGTCTGGGGCTTTTCGACACGGCGTCAGGCCGGGAGCCGCGCTTGCTGGAGGCGCTGAGCATCCCCACGGCCTCGATCGCCTCCCTGCCGGCATTGATGCGCCTGGCCCGTGACAAGGGGTTCGACCCCGGGCTTGCGGAACAGGTCGTCCTGGCCGTGGCCGGGCCGGTGCGTGACGGGGTGCGGTGCGATCTGACCAACGCTTCCTGGACCATCGACCTGCGCGCTCCCGGAGCCGGGCTGCCTCCTGAACGCACGACGCTGATCAATGATTTCGTGGCCCAGGCTCTGGGTTGCCAGACGCGTCACGCGGCGCAGTCCGCCATCACGATCCAGGAGGGCGTGGCGCGGCCCGGAGTCGTGGCCGCTGTCGGGGCCGGGACGGGGCTTGGCCTGTGCGCCCTGGTGCCCCTGCCCGGCGGGGATTTTCTGCCCCTTCCTTCCGAAGGCGGGCATGCGCCTTTGGCGTTTGTGAACAGACCCGAATTCGAATTCCTGGAGTTTCTCCAGGCCCGAACCGGCCATTCCCACGGGTTTGGCGACATCATGGTCTCGGGACCGGGGCTCTCCTTTCTGCACGAATTCCTGACCGGCAGCAGGCTGGCTCCTCGAGAGGTCGCGCGCGAGATCGGCCCGGACAGCGAAACCACGCGCTGGTTCGCCCGCTTCTATGGCCGGGCGTGCCGGGCCTATGTTCTGTACGTCCTGGCTTGGGGCGGAGTTCATCTTTGCGGAGGGCTTGCGGCCAAAAATCCCTTTCTGGTCTCAAGTGAAGAATTCCTGCGCGAATTCAGGGACTGTCCGGCCTATGGGGCTCTTCTGGAACACGTCCCCATCCGGCTGATCACCACTCTCGACACGGGACTTCACGGCGCGGCCCGTTACGGGCAGATGCTCCTCAATAAGCGGGGAGAGTAGGAAGCATCCACATTTTCGTCGCGTAGGAGACGACGAAAATGTGGGGACGTCTTTTTCTTTCACTTAAAAATCAGATGGATATGTCTGGCATGGGATCTGCTTTGGCCTTCCGTAACAGGAGGCTGCCATGCCGCTCATCATCACGCCCTTCGGCACCATTGACGCTCTTCCGGATTCGGAATTCTTTTCCGACGGCACCGTGCAATCCTGCATCGCCGCCCGGGCCTGTCCGCTCATCACTCCCCTGGGGATGCTTGTTCCCCAATTCACCGCCAACACCCTGCGCAAGCGGCAGCTCCCTGCCATTTCTTTTCATCCAAACGGCATGATCCGCAATCTTCCCCTGGAAGAGCAGATTCTGGTGCGCACTCCCGCAGGCGTGCTGCCCGCCGAGCAGGTCTCGTTTTATGAAAACGGGGCCTTGAAGCGCATTTTTCCCTTGAACGGAACCCTGAGCGGCTACTGGACCCAGGAGGACGAGGCCAAACTGGCCACTCCCCTGACTCTGGACACCCCTTTGGGACCTGTCGAAACCCTGGCGATCGGCCTGTATTTCAGCCCGACCGCAGCGTTGCGCAGCCTGACCCTGTGGCCAGGCACGACTCTGGACGTGCCCACTCCCCTGGGCGGCGTCGCGGCGCGGATTGGCGTCTCGTTTTTCGACAGCGGGGTGCTTCGGTCCCTGGAACCGGCGGAGCCGGTCAGTGTGGCCACGCCCGTGGGCGAGCTCCTGGCGTATGATCCCGATGCGATCGGCATCTGCGGCGACAGCAATTCCCTGCGTTTTGGCGAGAACGGGTCTGTATGCGCACTGACAAGCGCGGCCCACTCCTTCGACGTGGTTCTCGAAAATGGCCGGATCCGGCGTCTGACCCCGCCCCTGCGGCGTCATCCCTGCGATGGCGAACGCATGGAGGCCGGCCCGCTCTGCCTTGAATTCCGTCCGGGGGTGGTCGGCATTTCCTCTGCCGATCTGCCACGGCTTTCCGCAGCCGTGGAGAGCGTCACTCCATCCCGATTTTTTCTGCCTTTGCCCGGCTTGCCGCCCATGTGTTCCATGGGCGCGGGCAAGTGGTAGGCCCACATGAACCGAAGCGGAGGAGCCGATGAACACGAATTGTCTTGAAAAAGTGGTGGAATACGCGTCCATGCCCCTGCATGGAACGCTCTCGCGCAAGCTCAGGAAGGGACTCAAGATTCAGATCAATGAAGGCCGGATCTATGAGAAGGCCGTCTTGTTCCTGGGTTCGGATTTTTTGCGCGTGACCGAGAAGGAGGACGGCATGTCCGTCAACACCTATTACGGCTGGGAGGAGATCGCTTCCATTCGTACCTACAGTACGGAACCGGAGGAATGAGCCACCGGGGGGCCTGGCCCCCGGTTTGAGGCGGCTTTGCCGAGGCGTTGAGGCAGGGCTCGGCGTGCAATGAAAGTATGCTTGCCCCGTCTTTACGCCGCAGTCTTGAGCGTCACGTGCATTCCGGCTTTTGTGGCAAGAATGATCAGCATCTCAAGACTGAACTTCTCCCACTTGCCCCTGACAAGATCAGAAACCCTGGACTGGCTGACCCCCAGCATCACAGCCGCTTTGGCTTGGGTCAGCTTCTTCGTTTCGATGAACTTGCGAAGATCGGCCATAAGGTCTGCGCGCATTTGAAGAATTGCCGCTTCTTCAGGGGGGTAGCCGAGATCGCTGAAGATGTTCCCGGATGAATCGACGATGGGTTCACTCATAGGTTGCCTCCAATTTGTTGAAGCCGCGTACGGGCCAGTTCAATATCGTGCTTGTTGGTCTTTGACCCCTTTTTTTGGAAGGAGTGCAGCACATAGACGGCGTCCAACAGTTTTGCCACGTAGATTACCCGCCATTCGCCCAACACATGAATCCGGATTTCCTTCACGCCGGAGCCTATCGTCGGCATGACCTTCCAATCTCGAGGTTCCATTCCGTTCTGGATCGCGCGAAGTTCGAAACCCGCAACTCTTCGGGCCTCCTCCGGAAAATTCCGAAGATCATCGAGGCTCGATCCGACGAATTTCAACGGCTTTGTGCTCATGAGTGGATTATATAATTTTTTATATATTTTGCAAGCTCAGGCTGGACTAACCCGCCGCCTTCCGCAAGGCCGACAAAAAGCGCGAGCGCAGCTTTTCGCCCAAAAGGGCGCGTTTGACCGGGGGGAGTTTCAGGAATCCGCCGACGAGGGCGCGCATGAACTCCTGGGTGCGGCTTTGGGGGTTGTCGAAGAGGAAGGTCTGGAAGGTGTCCCGCTCCAGGGCCTGGAGCATGACCCGCTCGAAGCTGTCTTCGGGATGATACACTTTTTGCGGGCGGGGCTGGAGCGTGATCGCTCCGATGGGGCATTTCAGGGCGCAGACCCCGCAGCCCAGGCAATGTTCCTCTATGGCCGCCAGCTTTTTTGGCTTGCGGGCGTCCTGCCCGGAAACCTTCTCCACGCTCACGGCGTTCACCGGGCAGGCCTTGGCGCACAGGCCGCAACCCGTGCACAGCGTTTCGTTTACCACGGCCACCACGCTGGCCGTGACCAGGATGCCCGTGTAGCCGGTTTCGCGCACGCCTTGCAGCAGGTTGCAGCAGCAGTCGCAGCAGTGGCAGATGAAGCCCGCGTCGCGGCGCACGTTGTCGGCGGACAGGGTCAGGCCCTGGTCGCGGGAGCGGGCCAGGATGTCGCGCATCTGAGCCTTGTCGATGGGTTTGGCGAAGCCGTTGCGGATCAGGAAACGCGCGCCTGTGCCCATGGACGTGCAGGTGTCCATGGGCGTGCGGCAGGGTGCGTGCCCGAGATGGTGCTTTTCGTGGCGGCAGGAACACAGGCCAAGGGAGAATTCCGAGTTCTCCTCGATGAGGGCCGAAGCCTTCTCGTAGTCAAGGATTTCCACATGTTCGCCCAGGGCTTCCTCGTAGGGCAGGGCGCGCATGACCGAAGTCTTTTGACCATTGCCGAAATTGGCGTGCAGGAAATCCTTCTCGCCGAACATGTAGGCCTGGAAAAGCTCGGCCCAGCGGGCCTGAGGAAGCCTCTCGCCCGTGCGCATCATGGTGAACTCGAAGAAGCCGATGACGATGGGGCTGACCATGTATTGGTAATTTTCGCCATCCCAGATGTCGATGACCAGGCCCTTGGCGCAGAGCCCCTCGATCATGGGCCGTAGGACATCTTCGGGTTCGCCCAGCATGGCCGCGATGCGCCCCAGGGTCGATGGGCGGTAGGGCAGGCGCGACACCAGCTCGGCCTCGGGCCGCGAGTACAGCTCTTGCACCAGTTGCCTGAAAACCTCTGTCCACGGGGTGCGAACGGGGGTTTGGTCGAGCCTCTTGCCCAGTTTGCGGTAGATGTCCTTGCTTGCGATGTGTCCCATGATGATCCTCGGTTGCGCGGTCGATGGCCGATAACTCCCCCGGCTCAACAGGAATTGCAAGCACGAATCGCGCTTCGCGCCCCTGCCCGTTGACAAGGCCGACGGACTGGTTCAGAGATTGGTCCTACCAATTTTACCGGGTCCTGCGTGCGTTGTTTCGTGCGCTCCCATCGGGGGGAAATCATGTTGGAAGTACTCGCTCTGTATCTTGCCGTCGGCGCGGTGGCCGGCGTTCTGGCCGGGCTGCTGGGTATCGGCGGCGGACTGGTCATCGTGCCCATGCTCGTCTTTTGCATGGAATTGCAGAATCTGCCCCAGGAGCTGATCATGCACCTGGCCCTGGGCACGTCCATGGCCAGCATCATGTTCACCTCGGTGTCGAGCTTCATGGCCCATCACCGCCGCGGAGCCGTGGAGTGGGCCGTAGTGCGTCGCATCGTGGTCGGCATTTTTGTCGGCACCTTCCTGGGCGCCTGGGTGGCCGCGCAGATGAGCACTGGCCTGCTCAAGGTCTTTTTCGTCGTTTTCCTGTACTATGTCTGCTACCAGATGCTTTCCGGAAAGAAGCCCAAGCCGTCGCGCGTGATGCCGGGCCCGGCGGGCATGTTCGGGGCGGGCAATGTCATCGGCGTGGTTTCGAGCCTGGTCGGTATCGGCGGCGGCACCCTGTCCGTGCCGTTCATGGTCTGGCACAACATCCCCATCCACAGGGCCATCGGCACCTCGGCGGCCATCGGTTTTCCCATCGCGGTGTCCGGCACGCTCGGCTATATCGTCAACGGCTGGGGCGTCGAGAATCTGCCGCCGTTTTCCCTGGGTTACGTGTCCCTGGTGGCGCTCGTCTCCATCGCGGTCATGAGCGTCGTCACCGCGCCCCTGGGCGTGCGTCTGGCCCACAGCCTGCCCGTGGACAAACTGAAGCGGGTCTTCGCGGTCATTCTTTTCGTGGTGGGCACGAAGATGCTGATCTCGCTTTTCTAGCATCAGGGGAGTCCCGGGTCGCTTTGGATTCGGGGCTGCTTGAAAAACGCGGCTTCAACAGGCCCGGAACGATCCTCCAGCATGAGAGGAGCGGTTCCGGGCTTTTTTATTCGGGCGCGTTCACTTTGATGAATGCGCAATCCGGTTCGCGGCCCGTTCCGGCCTCGATCCCTCCCCATGGGGCATCTTCGGAACCGGGCAATGCCATCGGGCTGCGCGGGCCTTGTGTTCTACATGTACCAGCGCCAGCTTTGACCGGCGCGGAACAGTTCGCTCAGAGTCAGGGATGAGTTTCCGGCGATCTTTTTGGCCAGATAGATGAAAAGGTAGGCTGTCTGCAGGGCGTCGCCCAGGGCTTCGTGGGCCGTGAAGCGGGGCAGTTCGAACTCGTGGGCCAGATCGGTCAGCACGTAGGAGATGTTCAGGTTGTATTGCTCGTAATGGGCGGGCGTGCGCTTTTCGCGCCACAGCATGGCCATGCGCATGGTGTCCAGACAGGGGTTGGCCAGAGGGTGTCCATAGTTTCTTTTGCAGGCGCGGTTCAGGAAACCCATGTCCAGACCCACGTGGTGGCCGACAATGAGGGTGCCCTTGCAGAATTCGATCAGTTCGGGGAGAACCTCGGCCAGAGTCGGCGCCTCGGCGATGGCCTCGGGCGTGATGCGGTGGATGAGGGTGCTGGTCTTGGGCAGGGGAATGCTGGGGCGCACCAGGACGCTCACGCTTTCGCCCGGCACGATGGCCAGTCCGCGCACGCGCACGGCCCCGATGGAGACGATCTCTTCCTTGCGGGCGGAGAGCCCGGTCAGCTCCGTGTCCAGCACCGTGTAGGCATATTCCTCCAGGGGACGGTTCTGATCCAGCGCCCGGCACAGGCGGTTGTTCTCCTCCAGCATGGGCAGGTTCGGGGTTTTGGGACCAAACCCCAGCATGGCGAGCAGATTTTTTGGCGTGGCAAGGTTCATGGGTTACACCATGTTCAGTCGGAAGACTTCGCGCAGCACCCCGTGCAGGGCCGCGGTCACCCCGAAGGCCTCTCGCAGGGTACGCTTTTCCAGGGAGGACAATGTGCCGGGGTCGAGGCGGTTGTCCGGTGTGATGCCCTGCTCCATCTGTTCGAGCTGGTGCATGAGCCGCGAGTGCAGAAGGAATTCGAAAGCCTCCCGCGCTTCGTGGAACAGGTCGCGGGACAGGTGCCCTTCCTGATACAGGAGTTCCAGGCGGCCCAGGGTGCTGGTTTCGCGGATGCCGTGATACAGGGCCATGACCCGCGCGAAGTCCATGAACGGCAGCAGCCCCCGGGTCTTGATGTCCAGGGTGTTTTTGTGCGCCCCATCCTTTTCGACCATGAAATTCTTGAAGAAGGTCAGCGGCGGCTTGGCGTTCAGGCAGTCCGCGGCCAGGTAGCGCAGGAAGAGGTCCTTCCCGGCGCAGGCGTTGGTGACGTGCTGACGCAGGTTTTCGGCCAGGTCCTTGTATCCGTAGACGCCCCTGAAATCGAAGAACACGGAGCTGGCCAGGACGCGCTCGGGCTCGGGCGTGGTCGTCCAGGTGTTGACCCGGCCTTTCCACGCGTCCAGGGATCCCCTCCAGGCGGGGTTCGAGGCCATCATGTCGCCCGGGCAGCGCGGGAAGCCGCAGTTTATGAGATGCCCGACCATGCGCTCCGTGAAGGCCGAGAAATACGTCTCGGCGGCCCGTTCCAGAAAATCCACCGAGCAGTTCTCAATGACCAGCGCGTTGTCCTGGTCCGTGGCGAAGGTCTGCTCGCGGCGGCCCTCGCTGCCCATGAGCAGCAGGCAGAACTTGACCGGGGGAGGCCCCAGTTCGCGCAGCATCAGATCCAGGAGTCTGGACATGATCTGGTCGTTCAGGATGGCGATCATGCGGGTGATGTTGCCCGCCTTGGCGCCCTGCTGGACCAGTGTGCGGATGACCGGGGTGATGCTGTCGTGCAGCGGGTAGAGCCCGGCGATGGTGGTGCGGGAGGCGATCTCGCGGAATATGGACATGGGCGAGCGGCCCTGCAGGAGCATGATGTCGTGGGAGCTTACGACTCCTTGCAGCCTGTTGTTGGACTTGACCACGAGGTGATGGATGTTCTTGGACATCATGGTCAGAAGGGCGTCGAAGCAGACCGCGCCGGCATCGATGCTTTCCACGGGCGTGGTCATGATGGTTTCGGCCGGGGCTTGCAGGTCAAGGCCGAGCGCCATGGCCTTGCGCAGATCCGTGTCCGTGATGATGCCGCAGATTTCGCCCGAGGGCTCGCGGAACAGGAGCGAGCCGGTGTTGTGGCGGATCATTTCCTTGGCCGCGGCCTGGATGCTCAGGCCAAAGGGCACGCTGACCGGCTCGCGGGTGACGAGGCCGCCCACCGGGTTGCTGAAGAGGTGCAGGCTGTGGTCTTCGTGGGCGGGCTGGGTCTTGCAGCGCATCTCCTCGAAGGCCTTGGAGAGAAAGGTGTCGGCAAAGGATTTGAGATAGAAGCGCGGGATGGCGGGGTTGAGATGCACGGCTTCGAAAAAGCGCTCCCGGGGAATCTTGATGATGAAGGTGTCTTCCACGGTTTCGGCGTCCATGGCCGCTTTTTCGCCGTTGAAGAGGGACAGCGCTCCGAGTGAGGCCCCCTCCGTGCGGATGTCCATGAGGATGCCCTCGTCTTCCAGAAAAAGGCGGATGGCCCCCTTCTGCACGAGATAAAGCCCGTCCACCTCGCTCACCCCCCGGCGAAGGATCCGTGTTCCGGCCGGAAAGAAGTCCACCAGGCACGTGCGGGCCAGACGGACCAGGCTTGGCCTCTCCAGTTCGGAAAAGGGCAGGGTGGCTTCAAGAAAGGTGATGATGCTGTCGTATCCCGCAGGCTGGATTCCCGCGTTCATGGCATGTCCTTGGGTTGCGGGGCCGGAAGGCCGGCCCCTGGTTGACGGTGTTAGTGGTCGATGGCCGCGCCAGCGCCGCGCGGGATGCGCACGCTCTCGACCATCTCCTGCACGGCGGTCGGCGGGGCCTTGGTGACCAGGGACACGCCGATGGTCACCGCGAAGTTGATGACCATGCCCACGGTGCCGATGCCTTCGGGGCTGATGCCGAAGAACCAGGGAGACACGCCCATGAACTTGGTCTGCACGATGTAGAGCATGGTGAAGCCGATGCCGGTGATCATGCCGCTGATGGCTCCCTCCTTGGTCGCGCGCTTCCAGAAGATGCCGAGCACGATGATGGGGAAGAAGGAGGACGAGGCGAGGCCAAAGGCCAATGCCACCACCTGGGCCACGAAGCCCGGAGGATTGATGCCGAAGTAGCCCGCGATGACGACGCCCACGCCGATCATGACCCGGCCCACGAGCAGACGTATTTTTTCGGAGGCCCCGCGATTGATGATGCGGTAGTAGAGGTCGTGGGAGATGGACGAGGCGATGACCAGCAAAAGGCCGGCCGCCGTGGACAGGGCCGCTGCCAGTCCGCCCGCCGCGACCAGGGCGATGACCCAGGGCGGAAGCTGGGAGATCTCGGGCGTGGCCAGGACCATGATGTCGTTGTCTATGTAGAGTTCGTTGGCGTTGTCGAGGGGCGTGTTGGTGACCAGGCGCTGGCCGTGCGCGCCCGTTTCGCCGCTGTAGGCGGGTTTGCCCGTGAAGGCGGCTCCGGCGCGATAGGTGATGATGCCGTCGTTGTTCTTGTCCACCCAGGCCAGAAGTCCGGTCTTTTCCCAGTTGCCGAACCAGGACGGCACGGAGGAGTAAGGGGTTTCGCTCAGGGCGTTGGTTAGGGTGTAGCGGGAGAACGCGCCCAGGGCCGGAGCCGTGGTGTAGAGGATGGCGATGAAGAGGATGGCGTAGAAGGCCGAGAGGCGCGCGGCCCGGACGCTGGGCACGGTGTAGAAGCGGATGATGACGTGGGGCAGGCCGGCCGTGCCGACCATGAGGCACATGGTGATGGCGAAGACGTCGATCATGGGCTTGGCACCCGCGCCAAAGGCGCTGGTGTACTCGGCGAAACCCAGGTCCCGGCCGATCTGATTCAGCGTCTCAAGCAGGAATTTGCCCGAATCGGGACCGCCCAGGATGGTGCCGCCGAATCCAATCTGCGGGATGGGGTTGCCGGTCAGCTTGAGGGAGATGGCGATGGCCGGGATGAGGAAGGCCGTGATCAGGACGCAGTACTGGGCGACCTGGGTCCAGGTGATGCCCTTCATGCCGCCGATGGCCGCGTACAGGAAGACCAGGACCATGCCGATCAAGACGCCCGTGTTGACGTCCACTTCCAGGAAGCGGCTGAAGACGATGCCCACGCCGCGCATCTGCCCGGCCACGTAGGTCAGGGAGACGAAGATGGCGCAAATGAGGGCCACAAGGCGGGCCGCCGAGGAATAGTAGCGGTCGCCGACGAAATCCGGGACCGTGAACTTGCCGAACTTGCGCAGGTACGGAGCCAGGAGCAGGGCCAGGAGCACGTAGCCGCCGGTCCAGCCCATGAGGTACATGCAGCCCGCGTAGCCCAGGAACGAAATCATGCCGGCCATGGAGATGAATGAGGCCGCGCTCATCCAGTCCGCGGCCGTGGCCATGCCGTTGGCCAGGGGAGGAACTCCTCCGCCCGCGACGTAGAAGCCCTTGGTGTCCTTGACGCGGGACGTCCAGGCGATGCCTATGTAGAGGGCGAAGGTCAGGCCCACTATGAGATAGGTCCAGAGTTGCAGTGACATATTTCCTCCGGTTGGTCGGTTGTTATTCGTGCACGTCGTATTTCCTATCCAGCCGGTCCATGAGCAGGAAATAGGCGAGGATGATCAGTACGAAAACATAGATGGAGCCTTGCTGGGCAAACCAGAACCCCAGAGGAAATCCGCCCAGGGAGAAGGCATTCATCGATTCGACGAAAAAAATTCCGAATCCGTATGATACCAGCGCCCAGACGGACAGAAGCATGAGCATGTACGTTTTGTTTCTTTTCCAGTAATTATGCATTGATTTTTCCATGATGTCCCCCCTGTGAAGAAAAGCGTTGATGTAGAAAAGCTCCACACGGCCAAGCTTGTCTTTTTTCTACACGATTTGATGGCCATTGCATCCGTTTTCCGGTGAATGGAGGAAGAATCAGGTTATTGGCGGACGGAGGGATGCGTAATGTGGCAACCGGAAATTTGTCGCCGTTGACCGGGCCGCAGCAACCGCTCGTTTGTGCGGAATACTGATAGATCCTAAGGGCAAGTGCCTTAAAAGTAGGTATATTTTTGTCAGGGGAACAGATCTGTTTGCAGCGGGGAAAGGATTTATGTAGGCCGTGACGTGTCGCAAACGCGCGGTCAGCGGTTTGTGACGGCGTTCTTTTACCGGGAGGGCGGCGCGTGCATATCCGCTGTCGAGGTTTGCGCGTCGATGTCTGATTCCGGGCAACCATGCTGAATTCCATGGACTGAAGGAATATGAGACGCATCATTTTCATCCTTTGCCTGCTGCCGCTGTTCGCCTGCGCCGCTCGGCCGATCCAGGAGCCGCCCCGGGTGGTGGCGCCGGCTCCCGTCCTTCCCGTTTTCGAGGAATTGCGCGTGCTCCATGAACGGTTCGTCGCCTTTAGGGAAGACGATGTTTTCCGGCGTTACGGATTCACCTTCAATTCGCCTTACGCGGACTGGCTGCAACGGGTGCGCGGGATCGAATCCGATCCCTCCAGGGCCGAGGCGGCCAGACTGTTGGCCGGTCTTGCCGTCGCCTACCGCATTCACGGAGCACGGAGCGAGGTGTACAGACGGTTCGAGGAGCGCTTCGCCCATGCCCTGCGCGCCCCGGCGGAGAGCGCCGCCGCCTTCCGTCCCGCCGATCCGGAGGCCCCGCCGCGCGCGTCGGGAATCACGATTCTTTTCAGCGGAGACACGCGGGGGCATGTCCTTCCCCGGTCAGGGCTCGCTGGAGCCATGGGCGGGCTGGCCGGGCGGATGCCCGTCGTCGAGCATTTTCGGAAAGAAGACCCGGCAGTGCTGCTGCTTGACGCGGGCGACGCGTTCGCTTCGAAATCCGCAGGGGCGAAGAAGGTGAACGCGATCTTGATCCGGGCCATGAACCGCATGCGTTACGATGCGATGGGCCTTGGAGGTCATGATCTGGCCATGGGCGAGGTGGCGCTGCGGGAGCTTGCCGCCATGGCCAGGTTTCCCTTCGTCTGCTCCAACCTGAAATTTGGCAAAGGGGTGACGCCGTGGATCAAGCGCTATGTGCTCACCGAGCGCAACGGCTTCCGCGTCGCGGTCATGAGCCTTCTGCCCATGCCGCCCGCCGCCGGGATAACCGGAGCGCGCTTCATTCCTCCGACCGACGCCCTGCGCGAACTGTTGCCGAGGCTCTGGGACATGGCCGATTGCATTGTGCTGCTTACGCAGCTTCCAGGCGAGGCGGCGGCGGGGCTGCTCGAGGAGGACAGCGAGATCGACGTGATTTTGGGCGACAGCGCTGCGTTTTCGCGCAGCAGCCCGGCGTACATTCCCGCAGTGCCCCAGGGGCGTGGCTTCGGACTGGTTCGGATGGAGCTTGGAGATGTCGAAACGCAGCGCACGGTCCTGAGCATGCCGGTGCTTTCCGGGGCGCAAACCGATCCTCAACTGCTTGAAATGATGGGTATGTTCAAAGAGTAGGAAAAAGTGCTTGCTTTTTTGGAACGGTTTGGGCAGTAACCGTTTTCGCGTTGTGGGGCTGTAGCTCAGCTGGGAGAGCGCTTGAATGGCATTCAAGAGGTCCGCGGTTCGATCCCGCGTAGCTCCACCACTTAAACGCTTGAAAAACAATATGTTTTCTTGAATGCCGCAAACAAGGAAGCCGTCCGGAAGGGCGGCTTTTTTGTTTGCGGCATTTTTTTACGTTCTGCGTACTTTGTCATATCCCGTTTTTCTCATCCTTCCCCCGCTTCCCCACTTTTGTCTGCGCCCGGGCTTTGACGCGCGGCGTTGCGTGTCGTTGTCATCTTTTTGATTTTATTATTTTTTTAAGCTCCACTAGTCTGTGTTCTGTAGGTATTGGAGCAGTGTCGTACATAGTTTTCTACGTATCAAAGTAGAAAATTTCGCAGTCAAATGAGTTCTAAAATAAATCAATATAGGCATTGTAAGAGGTCATCATAACCAATTATTATGTGTACGTATGGGAGACAATAATTCACTATGCATGTTTATTGCTGTCTGTGGACTAATAATCATATATTTCAATGGAGGTTGTCATGGCTTCGGTCGAAAAATGTCATTGTCGCGCGGGCTTGTCTGAATGTTTCGTCGATTCATATTGTACATACGATGAAGAGCTGAGCCAGAGCAAGATACTTATCGTAGATGATGTCGAGATAAACATCCTTGTTTTGGTCGAATCTTTGAAAGATTACTCTAAAATTTCGGTTTCGATGGACAGCGAGGCAGCTTTAAAATCGCTGTCGTACAATCTTCCAGACATAATTCTTCTTGATATCCGCATGCCGAACATGAGTGGGTTTGATATTTGCGAGTATGTCAAAGCAAATAAAAATACGGAAAATATCCCTATAATCTTCATAACATCTGAACAAGACCCTATAAGCCTCAACAAGGCATTTGAACTTGGAGCTGTCGATTATATCAAAAAGCCTTTTGATCCGATTGAGGTCAACGCACGGCTGAAAACGCATTTAAAGCTCAAGATCGCCGAACGAAAATTGAAGGAGCACAATACCAGGCTTGAAATTAAAGTCGCTGAAAGAACAATGAAGCTGCAAGAGAAAAATGTTGAATTGCAGGAAGTAAAGCGAGAGACAATTTTCAGATTATGTCTGGCGGCTGAACTCCGTGATACCGATACCGGAAACCACATCAAACGCATTCAAGCGTACACGGAAATGCTTGCCTTGAAGTGTGGCATTCCACGGGAAGAAGCGGAACAACTCGGTCTGGCAAGTTCGATGCACGATCTGGGCAAAATCGGGATTCCCGATCACATCCTGCTCAAGCCCGGCAAGCTTATGCCGGAAGAGTATGAAATCATGAAGCAGCATACCGTCATCGGGGCCAAGGCGCTGGCCGAAGGCAATTCGGAGTTGCTGCGCGCGGCGCATCTCGTGGCCCTGTCGCATCATGAGCGTTGGGACGGCGGCGGATACCCGCACGGACTCAAGGGGCCGGAAATTCCCATCGAAGCGAGAATAGTCGGACTGGTGGATGTCTTTGACGCCTTGCTTTCGCGCAGACCTTACAAAGAGCCTTTTTCGGTGGAAAAGGCTCTGTCGATCATAGTCGCGGAGAAAGGCAGGCACTTTGATCCAGACCTTGTCGATATTTTTGTCGCATCTCTGGTCGAGGTGCTGACCATTAAAGATATGTTCGCTTACGAATAGACATGAATCATGCTCAATGAACAAATTTACATAATACCGAGGGAATCGTGGAAAACGCAATGCTGAATTCCGCCAAGACAAACGTCGGCATCGGACTTCCCATCGAAGAGACTACGGGGACGGTATCGTCGGACCTTCTTGTGGAGTCCATTCTGTATATCGCAAAGCATCATGGTCGGACCTTGTCGTCCACATCCTTGCTCTCGGGGTTGCCTCTGGACGCGGAAGGGCGTCTTACGCCCCGGCTGGCCGAGGTCGCGGCCCGCAAGGCCGGTTTCGCCGCCAGAATCGTCAAGAGTTCTCTTGGGCGGATCGCATCCTTCGCCCTGCCTGCGGTGCTGTTTCTCCGGGAAGATGCCGCGTGCGTTCTCCTGGATGTCCGGGACGGGGAATGCCGCGTCGCTCATCCCTCGGTGGAGGGAGGCGAGCAGGTCATGACGCAAGAGGATCTTGCCCGGATCTATGCCGGATTCGTCATGTACCTCGTGCCCGAAAAGAAAACGGAACTTCGGACGGGGCAGGTGGCCGTCAGGCCGAGCAGACGTTGGCTGCTGGACGCCCTGCTCAAAAACTGGTGGCCGTATTCACAGGTGCTCATCGCGGCCTTGATCTTGAATCTGCTGGCGCTGGCAACGCCGCTTTTCGTCATGAACGTCTACGACAGGGTCGTGCCCAACTCCGCAGTGGATACGCTGTGGGTCTTGACCACCGGGATGTTGGTGGTGATCGGGTTTGACTTTGTCATCAAGGGGTTGCGCGCGCATTTCATCGACAGGACAGGAAAGCGGATCGACATTGAACTGGAAGCCCGCCTTTTCGATCAAATCCTGGGCATCCGCTTGAAGGACAAGCCCGCCTCGGCCGGAAGCTTCGCCAACCTTCTCCGGGAACTGGAAGTGTTGCGTGACTTCTTCACCTCCGCCACGCTGGTGAGTTTCGTGGACCTGCCTTTCATCTTCCTTTTCATCATCATGTTCTGGTTCATCGGCGGCCCCATAGCTTTTGTGTTCATGGCGGCTCTTCCGCTCATACTGCTCATCGGTCTTGTCATTCACTTTCCGCTCAAGAAATCGGTCGAGGGGTCCATGGCCACGGGCCAGGGCAAGCATGCCGTGCTGGTGGAGACCCTCGGCAGCATCGAAACCGTCAAAGGACTGGGGTGCGAGGCGGTCATGAGCCAGCGCTGGAACCAAAGCGCCGCCGACAGCGCGCGCCATGCGGTGCGCTCCCGCTCCCTGTCCCATCTGGCCTTGAATCTCACCGCGATCGTTCAGCAAACCGCGTATGTCGCGATCATCATCATCGGCGTGTATCTCATCAAGGACGGGACGCTGACCAGCGGCGGACTCATCGCCTGTTCCATTCTCAGCGGCCGGGTCATGGGGCCCTTCGCCCAGATCGCGCAGCTCATCACCCGCCTGCATCACACCATGAGCGCCTACAAGGCCCTTGACGCGGTCATGGCCCTGGAGGTGGAAAGGGAAAATTCGAACACCTTTCTGCACCGGCCGGTTTTCCGGGGAGATCTGGAGTTCCGCGATGTCGGGTTTTCCTATCCCGGCGCCAGCCTTCCCGCGTTGAGGAACGTCAGCTTGAAGATCAAGGCCGGCGAGCGCGTGGCCATCGTGGGCAAGACCGGCTCGGGCAAGTCCACCATGGGCAAGCTGTTGCTCAGCCTTTACACGCCGGACCAGGGGGCGGTGCTCGTGGACGGTACGGATCTGCGCCAGATCGACCCGGCGGATCTGCGCCGCTGGACCGGGTACATGCCGCAGGAGGTTGTCCTCTTTCAGGGGACCGTGCGCGAGAATATCTGCGTGGCGCACCCCCAGGCGACGGATCGCGAAATTCTCGAAGCCGCCCACATCTCCGGCACCAATGATTTCATGCGTACGCATCCCCAAGGTTACGGCCTGCATGTCAGCGAGCGCGGCAGCAGCCTGTCCGGCGGCCAGCGCCAGTCCATATCCGTCGCCCGCGCCCTGCTGCGCAATCCGAACATCCTGGTCATGGACGAACCGACCAGTTCCATGGACACGCAGTCGGAAGCCCTGCTGGTCATGCGGCTCAAGGCGCTGCTTCCGGGCAGGACCATCGTGCTGATCACGCACCGTCCGACCCTCCTTGAGCTGGTGGACCGGCTTATTGTCATGGACGAGGGCCAGGTGGTGGTGGACGGCCCCAAGGACGTTGTGCTGCGGCAATTGCAATCCGGAGCTGTTCCGGCGGCTCAAGCCCAGAACGCGGGAGGCGTGAAATGAATACGAAAGACGAACATCTCAAAATAAAGGCCCAGGCGAGCTCGACCCCGATATCGACGGATTCCGCCGCGTCCGGCGCAAAGCCGCGCAGGCGTCCCACGGCCTCCTGCGCCAGCCAGAACCAGGCGCGGGCCTATGCCTGCGAATTGGACGAGATCACGTCCACCAGCCGATTCGCGGCCAACATCCTCTTGCTCGTGGTGGTCCTTTTTTTCGTCGTGGCCATTGTCTGGGCGTCACATGCGCCCCTCGACGAGGTGGTCCGGGGCATGGGCAAGGTCATTCCGTCCTCGGAAGTCAAACGCATCCAGAATTTCGAAGGCGGCATCGTCAAGGAGATCCTGGTGCATGAAGGACAGGAGGTGACCAAGGGGCAGCTGCTCATTCTGCTGGATCAGGTCCAGATGGCTTCCAGGTATCGGGAGCAGCAATCGGGATACCTGGACCAGATTCTGGCCATCGCGCGTCTTGAGGCGGAACTGGAGGGGCGGGACGAGATTGATTTTCCGGAGGAGGTCGTGAGCCAGAAGCCGCATCTGATAGAACACCAGCGGCAGTTGCTGCGCTCCCGCAAGGAGAGTCGGCTGTCCGCCCTGAGCGTTCTGGAGCGTGAACGCGAACAGCGCTCACAGGAGCTCAAGGAGCTTCGGAGCAGGCTCGCTTATCAGCAGCAGAACTACGCCTTGCTGAAGAAGGAGGTGGAGATGACCCGCGCCATGGTGGCCAAGGGCGCGGCTTCGGACATGGATCTTTTGCGCTCTCAGCGAGAACTCACCGACCTTTCGGGCCAGATCGCCGATTCCCGTATCGCCATCCCCAAGGTGGCGGCGGCTGTGGAAGGCGCGATCCATCGCATCGACGAGGAGAAGGGCAAACAGCGCTCCGAGATGCTGAACGAACTCAATACCATTCGCACGGAAATGGAGGGCACAAAGGAGAAGCTTCCCGCGCTGGAGGACCAGATGGATCGCACCAGTGTCCGTTCTCCCGTGGACGGCACGGTGAAAAGGGTCTTTGTGACCACCATCGGCGAGGCGGTGGGGCCGGGCAAGGAGATGCTTGAGATCGTGCCCCGGGAAGACACCCTGCTCATCGAAGCCAAGGTGCTTCCGCAGGATATCGCGTTCCTGTATCCGGGCCAGGCCGCCGACGTGAAAATCACGGCCTACGATTTCTCGATCTTCGGCGGCATGCCTGCGGTTCTGGAACACATAAGCGCCGACGCCATCACCGACGAGCAGCAAAAGCTCAGCTACTATCTCATCAAGGTTCGCACAGAGCAAACCTCGGTCAAGGGCAAAGATGGAAAAGAGATGCCCATCATACCCGGCATGGTGGCCGAAGTGGACGTGCTGACAGGAAAGAAGACCGTTTTGGAATACATCTTAAAGCCGATCATCAAGACCACGCGAGGTGCGCTCAGAGAAAGATGATGCGACGCAACGATCATGGAGAAAAGGCATGAAGAAAATTCTACTGGTTGAGGATGACCTGTTATTGCGCAAGGGCTTGAAAACAATGATCGAGATGCGGGGAGGGTTCAGCATCGGCGCGGACACGGGCAGCGGGAAGGACGCGGTCAGGCTTTTTGAGGCTAGCCGCCCCGATATTGTCGTACTGGACTTGCGCCTGCCCGATCTGCCCGGGACCGAGGTGTTGCGCCAGATGAAGAATCTGGCGCCGGAAATTCCCGTTGTGTTGCTGACCATCTGCGAGGAGAACGAGCTGCTTTTCCAGGCTCTGGCCCATGGCGCCAGCGCCTATGTGCTCAAAGGCTCCGGTCCGGAAGAACTGTTCCTCGGGATGCATTATGCGCTGAAAAACGAGGTGTTCATCAGCCCGAAGCTGGCTCAGGTCATCGTCAGCGACTATCTCCTGGTCAACCATCACCGCAACTCGCTTCCTCCTCTGCACGATCTCACCGCGCGCGAGAAGCAGATCGTGCAGCTCATCATCGAAGGGAAGAAGAGCAAGGAGATCGCCCAGCTTCTTTACATCAGCATCAAGACCGTTAACAAGCACAGGTCGAACATCCTGGTGAAGCTCGGCATACATAACCTCGCGGAGCTGCGTCAAAGAAAGATGTATATTTTCGGCGGGACCGATGGGCCCGATTCGCAGCTTCCTTTGCCGTGAATCGGGCTCCGGAGCCGGGCTGTCGACGGTTCGCGGTCTGGCAAAAGGGAGCCGGGGAGACGCATGTTCAAGCCTCCCGGCATGATGGCGCGAAAAAAGTAGTCTCCTTGAAGGAACTCCCGGGCGTTCATCCGTGCGCGAGCGCGGGATTCACGGTCGCAAGCCTCCGGCCGCAGCCGGCACGAGTCCTTGAAGATGATTTGTCACGGTGTCTTTTGGGGAGAGCGGCGGGGCATTCCGGAGCACGAGGAAGCCTTTGCGCGCACTTGAAGCGTGGTTGTGCCGGACAGGCCTGACGGCATGTCCGGCACTTGGCGTCTTCGAGGCGGGCCTCTACCGGGAGGCGTAATCTTTGAGCGCCAGCAGCCCTTTGCGGATTTCCGCCGCGTCGATGCCGGAGTAGGCCAGGCGGACGAATCGCCGCTTTTCGTCCGGCAAGGGGCGGCCAAAGTGCAGGCGGGTGCAGAGCGAGACGCCCGTGGTGACCAGGATGTCCTCGGCGAAGGCGGCGTAGTCCGCCTCGAACCCTTTGCGCGCCATCAACTCCGTGACCTCGGGAAAGAGGTAGAAGGTGGCCTCGGGGCAGGGGCAGCTCACCCCCGGCGTGGAGTTCAAGAGCTCCACCGCGACGTCGCGCCGCTCCTTGAGGGCGGCCAGGATGGCTGCGGGGCCGGACTGGTCGCCGGTCAGGCCCTCAAGGGCGCCATGCTGCACGAAATGATTGGAGCACGATTCGTCGTTGACATTGAGCTTTGCCACGACGTCGATGATCTCGCGCGGTCCGATGGCCGCGCCCAGGCGCCAGCCGGTCATGGCGAATTTCTTGGAGAAGGTGTAGAGGATCACGCTGCGCTCGGCCATGCCCGGAATGGCGGCCAGGGAGACGCTTTTCCCGCTGTAGCGGATGTCGAAATACGCTTCGTCCAGCAGCACGGCCAAGTCGTGGCGCATGGCGATTTCCGCCAGTCGTTCCCGTTCCTCTTTCGAGCACTGCGCGCCCAGCGGATTTTGCAGGTCGTTGACGATGAGCGCCCGCGTGCGCGGGGTGATCAGGCTCTCAAGATGATCCAGGTCGACATGAAAACCGCCCTCATCCCGGACATAGCGGTAAGGCACGGCCCGGCCGCCGTGGTATTCGATCTGCGATTCGTAGATGGGATATCCCGGGTTGGGGTAGAGCACCTCGTCACCGGGGTTCATGCAGGCCATGATGAACTTGCCGATGACCGGCTTGCCGCCCGGTTGAACCGCCACGTTTTCCATGGCGTAGGCCGTACCCCGCGCGGCGTTGATGTCCGCGGCCAGGGCGTCGCGCAGTTCGGGAATGCCCGGGCTCGGACAGTAGCCGGTCTTTCCGGCGCGCATGGCGCGGCAGGCCGCGTCCATGACGTTGGCTGGAGTGGGGATGTTCATGTCTCCCAGATGAAAGGGAAAGACCTCATGTCCGACGGCCTTGTGCGCGGCGGCGCGGGCGGCCACGGCAAAGGCCGTCTCGGTGCCTAGTCTGCGTATCCGGTCTGCGATATGCATATGTCAGCTCACGTGGGTTTGAGTGTTGCGAGGCGAAAAGACCCGGTCACGTGTCGGAAAATCAAACCTGTCCGGGTTGCGGCAAAATGGTGGGATGCGAGGACCGAGGAAAATCCGGGGCCGAGACGTCGTCAATCGCCCCTTGAAGTCCTGGATTTTCCGCGGCGACGAAGCCGAGCGCCGGTTCGGGGCCTAGCCTCTGCCCCTGGACCGTCCACGGGCCGGCTGGGCGGGCCTGGAATCGGGCCGGGCGGCCTTGCCAGGCGCGTTGCCACCGCGCCTGCCTGCCCCGGCGGGGGAATCTCCCGTTCGTTCATTCCTTCTGCCGCGTCCCTTGGCATCCGATCCGGCGTCCCCGGACCGGGCATCGGGCTTTCTGGCGTTCCTGCCGCGCCCTTTGGCGTCGGGCTGCGCATCGCTTCCTTTCCGGGCGTCCGATTTTTCATCCTTTCTGCCGCGAGGCGATGATTCCGGCTTGGCGTCCTTTTTCTTGCCCCGGCCCTGGACGGGCAATTTGGCCGGGGTTTTCTTGGCCACCAGCTCCTTGATCGCCCTGGGGGCGTTGCGTTCGCTTTTCAGGTTGCCGGGGCGGTAGAGCACGAAATCCGGCAGGTCGCTGTCTTCCGTAAACCCCTTGACCGCTTCCACGGGAATTTTGTGGCGTAACAGGTTTTCAATGGCCAGCAGCAGGTTGTGCTCCTCGGGGCTGACCAGTGAAACGGCGACGCCGCTCAGACCCGCGCGGCCCGTGCGTCCGATGCGGTGCACGTAATCCTCGGGGGAGTTCGGGACATCGTAGTTGATGACCAGGGGCAGGTTGCTGATGTCCAGTCCGCGCGCGGCCACGTCCGTGGCCACGAGAATCCGGATTTCACCTTCCTTGAACTCTTCGAGAGTCCTCTTCCTGAGGGACTGGCTTTTGCTGCCGTGCAGGGCGGCGACGCTGACGCCGTGGGCGGCGAGCTTGTCGGTCAGTCTGTTGGCCCAGGTTCTGGTGCGGGCGAAGACCAGGATGCGTTCGCCGGGCCTCCTCTCGATGAGGTGCAGGAGCAGGGGGAGCTTGTTGTCCCGGCTGACCATGTGGACCTTTTGCGCGACGGCTTCCGCGGCGGCGGTGTCGGGCGTGACCTCGATGTATTCGGGCTTGTCCAGCATTTTGGCGGCCAGCGCTTTTATCTGCGGGGTGTAGGTCGCGGAAAAGAGCATGGTTCTGCGCTGGGTGGGCAGAAGGTCCAAAATGGCGTTGATCTCCCCGCTGAAACCCAGGTCGAGCATGCGGTCGGCCTCGTCGAAGACCAGGAATTCAATGGAAGCGAGGCTCAGGTGCCCCTGGTTCGCAAGATCGAGCAGACGCCCCGGCGTGGCCACAAGGATGTCGATGCCGCGCTCCAGGCGCGCGATCTGCGGCTCGATGCGCACCCCGCCAAAGGCCACGGTGCAGCGCAGGGAGACCTTGCGGGCATAGGCCTTGATGCTCTCGCCGACCTGCAAGGCCAGTTCCCGCGTCGGGGTGAGCACCAGCGCGCGGGGGTGGTGGCCGTTGCCGCGCGTCTGCCCGAGGATTTCGACGATGGGCAGGCCGAAGGCGTCGGTCTTGCCGGTCCCGGTCTGGGCGCGGGCCAGGATATCCCTTCCGGAAAGGATGACGGGTATGGCCCGGGCCTGGATGTCGGTGGGAGCGGCGTATCCTTTTTTGGTGACTGCTCTGAGCAGTTCGGCCCGCAGGCCAAGTTTATCAAATGACATACTCTTCCTTCAAAAATCTGGTGGTGAAAAAAAGCGAATGGGCGAACCGGGATTTCCGGGGTTTGGATCAAGCCAGAAAAAAGGGGCAAAAAGCCTGGTGACGATGTTCGCGAAAAAATTTTCTAGTCAGTTCCGACCTCCGTGTCCACTCTCCTCATGATGAGGCATGTTTGATGACAACCTGAGGAAATCACTTCTTTTGGATGGCACTATCGTGGTGATGTGTACAATCGTACTTTTGTAATCCGGATTGTTTCGGGCGCGCAAAAAATGCTTCAATTGTAATGAGCGATTATAGGGCGATACATCTTCTCAGAAAAAGCGATTCGTCGGATTCTTTGACATTTCGAAAATTATTCTTAAACATTTGCAATTATTTATGTAGTAGATAAAGCATGTGACTGTTTCACAGTTTGTGATGTCGGAATATTTTACATTTTCAATTGTGCATAATCGTTGTGTTGTGTGTAATATTTTGTTTTTTTGTTACAATATTGAATGGCAGGGAATATGCTTGGAAATTCATTGAATTATTTCCGATAGTTATTTTCCCATGTCTTATTAAGTATATGGATGTGTAATTTGTTTTTCGCTTAATATATAAATCTATTTAATAAGCGTAAAAATTATATTTTTTATTATTGCGCTTCAATATCGAAATTATAAAGGAGGGTAAAATGCTCAGGATTAAAATTTGTAACATGCTATTTTTTGTTTTTTTTCCTGTATTTTCTTCTGCTGCAGTAATTAATTTTGATGTTTCAAATTTTTTGGTGAGTACTTTAAAAACATCATCAGTTAATGTATCATCTGATCCTGATTTTGCTCCAGCTATTCCATCGGACGATACTTTTACTCTTGATCCAAATAGCGCGAATATTTATCTTGGAGGAAACGAGGGAAAATATTTACGATATGATTTTACATTGCCATCTTTGTATGATAACATAGATTTTTTATTTTCGGCAAGTGTGAACGACGAATTTGTCTTGTATTTGAATGATGTCGTTATAGCTATTCAATCTACGACAGGTACTGACAATTTTAACGTCCCATTGCCTGGTTTTCATCTGTATGATACTGGTGTAGCAGTAGATACGTCTGGAGGGAAATTGGAATATTTACTCGAAAGTGGGATGCAGTCTCTCTTTCATTCCGGCCTGAACGAACTGACGCTTTTTGGGACGGATACCTTGCAATACGGGGGCTTCCAATCCATAGACGGCGCCATCAGCTACGATATCACCGAACCGCCCCCCAATACTGTTCCCGAGCCTTCCTCCATGCTTCTCCTTGGCATCGGCGCGCTTGGATTGGTCGGGGCTTGGAGAAAGCGCAGAGGCTAGTTTTCATCGAAGCAATTCTTCACGACAAAAGGCAGGGTCAATGCGCCCTGCCTTTTGTCGTGAAGCGAGTTGTTTTTTGTTCGCTGCGGATCTGAGTCCAAAAAAAACGACAGTCGCTCCGTTCTTGAAAAAAGGTGCAATTTTTCATTTGACAACGTCGGCCCGCATGTCTACTTAAGCCTTCCGTTTGGGCGGGCCAATAGCTCAATTGGTAGAGCATCTGACTCTTAATCAGCAGGTTCAAGGTTCGATTCCTTGTTGGCCCACCACTAAAAATCAAGCCGCATCCTCAGGGTGCGGCTTTTTTTTGTTCGCGCGGGACGCCATTTATTTTCTTTGCATTCCATTCCAAAGGGGCTTATGGCTCACATCTCTCGCGTGAGCAGACTAGAGCCTTGAAGCCTTGCGGACCATGTCAGGCAACGGCGCGTCATCATCTCGTCTTGGAGATTTTCCATTCTTCCGGCACGTCCGGCCTTCGATTGTTCATCACGCCAGTCGTTGATTTTCCTCAAACCACAGGACCATTTGTGGATTTTTCCTCTTTTTCCTTTGACCAGCGTTTGAACGTTGGCATCCGTGACTGCGGCTACGTTTCCCCCACCCCCATTCAGATTCAGGCCATTCCGTCCGTGCTCGACGGCAAGGATGTCCTCGGACTGGCCCAGACCGGGACCGGCAAGACCGCAGCCTTCGCGCTGCCCCTTTTGCAGCGCATGATCAATGACGGCATTTCGGTGCGCGGCCCGGTGCGCGTGCTTGTTCTGGCCCCGACCCGCGAACTTGCCTTGCAGATCCACGAGACGTTCATCGCGCTCGGCAAGCAGACCGGCATCCGTTCTGCCGCCATATTCGGCGGCGTGGGCGAAACCCCGCAGGTCAAAGCCGCCCGCCAGGCCAGCGTTCTGGTGGCTTGCCCCGGCCGGCTGCTCGATCTTGTCAATCGGGGGCTTGTGGACTTGTCTAATGTCCATGCCTTGGTTCTCGACGAGGCCGACCGCATGTTCGACATGGGATTCTTGCCGGATCTGCGCCGCATCATGGCCAAATTGCCGGCCAAACGGCAGAACCTGCTTTTTTCCGCGACCATGCCGCCGGAAATCCGCAAGATCGCCGACCAGCTCCTGGTGCGGCCCGCCGTGGTGCAGGTGGCCAACACCGCTCCGGCGGAAAAGATCCGTCACACCCTTTATCCTGTTTCCGCCGGGCAGAAGATGGCCCTGCTTGAAACCTACCTGGGTCGTACTCCGCATGATTGCGTCCTGATCTTCACCCGCACCAAGCACCGCGCCAAGAGCCTGGCCCGCAAGCTGGAGCAGAAGGGGATGCTCGCGACCTCGCTTCAGGGCAACCTGTCCCAGAATCGCAGGCAGGAAGCCCTGGATGGATTTCGCAGCGGCAAATATCGGATCATGGTCGCCACCGACATTGCGGCGCGCGGCATAGACTGCGTGCGTATTTCCCACGTCGTCAACTTCGACCTGCCGGACACGGCCGAAAGCTACACCCATCGCATCGGGCGCACCGGTCGCGCCGACAAGAGCGGCGAGGCCATCACCTTGGTCACGCCGGAAGACAACACCCAGGTCAACGCCATCGAGCGCATCCTGGGCGGACGTCTGGAGCGGGTGCGCATTGAAGGCTTCGCGTATGCCACCGGCGGCGACGAAGCCGCTTTTGAAGAACCCCGCCCGCCCCGGACTCCCGGAAGAGGCCCCGCACGCAACGCTCCTTCGAGCCGGTCAGCCCGCCCGGCGCAGCGCAGCGCTTCGGATGCGCGCACTCCTTCCGGGCGCGCAGGCCAGCCACGCCGTTCCGCCTCCCCCGGTCGAAGCGTGTTCGGAATGGCTGGAGCCGCCTCTTGAGGTGACTCCGGGCCAATGACCGATCTCAAAGGCACCCCCTGCTCGCAGCCGCGAGCAGGGGGTGTCGCTTTTTTCAGGACGGTGTCGGCTGTGGAGGAGGCTAGTGGACGACCGGCGCGGCCGGTGCGACCGGCGCGGCCGGTGCGGGCGGCGCGGCCGGTGCGGACGGCGCGGCCGGTGTGATCGGCTCGATCGGTACGGAGGTGCCGTTCAGGAGCGGATTGACGGAAAGAGGAGGCGTCGCCTCCGTTGCGTTCAGGTCCGAAGGGTTTCGCGTCGGGTCGTTGAAGAGGAGGATGCTGACCCTGCGGTTGCGGGGGTCCTCGGGATTGTCGAGGATCAGGGGTTGGGTCGCCGCATATCCGGCCACCCTGACCATGCGTTTGGGGTCGACCCCGAATTCCTGCAGAATGATGCGCGCCGACGAGGCGCGGTCGGTGGACAGCTCCCAGTTGGTGTAGCGCGACTGGGGACCGCCCAGGGGCACGGCGTCGGTGTGGCCTTCGACGGCGATCTGGTTGGGCAGATCGCGGACGGTGTCGGCGATGACCTTGAGCACGCTGCGCGCATCCTCGGTCAACTGGGAGCTGGCCGAGTCGAAGAACGGGTTTCCTTCGCCGTAGAGCATCTGGATGCGCACCCCGTTGTCGAAGGTGTCGATGATCAGTTCGTCCTTGAACTCCTTCAGGCGCTCCTCGATCATCTTGGCCATGGCTTCCTTGAGGATTTCCTCCTGGGATTTGCCTTCGGCGAACATGCCCGTCGTTCCTTCCAGGATGAGCGGTTTAATCTGCGGATCAGCGGCGCTCTGGCCGCCTGCGCCGACGTTCATGGACGGCGGCAGCCCTTCCAGGATCGAAAATTCCTTGAAGTAGATGGAGAGCTGCTCCTTTTTCTCCTCGCTGACGTTGTTCAGGAGCCACATCAGGAGGAAGAAGGCCATCATGGCGGTGACGAAGTCGGCATAGGCGATCTTCCAGGCGCCGCCATGATGCCCGCCGTGTCCGCCTTTTTTGACTTTTTTGATGATGACGGCTTTTTTATCGGCCATGATGATGTGATACCTGTCCGCCCACGGGCGAACTATTTCTTGCGTACGGCATTTTCGAGTTCTTCGAAAGAGGGCCTGGCCGAACTGGGCACTGCGCGGCGGGCCGCCTCCAGCGCCAGGGCGGGAGCCCAGCCCAGGGCAAAGGACATGATGGCTGTTTTGGCCACGTTCATGAGCGTGTGCTGATCGCGGATCTGGTGCTCGATGTTGGCCGAGAACGGCGCGACGAAGCCATAGGCCAAAAGAATGCCCAGGAATGTTCCGACCAGAGCCGCGCCGATGTGCGCACCCAAAATTTCCGGGGGCTCGTTGATGGCGCCCATGGTCACGACAACGCCAAGGACGCAGGCCACGATACCCAGGGCGGGCATGGAGTCGGCGAGTTTGGAGATGGCTCCGGCGGCGATGGATTCTTCCTCGTGATGGGTGTCGATGTCGATGTCCATGAGGGTTTCGAATTCGTGCGGTTCCATGCCGGCCATGGCGTAGGTCTTCACGTTGTCGCAGATGAAATCGAGGACGTGGTGGTTCTTGATGACAAAGGGGTAGGGCGTGAAGATGCTGCTTTCCATGGGCTTGTTGGCATGGCTTTCCAGGGCGATGATGCCTTCGTGCTTGGCCAGGGTCAGCAGGTCATAGAGGGCGCGCAGCAGTTGCAAGTATTCGTCCTTGCCCGGCGCCTTGGCTTTGAACACGCTGGCGAAGCCCTTGATGGTCAGCTTGATGACCTTCAAGGGCGAGGAAATCAAAAAGGTTCCGATGGCCGCGCCGACGATGATCACGACTTCCGCGGGCTGCCACAGCACGCTGAAGTTGCCGTGGGCCATGGTGTAGCCGCCGGCGACACACCCTATGACAACGAGTAATCCGATGATCGCAAACATTGCGTTGTAACCCGCCCTCTCTTGGAAGTGAAATCCGTCCCAGGCTCTGTCGACGGAGAGTCTCTGTGATTCAAGTTTGGTTCATGTATCGAAAAAGAACCCAAAGGTCTAATACGGAATGGCTGCGCGCCTTCGCGGGCTTGTCCCGCCCGCGAGCGGCCCGTTCCATTATCAACGGTTCTGTTCGCGAATGGTTCTGGCCCGTTGCAGATAACCTGCCGCGGCATCCGCGTCGCCCGTCTCTTTCAAGGTCATGGACAGGGCCTCCAGGGTCTCGGCTACGACCGGGGCCGACATTCCGTAGAGTTTTTCACGGATGGCCAAGGCGCGCATGAACATGTTCGTGGCCTGGTCGAGGTTTCCGAGCTTGCGGTCGACCACCCCGAGATTGTGCAGAAGCTGGGCCACGTCGCCGTGTTCCGGACCGAGGACGGCTTCGCTGATGGCCAGCGCCTGCTCGTACAGCGGCTCTGCTTGCGCGAAGCGCCCCTGGGCATAATGAACCGCCGCCAGATTGCCAAGGGAAATCGCCATGTCGATGTGGTCCGCGGGCAGGGCCTGTTCCCGCAGGGCCAGGGCGCGCGCGTAGATGTCCTGCGCTTCCTCGAAGCGGCTCTGGGAGCGCATCAGATTGCCCAGAGTGGTCAGCGGGATGGCCATGCGCACGTTGTCCGGTCCGTATGCCAGTTCGCCGATCCGCACCGCCTTGCGCGCCAGAGGTTCGGCCTCGGCGACCTTGTCTTGGAGAAGGAGCGCTTCGGCCAGATTGGTCAGCGTTCCGACCAGCCATGGGTGCTCGCCTCCCAGCGCCTCTTCCTTGATGGCCAGGGATTGCTCAAGCAATGCCTGGGCTTGCGGAAGGCGTCCTCTCGCCTGTTCGATGCCGGCCAGGCTGTCGAGGGTGCTGGCAAGACGCGGGTGCTGGGCGCCAAGTTCCCTTTCCCTGATGGCCAACGCGCGTTGAAGCAAGGTCTCGCTTTGGTCGAGGAGCCCCTTGCGGTAGTAGAGTTCGCCCAGATTGTTCAGGGTTTCTGCCAGATCCGCGTTTTCGGGCTGTTGCCCGGACTCCCGGATTTCAAGGGCGCGGATGAACGCGTCCTCCGCCTCGGAAGCCATGTTCATGGCCGTGTAGAGTTCTCCGAGGTTGCCGAGGGTCGTCGCCACTTCCGCGTGATTCGGGCCCAGGATCGTCTCGCGCATGGCCAGGGCTCTTTCCAGCGGCGCTTTGGCCTCCTCGAATCTGCCCAGGGCGGTATAGGTCACCCCGAGATTGTTCAGCGAGGTCGCCAGTTCGGCGTTTTCCCGAGGTGCGAATCGCTGGGCCAGATCGACTTCCCTGAGGGCTGTGGCCAGGGCCTGGTCGTAGTCGCCTTGGGTGTGGAGAGCGATGAAATGCCTGTTCATCGCCAACCATTCTTCCTGTGGCGCGGACGACGGCGTCTGGCGGCTGGCGCAGGCAGGAATCAAAACAAGCAGTATCAGGAAGATAAGGTTTTTCACGATGGATCTCCGGGAGTATGGATGCGGATTTTCCTATCCGCGTCGAGCCAAGAGCACAACAAGGATGTTTTCGGCACGGTGCGGCGCTGGGCGGGATTCACGGCGTGTTCGGCATGACCGCGCTGACGATCCAGTCGATGGAGCTCCCGGTGCGCAATCCCGTGTCGATTATCCAGTCCGGCGGGACCCGTTCGTTCTTGCGCGCGTTGGAGATCGCCGCCGCGGACACGCTCAGGAAGGACGCCAATTCACGGTCGGTGCGCGTGCCCGAGGCCAGCTTGAGGCGTTCGATGACCATGGGCGCCTTGCGCAGGCCGATCTGCTCGGTGATGTCGCGCACCACCACGTACATGCGGGGTTCGCCGTAGATGGCGTCGTGGAATATGAGCCGCGCCAGGACCGTGGAGTAGTTTCCGGACTGGTTGCGAATGCGGCACTCCAGGTGCTGTTCGCGCCGTTCGCGCAGCACCAGGTGCATGGCCTGGCGTACGGCGGGCAGATCGTCGGCGTGCAGCAGGTCGAGCACCGGGCGCATGTCCAGGGTGTAGGCGTCGAAGGCCTGGGGACGGCCATATATGGATGGATTGAGGGTCTGCGCGGAGCGGCGCAGGATGCGCCCCTGATCATCGGTGACCACGACCACGTCCTCTTCGTGCGCTCGCAGCTGGTCCATGAAGGCGTTCTCCTGCATGACCTTGGACGATATGTCCTGGGCGATGCCCAAAAGTCCGATGACCTCCTGCCGGTCGTCATCGAAGATGGGGCGGCGGATGACCCTGTACCAGATTTGCGGGTTCGGCAGGTGCGGCACGGCCGGATGGAGGAGTTCCTGCTTTTCCTCGAAGACCTTGAGGGCCGCTTCGATGGGGAAGCGGGCCTGTTCCGGTTCCAGAAAGTCGTACTCGCTTCGGCCGACGACCTCGTCGCGCTTGCGCCCGTAGGCGGTGAGATACGCGTCATTGGCGGCCACGATGCGCAGGTCCCGTCCGCTGACCCAGGCCAGATCGGGCAGGGCGTCGACAATGCGGGTGAATTCGGCAGCCAGCTTGGAGGAAAAGGCGAAGGGCCGCTGCTGGAAAAAGCCGCTGTAGGAAAGAATCTTGCCGTCCGCGCCCCTGATGGACTCGGCGCTGTACCACAGGGTCAGGGGGGAGCCGTCCTTGCAGCGCAGGGTGACGGCTCCGTTCTCGACTTCGCTGCGTTCCTTGAGCTGGTTGACGATGCGTTTGCGGGCCGTGGCTGTGTAGTAGAACTGCCGGGCCGGCCTGCCGACCAGCTCGTCCAGCGTGTACCCGCAGATGCCGCACAACGCGGGGCTTGCGGCCTGGATGATCCCGTTTGGCAGAACCGTGAAGCCCATCTCCTGGCCGGGTCCGGTGCTGCGAAATGTTCCCCAGGCCAGGATGATGGCCCCGTCGGTGGCCGGGATGCCGATGCACTTCCAGCTGACCAGCCGGGTACCCGCGCCGTCGGGAAGGGTGACCCGCAGCCGAACGTCGCGGACCGGAGGCTGGGAGGAGGGCAGGCTCGAGAATCCGTCGGGGCCCGTTTCGGCCTGGAATTGCTCGCTGATGTCGCGGGACGCGAATCCGCCGGTCGGGGTCTTGCGGAGTTCCCGCGCCGCCGAGTTGGCGAAGAGCACCTGCCCGTTCCGGTCAAGGATCAGGGCCAGGTCGTTCATGCTTTCAAGCCGTGGAGCGTAGAACTCCAGGAGTTCGCTTCTGGTCATGCGTTCACCGGCACTGTACGGTCACAGGGTTGATTCATAAAATATGAATGGATCTGAATGGGTAATTCATTGACGTTTTACTTTTGCCTGCTACAGTCGCCGGGCCCTGTCAACGCCGACGGGCCAAATCACAAGCGGGAGAGTGGAAATGCGAAAGTGGATGCTGATGTTGTGTATCGTTCTTTGCCCCATGCAGGCCTGGGCCGCCGGCTACGGGGTCTATGAGTGGAGCGCCAGGGGCAACGCCCTGGGCGGAGCCATGGTGGCCCGGGACGGGGATCCTTCCTCCGTGGCCTACAATCCGGCCTGCATCACCGATGTGCCGGGTAGACAGATCCAGATCGGGGCCACGGCCATCGCGCCGACGGCGACCATGGACGTGAAATCGGGCGAGGGGGAAGACATGGATTTCGCTGACTCGATCTGGGGGTTGCCGACCATGTATTACACTCATCAACTCTCGGACAACTATTGGTTCGGGCTGGGCATGTTCTCCCGGGTCGGACTGGGCACCGAGTACGAGGATGCCGATACCTGGGCCGGGCGCTACAACTGCTCCCGCGCGGCCATCAAGTCCGTGTCCATAAACCCCAATCTGGCCATGAAGTTTTCCGACGCCTTTTCCCTGGCCGTGGGCGTGGAAGCGACATATCTGGATTTTGAGTATGATATGACCTTTAAGCATCCGTCTGCGCCCTACAATACCGACATTTTGCATGAAATTTCCGCTGACGGTTGGGCTTATGGAATAAACCTGGGAGCGCGTTACAGGCCTTTCGACTGGCTTGCCTTCGGCTTGGCGTGGCGCAGCGAAATTCAAATGAAGGTGCGTGGTGACGGCGATTTTACGCAAAAAGGTGATTTGGACCTCGGTTTCAAAAGCACGGATGTTTCCGGCACCGAACCCATTCCCGAATCCGTGACCATGGGCGTGATGGTCAAGCCCATGGAACGTTTGAGCCTGGAGTTCGATGCGGTGTGGACCAAATGGAGCGCCTACAAATCCTTGATTGTCAATTATGATGATCCGCAACCCGGTTTCGGTGGCCCGGGCGTTCATGGCGACAAGTTGGCAAGCGATAAAAAATGGGACAACACGTGGAGATTCCAGTTTGGCGCCGAGTACGCCTTGACCGACAGCGTCGACCTGCGCGCCGGCTACGTCTACGATCAGTCACCGGTCAACGACGACTATGAGGATTATGCCGTGCCCTGCACCGACCGGCAGATAGTGACTCTGGGTGCGGGCTGGAAGATCAATGACGCCTGGGTCGTGGATGCGTCCTACGGATATCTGTGGATGAAAGATCGTGATTACGAGGCCAGGGCCAAATCCGGGATCCTCGAACTGACCCGTGAAGACGCCCACGCCCACATGGCGGGCCTGAGCGTGACCTACCGGTTCTGATTCTCTCGCAGCTTGCGGCAATGAACAAGGCCGCCGCGTCCTTCCCGGATGCGGCGGCCTTGTCCTTGTCGGTCACAGGTCAGCGGAACATGTCGTCTATCCTGCGCATCTGCTCCAGAACGTCGGCCTTGACGGCGTCTTCGTCGATTCCGGACAGGTCCAGGATATTGCCCCGCATCCAATACCCTTCAGGCGCATCCGGCAGCGCCGCGAATCCGTATTCCTGGGCAAGGTGGCGGGCAAAACGCAGCAGGGAGTGCAGAATGCGGGTGTCCGGGTCGAGGCTCGGTTCGGGGAGATGATAGGACGCGATGATCTCGGGGATGAAGTCCGGGAAGCTCCAGCGTTTGACCACTTCCGAACCGAGTTCGAAATGGTCGAATCCGTCGAAGAGCTCTTTTTCGCGGTCGTAGATTTCCGGCAGCGGGCGTGAAAGGTCTTCGCGGATGAATTTTCCGAAGGCATTGAAATAGTTGATTACAAGGACCGGAATGCCGATGACGTGCATCAGCCCCAAGGGATAGATCATGGCCACCATTTCCATGGGCAGGGCCTTGACCTGCGGGCAGTCCTGGATGAGCCGCTGCATGGTCAGGGATACGGCGAGGTTCTGTTTCCAGATCGCGCGCAGGTGCTGGTTGACTTCCGTGTTGTCGGACCGGAAGGCTGATTCGAGGACGACGTGGAAGACGATTCTGCGGATTTCCTTCATGCCCAATCGGTTCAGGGCAACGCGCAGATCGACGATTTCCGTGACGCCGGCGAACAGCGGGGAATTGGCGCAGGCCAGGATGGAGCCGAAAATGGCCGGGTCGAGTTCCACGGTGCGGGCGAAGGCTTCCATGTCCGGCCGGGGCGAGTTGAGCTGTTTGATGAGCTCCATGCCGACCGCTTTCACGCCCGGAATGTTGAAATCGATACGGGCAAGTCGTTTTACCGAGTGCATGGTTCTATCCGGTGTTGAGGTGGATCTTCAATTTGCCTACCGATACAATGTCCGTGGCCGCGCATCAAGCGGCGCTGCCGTAGTCGGCTTGAAACGCCGACAATGTACCGACGTTACATTCATTGTCCGTCGCATGCAACGTGCCTTGCCATTTTGCGGCAGGGACAGGCGAATCGGGGCGCTGTCCGCAGGGGGGCGCAAGCTCGTGGTTGTTGGGGACGTCCTTTTGATATAGCGTGGAACAATATTCACGCTTGTCGAAGAGGGGCCATGACGACTGCTCGAATACTGATTTTTTTTCTCCTGACCCTGCTAGCCGCCTGCACGGAAAACGAATCGGTGGTGAAGGTGGACATGTCGAAAGTCGAGAGCGCCGCTCCGCTCGGACCCGCCTCGGCCATCACCTACGCCTACCTCCCCCAGTATTCGCACGCCGTTTCCTTCGAGCGGCACCGTCGCCTGCTCGAGCACCTGCGTCACAAAACCGGCTTGTCCCTGCGCCAGGTTTTTCCAGGCACCTTCGCCGAGCACATCAGGATGGTGGAGCGCGGGGAGATCGACATCTCCTTCACCAATCCCTTCGTATACATCTCTTTGGCCCGCCTCGGCTCCGAGGCCTTCGCGCGCATCGTGGAGCCCGACGGCGGGGCCAATTTTCAGGGGCAGGTCATCGTGCGCGCGGACAACCCCGCCATAACCCGTCTTGAAGACTGCCGCGGCAAACGGCTCATCGCCGTCGACCCCAATTCGGCGGGAGGGTTTTTGTACCCCTTCGGTCTGTTTTTCGACCACGGCATCACGCAAAAGGATTTTCAGGAAGTCGCCTTCGCCTCCGGATCAGCCGGGAGGCAGGAAGCGGTCGTCATGGCGGTCTACACGGGCGCCTACGATGTCGGCACCATCCGCAAGGGCACTCTTCAGGTGGTCCGCGACAAGATCGACCTGGAGCAGATCCGGGTCCTCGCCGAGAGCCGCCCGTTTCCGGGCTGGGTGTATTCGGTGCGCAAGGGTTTTGACCCCGGGAACAAGGACAAGATCGCCCGCGCCCTGCTGGATCTGAGCATGAGCCGTCGCGAAGACGCCAAGGTCCTCACGGCGGCGGGGATGATCGACATCATTCCCGCCCGTGACGAGGATTACGAACCCATCCGGACCCTGGTGCGGCGCTTGAACCTGAAGGGTGATTTTCAATGAGATCCCTTGTTTCCAGACTCAGGTTCGAGACCAAGCTCAATCTCGGCATCATCGCCATCGTGCTCGGCATGGCGCTCGTGCTGCTGCCCGTGGTGGCCAAGATGACCTCTTCCGCCCTGGTGGCGGAAAACAAGCTGCGCGGGGCGGCATTGGTCGAGAGTCTGGCCGCCCGCGCCGTGAATCCGCTTTTGGCCCAGGATTACCTGGTGCTTCGAAACATGGTCGGCGAGATCGGAGACGTGGTCTACGCCTTTGTGCAGAATGCCGACGACCGTGTGGTCACCCACTCCTTCGCCAAAGGATACCCCGTTGAACTGGTGGCGGCCAACACGGTCGGCAACTCCGACCGGGTCAATGTTCAACTCATCGATACCGGTCAGATCCTGGTCTATGATTTCGCGGCGCCCATCATGGTCGACGGGGAGCGCATCGGCACGGTGCGCATCGGGTTGTCCAAATCCCGTCTGAGCGCCACCACCAAACAGTTCGTCTCGGCCCTGGCGACCATGTTCGGCGGCGTTCTGCTCGCGGCCATGGCGCTGGGCAGCGTTTTCGCGCGCACGGTGACCAGGCGGCTGGCCAAGCTGCGTGCTCATGCGGAAGAGCTTGTGACGGGAAGCCTCGACAACCTGTCCGTGCTGCCGGCCGAGCATTTCTGTTGGGAGATCATGAACTGCCGCGAGAAGAGCTGCCCGGCCCACCATGATCGCGTGCGGCGATGCTGGCTGGTGCCGGACACAAAATGCGCAGGCCATGCCTGCATCATCGGACCCAAGCCCGCAAGTTGCCGGGATTGCCCCGTCTTTCTGCAGAACGTGGGTGACGAGATCCAGGATCTGGCCGAGTCGCTCGATTTCATGGCCTTCACCCTGCGCGACCACATCCGTGGCCTGCGCGAGGCGGAGCAGACCCTGACCAATCAGCAGCGGCTCCTGTCCACGGTCCTGGACATGAACCCCGACCTGATTTCGCTGGTGGACACGCGCATGATCTATCAGACCTGCAACCGGGCTTTTGCCCAGAGCGTGGGCAAGACGGTGTGGGAAATCCGCGGTCTGAACGATTTTCATCTTTTTTCCGAGGAAGAGGCGGAGCGCAGGAACCTGGAAGGGCGGGAAGTGCTCATCACCGGCGAGCGCGTGGACAGGCAGGAGCGCGTCGACGGACCGGGAGGGCGCAAGTGGTTTCATGTGGTCCAGATCCCGGTGCATGACGAGTCGGGCCGTATCGTCAGCCTGCTACGCATGGACCGGGACGTCACGGACATCAAGGAATACGAGCAGCAGCTCATCCAGGCCCAGAAAATGGAGTCCATCGGCAAGCTCGCCGGAGGCGTGGCGCACGAGATCAACACGCCGCTGGGCATCATCCTCGGCTATGCCCAGCTCCTGAAAGAGGATGCGCCGCCGGAGAGCCAGTTGAGCCAGGATTTGGCCACCATCGAGAAACAGACCAAGGTCTGCCGCAAGATCGTGGCCGACCTGCTGGGTTTTTCCCGTCAGGGGCAGACCGACAAGCGCGAGATGTGCTTCAACAATTCGGTCATGGAATCCGTGAGCCTGGTGCGGCATTCCTTTGAACTGGACCGGGTCCGGATCGTGACCCGTCTCGACGACAGTTTTCCCATCATCTACGGGGATCCGGAAAAGCTCAAGCAGGTCTGGATCAATCTGCTCAACAACGCCAAGGACGCCATGCCCGAAAGCGGCGGCGTCATTGTCGTCGTCACCAAGCTCAAGACCCCGCTTGGCATCGTGACCCTCGACATCGCGGACAGCGGCACCGGAATCGACGAGGTGTCGCTGAAGAAGATTTTCGATCCCTTCTACACCACCAAGTCGGTGGGCAAGGGGACGGGTCTGGGGCTGTCCGTGTCTTTTGGCATCGTCAAGGATCATATGGGCGAAATCCGCGCGCACAGTCCGTTGCCGGTCGATTTTGACCTTCCCGACCTGCCCGAAGGGGCCGTGAAGGGGCCTGGAACGATCTTCACGGTGGATATTCCGCTGGATCACGGGTCTGAATTGTAGGATGGGTTTTCATGCGGCGGAAACGCGTTTCCAGGGGCTGCTCGGGCGAAGCGCGAGGAAAATGACTCCCGCCTTCTGCGTGCGGGGGCGAGGGGAAACCGATCCGTCGGAATTTACTTCAAGGAGAGGCGCATGGCATCGATTATTGTTTTGGATGACGTCTCCGACGCTGGGATCCTGGTGAAAAGGATTCTCGAGCGCCAGGGGCATCAGGTCTCGGCATTCACGGAAGAGGAGGAGGCCATACGCCACGCGGCCAAGGGCGGGACGGACCTGGCGATTCTGGATATCAAGCTCAAAAGAATGACCGGCGTGGAAGTCCTGGCCGAAATGAAGAAGCACGCCCCCCGCATCAAGGTCATCATGCTCACGGGCTACCCTACCCTGGAAACCGCTCGGGAATCACTGAAGCTCGGCGCCAGCGAGTACTGCGTCAAGCCCATCGACAAGGAGGAACTGGAATCCAAGGTGGCGGATGTCCTGAAACAGGACAGCACCGATCAGCAGGATGCCGTTCCATGATCGCCTCGCGTCTGTTGCGGCACTGGTTCATGCGCCTGTTGACCCCCGACAGGCTCATTCGGGACAAATACGAGCATTTCAAGGAGCTGCTGCGCTGCGACGCCAAGGCCCTGGATCTGATCGCCGATCTCGATGCGCCCATCTACGGGCACGACCCGGCCGACATGGCCCGCATCAGGCATCTGGTCGAGCAACTCACCCTGGCCGTCCGCGACATGGCGGCCAGCCTTTGCGAGATGAATCCGCAAGCCTATGCGGAACTTCCCGTGGTTCTGGAACGCATCTCCGCGGAGATTGGCGGCCTGGTAGCGCAAACTCCGCTGGACTCTTCCCCTCCGTACGTGCTCAGCCTCGATGAGGCCGCCGATCATCCCGGCCAGGTCGGCGGGAAGGCGGCCAACCTGTCCCTTGCGCGCCGCCATGGCGCGCCCACTCCCCCCGGATTTGCGATCACGGCTTCGGCTTTCGCCCGCTTCCTTCAGGACAACGACCTGGAGCACGAAATCGAGAAACGCTTCCGTGATGTGACCTTGTCCAACAACGATTCCATTGTCCGCGTCACGGGGGAACTGCAGGAGCTCATTCTGGCGGGTCGCGTTCCCACCGACATAGCAAGCGAAATTCTGAACGCTGTAAAGAGTCTTGGCCCTCGCGCCAGACGTCTGGCGGTCCGTTCCAGCGCCCTGGCCGAGGATGGCGAAATCTCTTTCGCCGGGCAATACGCCAGCGAACTGGACGTTTCGCCGACAGAGGTGCTTGCGGCCTACAAGCGCGTTCTGGCCGGAAAATATTGCCCCCGGGCCCTGGCCTACAGAATTCGGCACGGCCTCACCGACAACCAGACGGCCATGGCGGCCCTTGTCCTGCCCATGGTGGAGGCGTCGGCGGCGGGCGTGGTCTACACCCTCGACCCGGCCTGCGCCGGAGTGGGCGGCAAGGCCGTGGGCGTCTATGTGGTTCACGGCCTGGCGGCGGAACTGGTGGACGGGTCGGCCACCCCGGGCAAGCATTATCTGACCCGGGAGCCGGAACCCTCCGTTCTGATGGGCTGCGTCTGCGAAAGTTCGACGGCCATTCCCGACGAGGCGCTGCGCGAACTGGGTAAATGGTCCATGCACCTTGAGCGCGTTTTCGGACAGCCGCAGGATGTGGAATGGGCCCTGGGGCCCGACGGACTCACCATCCTCCAGACCAGGCCGCTGCAACAGGACCAGGACCGGGAATTCTTTTCTCCGGAGGAGACAACCGGCGCGGTGGAGCTGGTTTCAGAGCTGGATTGCGCTTCTCCGGGGGCGGCCTGCGGCCCGGTTTATCATGTTTCGTCCGGAGCGGAATACCGAGGCATTCCGAAAGGCTCCGTCGTGGTGACGGGAACCTTGCGGCCCGCCTTGTCGCAATTTCTGGATCGCATAGTCGCCATCGTGGCCGGCAGCGGAAGCAGGGCCAGCCATTTGGCCTCCGTCGCCCGCGAGCGCAGGGTGCCGGTGGTCGTGGGATGCGGCGCGGGGGTTCTGGAAGAGGGGGCCGTGGTGACGGTGGACGCCGGGGCCGGGAAGATTTTTGACCGCTGTCTGCCGAGCGTCATGGCGCGCCACGACGAGGCCGAGAAGGCGCGCGCCCACGTGCGGGACGAAAATGAGGCGCTGGCGGCGTGCACCGTGCGCCTGAGTCTGCTTGATCCGGATGACGAGAGCTTTGCGCCGGAAGGTTGCCGCTCTTTGCACGACCTGGTCCGGTTCTGTCACGAGAAGAGCGTGGCCGAGATGTTTTCCCTGGTCGACAGGGGTGGGCGGGGTCTGGGCCGTTCACGGCGCCTGGAGACGGATCTTCCTCTGGTCATGTACGTGCTCGATCTGGGGGGCGGTCTGTCCCAAGCCGCCGGAGAAAGCGGGCCGGTGGAACTGGGCAGCCTGTCCTGCGCGCCGCTCAAGTCGCTGTGGGACGGACTTTCCGACAAGCGCGTGGTCTGGGACGAGAGCCAGATCCATGTCGACTGGGAGGCGTTCGACCGGGTCAGCGCCGGGATTTTCAGCAAGGATTCCCGCATCCTGGCCAGCTATTCGATTATCGCGTCGGAATACATGCATCTGAACATCCGTTTCGGATACCATTTTTCAATTGTCGACGCCCTTTGCGGAGATCTTCCCGGCGCGAATTACGTCAAGTTTCGTTTCAAGGGCGGGGGGGCGGCCTTGTCGCAACGCGCCCACCGGCTCGAATTCATCCGTCTGGTGCTGGAGCGCTTCGGATACGAAACCCAGATCAAGGGGGACATGCTCGACGCCTCCTGCATGCGCTTGCCCGCCTCCGAGACGGCGCGCGCACTTCATGCCCTGGGACTGGTCCTGGCCGTGACCCGGCTGATGGATGTAAAGCTTGCGGATGCCGCTGACGCGCGCAACGAGGCCTCGCTCTTCCTGCGGCGTTTTTTTCCGGAGGATGCCTCATGAGCCGCGCGGCCTACTCAGCGACCTGGGTCACGGATCAGCTCGCCGTCGGCGCTGCGCCCATGAGCTACGAGCAGCTCGATTGCCTGCGCGCCGAAGGCATCTGCGCGATCCTCAATCTGTGCGGTGAATTCTGCGATCTGCACGATATCGAATGCGCCGCGGGATTCGAAGTGTACCACATGCCCCTTGCCGACGAGGAGGCGCCGGAACTGGCGGAACTGGAAAAGGCTCTGGCCTGGCTCGACGAGGCCATCTATCTGGGCAAGAAGGTGCTCATCCATTGCCGTCACGGCATCGGGCGGACCGGTACGGTGCTCAATGCCTATCTCCTGCGCCGGGGATTGGGGCATCGCCTGGCCTGGTTCAAGCTGCGCACGCTTCGGTCCAAACCCGCCAATTTTTCACAGTGGTGGACGATCCGCAAATATGGAAAGCAAAGCCCGAAGCTGACTGTGCGGGAGCCGTCCCTGGAAATGCACAAGGCGGTGGATCTGAGCCCGTTCTTCCGCGACTATGAGGCGCTGCTGGCCAGGGTGGAGGATGAGACCCGTGATATCCTCGACAAGTGCGGCAGGGAGCATGACAAGTGTTGCAGCACCCCGATCCGCTTGCCCATGATCGAGGCCGTGTACCTGACCCAGCGGATGAATGTCGGGCTGACCAGCGAAAAGCGCCTGGAGGTCATCGCCAGGGCAGTGGAGACCGCCCGCAGGGAGCGTCTTGTGGATAGCCAGGTCAAGGCCGAGGAGTATTGTTTGTCGGACGCCAGCGCACGCTGTCCGCTGCTGGAAAACGGAAAATGCATCCTTTTTGCGGGACGTCCGCTGCGCTGCCGCTTTTTTGGCCTGGACGAGGAGCGAGCGGGGCGGTTATGGGAAACAGCCGTGGATCCGGCGCTGGGAAATTTGTCTCTTGAGCTGTGGCTCGCCTTCGCCGGAAGCATCGCGCGAGGCCCCTTGCCTCTTTTCGCCCTGTCCGATGTCGTTTCGGGCAAGTATGTGCAATCCCTCTTTCATTTGATGGTGCGTTCACAATGATTCGGACCGCGAGGCGGCATGTGGAAGGATGACGTCTAACGGTTCACAATGTACGAGTCCAACATGGCGGTGTAATGATGAATGATACGATAAAAGGCATAATTGCGCAGTTTGTGGACGCGACGACCGGCGTCCTGGCGACGATGGCCATGACCGAGGCCAAGGCGGGTTCTCCGTTTGTCAAACAGCATGCCGGCGCCCAGGGCGACGTCACGGGCGTGATCGGATTCTCGAACCCCAAGGGCAAGAGCAAGGGGACCATGTCTCTGACCTTCACCTCGGCCTCGGCGCTGGGCATTGTGAGCGCGATGCTTTTCGAGGAGCAGTCGGAGATCAACGATGTGGTCACCGATGCCGTGGGCGAATTGACCAACATGATTTCAGGGCAGGCCCGCAAGGGGCTTGTGGGAATGGGCATGGTTTTCGAAGGCGCGATTCCTTCCGTGATCACCGGGCCGGGACACGTCATACGGCACGTCTCGACCAGCGCCATCCTGGCCATTCCTTTCGAGACGCCGCACGGTTCGATCATGGTCGAAGTCTGTTTCAGCTGATCCGGCGCGGCCGCTTTTTGGCGGTTGCGCGATCAATAATCTTTTACTATCCCCAACCCCGCGAGGGGTTTTTATTTTTTGATCGAGGAGAAATCATGAAACGCAGAGTATATTTTATTGAAGGCGACGGAATAGGACGGGAAGTGTGGGCTGCCGGTCGGCCCGTCATCGACAGGGCCGTGGAGCTGTCGTTCGCCGACGGCCGCGGCTTCGACTGGGTGGAGCTGCTGGCCGGCAAGAAGGCCTTTGAACAGACCGGGACCTATCTTCCCCAGGCCACCCTTGATACGCTCAAGAACGCGGACCTGGCCATGAAGGGCCCTCTTGAGACTCCGGTAGGCAAAGGTTTCCGCAGCCTGAACGTCACCATGCGCCAGACCCTGGACCTGTTCGCCTGCATCCGGCCCATCGAATACTTCAAAGGCATCGAAAGCCCGGTGAAGCATCCTGAGCGCGTGAACATGGTCATTTTTCGTGAAAACACCGAGGATGTCTATGCCGGGATCGAATGGCAGGCCGGAAGTGCGGAGGCGAAAAAGCTCATCGCCTTCCTGCGGGACGAAATGGGCGCCAACGTGGACGAGCAGAGCGGCATCGGCATCAAGCCGATGACGGCGAAAGGTTCCAAGAGGCTGATCCGCAAAGCCATCCAGTTCGCCCTTGAACAGAATCGGACGAGCGTGACCATGGCCCACAAGGGCAATATCATGAAGTTCACGGAAGGCGCGTTCCGCAACTGGGGTTACGAGCTCGCCGCCGAGGAATTCGCCGGCGTGGTCGTACGCGAAGGCGAAGAGTGCTGCCCCCCCGGTCGGGTCGTGCTCCAGGACAGGATTGCCGACGCCATGTTCCAGGAGGTCTTGATCCGGCCCGAGAGGTACGACGTTGTCGCCACTCCGAATCTGAACGGAGATTATCTTTCCGACGCCCTGGCCGCCCAGGTCGGAGGTCTTGGCCTGGCACCCGGGGTGAACATGAGCAGTGAACTGGCCTTTTTCGAGCCCACCCACGGAACGGCTCCGACGATCGAAGGTAAGGATCTCGCCAACCCCGGCAGCCTGATTCTGTCCGGCGCCCTGATGCTTGACCACGTCGGCTGGCATGCCGCTGCGCAGAAAATTCGCAAGGCGGTGGAACTGGCCATCTCCCAAGGACTGGTGACCGTCGACCTGGCCGCCCAGATGGCGCATGCGAAGCAGGTCGGCTGCGCTGAATTCGGGGACATTTTGCTTGCCAATCTTGAAAAGGTGTAGCGGATTTGCAGTCTGCGCTGAACATTACATGTCGACAGTGCGTCGGCGGCCCATGACAAGCGGATCATGCCTCTTTTTTTGATGTTGCGCATGTCCGTGTCCGGGCGGTCACAGTAGCCTCAGGACGTGCTGATGTGTGTTTTTGAATCGAAATATCCTGACCATAGCAAGCCCGTTTCTCGCTTGGAAACGGGCTTGCTTTTTTTTTTGCGGCGACTTCTGTGCGCGAGTTGCGACAGGAAACGATGTGTCCGGCGATGTGGAAGACCTAGGTGGTTCCGGTTTGCAAGGGTCGTTTCGGCAGATGAAATCTTCCTTTGCCTTCTTTGCGTTCGCAGGAACGAGTATATTTATGGGTGAATCGGTCCGGGAGTTACGTATCGATCAGTGTTTCAACGAGTGATGTTGCCCTGACTCCGAAGCATGAAGAAAAAATGAGTAGGGATTTTGTCGATGAAGTAAGTAGCAAAATGGTTAAAGACGATTATTTTGCTCAGTGTTTTTCTAAGCATTATTTCTTGCATGAGCTGCCTCTTTTGTGTTAGTAAAATAAATATCGACGAGTAAATGCAGGATTTTGTGTGGCGAAAAAAATCGTTGAGGATATAACGCAGTGAAAAAATTAGGGTTTTTTTCTAAGAAAAATGCCGGCGTCGGTCTGGATCTTGGAAGCGAATGGCTGAAAATGGTAAAGATTCGGCCAGGAAAAGGGGATTTGATTTTGGAGAGCTTGTCGAGAAGTCCTTGGCAGCCTGGAGATCTGGACAACAATTCAGCGACAGCAAAGAAGATCGCGGGGCTTTGGTCACAGCTTGCATTAAAGGAACAGGTTGTGGCCTCTTCCATGGCCGGCCATGCGGTGATCGTGAAGCGGGTCACCTTCGAATCCGATTCCCCTAAAACGCTTTCGGATACGGTCCACAAGGATGCTCGTCAGTATATTCCCTTTGATATCAATGATGTATACTTGGATTTTCAGGTTTTGGGCCCTGGGGCGAAGGACAAGAGCTATGACGTCCTGCTGGTGGCCAGCAAAAAGAAAGTCGTACAGAATTTGAGCGACGTCATCGGACAATCGGGCCTGTCTCTTTCGGTTATCGATGTGGACTCTTTCGCCATCTGCAACAGCTTTGAATACAATTATCCCGAGCAACAGGAAAAGCCCGTCTACCTTCTTGATATTGGCGGCGCGCAGAGCGTTTTTTGCATCTATCACAAGGCGCAGCCGGTTTTTCTGCGCGAAGTCGCGTTCGGCGGGCGGGTGGTGACGGAGTCGCTGGCCTCCTTGCTCAATCTGAAGCGAGTCGAGGCGGAGCGGATCAAGCTGTGCGGCAAGGAAGACCTTGACGCGAAGAATGCAAAGGCGATTTCCGACGCCGTGAACAAGACTTTCAAGAATTGGTGCGACGAACTGAAACGGCTGATCGGCTTTTATCAATCGTCTTCGAGCAATGTCGTGCCTGCCGAGTCCCTCTACCTGTCCGGTGGCGGGGCTCTTTTGGGTGGGCTCAAGGACGCTTTTCAGAAAGAGCTCGATATGGACGTTCAGTATCACAATCCATTCCGCAAAGTCTTTGCCGACAGAAACTCCTTTCAGAAAGAATATCTTGATGAGGTAGGTCCTCAAATGGTTGTTCCTTTTGGCCTTGCCTTGAGAGCAATTTAATAGTGGAAGCCAACTATGATCAAAATTAATCTACTCCCTCAGCAAAAACGAAAAAAGACGACCAATATCGAGAAAAGTTTCGTCATTTTTGCATTAGGGGTTCTGTTGGTGTTCGGCTCCGTTTTTGGCGTCGACTACTTTTTTTCTTCCCAGTTGGCGGAACTCGATGAAGTTGTCGCTGCCAGAACGCAGACCAAGAAGCTTCTAGAGAAGGAAGTCGCAAAAGTTAATGAGACGATCCAGGCTCTCAAGGACATTGAAGGCCGCGTCAAGGTCATCAAGGACGTGCGGCTTCGTCAGGGCCTGCCGGTCAGATACATTGATGAGATCGTCGTCAACATGCCGCAGAACAAGATCTGGGTCGAAAAATTCAATGTCGATTCCAATGGAAACATCGCCTTGGCCGGCGTGGCCCTGGATAACCAGGCCTTCGTCAGCTACGTCGAGAGGCTTCGCCTGTCCAAGTACATAGCCAGCGTGGATACCCGAAGGACCTCGAGGCGCGCCGTGGACGGTCTCGGTCTGGTTTCCTTCGAATGCTCGGTCAAGGCCCAGGAGTATTTCGAGAACACAAATACGAATGGAACAACAAATGGATAAGTCATCTGTTTCCAAGAAATTCGCTGAATTGTCATCCGTGCAGTTGCTGTTGATACTGCTCGGTTTGGCGGCTGTGGTCTATGGGGCATACTGGTATTTCATCCTGGACGACAAACTCGTGCAGATAACGAAAGCGCGGCAGAACATCGAAAAGCTCGACAAGGACATCGCGCTGTACCGCGCCCAGGTGGCCAAGCTGCCCGAATTGGAGCGCAGCCTGGCCGCGAAGAACAAAGAGCTCTATTACGCCAAGACGCTGCTGCCTGAAGACTCTCGGGCGCTTGAAATGCTCTTGTCCTCGTTCGAGAAGCTGGGGCGTGACGAGAATGTGGAGTTCATTCTTTTTCAGCCCGGCGCCGAACAGATTCAGGAGTTCTACGCGACCCGCAGCGTTCAGTTGCAGATCAGCGGGACATTCCACCGGCTTGTCACCTATTTTGACCGCCTGACTAGGCTTGATCGCCTTGTCACGATTCAAAACGTGACCTTTTCGCCGGTTTCCGATTTTTCGCCCACGGAGAAGTATCTGAATACGAGTTTGGTGCTCCAGGTGTACAGGGCACTGACAGAGGCAGAGATTGCGGCCCGCGAGGCGCAGAAAAAACAAAGCAAGAAAAAATAGTGAATACAACGCCATGAAAGCACACCTCTTGATTCTGAGTGTCCTGTTTTTTTTGAGCGCGACCGCCATTGCCGCGGAGGCGCCTGCGGATGCTTCCGGCGAGGAGTTTCCGTCCTGGATCACCTCGCAATATCCTCCTTACGATGCCAAGGGAAAGATTGATCCGTTCGTGTCGTTCGTGAAGGTACGCGAGTACGAGCTCATGCAGGCGGCCAAGAAGGCCAAGATTGAAAAAAAGGCCGCGACGCCGCTTGAGACGGTCGATGTGCGCAGCTTGAAGCTCATCGGTATCCTCGACAAGCCCGGAGGCGGTGCCTTGGCGATGGTCGAGCTGCCGGACGGAAAAGGATATTTGATCCGTCCGGGAATGACCATCGGACTGTATGACGGGGTGGTCACATCCATCGGAAATGAAGTGCTTGTCGTCGAAGAAGACGTCATCGATGTTTTTGGTGAAGCGAAGAAGCGAACAATTAATTTAAGATTGCGGCAAGAGAAGGAGTAGGGAGCTATGAAGATCTTCAGAGCGATATCTGGATTCTTGATTTTTTGTTGTATCGTTGTGCTGACTTCGTGCGCGACGCACTCCAAACCTGCCACGGTTGAATCCGCCGACGCGCCGGAACTTGCCGCGCAGAATCTGCCGACGCTGGTTGTTTCGGAGGCTTTGGGCAAGACGATCATCGACATCCCTCTCGATGCCGATACCCAGATGTATGCCGACCATGACTCCGACGCGTTCATCAAGGTCATGTTCACGCCTGCGGTCACGGATTTCGAACTGCCCATGGACACAACGACGCTGGTCGGTGATTTGCGGAAGGAAATGGATGGGGGGAAGGTGGCGGCGCTTGGTGTGTCGCTGAACGAGAAAAGCAAGTTTCTTCTTTCCAGACAGGCGGACGGTCGAGGCCGCCTGATGCTTGTCGCGGACGAGGTCGCAACGCCCCAGGCTCCTTCCAACTACATCACGGCCCTGAATTTCAAGCCGAAGAACGATTCCTTGCAGGTCATCACCTATTCGAGCCTGCCCTATGAAGTCACGCCCGGACAGGAAGGGGATTTCAAGCTCACCTTTCGCAAGGTGCGGTTCCAGGAACCCCTGCTCAAAAAATATGACGTCACCAAGCTCGGTTCTTCAATAGAATACGTCACCGCCTACAATGACAACGAAGGGAACGCGTACCTGCTTTTCGCCGGTGCGAAGAACCCCGCGCTGTCCGTACTGCGCAAAGGCGACGAGACCCACATCCTGATCAAGGGCAAGAGCGCTCCCGCCGCGCCGCGTTCGGCGGCCCCGTCCGCTGCCGCGTTGCAGGAACCCGTCGAGGAGACGAGTGAAATTCAGGAACTCAACACCCTTTTCCCCGGAATGAAGGAACGCTACACCGGCGAAAGGATTTCCATCGACCTGCAGGATGCGGACGTCGAGCATGTCCTGCGTCTGATCTCTGAAATCAGCGGCTACAACCTGATTCTCGATGACGATATCTCGGGCAAGATCTCCCTCAAGCTCGTGGACATCCCCTGGGATCAGGCCCTCGACCTGGTGCTTTTGCAAAGGAATCTCGGCATGGTCATAAAGGGCAACATCATGCGCATCGCCTCGACCACGAAACTCGAAGCCGAACGCGTCCAGCTGCAGAAGGCCCGCGAAGCCGCCATCCAGGCGCAGGTCAGCATGCAGAATCTGGCGCCGCTCAAGACCGAGTACATGCAGATCAACTACAACACCGCCGCCGAGTTCGAAGGCAAGGTCAAGACCATGCTGACCGGACGCGGGTCCGTCTCTTCCGATCCCCGGACAAACATCCTCATCGTCACCGACACCGAGGACACCTTGAAGCGCGTCGACAGTTTCATCAAGAAACTCGATCGCGCCGAACGCCAGGTCATGATCGAGGCTCGCCTAGTCTACGCCACCGATGAATTCCAGCGCAGCCTGGGAGTGCAGTGGGGTGCGGACAACAAATATTACAGAGGCGTGGATGACGATGGCGATCCGGTTCCTGGTTCGCAGTGGGGCGGCAGCATTGGGTTGAACGACGGCTGGGCCGCCGTGAACACCGTCCCCGGCTTCACCATCGGCGGCAAGATCGGCAAGTTTTTCGGAGAGGATCTGTTCAGTCTCGATGCCGCCCTGCAACTGGGTGAAACCAAGAATCTGGTGAAGACGATTTCTTCACCCCGGATTTTGACGCTGAACAACAACAGGGCGGAGATCCAGCAGGGCACCAAGCTCGCCACGGCGACAGAGTCGGAGAGCGGCGGCACCACGACCGAGTACGAGGAAGCGGTGCTGAAGATCTCGGTCCTGCCGCAGATCACTCCGGACAACAAGCTCATTCTGGACCTCGAAATCAGCGATGACAGCCCCAAGAGCGATGGTCGAGACATTGATACCAAGCAGACCAAGACAAAGATGATGGTCAGCGATCGTGAGACCATTGTCATCGGTGGCGTGCAGAAGTCCACTGAAACCACGGGCAAGAACCAGATTCCCGGATTGGGAGACGTGCCCGGGCTGGGTTGGCTTTTCAAGAACACCTACGATACGAAAAGCAAGGCGGAACTTCTCATTTTCATTCAGCCTCGCATCATGTAACGCGTTCTCCCGCAGTTCCAACGCAGAAAGGCCGCTTGTCATCAAGCGGCCTTTCTGCGTTGGAACTGCGGGCTGGGGACTGGGACGGAAAAGCGTGAATCAGGAGATCGGCTTTTTTTCCGGAAATAACTGGTTGGTGTCGAAGTAATGTCCGCGCACGCAATTGGCGTAGGCGTTGATGTCCGCGGCGGCGATGGCTTCGTACATTGTGCGATGCTTGACGACTTGGGCCTGGAGCAGTGATGCCGCGTGGTCGTAGTAAACCGCGATGTAGGTCCAGTAGTAGTTTCCCAGCGAATTCCAGGCCTTCTCCAGAGACTCGCTGTGCGCGGCCTGCACAATGGCCAGGTGAAAAGCCATGTCGTGCTTGCGCATATTTTTGGAATCATTGTTGTCGACGCAGATCTTCATGTTGTCGACGCAGCTCTTAAGATAGGCGAGATCCAGGTATTTGGACTGGTGCTTGATGATGCTCCACCGCACGGCCAGAGCTTCGATTTCGGTGCGAACGTCGTAATAATCGTTGAGCTGTTCTTTGGTGAGGGTTCGTATGCGCGTTCCCTTGTACGGTTCCGTTTCGAGGACGCCCTGCGCGATCAGGTCGCGGATTGCTTCGCGCACGGCTCCCTGGCTGATGGATAATTCCCTGGCCAGCTTGGATTCCACTATCTTGTCACCGGGATTGAGTTCGCCTTTGAGAATGGATTCCATCAAATATTCAGCGACATCATCTCGCAAAACTCTTCTCTTTAACAATGTTTTTGTTTCCATTGCCTGTCCTTATGATATAAAAACAATAAAAATAGTAAATAACGATGCTTATGCATCCAAGATTTCGGAATATTCATTTTTAACTAAAAAATTTTGCAGAATTCTTTCGTCGATTTCATTTTGTATTTCAAAATTCAGAATAAGAATACATTCGGAATCTATACATTTGTGTCGAAAAATATTGCAATTTATCAAGAACTGATGGTCTATTTTTGGCAATTCGAACAAAATATAAATATCATTCTTGATTATTTCTTCAGGCATTGATTTTTTTAGAACGACTTGAGCTGAGTTTGACGACAGGCTGATTATCATTCCTTTAGATTGTAAATTGCTGTCGATTTTCGAAAAAATCACGGCGGGTATGGCGCATTTCTTTCTTGGAGAGTGTCGTTTTTCCTGTTCTGTTTGCAGTGGAGTCTGGTGAATAAGAATATAATCCGTAAGAATGTTTTCTATTAAAGAAGAAATTGTTTTGTTCTCTATACGGCAGATCGCTTTGAGTTGGAAAAGGGTCTCATCGTCTGTGCGGAATGAAATTTTCGTGTTTTTTCGGGTTCCAATTTTTTCGAAAAAATTCATCGTGATCCACCGGGTTGCAAATCATTTGTCAATTATCGAAGCAAGCACAACGTAATGTGTTTTTTATTTTCACATTTCGGAGAGTTTTTCAATAATCAATTTTCTGTTATAGTTTCTGGTGGGAGCGTCAAGAGCGGACAGACGCCCGCTTTTCCGGGAAGGATGCCCAAGCTGTGCCGTCATGTCGGCTAGTTGTGGATATTTCAGAATTCATGGTCGCCCGGCTTGCCCGGGAGGCGCATAAAAAAAAGGGTTCATCCGGCTGGAGCGTACTTTTGACAAAATGAAAGGACATGGGGTTCATCAAGTTTTCACGCCAATGAAAACCAAGAGGATGAGCCGCCATGTCCACGAGCTTCTTGTACCATGCGTTCGGGCTACCTGGCTATGACTACGTCCGGCAGGAATTCGTAGGTGGAAACATCCTCCTGCGTGTGCGCCCCAAGGGCAAGCTGGTTCGCTGTCCATGCTGCCGAAGCCGCAACGTCGTCCATCGGGGCGTATCGGAACGATGGTTGCGGACGGTGCCCGTTGGCCTCAAGCCTGTCTGGCTGGTCGTCGAAGTGCCACGGATTGGGTGTGCGTCATGTGGGCTTGTCCGCCGAATCGAGTTGCGTATTGCCGAGCCACGGCGGCGGCACACCAAGGCGTTTGAGCGCTTTATCCTGGCGCTGGCCAAGACCATGACGATGCTGGACGTGTCCAGGTTGCTGGGCGTCGGCTGGGACGTGGTCAAGGATATCCTCAAGCGGCATCTGCACAGACGATTTGCCAAACCGAAACTGACCGGTCTTGAGTACATCGCCATTGACGAGATCAGCGTTCGCAAAGGTCACAAGTACCTGACCCTGGTGATGGACCTGCGCAGCGGCAAAGTTGTCTTCGTGGGCGATGGCCGAGGGGCTGACTCACTGAAACCGTTCTGGGAACGCCTAAAACGCTCTCGGGCCAGGATACGGGCGGTGGCGACGGATATGAGTGCAGCCTATATCGGGTCCGTACTTGAACATCTGCCCGGCGTTGCTGTGGTCCTTGATCATTTCCATGTGGTGAAGCTGATGAACGACAGGCTCACGGAGGTGCGTCGCAAGCTTCACCGCGAGTTGCAGGACAAGATGGGTAAGAGCGTGCTCAAAGGCAGCCGCTGGATTTTGCTGAAGAATCCGGAAAACCTCAACCAGGAGCGGCAGGAGCACAAGCGGTTGCAAGAGGCGCTGGAGGCCAATGAGCCATTGGCGAAAGCCTACTACCTCAAAGAGGAGTTGCGGCAGATCTGGAACCAGCCGAACAAGGCCGCTGCGTCCGTGTATCTTGAGCAGTGGATAAACAGCGCCCTTGCTTCAGAAGTTGGCCCGTTGGCGAAGATGGGCAAGACCATGGCCACGTACCGAACTGGCATCCTGGCTTGGTACGACCATCCTATATCCTCTGGGCCCATGGAAGGAACCAACAACAAGATCAAGACGCTCAAAAGACAGGCGTACGGCTACCGGGATCAGGAGTTCTTCAAACTCAGAATTCTGGGGATTCACGAAGCCAAGTACGCTTTAACCGGATGAACCAAAAAAAGGACTCCAGCCCAATGGCTGAAGTCCTTTGTCGGTAGTGGTAGCGAGGGAGGGAATTGAACCCCCGACACTGCGGATATGAGCCGCATGCTCTAACCGTCTGAGCTACCTCGCCGTGTTCGCTTTGGGTTGCCCCGAAAGCGAAGTCGGTTAATATAGAGGGGCGTTCCAAATGGCAAGGATTTTTTTGAACTTTTCTCGGAATTCGAAATTTGCCTCTTTTTTCGGAATCGGCTAGTTGTATGACAGCAAAGTGATGTTTGGGTTCATTTCCGGTCCCCGAGGAACCGGGACAAAACACGAGGAGGATCGCAATGTCCGAGAATAAACGCATGCACATTCGAAAAGACTGCCTGGTGCCTGTCCGCTACGTCTACGAGGGCCAAAACCGGACCCAGTACGCACGTCTGATAAATTACAGCGACGGCGGGCTCTGCCTGAAGACTCGCACTCCCATTCAGCAGGGCGCCAAACTGGAGCTGTCCCTGGAAGGGTATTCTCCGGAGTCGTCCATGGGAGAATTCGATCGCTATCCGGTGGCCGTCTGTTGGAGCAAGGAGATTCCCGAGCGCGGGTTGCCTGTTTACGAGACGGGCTTGAAGTTCAGGGGATAGAGGGCCGGTTTTCCGGCCCTTTTTTCAGGCTTTTCCGTAGAGCAGCGACGGCGAGATTTTTGCGATGGACTCTGTGCCGGTCATGACCATGGCCTGCATGAGTTCGGTGCGCAACGCCGCGCAGTAGGCCGCGACTCCTTCAGCAAGACCGCCCATGGCGGCGATGCTGAACGGCCTGCCGATCATGACCGCGTCCGCACCCAGAGCGAGCATTTTCAGCACGTCGGCTCCCGTGCGCACCCCTCCGTCCACAATTATCGCAAGTTTTCCCTTCATCTCCTGCGCTATGCCCGGCAAGACTTCGGCGGTGCCCGGAGTATGGTCGAGAACCCTGCCTCCATGGTTTGACACGACAATGGCGTCGGCTCCGGCTTCCCGCGCCGATGCCGCGTCTTCGACCGTCATGATGCCCTTGACGATGAATTTCAATCCGACCTTGCCGATGATTTCACGCAACGTTTCGACGGATTTCGGGGAAACGGGCCGTCCCATCTTGCGTAGCGTGATAAGGCCGGCCGCATCGATATCCATGCCCACGATCGTGGCGCCGCTGTCTTTGGCCTTGGCCAGTTTTTCGTAAAGTTCGTCGCTCTCCCATGGCTTGATGAACGGAATGCCGCAGCCTCCTGCCGCCGTGATCGCGGCCAGTCCGGCTTCATGGATGAAGGGGGGCACGCCGTCTCCGGTGCAGCCTACGATTCCGGACTGCTTGCATCCATCGATGATCGCGCCGATATACTCCTCCTCGGTGCGCTTGCCGCCCATGTTGAACGAGACTCCCCCGATGGGGGCCGCCATGACGGGCATGGACAAGTCCAGGCCGAGCAGGCTCGTCCTGGTGTCGGGTTCGGAGATTTCATGCATGAGGCGCATGTTGAACGTGACTTTGGCCAAGGTCTGCACGTTGGCCATGAAGGCCGAACCGGTCCCGAGGCCTCCCATGCCAGGAACTTCCCCGGCGCAGGCCTTGCCGTTGCAGACCGGACAGACGCGACAGAATCCCGTCATCAGATCTCGGGCAGTTTTGCGAATTTCTTTCATTGATTATTCTCCCTTGGTTGAGTTGAAGACAATCTCCCGGGTATGCTTGAGATGCTCGGTCATGGCTTCCCGAGCCCCATCCGGGTCGTGTTCGCTCAGCGCGGACAGAATTTGTCTGTGATCGCGCAGTGAATTGGCGCTTCTGGCCGGAGATTGCAGGGCGTCGTCCCGGATTTCGTCGAGCAGGTCGTGCATCTGCTCCATGAGCGTCATGAGGGATTGGTTCCCCGTGGCGGCGGCTATGGTGTCGTGAAAAGCCTGATCAAGGAAAAAGACCGGCAGCCCGTTCGTGAGATTGCTTTCGTATTTTTCGACCAGACCCCGCAGTTCTTCCAGTTCGGGGCGGCTGATGCGCTGGGCGGCCAGGTGGGCGATTTGCGGTTCGAGCAGAAGTCGCAATTCAAAAATGTCATCCAGCCTGTGCCTTTCGCGCGCGAAGGCGTCTTCCAGGGCCGAAGCGAGATTGGCCCGAGTGTTCGCGGCGATGTAGGTGCCCGCGCCGGGTCTGCTGATCAGCATGCCGTGCTGTTCCAGACTTTTGATTGCCTCACGCACGGAATTGCGGGATACACCAAACATAATCGCGAGTTGGCGTTCCGGCGGCAACCGGTCGCCGGGCTTGAGGTCGTCATTGTGTACGAGGGTCTGAAGCCGCGTGGTGATTTCTTCGTAGATTCTTTTTTGCCGATTGGATGTGGTCACAATGTTTCTCCGGTGGAATTGGTCCTACCAATACGCCTGAGCCAGGTCAAAGGGCAAGTCCACGAAGCGGGCGAAGGGCATCCGCCACGATTCGGGGCGCCCGTCCGGGCGCCGGATTTTTGAACCAGGGAGGAGGCAATGGACGCAAAGCGGATTACCGAGATTTTCGAAGCCTTTTTTGAGAAATACAAAAAGACGGAAGGGGATCGGACCAGCTGGTCCGCGCACTGGACCGTGTACACCCAGGGGCGCAGTTTCGAGATCAATCTGACCAAGTGCCCCAAAGGAATCCGTTTCAAGATTTTCTGCGACAAGGCCAAGGTCGAGGAGATTGAAGGGTGGGATGCGTTTCTTGCCAGTCTGGACAGGCTGGAGGAAAAGCATGCCCCGGCGTTCGAGCGGGAGGATTTTTTTACCCAGATGGAGGAAATGCTTTAGCCTTCCCGCTGCTTGAGACGGGGTCGGCTCGTGGTATGAGGCGGGTAGGCGACAACCGCGCTTGTTTGGGTCACATGGCGCATGCCGTGATGACGCTGCGAAGAGTCGTGAAAAAGCCTGCTTGTCATCGCCGCCGGCGCGTGTCCGGCATGGGCTGGCATATCGCGTCGGGCAATGGCGTGAAATCCGTTTAATCCGGTCGGTTGAAGGAAATGCAGGGGGCTGCGCTTTCACATGACGTTTTGTTGCGACGGCTCCATGCCTTGGCCTCCCCTTTTCGGGTGACGGCTTGAGAGTTCTTTGTTCTTGCGTCGAAGGGGACGGCGCGGATATTCGGGCCAGACCCGTATCCGCGCCACGCATGTCATGGAAAGATATTGTCCGCATCACGGCGGCGGATGTCTGTGACGCACACGTCGATTTTTTCGATGACGTGGGCAATGTCCTTGTTGTCTCCATCCAGTTCTGGGAGAAGGGCCATGCTGTAGGCTTTTTCCGCTTTGTTCAGGCTGTTGCAGAACAAGAGGAAGTTGGTTTTGTTGCGATATCCCGACCGTACCAGCGCGGCATGGCTGTTGCCCTGCGAGGACAGGAGCTGCCGATAGTGGTCAACGAGTACCGCCATCCATTCCGCGTAGAGGGGCCTGGCCTGAACCGGGACGTTCTCCATCGATTCGGTCAGAGCCTTTATGTCGGTGGGTATTCCTGTTTCCTCGGCTTCCAGGGCCGCTTCGAGCGCGCGCCGGCGTGATTTGAGGTAGTTTTCCACGAAGTCCTTGAGCCCGTTTTTATACTGATTCATTTTCTGTACGAAAAAGACAAAAAATACGGGGACAAAGATCATCCAGATGGGCGGTTTGGGTTTGTCGAGAACCAGTCCTGCCAACTGGTGGGCCAGAGCTGATTCGTGATCCAGAATGTACTGCTTTTTTTGGTGCGTGTTTTCTTTGCTCATAAAAATGGCTGGTAACGATGGACCCGCTTTCGGTCAAGGAATGCTTCGCCCTGGCTGCATCCGGAAATTGCGCAAGGCGCGTCAGGGAAGCAGGACCGCCTGCTCGCGGATTGTCCGGGGCAGGGTGATTCCGAATCGCCGCAATTCGTGCAGGCTGAACTGGTACGACCCGTCTTTGGCGCTACGGGGAGCGATCTCCGACGGGGGCGTGCCGGCCATGATTTCGGATGCCATTTCCCCTCCCGCAAGACCCTGATCGCGACCGCTCAAGACGTGTCCCCCGATGGTCTTCCCCTTGCCCACCGCGAAATCCCAAAAGGCGAAAATGGGCACGGTGGCATGGGCACTCGCCCAGGCGATCACTTCCTCGTCCGGAACATGTTCTCCTGATCGGGTGCGCAAGGTATGGTAGAGGCCGATATAAACGGTGTCGAAACCTGCGGATTTGGCTTGCAAAAGCGCGTTCTTCCAGTCCGTCACCAATTCGTACTGCCTGATTTCCACCTGGACCTTGCCCAACCGGAAACAGGTCTCCCCCTTGAAGGCCTCGTGCAGAACCGCGTCAGACGTGGAGTCCGAGTCGAACAGAATGAGCACCTTGGTGTCGTCCGGGTTGACCAGACGGCACATGGAATGCAACGAGCGCTTGATCAGGGGGCGCTCCAGGATTCCGGTCATGTTGTCGGCCGGAAAGAGCCCGTAATCCCTGGGATTGCGGTTCAGACCCACGTATACGACGGGAGTGGCGCGATTTTTGAGTCGCGGGCCAAGATATCTGGCGGCATTGTCGTCGCAGAGGATGATCAGGTCCGGACGGTTCGTTTCCAATTGGCACAGGGTTTTTCTGGCCGCTTGCGCATGTTGGGTTTTGGGCAGTCGTTTTGTGTCCAGGTATAGGTGGTCAAGCGTCGCGTTTTTCGGGAGGGCGTCCACAAGGCCGCTGGTCAGCTGTTGTTCCCAGGCGTACTCCTTGTGGTAACTGTGAACGATGCTTATATTCCAAGATGGGTATGCATCGAATGCTGCCACGAACACTGCCAGCACTGTCCAGACCAGCTTTCGCATATCCGCCTCCTGTGGAACATTTCGATTTTTTATAATACCACGGGTGGAAGGAAAGGACAATATGAACCGGTCCGTACCACGATGTGCATGTATCTTTTCTTCGGGTCATGCTTCTTTGTCCGGATTGCCAGGGAACGGGGAGCGGCGCGGTCATGCTTTTGCGTGCGGTAAATGCGTGATGGCGGGGTGCCTTCTCCTTTCGCTCATCCTGCACGGGCTGAGCGGCTGGGTTCTTGAATTCAGGCCCGTGCGCGAACTGGTCCTGGACAGGCTCCTGCTTCTGGACCTTGTCGCCTCTCGGCCCGTCGCTGCCCCTGTCCGGGAGGTTTGCTCCGAGACGGTCAAGCCCGATTCTGTCCCGCCTGTCGAAATGCAGCCTGACCCCGCCACGGCCCCCAGAAATCCAGTGCGCGCTTCTGCCCCGGAAACCGCAGTCGCCGAGAAAAAAGTGAAAACCGTCGCCGCGCCGCGGCGGCAACCCCGGGTTCAGGACACGCGTTCTTCGGCGGCTGTCGACGGTCCAACACCCGAACCGAAAGGCGTCGCAAAAGCCCTGGTTCCGATCGGACAGATCGCGCCACGGAGCGGGGTGACGGTGCTGGCCAACGAATCGGGCCAGGACACCCTCAAGCATGGCGCCGAAGCCAGGTTCATGCACGGGGTGGCGACGGAGGAGTTCATAGAGGAGAATTATGTCGGGGAATATACCCTCGGCAAGCTCGGCCGAGTGTGGATCGAGGATGACCGGGCGCGCAGCGGCCACCTCGTTCTGCACGTCGAAGGTCTTGGACTCACGAGGCCCTTGTTCCGGTTCAACCGTTTCATCTACGTCTATGGCGAAAATCCCGATTCGCCGGAGCCGATTCTCGGATCGGTGACCTTTTTTTCCGACGGCGACCATATCCACCAATTTCTCATGCAGCATAACTCGACGCACGCCTATTATCCACGTCGCAACTGACCTTGTGTTTCACGGCTCGCCACGTGTCGTGATTTCACTCGAAATAAGGGGTAATTGCGCGCTAGGTAGCATGTATTTAAAAAAAGTATTGTTTAAAAATACTATTTTCAAATAATTGTGTTAAAAAATGTGCGCAAGTTTGGGATGTCGTGCGTAGATGGGCGAAATCATTATTTTCGATCCAAACTGCGTTGACATATCAAGAAATTTAAGGATATCTGACCGCTCGTGAAAAAAGGTCCGAAGTCTCTGCACGCTATTACCTTTTTGAAGGAGGAGGGTATGAGTCTTAGCAGACGTGAGTTCGTGAAACTGTGCTCCGCAGGTGTCGCCGGTTTGGGGATCTCTCAGATCTATCATCCGGGCATTCTGCACGCCATGACCGAAGGGGCCAAGAAAGCTCCGGTCATCTGGGTACAGGGACAGGGTTGTACTGGGTGTTCCGTTTCTCTGCTCAACGCCGTCCATCCCAGAATCAAGGAGATTCTGCTGGATGTGATCAGCCTTGAGTTCCATCCCACCGTCATGGCAAGTGAAGGCGAGATGGCATTGGCACACATGTACGAAATTGCTGAAAAGTTTAACGGCAACTTTTTCTTGCTGGTGGAAGGTGCCATTCCCACAGCCAAGGAAGGTCGCTACTGCATTGTTGGTGAGACTCTGGATGCCAAAGGGCATCACCATGAAGTCACCATGATGGAACTGATCCGGGATCTGGCACCCAAATCCCTGGCCACCGTGGCTGTGGGCACGTGTTCCGCGTATGGCGGCATTCCTGCCGCGGCCGGCAACGTCACTGGCGCCAAGAGCGTGCGTGACTTCTTTGCCGACGAAAAGATCGAAAAACTGCTGGTCAACGTGCCCGGATGTCCGCCCCATCCGGACTGGATGGTCGGCACCCTGGTCGCCGCCTGGAGCCACGTCCTCAATCCCACCGAGCATCCCCTGCCCGAGCTGGATGACGACGGACGCCCGCTGCTGTTCTTTGGCGACAACATCCACGAGAACTGTCCGTATCTTGATAAATACGACAACTCCGAATTCGCGGAGACCTTCACCAAGCCCGGCTGCAAGGCCGAACTTGGCTGCAAGGGCCCGTCCACCTATGCCGATTGCGCCAAGCGTCGCTGGAACAACGGCATAAACTGGTGTGTCGAGAACGCCGTGTGCATCGGCTGTGTGGAACCGGACTTTCCGGACGGAAAGTCTCCTTTCTATGTAGCGGAATAATCAAGGAGGACGCACGTGTCACAAGCAGCTACTCCCGCAGCTGACGGGAAAGTCAAGATTTCCATCGATCCGTTGACCCGGGTTGAAGGTCATCTCAAGATTGAGGTTGAAGTCAAGGACGGCAAGGTCGTCGATGCCAAGTGTTCCGGCGGCATGTTCCGCGGTTTCGAGCAGATTCTGCGCGGCCGCGATCCCCGGGATTCCTCCCAGATCGTCCAGCGCATCTGCGGCGTGTGCCCCACGGCGCACTGCACCGCTTCCGTCATGGCCCAGGACGACGCCTTCGGCGTCAAAGTAACCACCAACGGCCGCATCACCCGTAACCTGATCTTCGGCGCCAACTATCTGCAGTCTCATATCCTGCATTTCTATCACCTGGCCGCCCTGGATTACGTCAAGGGTCCCGACGTTTCTCCCTTTGTCCCCCGGTACGCCAATGCGGACCTTCTGACCGACCGCATCAAGGACGGGGCCAAGGCTGACGCGACCAACACCTACGGTTTGAATCAGTACCTCAAAGCACTGGAAATCCGCCGCATCTGTCACGAGATGGTCGCCATGTTCGGCGGCCGCATGCCGCACGTCCAGGGCATGGTCGTCGGCGGCGCCACCGAGATCCCCACGGCGGAAAAGGTTGCCGAATACGCGGCCCGCTTCAAGGAAGTCCAGAAGTTCGTGATCGAGGAATACCTGCCTCTGATCTACACCCTGGGTTCCGTGTACACCGATCTGTTCGAGACCGGCATCGGCTGGAAGAACGTCATCGCCTTCGGCGTTTTCCCCGAAGACGACGACTACAAGACCTTCCTGCTCAAGCCCGGCGTCTACATGGACGGCAAGGACGAGGCGTTCGATCCCAAACTGGTCAAGGAATATGTCGGACATTCCTTCTTTGATCATTCCGCTCCCGGCGGCCTGCATTACAGCGTCGGCGAAACGAACCCCAATCCGGACAAGCCCGGCGCGTACAGCTTCGTCAAGGCTCCCCGTTACAAGGACAAGCCTTGCGAAGTCGGTCCGCTGGCCCGCATGTGGGTCCAGAACCCGGAACTGAGCCCCGTCGGCCAGAAACTGCTCAAGGAACTCTATGGCATTGAAGCCAAGAACTTCCGCGATCTGGGCGACAAGGCCTTCTCCATCATGGGCCGCCACGTGGCTCGTGCCGAGGAAACCTGGGTCACCGCCGTGGCCGTTGAAAAATGGCTCAAGCAGGTTCAGCCCGGCGCCGAAACCTACGTCAAGTCCGAGATTCCGGATGCCGCCGAAGGCACCGGTTTCACCGAGGCGCCCCGCGGGTCCCTGCTGCACTACCTGAAGATCAAGGACAAGAAGATCGAGAATTACCAGATCGTGTCCGCGACTCTTTGGAACGCCAACCCCCGCGATGACATGGGCCAGCGCGGTCCGATCGAGGAAGCCCTCATCGGCGTGCCGGTTCCCGACATCAAGAACCCTGTCAATGTGGGCCGCCTGGTGCGCGCCTACGACCCGTGACTGGGCTGTGCCGTGCACGTGCTGCACGCTGAGACCGGTGAAGAACACGTTGTCAACATTGACTAACGCGGATTTGTAGAACCATGAAGGGGCCGGGAAACCGGCCCTTTTTTTTAGTATGCGCGCATCATGACATGATTGTCGTCATTGGAACGCTTGATCTGGAGAATATGGCATGAAACGACTTTTGGTGCTGGGGGTGGGCAATCTGCTCCTGACCGACGATGGCGCAGGAGTGCACGCGGTCACGGAGCTCGCCGGGGAAGAGGAGTGGGACCTGGAAAAGGTCGATTTTCTGGACGGAGCCACCTTTACCCAGGATATTTTTTACGTGTTCCAGAAATACGAAAGGGTGCTCGTTCTCGACACCGTCAAGGGCGGCCGGGAGCCGGGGACCGTGTATCGCTTCACGGAAGAGAACCTGCGGGACAATTACGAGCAGCGTCTCTCGCTCCACGACATCGATCTTCTCGACTCGCTGAAGATGGCCGAACTGTTGGGCAACAAGCCCTCGCTCATGGTCATCGGCATCGAACCCCTGACCATTTCGGAGTGGTGCATGGAGCTTTCCGCGCCGGTCAAGGCCGCGTATCCGAAGTTTTTGGAAGCGGCGAGGCGGGAGATCCGCGCGTTGTTGGCCTGAAGGCGAAAAAAAAAGGCTCCACCGGCATGCCGGGGAGCCTTTCGTCGACAAAAACAAGACTATTTTTCGTCGTTCTACTTTTCGCCCGCGGGCGTCTGAGTGGTGGACGTGCCGTTTTCTGCGCCTTCGAAATCCAGGCGCATTTCTTCGGTCAGCGCTTCGAGCTTGGGCACCACGCCCTGCATGTAGGTGCGGGCGACAGTCATGCTCTGCTGCATGAGGTCGGGCATCTTGGCCGTGAACTTTCTGCCCAGATCGGATTTGTAAAAATCAACCAGCCCTTTGATTTCCTCTTCGGTGAAAACGGAAGTGTAGAGGTCTATGTACTGGGGTTTGAGCTTTTCCCAGGCCATGTCTTCCTTCAGGATGGCGTCGAAGCGGGCGGAATACTTTTCCAGTTTGGGCTTGTCCGCCTCCTGGATGTTCATCTGGGACGCGATCTGCTGGAAAATCATGGTCACCTGGGCCTTCATCTTTTCCATGACCGTGTCGCCGTCGGTGATTTTGATCAGTTCCTCGGCCTGGGCCCGATGTTCCTTTTCACCGCTGTAGGCGGTGCCGCAGATGCAAACCAGACACAGTAGCAATGCGAATTTTTTCAACATGATGTCTCCTTGAGAGGGGTCGGTCGCGGCCCTTTGTGCGGGCTGCGCGCCGTATGGGGCGGCGGATATCGCCTGGACCGATGCTGTCTATGTCAAGCCACAGGCGTTGACAAGACAATCCTGGTCACGCCTCAGAGCGCGACCGTGACCGCCGAGGCGGCTTTCTTGGCCTTGTCCAGGGCTCTTTCCAGGCTTTCGTCGCGGGCCACGAGCACGCCCATGCGCCGCTTGCCGGAGACTTCGGGCTTGCCGAACAGCCGCAGGTCCGTGTCCGGTTCGGCCAGGGCGGTTTCCAGGTTGCCGAACGACACGCGGCTGGAGGTCCCCTCGACCAGAATGACGCTGGAGGCCGATGGTCCCAGCTGACGGATGGCCGGTACTGGCAGACCGAGTATGGCCCGGGCGTGCAAGGCGAACTCCGAAAGATCCTGGGAGATGAGGGTGACCAGTCCCGTGTCGTGGGGTCGGGGCGAGACTTCGCTGAAGTAGACCGTGTCGCCCTTGATGAACAGTTCCACGCCGAAAATGCCGCGCCCGCCCAGGGCTCCGGTCACGGCTTCGGCCATCCGCCGGGCCTCGGCCAGGGCCGCCGGGCTCATGGGCTGGGGCTGCCAGGACTGCTGGTAATCGCCGTCCTTCTGGTAGTGGCCGATGGGCGCGCAAAAGGATGTCCCGCCGGAGTGGCGCACCGTGAGCAGAGTGATTTCGTAGTCGAAATCAACGAACCCCTCGACGATGACCTTGCCTTTGCCCGTGCGCCCGCCTTCCTGCGCGTATTTCCAGGACTTTTCGGCGTCGGCGGGTGTTTTGACCACGGACTGGCCTTTGCCGGAGGAACTCATGATGGGCTTGACCACGCACGGCGTTCCGACGCCTTCGATGGCGGCGAGATACTCCTCGTAGGTTTCGGCGAAACGGTAGGGCGATGTCGCAAGCCCCAGCTCCTCGGCGGCCAGGCGTCGAATTCCCTCGCGGTTCATGGTCAGCTTCGCGGCTCGGGCCGTAGGGATGACCGTGTAGCCTTCGGCTTCGAGTTCCACGAGCGTGTCGGTGGCGATGGCCTCGATTTCGGGGACGATATAGTCCGGTTTTTCGTTTTCGATGATCGCGCGCAGCGCCGCGCCGTCCAGCATGGATACGGCATGGCTGCGGTGGGCGACCTGCATGGCCGGGGCGTTTTCGTATCGGTCCACGGCGATGACTTCAACGCCGAGCCGTTGCAGCTCGATGACGACTTCCTTGCCCAGTTCGCCGGACCCGAGCATGAGCACCCTGGTGGCGGAAGGGGAGAGCGGGGTACCTATTTGTGCCATTTTCACCTCGATGGGGTTGATGTACTTACGTGCCAGCCACCTAGCCTTTTCCATTTTGTTTGACCAGAGCCGTGTGGGGATAAGGCTTGACGCCTGCCCATGCGGCAAGCCATAGACCATGACTTTCCCAAGATTCGGAGGATCAATGAATAAATTCGTGCTGTCGGTCATCGGCAAAGACAAGCCGGGCATCCTGGCAAAAATATCGACCATCCTGTTCACGCATGGCTGCAACATCGAAGATGTCAGCCAGACCATCCTGCAAACCGAGTTCGCGTCCATCTTCATCGTCCTCAATCCCGACGCCCATCCGTTGGATGAGATCGGACGGAGTCTGAACGAGGCCCTGGCCGACATGGAACTCAGCGCCCATCTGCGGCCCATGGCGGTCCCGGCCCAGGTTCCCGCCGCGGACACGCAGCCCTTCGTCATCACCACCAGGGGCGTGGACAAGCCCGGGACCATCGCCGCCGTGACCGGCGCCATCGCATCCCTGGCCTGCAACGTGGTTCATTTCCGGGCCATCATCACCCAGGATGAAGGCGTGGACGAAATGATCATGATCTTCGAGGTCGATGTCCCCGCAGGCGTGGAGCATCGCCATCTGCGCCGGGTCATGCAGGAGACGTGTTCCGGGTTCGGACTTGACGTGTCGGTCCAGCACCGCGATATTTTTGAAACGATTCACAGAGTTTAGGAGACCAGGCATGCTCAACGACCGCGAGGTTCTTTCCACCCTTTCCATGATCAAGAACGAGAATCTGGACGTACGCACGGTGACGCTCGGCATCAGCCTGCTCGACTGCGCGTCCCACGACCTGTCCAGGTTTACCGATACCATATATAAACGCATCACCACCCTGGCCAGAGATCTTGTCATCGTGTGCGACGAGGTCGGAGATCGCTTCGGCATTCCCGTGGTCAACAAGCGCATTTCTGTCAGTCCCATCGCCGTGGCCGCCGCACCCTTCGACAGCCGGGGCATGGTCGAGGTGGCCAAGACTCTGGACCAGGCCGCCAAGGACGTGAACGTCGACTTCATCGGCGGATTCGGAGCCCTGGTCGAAAAAGGAATGGCCAAGGGCGACCTGGCCCTCATCGACGCCATCCCCGAAGCCCTGGACGTGACCCACCGCATGTGCTCATCCATCAATGTGGCCACCACCCGGGCCGGCATCAACATGGACGCCGTGGCCCTCATGGGGCGGACCATCAAGGCCGCCGCCGCGCGCACGGCCGACCGTGACGGGCTGGGCTGCGCCAAGCTGGTGGTTTTCGCCAACATTCCCGAGGACGTGCCCTTCATGGCCGGAGCCTACCTGGGCGTGGGCGAGGCAAGTTCCGTCATCAATGTCGGCGTCAGCGGCCCCGGCGTGGTCAAGAAGGCCATCGACCGCGCCCTGCAGGACAATCCGGGCGCGCATCTGGGCGAACTGGCCGACGTGATCAAGCGTACGGCCTACAAGGTCACCCGCGTGGGCGAGATCATCGGCCGCGAAGTGGCGCGCATCCTGGCCGTGGAATTCGGCATCGTCGATCTTTCGCTGGCTCCGACGCCCAACGTCGGCGACAGTGTCGGCGAGATCTTCCAGTCCCTGGGGCTTGGGGCCATCGGCGTGCCCGGTTCCACGGCGGCCCTGGCCATGCTCAACGACGCGGTCAAGAAGGGCGGCGCCTTCGCCAGTTCGCGCGTCGGTGGCCTGAGCGGCGCCTTCATCCCCGTTAGCGAGGATTTGAACATTGCGGCTGCCGCTTCCGCCGGCCACCTCTGTCTTGAAAAATTGGAAGCCATGACCGCCGTGTGCTCAGTCGGGCTCGACATGGTGGCCCTGCCCGGGGACACCACCGCCGAAACCTTGTCCGCGATTATTGCAGACGAGATGGCCATCGGCATGATCAACAAGAAGACCACCGCCTGCCGTCTCATCCCCGTTCCCGGCAAAAAGGCTGGCGACAGGGTCCACTTCGGCGGTCTGCTGGGCGAGGCCGAGATCATGCCCGTGCGCAGCAACGGGGTCTCCGCGGGGTTCATCAGCCGCGGGGGCGGCATTCCGGCCCCCTTGCAGGCGCTGATCAATTGATTCCAGGCCCGGCGCCTCTCGCGGGTCGCCAGGGCCTGGCCCCGAAAATTCATCAATCAGTCGCTGTCCGGGAGGGAGCATGGAATCAAAAGGCGCATTCGGAAGGGATCGGGTGGCCGTGGGGCTTGCAGCCTGCGCCATCCTGCTTCTTTTTGTCTTTTTTTACGCTTTGCATCAGAACGTGGCGGGGCTTGGCCGGGAGATCGAGGAACTCAAGTCCCTCAACAGCGCGGTGCTGGATCTCGATGCCAGGCATGCCGCCCTGGACGGCAAGGTGACACTGCTTGACACCCTGCCGCGGCGGACATCGATCATGACCATGGAAAACCAGGTCAAGGCCATGGCTCACGCCGCCGAGGATCTGGATAATCGCCTGGACGGGAAGCATCGCGAGAAGCTTGCCGCCATTCGTTCGATGTTGCAGGAACTTGGCGAGGACCTTCACGACTCGAAGTGAGAAGTGGGGATATGCTGGGCAAAAGCCCGGGAGCGAAAGCTTCCGGGCTTTTTTTTTCGGTGCGCCCGGCAGGGCGCACCCACTTGGAGGTGAAAGTCCTCTACGCACCCGACAGGGGGAAGCGTTAGCCGGACGGCAAGGGTGTCCATCGCGAGGTGGAATCTGAAGGAAGCCGCAGGCAA
>Ga0265295_1000278_pt1 | contig 106200 bp, 97 predicted proteins | sample Munlansysbiofilm_FD_192503 | JGI IMG/M metagenome (GOLD analysis project Ga0265295, IMG submission 192503) | Leachate microbial communities from a municipal landfill in Southern Ontario, Canada - Methane capture system biofilm | ecosystem: Engineered > Solid waste > Landfill > Unclassified ...
AAAGAGAAAAACGCCTAACGAGGCGTATACCGCGATGCGGCCGGCGGTCCAACAGGCAGCCTAACTATGGACAGAGATTTCACTTAAAAATTAGAAAATCTTGTTCAGACAAGTGGAGCCACCTCTGGGCGCCCCCACCTTATTGACACATATGCGAATAAACAGTATATATGTTTATACGTTGTATATACTTTCCAAATAAGGTGACGATATGCAGTTAGTGGTCAAGAAATGGGGAAACTCTCTGGGAGTCAGAATCCCAAAAAGTATTGCCGAGGCCGGAAAGCTCAGGGTCGATCAGGAAATCAGCATTGAGGCTGTTGATGGTAAAATTGTCATCACGCCGGTGATTCAGACCAAAGAATACTCGTTGAAAGAATTGTTGAGCGGGTGTTCTCCGAAGCTTTTAGCCCTGGATGATGAAAATCGTCAATGGCTCGATGACGAACCGGTCGGCAAGGAAATCTGGTGATGAAAAAATATATCCCGAACAGAGGGGATGTGGTGTGGACAGATTTTGATCCGGCTGCGGGACATGAACAGATGGGAAAGAGGCCAACTTTGGTTCTTTCACCGAAGGCCTTTAATAAAACCGTCCAATTGGCCATGGTTGCACCGATAACCAGCAGGATACGAGGACATGCTTTTGAGGTTCCTTTGGTCGGCAAAAAAATCACAGGTGTTGCGCTGTGCCATCAGGTCAAGATGATCGATTTCGTGGCAAGAGGGGTACAATTCGCTGAAAATGCCCAGGATGAGGTGGTTAGTGAAGTTCTGGCTAAGGTCCGGGCAATTATCAGCGAAACGGAATAGATCAAACTGATCCTGCCCGTTTTGCGTGGACATCCTGTTAAGCTGCTTTGAGAGCTTCAAGCACCATGGGGCTGATGCGACCATTGGCACTATGGCGGCGAATGCGGTTGTAATCAACTTCAATATATTCAAACACGGTGTGGCGCATCTCTTTGCGAGTGGCAAAGTGTTCACTGTGGATGGCCTCCACCTTCATGGTGTGAAAGAAACTCTCAGCACAGGCATTATCGTAGCAGTTGCCCTTGGCGCTCATGCCGGCGACCAGATGATGTTTCATTACGAGACGTTGGTATGCGGCAGAGCAGTATTGGCTGCCGCGATCTGAGTGCAGGATGACCCCCTTGGGCATGCTTCGCCGCCAGAGCGCCATCTGCAAAGCCTGGCAAACAAGATCGGCGGTCATGCGCTCTGCTAAAGCCCAGCCTACCACCTGTCGTGAAAAGAGATCTATAATCACGGCAAGGTACAGCCGGCCTTCAGCTGTCCAGAGATAGGTTATATCACTTGCCCACTTCTGGTTTGGAGCCTTGGCCCGCAGATTCTGCCGTTTCATGCTCGCTGCCACTGTTTTTCGATCATACGCATGGCCCTGGTCGTGCAGATCTAGAACCAGCCTGGGCGAACCTGACCGCATTTTCCGGGCAAAAAAAGTATTGGCAACCAGTTTATCAAGAACCGTGCGCTGTTGCTGTCGTCGTGTTGGCTGTTCTCCTCGCAGCCGCCAGCGGTAGAATCCACTGCGAGAGACGCCCAGCACGCGACTCATGGAAGTACTCTTGAATTCCTCGGAACAGTTCTGCATAAAAACGTGCTTCACTTCAGGTCCTTGGCGAAGTACGCTGCGGCCTTTTTTACGATGGCCAACTCCTCGGACTGCTCCGCCAACTGCCGCTTGAGGCGAGCGTTTTCTACAAGAAGCCGTTCTTCCACACCGCTGCGATCTGCTGCAAGACGAGCCTTGCTTCGCCAGGAATACAGCTGGCTTTCATGAAGCCCCAATTGCCTGGCGGCTGCCGAAACACCTACCTTTTCGGCAAGGGCCAGTGCTTCTGTCTTGTACTGCTGGGAATACCGCTGCCTGATCTTGCTTGATTTTGTTTCCGGTTTCATCGAACACCTCCGTCAAGGAATATACTCGCTTAACAGGATGTCCTTCAACAACGGGCAAGATCAACAGGGAGCTGGGCCGTAAAGAGGGCATGCCAGATAACTATAGCAATTCGCCCTCCCACCAGATCGAATAATTCCCTCCGTTTCCTCTACCCGGCGCTGAGCGTCTGACAGGCGATCAAAGGTCTGTGAAAGACAGGGATGACCTTGCAACCTGATCTCCGCCTTATACACCGTACCTTTCTTTCTTTTTCTCTTGGTGATGGTAGCCATTTTGGGCGCAATTTTTTGAAAAACACTGCTCACTGGGGTAAAAACATGCTAACCACAGCTAAAATGCAATTAAAAAGAAAGGGCCAAAGCTCTGTTTCTTTGAGCTTTGGCCCTTGTTTATTGGTGCTCCAGGCAGGATTCGAACCTGCGGCACCAGGATTAGGAATCCTGTGCTCTATCCTACTGAGCTACTGGAGCATGTTCTATCTGTTTGTTGATGAGCTGTGAATGACGCAAATTGTGGCTGCTGTTTTGTACAAAGAGTATCCCTCGCCTTATTCAGGCCGATTGTCCGTCTGCCAGCACCTTGCTGCCATTAAACGACTCTTCATGGTACCCGAAACTCACTGTGCAGTTGCGACCGATACGCATATCCTGAGCAATGCGCGCCTCTTTGCCGATCAGGGTGATACCGGTGTACAGATGTTTGGGATATGTCCGGTTAACCACCGTGAGGTTGTCACCATAACCAATCACCGCACCGGCTTCAACCCGAACCCGTTTATCGAGAATCGCCAAATCAACAACCGCGTTCTTTTCAATAACGCAGTCATCAAAGACCACGGAGTTGGAGACCACTGCATCCTTCCCTACCCATACTCCCGGTGAAAGCACAGAGTTGGTGACCGTGCCTTCAATCACACAGCCTGCAGAGATAAGCGATGAACTCACCTTGCTGCCGGACAGAAAGCGGGCCGGAGCCCGATCCATGGGGTGGTCGCCGTATTCCGGATTGGGCCGGATCTCCCACTCCTCCGGTGAAAATTCCGAATCTTCCCGGATAATATCCATATTGGTTTCCCAATAGGACTGGATTGTCCCCACATCGCGCCAGTAGCCGTAAAAGGGATAGGCATAGACACGATCTTCATTGATAGCCCGCGGGATGATATCCATACCGAAATCCACCTCTTGCCGATCCCGGGCCAGGGTGCGGAGCAGGTAGGCGGTATCAAACACATAAATACCCATGGAGGCGAGGTTGGTCCGCGGTACCTTGGGTTTTTCTTCCCAGTCGATGATCCGGTTTTCATTGTCAATGATGCCGGCACCGAACTGATGAATATCCTTTTTGGGGACCACCATCATGCCGATGGTGATGTCGGCCCGTTTATGCTCGTGATAGGAGAGCATGGCATCAAAGTCCATCCGGTAGATATGATCACCGGACAAGATAACCACCTGTTCACTGGGATTGGCAAGAATAAAATCAATATTCTGACGGATGGCGTCTGCGGTGCCCTGATACCAGTCCGCGTCTTTTTCACCGGTCCGGGGCGGCAGGATCTTGATGCCCCGGGTACGGCCGGTAAAGTCCCAGGCAGCACCATCGCCAATGTGCGCCATGAGTGACAACGGCTTGTACTGGGTCAGCACGCCCACCCTTGTCAGACCGGAGTTCATCACATTGGACAGGCTGAAATCAATAATCCGGTAAATACCGCCAAACGGTACAGCAGGTTTGGCCCGACGACCGACCAGCAGGTTCAGCCGGCTACCGATCCCGCCGGCCAGGAGAAGAACAAGGGCATCACCGCTTTCTCTCATCTCAGCTCCTCCCCATCTTCGAGTTTTGTTTTCGGCCACTTCTCCGGTGCTATTCGCGGATCGACCCGGCAACCGCAGCCGATCTGCTGGCCTTCGGGAATATTGTTGTTCCAACCGATGACCGTGATCCGACTCGGCTTTTCGCAGTTTGGTGCACCTACACGGACGTTACGGTTGAACACAGTGTTCACGTCACTGACCATGCGATGTAACTTGGCCCCAGGATGGATGATGTTATCGAAAAAAATGATCGAATCGTTGACCTCTGCCCCGGCCTTGACATGGACGCCGGGGAAGATAATCGAGTTGCGCACAGTCCCTTCAATAATACTGCCGTTGTAGACCATGGAGTTGTCGAGCACCCCATGGGGCCCGATCTTCACCGGTTGACGATCGCCGATATTCCGATGACACAGGTTGGTACGAAGGCCCCAGGCCTCAAGATCGATCTTTGGTTCCGGCCCGAGCAGATCCATCGAGGTCTGCCAGTACTCATCAATGGTACGGGTGTACCCCCAGTACCCGTTAAACTTGTAGCCGCAGATCTTATAGTGCTGCTCCATCATCTTCGGGATGATATCGCGGCCGAACTCGTACGAGTCGGTCTGCTGGTTTTTTTCCAGTTCTTTATACAGCACCTCCGGCCGGAAACAGAACACGGTGAGCGAAGCCCAGCAGCCCTTAGGTGAGGTTGGTTTCTCTTCATAGGAGAGCACCCGGCCGCCGACCGGCCCTTCATCGGCAATTTCGGCCACACCGAAACGAGAGGCAGACTCCGGCGGCACTTCAATAAAAGCAGCGGTGAGATCAGCATCCTGTTCGTTATGGTAACGGATCATCTTGCGATAATCCATCTGATAGATATGGTCGCCGGAGAGAATCAGGATAACCGACGGATCGTGATACTGAATGAAGTCAAGGTTCTGGTAGACTGCGTCGGCAGAGCCTCGGTACCAGTATGAGTTGTCGTAATCTTTAAACGGCGGCAGGATGGAGATACCGCGATTACGGCCGATCATGTCCCAGGCGGCCCCGGTACCAATATGGTTGATCAGAGAGTACGAACGATACTGACTGAGAATGGCAACCCGCTCAATCCCGGACTGGAGCAGATTGGAGAGTGGAAAATCAATAACGCGGGCAAAACCGCCGAAGGGTACAGCGGATTTGGGACGATAGTGAGTCAGCACGCCCAATTCATCGACACGCCCGCCTGCCAGAATCATCGCCAAAGTCGAAGGTCTATACATAAGGCACCGTGCAAAAGAATATTCGTTACGTTCAACGGCCGCAGCACTTGGCACTGATCATCAAACGCCATGCATGATGAGCATTACAGCCCCATAATATGCTCTACCTGCCGTAAGGTGCAAGGAATATCTGCCGACTCCGATGCGAAACCGATAGGGGGACACTCTGTGCCGTTAAAAACTATTTAACGTGCTGAGTAATAAGACGTATAAGCGTATTTGTTGTGAACTCCTGATTTTCACGCAACCCCAGATTCTTGATGGGTGTTTCCGCCCGCGCTGCCTCCCGGTGCCCGCCGGCGGGACCAAAGCGGCCGAAAGTGGTCTTGGCAAGCTTACCGGCATTTTTCCGGTAGCCGTCACAGCGAAAAATGACCACCAGCTTCTCCACATGAACACCGGAAACAATGACCCAGTCAAACCCCTCTACCCGATTAAAAAAATCAGCGATAATCACCAGGATATCAGGTGTGCTCACCTTGCCGAGGTGCACATAGGCCCGCCGCTTGCTGACCTTGAGTTCATTGAGTGCGGTACGAAAGTACCGGAGCTCGGAGCGACGCAGTTCGGTCAGCTCGAACTTGCGCACCAGGTTCAGGTTGGCGATGTTAAACAGATAACGAAAACTGATGCCATCCGCTATCTGCATATTGTGCTTCTGAAAATTCTGGGTATCAACCTTGATCCCGTAAAACAGGGCAGTAGCCAGGGCGACTGAAGGCTTAATACCGGCTGCTCTGAGGTACTCCACCATCATGGAAGAGACAGCACCGTACTCGGGCCGAATATCGATAAAGGCCGCATCCCAGCCGGTGGTCACCGGGTGATGATCGATCACCACATCAAATGTCATCCTTTCAAAGCAGGCAAGATGATTGGGCTGGGAATCGAGCAGGATTTTTTTGCTGTAGTCCTTGACGGACAGGGTGTGGAGCCGTTCCATGGGAACCTTCAACCGGTCCACCATGGTCAGGTTGTTGAGGCGGCGGATTTCATTGGGGTGACCGATGGTCACACTCTGCACCCGATAGCTGAGTAAACGCTTGAGTGCCATGGCAGAGGCAATGGCATCCGGATCGGCGTTAATGGCTATCAAAACCGTATCACTTCGTTCAAAGACAGACCAGAAGCCGTTGAGACGAGCTATCGCCGAATTTTTACTGGCACTGCGCGTAATATTGTTGTCGGCAATTTTTTCAAGTCGTTTCTGCATATTCGAGACCAAAGGTCAGAACCTTTGTTTTCGTTTAAGAAAAAAACACTGACCAGGCAAAACCATCGGCCGGCGAAAAAGGGGGATCCACCATCTTTTTGTCGCTGTTGCTGTACCCGGCAGGAGGATTTCCCCGTGCTGAGTAAAAGTAGACAACACCAACATTTAATCGTTCCCCATGTCAACTGTCATGCGTCACCAATAAAAACGAAAGACGAAGCTTACACACAGACACCAAGAAGCGCAAGCACGTCTTTTGAATAAAGGTCTGCATCCATGCCACAAACCTGTTCTCTATTGCTTGACTGAACACGGCCCACAGGGTACACAACAGATGTACAACTTCACGAGCAATACCTTGCCAAACCGTGGCCTGTTCACCACTCTCCCACCCCGATGGAGTACGCGGCTGTTTCATGATCTTGTTGCATCGTTACATTCTTCTGCATTTCTTTCGTAACCTCGGTCTACTTCTCACCAGTTTCATCAGCATCTACCTGCTGATTGATTTCTTTGAAAAGATTGATAATTTCGTAGAAAAAGGTAAGTCCTTCGCGTTAATCGGCCAGTATTTTCTGTTCAATATCCCCTTTATCATCGACATGATGAGTCCGGTCTGTCTGCTTCTGGCCGGAGTCGTTACCTTAGGAATGCTGAGCCACAGCAACGAGCTCATTGCTCTTAAGGCCTGCGGGATTCCGCTCAAAACCATTGTCAAACCGATCATCGGAGCTACCCTGGCCTGTGTTCTTCTCTTCCTTGCCATGGATCAATTCGTGCTCCCCCGTACGAACTCGACCACCAACTACATCTGGAACCGCGAGGTAAAGGGGAAGACACCTTTGGGTATCTACCGTAACGGCCGCTACTATTACCGTGGCCAGGACGGATTTTATTCCTTCTCGCGACCTGACCCGCAAAAAAATGTATTCAACAACTTTTCCTATATGATCTGGCAAAAAGACTATGCGACAAAAACACTGATTGCCGCCCGGACCGCACTGTGGGATGAGAACGGCTGGACCCTGTACAATGGCCAGGTGCAGGATACCGTCGGCAACGGCCGTTACTCCGCCAAGGTCTTTCAGGAACAGCGTTTCACTTTTCCTGAACAACCCGAGGATTTTTTTGTGCCTGCCTACCGCTCCATGGAGCTCTCCCTTGTGCAACTGTACAAAGAGACACAGGATGCCCATTCAAAAGAAGACCGCAACAAGGCGTGGGCAGACTTTTACGGACGCATCTCCTACACGCTGCTCGGCCTACCGCTGCTTTTACTCGGCCTGCCCATGCTGCTGATTATCTACCGCAGATGGGGCCGGGATCTGTCACTGGCTGTCCCGGTCAGCTGCAGTATGGCCTTCCTTTGCTGGGGTGCCTATACAATTTTACAGTCATTGGCCAGGGCAAACTACATACCGCCCCTGGCTGCGGCACTCCCCATACATCTTCTGGTCGGCAGCCTCGGTGTGTTCCTGCTGTTGCGTGAGGATACCTGATATGTCCCGATTGATAGGTATAGTCGGCGTTCCACCGCTGGCTATTATTGAAAAGATAAACCGTGACGGCGACCGCATCGTTGACCTTGATGAGCCGCAAGTGCGGGCCCCCATCGACCAGACAGCGGCCTATATCCCCAGGGTGTACTGCGCGATCTTACGCACTGTTCTGCTCAACAGCCTGCATCTCCCCCTTGAGCACGTCTATATTGATGTCGGGCCGGGAAAGTGCGACTGCGCCCTCCATGTTGCAGGCATCCTCGCTGATCTGCTTACCGTGCCGGTTACCCCTACCCGCAACCAGGACACCCGTTCTTTCGGGTATCCGCTTTGTACCAGCCGTATGCCGCTGATGGAAAAGGTGAGCAGGATCACCAAAGGTGTCCAGTCTGCCGCACCGCACGCACCGATCCCGCCCTGTCAACCAAGCTGCGGATTTTGGGGGGTGCCGCCGCGGGATTTTGCCCTGCTTGATCTTTTTCCGGAGACCACCCACGTCTTTGGCTGGACCCGATGCATGGAAAACAAAACTCCGGCAGACCTCGAACTGGAGCATGTGGTTGATCCGTCCATCCCCATGGTCTTTTTCTCGCAATCATTTTGCGCGAAATCAGCCCTGGCTAAACGTCTGGCAGACAGACATCCCCGAGCCATCGCTGTGGACTGCGATGTTACCCCCTCCAGCTCCACGCGCGCGAAAATAGAGGCTTTCCTCGAACTCTCCGGGATTGTTCCGGGCCGTAAGACACGTACACCCTGATGCTGTTAGCCGATTTTGGTACCTCCTACAGTAAGATCCTGGACACCGACAAAAAAGACGGTCCCCGCATTATTCCCACCAAAGAACTGCCCTCTTCTTTTATGGCAGACCTGGCCACCGGCCATAATGCCGGTCGGAGAAGCAGGCGCAGCATCAACGAACTGACAGCGCTGGCCCGGGGCGGATATGCTCTGATCAAACGGCCGGATTTTGTCCTGCTTGACTGCGGGAGCCGTGATATCAAGTTCGTCCGCTTTCACGACGGCGAAGTGGCGGATATGGGATGGAACGCCGAGTGTGGCGCTTCCATGGGGTTTACAATCGAACTGCTGTCCACCTATTACAATCTCAACTATGCTGCAATCTCCCCTCCGACCACTGGTTTTTCCGTTACCTGCGGAGTTCTCGGCATGAGTCATATCTTCGACGCAATCATTGCCGGCGCCTCTGAGGCCGAAGCTGTGGCCGGCTTTGTGCGCGGTATTGCCCTCAATGCCTATCGCTTTGCCCATGAACCGAAAGAGATATATCTGTCCGGCGGTTTATGCGCAAACCCCCTGTTCGTTGCCTGCCTGCCCTGCACAGTGCATACTTTGGGAAGATTTGTGCTGCTCAGCGGGCTGCAGGCCACCCTTTCGCAGGCCTCTGCATAACCGCAGCAGAGACGAGGCAGGACCAACGCCCTGTACAACGGGTGCCGATATAAAAAAAGCCGGACACTCTGACGAATGTCCGGCTCCAAAAACCATCGCTGTTGGAATTATTTCTTTATACTCTTCTTCTTATCCTTCTTCTCTTTTTTCTCTTTCTTCTTGTCCTTCTTGTCCTTCTTGTCCTTCTTGTCCTTCTTGTCCTTCTTGTCCTTCTTGTCCTTCTTGTCCTCTTCAGCCTGCAGAGGACAGTTGGAACACATCGTTCCTTTTTTCAGATATGCTTCACAGCATTTCTTCTTTTTCTTTGTACCGTCACCCATAGCTTGCCTCCGAAGCAAGACAGATGTGATCTCTTGGTAACCATGATCCATTGTGGTGACTTCATGTTCAAAAAAGATCTTCTTTTATGATGGAGCACACAGACCTTACTTCTCCTTTTCAGCCTCGGTCATCGGCGGCAGAATCTCAAGCAGTTCAACCTGGAATATAAGCATGGAACCGGGCTCAATCACCGGTGGAGCACCACGGTCACCGTATGCCAGATCCGGTGGAATATACAGCTCAAAGGTTGACCCTGTCGGCATCAGCGGCATTGCCTCCTGCCAGCCGGCAATCACCTGACCGACCTGAAACTCTGCCGGCTCATTACGCTTGTAGGAGCTGTCGAACTCATTACCGTCAATCAGGCTTCCCTTGTACTGCACTCTGACGATGTCCTCCGGAGTGGGCTTGGTACCGGTCCCCTTTTTAATCACCTTGTACTGGAGGCCGGACTTGGTTTCAATGACACCTTCCTTTGTTTTATTTGCCTTTAAAAACTCTTCTGCCGCCTTCCGGTTTTTCTGAACCATGACGGCTGTCTTCTGGATCTGCTTCTCCTGCTGCCGTTTGGCAAAGTCCTGCTGCACTGTGGCCGCCTCCTCAGGCGTCAGCAGCGGTTTTTCCCCGGTATAGCCGTGATGAATCCCCTGCTGCAGCACGTTGAGGTCGAATTTCTCCTCCAACCCCTTGAAATACTCGCCAAGATCAAGTCCCATGGCATAGCTTAACTTCTGTTCTTCGCTCTTTAACTCCACCGGCTGATCTGCAGCCATAACCGGGCCAACCACGAGGAGCAGCACGACGAGACCCGATACATACGATTTCATACAGTTCACCTTTTTCCTGCGTTGAGAGTAAAACGACTCCACCTGTGAACAACAGGCACCATTGGGCAGACAAGAACACCGGTTTTCAACAGAACAGTCTGCAAAGCCGTCACATCCATTTTCATCATCGACATACATAAGAGCAGTCGGACCACTGCACACATAAGCATCTTTTTCCGTCAGTTGTCCAATCTTTTTCTGTGATGTCCCCTTTTTTACAGTCTTCTTTTATCAAGGACCCGTTTGGCCTTTCCTTCGGAGCGCTCTAACGTCTTCTCCTCCACCAGTTTAACATCAACATGGACCCCCACCTCAGCGGCCAGACGACTCTTTATAAAATCAATCATCCGGCGCTGTTTTTTCATCTCATCGAAGAAGATCGACTCCATCACCTCCACCAGAACCGTCATCTTGTCGGCATGATTTTCCCGTTCGATGATGATCTGATAATGGGGTTCAGTGCCTTCAATCTCAAACAGCACCTTTTCAATCTGCACCGGGAAGATGTTGACACCCTTGATAATCAGCATGTCATCGGAACGCCCCATGACACGCTCCATTCGCCGCAAAGTGCGGCCGCAGGGGCAGGGTTCGGGGATTAAACGGGTCAGATCCCTGGTCCGGTAACGGATCATGGGAAACGCCTCTTTGGTCAAGGTGGTGATCACCAGCTCCCCCACCTCACCTTCGGGCACCGGTTCCAGGGTGTCAGGATCGAGGATTTCAAAAAGAAAATGATCTTCGTTCATGTGAAGACCATTACACTCCTGACATTCACCCGAGACACCCGGCCCCATGACCTCGGACAGCCCATAGTTGTCTGTGGCGAGAATACCGAGCTTCTGGTTGATCTCCCTCCGCATGGCCTCTGACCAAGGCTCACCGCCAAACAGACCGTAACGGAGCGCCAGCCCGTTGGGATTAATGCCCATCTCCATCATGGTATCCGCCATGACCAGGGCATAGGACGGGGTACAGACCAGAGCCGTGGTTTTAAAGTCCTGCATGATCTGAATCTGGCGGTTGGTGTTTCCGGAAGAGATCGGGATAACCGAGGCACCGATGAGCTCGGAACCGTAATGCAAACCAAAGCCGCCGGTAAAAAGACCGTAACCAAAGGCGATCTGGATGACGTCATTTTTCGTGACCCCGGCGGCAGTCGCCACCCGGGCCACCAGATTCGACCAGGTGCGGATATCGTTCCCTGTATAGCCGACCACCGTGGCCTGACCGGAAGTACCCGACGAAGAATGCAGCCGGATCACATCCCGCAGCGGTACGGCAAACAGCCCGTAGGGATAGTTGTCACGCAGATCCTGCTTTTCCGTAAACGGCAGCCGGCGAAGATCATCCACAGATCGGATGTCGTCGTAATTAAACTTACATTGATCAAACCGTTTCTTATAAAAGGGGACATTGGTGCCCACGCGATACAGCGTGGACTGAAGTCGCTCCAACTGAAGCTGCTCCAGGTCCTCCCTGGTCATACACTCTCGTTCAGGTTCCCAGTACATAGGTTCAGTCCGCCGGATTGGCTTTAAGATTGTACAATCGTGTGATATTTTCTAAAAACAAACAGTTTCTTACCCGGTACCCCGGCAGCGGTTGCAAGACTTGTCAGCCGGCAGCTGCTACGTCTGCCGACCACACAACAGCCTTTTATTCTATTTTTTCCCGCCCTAAGTAGGCCCGCTGTACATCGGAGTTGGTCAGGAGATCTGCTGCCGCGCCCTGCACAATGATTTTACCGACCTCCAGCACATATCCACGGTCGGCGATCGTCAGGGCGGCCCTGGCATTCTGCTCGATCAGCAGCACGGTGTTGCCCTCTGCGCGCAACTGCCCGATGATGGCGAAGATATCGCGGATGATCAGCGGAGCCAGCCCGGTCGACGGTTCATCCATCATAACCAGCTTTGGCCGGGACATCAGGGCCCGGGCCATGGCCAGCATCTGCTGCTCTCCTCCAGACAGTGTACCGGCCAGTTGGCGGCTTCGTTCTTTCAACCGGGGAAACAGTGCATACTGGCGCGCCAGCTCTTTCTGCACAGCGGCCTTTCCTTTCTCTTTCTGCAAAACATACCCGCCGAGCAACAGGTTCTCTTCCACTGACATGGATGCAAACACCTGCCGCCCTTCCGGCACCAGTGCACAGCCGGAGGCCACAATCCGGCCCACGGGTATCCGATCGCACGCCTGCCCGAGAAAACTGAGCTCACCCCTCATCGGTCTGATCAAACCAATAATGGTGTGGAGCAGGGTACTCTTCCCGGCCCCGTTGGCACCGATCATGGTGACAATCTCACCACGCTTCACGTGGAGCGAGATATTCTTCAGGACCCGTAACTTCCCGTAACCGGCATCGAGATTACGTATTCGCAGCATACAATCAGTCATGGAGGGATGCAGCAGAATCAGGCTGTCCCATCCTCTCCCAGGTAAATTTTAATGACGTCAGCATTCTTCTGGATCTTGGGCGGTGTATCTTCCGCCACCTTGCTGCCAAAACTCAGAACCACGATCTCGTCGGAGACATCCATGACCAGCGACATGTCATGTTCCACCAGCAGGACAGTAATGCCCATATCACGAATCGTTGTGATCAGACGGGCCACCTCAGCGGTCTCATAGATGTTGAGTCCGGCTGCCGGTTCATCAAGGAGAAGCAGGCTGGGTTCGGCAGCCAGGGCTCGCGCCATCTCCACGGCCCGTTGCTGTCCAAAGGCCAGGCCGGAGACCTCGACATCGGCCAGGTCGGCGATCGCAAGCATCTCAAGCAACTCCATGGATCGGTGCCGAATGGCCCGTTCTTCCTGCCAGGTCCACGGCAGGGAAAAGAGGCCGGCCCAAAAGCCGGCGCGGCTCTGCGTATGCCGACCGACCATAACACATTCCAGAGCGGTCATTCCAGGAAACAGTTTAATGTTCTGAAAGGTGCGTGCCATGCCCATCCGGGCAATCTCATAGGGTTTTTTTCCTCGTATTTCCTGCCCCTGAAAGATGATCGTTCCGGACGTGGCCGGCATGTTGCCTGCAATCAGATTAAACAGGGTGGTTTTACCGGCACCGTTGGGTCCGATGACAGCTTTAATACTCCCCGGCTGTACAGCAAAACCAACATTGTTAATGGCCTGCAGGCCGCCGAACTGCTTGTACACCTTCTGCAGCACAAGCAGGGGTTCGGAGTGTGAACTGTTGCTGATCATACCTGCCTCCCGGGCAGAAAGAGCTGCACTACCCGGCCGAACACCCCGCGCAGGATACCTTCCGGTGCAAACAGCATGATCACAATCAGGATCACCCCGAACACCACATCATCAAACGCACCAAACACACCGCGCAACGAGAGAAAGGTGAGCCCCACCCCCATGAGAAGTGTTCCCCACAGACTGGTCATGCCACCCACCGCCACCAGTGCAACATACCGAACCGACTTCATAACCGAGGCCTCGTTGGGGCCGATGCCGCCGTTGAAATGGGTGAGCAGACTTCCGGCCACAGCCGCATAGATTGCACTGAGCACAAAGATCTGGACTTTGCAGCGGGCTGTATCAACGCCAAAGGCCTCGGCAGCCTCCTCAGAGCTGTGCAATGAACGCAACGCCCGTCCGGCTCTGGAATCAATCAGATTAAGCAGTAACGCCATCCCGACAAAAAGAACACCCCAGGCCAGGTAATAGTTCAGCACCCGATAAGCGGAATCACCGCTGATAACCAGCGGTCCAAACAGAGCAGTGGCCGGCAGCAGTTGAAAAGCCGGGACTTCGGAGATGCCGTCAGCCTCTCCGAAATAGGGGGACGCCAGGAACACCCGGTACACAATGGTACCAAATCCTAAAGTGGCCATGGCCAGATAATGGCCCCGGAGCTTCAGCACCGGGCCACCGATCACCAACGCTATCAGCGCCGCCACCGTCACTGCAAACAGACAGGCAGCCCAGGGCGACACGGTCACCAGATCGGCTCCGAAGATATCCTGACCGTGCACCAGCAGCCCCAGATTGTCCAGAATCCGGATGCCTCCGGTTGCAACAAACGGTGTGAGGTCGTTGGTGGTCAGTGCCGCGGACAGGTAACCGCCGATGGCAAAAAAACCGGCATGTCCGATGGAAATCTGCCCGGCATAGCCCATCATCACCCCAAGGCCGATCACCACCAACCCGTAGTAGGCGGCCATGGTGAGTTGAACCAGATAAAATTGGGTGCCGGAAAAAACAGTGAACAGGTGCAGACCTGCTGTCAGAAGAGCCAGCGCAGCCAACGAGAGAAGCTTTCGGGTTTTCATCTAAAAATCCTTCAGCCGGGCGGCCTCGCTGGAGCCGAAAATGCCATGGGGCTTCACAAAGAGAATGATCAGCAGGATGGTGATGGTGATCGCGTCCTGGAAGGCAAGCGGAACAACCGTGACGGAAAAAGCCTCGATAACACCTAAGAGCAGACCGGCTGCCACTGCTGCCATCGAGTTGCCAAGGCCGCCTAAAATCGCAACTGTGAACCCTTTAATCGCCAGAGAGGCGCCTGAATCGTACTGGGTGTAGGTAATCGGTGACATCACACAGCCGGCCAGGGCTCCGATGCCGGCACTGAGCATAAAACTCAACGTCACCATATTACGACTGTTGATGCCGCAGAGCAGCGCTGCAGTCCGGTTGGCGGCACAGGCACGCATCTCCCGGCCGATGGAGGTAGATTTGAAAAATACGTTCAACCCCACCATCATCACGGCACAGGCAGCGATGACCCAAAGTACCTGCGGGGAGATATTGACTCCCCCCAGAGAAAAGGTCGTAATTTCGTTCCCGTAAAAATACGGCAGGCTGCGAATGGACTCGCCCCAGATATGGAGAGCTGATTCACGCAGAAGAATGGAGATGCCGATGGTGATAATGACCAGCCGTAATACCGACGGATTGACAAGCCAGCGGATAAACAGCATCTCAATGGCCGCACCGATGAGCATGGTGATGAGGACAGCCGCTGCAATCGCTGCTCCCAGCGGCATGAACTGCAACAGCGAGATGGAGAGCATCCCTCCAAGCATCACAAATTCGCCCTGGGCAAAATTAATGATGCCCGTGGTGTTGTAGATGATGTTAAATCCGATGGCAACGATTGCGTACAGCGAACCGTAGGTGATACCGGCAAAGAGATATTGAAAGAAAAGCTCCAGAGTCATACGGTGCAACAAAATCAACAGTCACCCAACGGGTGTCTGTTGTCAAAGACTTTAATTACATTGCTCTTCACAGAGCCTGAGCATGCCTTTGCCAATCAGCAGTACGGTTATGCAGGCAATAACAGACCGCGACCGCACCCCATACATGAAAATGTACACTGCTGCAATGTGGAGTGGTTGAACAACTACCCGTTGAGGTCACACCCCTCGTCCCCGGGTTATCCGCAAACAGGCACACATCTGCTAACCGGCCTCAGAGCGTGCTTCGGAGCATCTTTTGGTTATCATTATCCCCGTCATTGCTGAACGTACACGCCGCATCTGCGCAGATACGGCCACCCACGTTCTACAGTGAGCAGATCTGAGCCCCGGTCAACAGGGTAAAGCCCTTCTCCTGCAACACGTCGATAGCCTTGTCCATCTCTTCAAAACGAAAGATCAAAACCGCATCCGAGCCGCTTTTATTGACAAAGGCATACATGTACTCAACATTGATCTCAGCCTCGGTAACCACCTCAAGCACACTGGCAAGACCACCGGTCCTGTCCGGTACTTCAACGGCAACCACATTGGTTTTGCCAACGGTAAATCCCCCTTTGCGAAGAACGTCCTTGGCCAGGTCAACCTTATCGACAATGAGACGCAAGATACCAAAGTCCGCTGTATCGGCCACAGAGAGCGCCCGGATATTGATAGTATTTTCAGCCAGAACACGGGTTATTTCCGCCAGACGACCCGACTTGTTCTCGAGAAAAACCGCAATCTGCTCTACACGCATACGACCTCCTGTGGTTAAATTTTGCGCCGGTCAATCACGCGCTGTGCCTTCCCCTCGAAACGTTGAATGGAGCGGGGTTCCACCAGCTTGATTTTGGCGGTGATACCAAGCATATCCTTGAGTTCCGCCCGGATCTTCCTGCTTAACTGCTCCAGAACCTTAATCTCGTCGGAAAAAATATGCTCGCTTATCTCAACCAGTACCGACATCACATCCAGACTCCCCTCTCGAGACACCTCGATCTGATAGTGGGGTTCAACACCCTCAACACCCATAAGCACATGCTCGACCTGGGAGGGAAACACGTTAACGCCGCGGATAATCAGCATGTCGTCGGTTCGACCGGTGACCTTTTCCATGCGGACCAGGGTACGGCCACAGGCGCAGGGTTCGCAAAACAACCGGGAGATGTCTTTGGTCCGGTAGCGGATCAGCGGAAAGGCCTCTTTGGTGAGCGTAGTAAAGACCAGCTCACCGGTCTCTCCGTAGGGCAACGGTTCCAGGGTATCCGGATCAACAATTTCAGGCAGAAAGTTATCCTCAAGGATATGCATACCACGTTCCGTCTGCAGACATTCCATGGCAACCCCGGGGCCGATAATTTCGGAAAGCCCGTAGATATCCACCGCCTTGATCCCAAGCTTGCGCTCCACCTCTTCCCGCATGTTCTCGCTCCAGGGCTCTGCACCATGAATACCGACCCGCAGCTGAAAATCATCCGGTGTAACACCGGCATCAGCCATGGCATCGGCCAGGTTCAGCGCATAGGATGGGGTGGAAAGCAGCACCGTTGAACCAAAATCGCGCATGATCATCACCTGTCGCCTCGAGTTACCGCCCGAAACCGGGATAACGGTGGCACCAAGAGCCTCAATACCGTAATGCGCGCCAAGACCGCCGGTGAACAGACCGTATCCATAGGCATTATGCACCATATCGCCCCGGGTCACTCCGGCCATGGTCAGACAGCGGGCCATAACCGAGGCCCAAAGGGCGATGTCCGCCTGCGTATAACCGACCACTGTTGATTTACCGGTGGTACCGGAAGAGGCGTGGACCCGGATAACCTCCTCCATGGGGGTGGCAAAAAGCCCGAAAGGATAGTTGTCACGCAGGTCATCCTTGGTGGTGAACGGCAGCTTACGCAAATCGGCCAGGGACTGAATATCCTGTGGTTGTACACCGGCCGCATCCATCTTGGCACGATACGGCGGCACCTTATCATATATCCGATATACAAGGGCCTGCAACCGACGCAGCTGTATCGATTCTAATCCGCAACGCGGTAAGGTTTCAATCTCCTGCCAATTCATTGTCTGCCCTCTTGGGAAAGTAAGGGGCCGGGTCAGGCGTATACCGCAGCCCGGCCGGCAACAAACGCTTTTTTGTTAACATCACAGAACTGCTTTTTAATCGTCTTGTCAATCGCCTGCAAAAAGACATCCGGGCTGACCGCCAGAAAATTGGACATCGCACCAACCATGGCCACGTTGGCCGCCCGCAACTCACCCACTGACTGTGCCACGGCAAAGGCATCAATGGCCACCACATTGATCTGTCGTGACCTGAGCTCATCAAGGATATCTTCCGGATAACTGGCCTTACCCAAAGCCACCGCCGGCGGCAGAATCTTCTGCGTGTTGACCACCACAGCACTGTCCTTATGCAGATAGGGCAGGTAGCGGACTGCCTCAAGGATCTCAAAGGCAACCAGGATATCAGCCGCCCCCAGCTCAATCAACGGTGAATAGACCTTCTCACCGTAGCGCAGGTGTGCCTCAACAGAGCCGCCACGCTGGGCCATGCCGTGAACTTCGCTTTTTTTCACATCATACCCCGCCATAAGCTGGGCATGGGCTGTCAGTTCGCTGGCCAGAAGTATGCCCTGGCCGCCGACACCTGAAAAGAGAATATTGCCGCTTTGTCTCATGAGTTCTCCTCCCTTCTGGTGATGGCGTCAAACTTGCACACACAGGCGCACTGGCCGCAGCCGTTACACTGCACCTCGTTGATCCGGGCAAATCCCTTCTGTTTGTCCCGATACCCCCGTGCCACTGCCTCTTCCGGGGTGAGCGGTGTCCAGCTGATCGCCGGGCATCCCATCTGTACACAGAGGGTACAGCCGGTACAGTTGGCAAGATTGGTGAAGTAGACCGGTTTTTTACGCTTCAACTCTTCAGGGAGCAGCACGCAGGGCGCACGACTGATGATCACCGAAAGATCAGGAGATTCAATCTCCTCTTTCAGAACCTTACGGGTCACCTCAACATCATGGGGATTCACCACCACAACACGCTGAACTCCCAGAGCCCGGCACAGTGCCTCAAGATCCAATGCCGGAGCCGGCTCACCAAGGATGGAGCGACCGGAAGCCGGATTGTCCTGATGGCCGGTCATGGCGGTGGTCCGGTTATCAAGGATGATCACCGTGGCATAGGTGCCGTTGTAGACCATGTTCAACAGACCGGTCATGCCTGAATGCATGAATGTCGAATCGCCAAGCACGGCAACAACCCTGCCCCTGCCCTTTTCTCCCAGGGCTTTGGCCATACCGTGTGCCATGGTGATTGAGGCCCCCATGCAGACGCAGGCATCCATGGCCGACAGAGGCGGCAGAAAGCCCAACGTGTAGCAACCGATATCGCCGGAGACAAACACATCTTTCATGCGGGACAGGCCATAAAAAAGGCCGCGATGCGGGCAGCCCGCGCACATGTTCGGTGGCCGCATCGGCAACTCCAGCGGTGCAAAGACCTCGCCGATGGTCTCCGGTGCCAGTGCCTGACGAACGATAAAGGAGTTCAATTCCCCCTGATTGGGAATCAGATCTTTGCCACGGCAGGCAATACCCATGGCCTTGAGATGTGTTTCGAGAAAAGGATCAAGTTCCTCAACCACGATCAGCTCGTCAACCGTGGCGGCAAAGTCGCGGAGCATCTTCTCAGGCAGTGGCCAGACCATGCCCAGCTTGAGCACCGGCGCCTCGGGAAAAGCCTCCTTCACATAGTTGTACGCCACACCGGAGGTGACAAAACCCCGGCGGCCGGAGCCGGGCTCAATACGATTTTCCGGCATGGTCTCTGCCAGCTCCCGGGCGGCTGCCATCCGTTTTTCAACAGCAACCCGCCGTACCCGGGCATTTCCGGGGAGCATGACCAGTTTAGCCGGTACCTTTTCAATGGATGTTTCCGGAACCTCAGCCCGCTGCCCCCTCTCGACCACACCCTTCACATGCGCAATGCGGGTGGTGATCCGAATGATCACCGGGGTATCCAACTGTTCACTTAAGCTGTACGCACGTGTCACCATGTGCTTGGCCTCAGCCGGATCAGAAGGCTCCAGCATGGGCAGTTTGGCTGCGTAGGCATAGTTGCGGTTGTCCTGCTCATTTTGTGAGCTGTGCATCTGCGGATCATCGGCGTTGATAATCACCAGCCCACCGCGGACACCGGTGTAGGCAGCTGTAAAGAGCGGATCCGCTGCAACATTAAGACCAACGTGCTTCATGGTTGCCAGGGCACGGGCACCGGCAAAAGAGGCACCAAGGGCAACCTCAAGGCCGACCTTCTCGTTGGGAGCCCACTCGGTATAGACACCTTCATACTGACCCAGGTTTCCCATAATCTCAGTGGATGGAGTCCCAGGATAGCCGGAAGCCACCCGGACACCTGCTTCCCAGGCTCCGAGGGCGATCGCCTCATTGCCGGAAAGCCATAACTTCGTCTCCTTATCAAATGTCACGTTCTCCCTCCTGTTCTCTGTACGGAAAGTGCTTCAACACTGCTGCTCAAATCCCATGCGTGCACACACGATCAGGTACACCTTCTCCACGCCCCTTGCTTACAATTTAAATGAGCATCCTTACCTTGATTCTCCATAAGAAGGCAAGCGTTTTTCCCACGGTTTCCCGCTGACCGATCGGCACTCTTCACTGACGGGCCGACTATTCAGCCGCCTTTTTCACGGTCATGGTCCATTCAGCCCGTTCTTCAGTCAGATGACTGGTTGCCACAACCTGATCAATGGACTGCAGGAGCTGTACGACTTCCCTGTTCAAACGCCCCATGGAGATGTTTTTGGTTGCCGTGAGAATGCCACCCAACCAGTCAAGGGCTGCACCGGCCTGCACAGCCATCCGGTGCGGCTGCACGATCAGGCTGCTGGAGTTGGCTGTCATCAGACGGTCGGCCACACCTGTTCCCATGGTCTCCTTTACTGTTGCAGTCAGTTGATTGCTTGCTGTATCTGCAGCAAGCAGATTCTGCAGGGTAGCCTTACTCGTGGCCAGGTACAGCATGTCATCGGTCAGTGCTATTGCCGGCTGAGCAGACTCCGCAGGCAGGATCGGCCAGGAGTAGACCGTATGTCCCTGTACCTGATCCTGTTGTTCAGCCACCATGCCGCTGCCGGTTATGAGCCGTCGAATACCGTTCAGCACTGTTTCGGCAATCTTCCGGTCGCGCACTTCCACAAACAAAACAGCCTTTGGCCAGGGGAAGAGCGGGGTGTGGACGATCTCGTCAAGCATCCCGCCATACTGGGGACCAAAGGCCTTGCCCAGTTCATCCAGTGATACACCCAGGATCTGTCGAACATCTGCATCCATCTCCTGGTAGGTATTCCGGTCAGAGGCCAGGGTCCCGATGAGCACCTCCGGCTGCAATGAGGAGGTCCAGTTGTACAGCAAGGTGCTGTCTTTGAAAAAGTGGACGGTGCGGTTCACGCCGGCAGCATCCACCGTACTTTTGATCATCGGATGAAGCTGATCATACCGGTAGCTGGAATAACCCCTGTTCTCCATGCCCTGCGGCGTCAGGTACCCGATCGAAAACAGAGACGTTATACCGGCAAGCAACTCACCGCTCTCCTTGATCTCCGCATCCGGCAACCTCTGGGTCAGGCGAGTAAGCTGATCGACATTCAGGTACACCCGGCTGTACACGTCCTTTGCCGGATACGGCTGCCAAAAGGACACCGCCTGCTGATACAGCGGTGCCTGCGCCAATCGCTCGACATCCTTGTCACCACTTATGCAGGCCCGGATAACCGCCGGATCATAGGCCAGAAACAGCAGCCTTCCCTCGGTGTAGCCGTACACTGCCTGGTTGTCATCCATAACGATCTTGACAAACGCGACGCCGTCAATGGTCTCTCGGCTGACTTTGGCATGGCTGATTATTTTACTGAGCATATCAATGGCTCCGGCCGCCGCTGTTCTGGCCACCACCACCAGAGATTGCCGCAGGGTTTCAGCCAGATCCCGGGTCTGGTCGATCTTGTCCGGTGATAACAGCGCCAGGGTGACATCATCGCCGAACACGGTGCGAAAGGCCGGATCCGCCGCCACCTCGACCACGCTGTCATACAGCCGATCATATTCAGCTATTGTTTCGTTGCCCCCGCCCAGCTCACGAATAATGGTGTGCATGGTGTCTTTTGCCAGAAACCGGCCCAGGGATGAAGAGGCAATATTGTCACTCACGGCAGACAGATGCGTCAGGTTGACAGCGCCAATCACATCAGACGGCAGGTAACGGGCATACTGCCCCACGGCAGACTTGCCCTTCACGGCCAAAAACCAGCCACAACCGACAATAACAGCCAAGATGAGGACAATCCCCACTCTTTTTTTCATACATGTTCTCCCTATAAAGACGTATCAGATCAGTTGATCAGACACCGGTTTGTGCAAACTCCTGCTCTATCTCCTCAACAGCCTGCTGCGTTTCCTCCCAGCGCTGATAGGCGCGATCGAGGTGGCGCTCCACCTGGCTGTACTCCCTGCTGACTGCACTCCATTGTTCCTGATCGCCGTACAGTTCAGGGTCTGCCATCAACTGTTCAAGCTCAGTTTTACGCGCCTCTAAAGACTCAACCTCCCGCTCGGCCTCTTCGTTCTTCTTCTTCCATGGCCCCAACTTCTGGTTCAGCTGCTGCCGTTCCCGGGCCCGTTGCCTACGCAGCGACTTTTTATCCACTCCTGCATCCGTCTCGCCCTGATCTTTCCGAACCATTCCCGTCCTATCTGCGGCCGGCTCGATCTGAACAACCTCCTGCATCTCCATTTTCCGGCGCCATGCAAGATAGTCGTCAATATTCCCCTCGTGAAGGGTGGCAGTGCCGTTTCTGATCTCCAGCACCTTGTTGACAAAGGAGTTCACAAAGTAACGGTTATGCGAGACAACAATAATCGTGCCCTCGTACTGAGCCATCGCCTCCTGCAGGATCTCCTGGCTGCTCATGTCAAGGTGGTTGGTCGGCTCGTCCAGCAACAGCAGGTTGGCCGGCCGGACCAGCATTCTCGCCAAGGCCACCCGGGACTTCTCGCCACCGGAAAGCACCTGCACCTGTTTTTCCACATCATCACCACTGAAAAGAAACGCTCCGAGCAGGGAACGGACCTGGGTCATGCTCATGTCGACAGCCGTGTGGTACACAGTGTCAAAGACGGTCAACTCACCGGGCAACTCCTGGGCCTGATGTTGCCCGAAGTAGGAGAGGATAACGTTATGGCCCAATTTAACCGTTCCCTCTTCAGCTATCACCAGACCGGCCAGGATCTTGAGCAGGGTGGTCTTCCCTGCTCCGTTGACACCGACCACCGCCAGTTTGTCGCCACGGTGCAGAGAAAAACTGATACCGTCAAAGACCGTTGCACTGTGATAACTTTTCCGTACCCCGTCCAGCAGCAGCACATCGCGCCCGGACGGTGCCGCCGGTGGGAAAGAAAAATGAATGGTATGATCGGTTGCCGACAGTTCGATACGTTCCAGCTTCTCCAGCTGTTTGACCCGGCTCTGCACCTGCCGGGCTTTGGTGGACTTGGCGCGAAACCGGGTGATGAATCGCTCTGTCTGACGGATCATTGCCTGCTGATTATCATAGGCCGAGCGCTCCAGCTCGAGGCGTTGCTCCTTTTCCACGATATAGTGCGAGTAGTTGCCCCGGAAAACACTCAACCTGCCCAGGCTCAACTCCCAGGTTGCTGAGGTTACCCGATCAAGGAAGGACCGGTCATGCGAGATGATGACCATGGCTCCCTGATAGTTGATAAGAAACTCTTCCAGCCAGGTCAGGGAATCCAGATCAAGATGGTTGGTCGGCTCATCCAGCAACAGCAGGGCCGGTCGCTTCAACAGCAGTCTGGCCAGGAGCAGACGCATGATCCAGCCACCGGAAAAGCTGTTCACCGGCCGGTCAAGATCAGCAGCTGTAAACCCCAACCCGAACAAAACCTGCTCGATCTGCGGACGGATGAGAAACACATCACTCCCCTCAAGCATATGCTGCAGTTCACCCTGTCGCCGCAGCAGATCATCAATCCCCGGGTCTTCAGCATTGACGAGAGCCAGCTCTTCACTTATCCGATCCAACTCTTCCTGCTGCGCCAAAACCTCATCAAAGGCTGATTCAGCCGCGGTAAACAGGCTGACACCACCCAGCTCCACGGTCGTCTCCTGAGGTAAATAGGCCACTGTAAACCAGGAGGCCCGGTTGACAATACCAGGATCAACATCCTGCTCACCGCACATAATTGTAAGCAGGGTTGATTTACCGGCACCGTTGACTCCAACCAGTCCCACCCGATCACCGGAGTGGATCTGCACTGAAACGTCACGGAAGATATGTTTGTTACCGTACTGCAGGTTGAGATCAGTGATACTGAGCATGAAAAAAATCTACTATGCTGAAACTTGATAAGATGGGGATGCACCGGCCGCCGACAGCGGCCGGACTCTCTGCGACATGCCTGCGACAGATCAGAACTCTCTGCTGATGCTGTCTGTTCGACAAATAACTGTGTGTCACTGTTTCTTTCAATGCTGCTCCGCGCCTTCAACAACCCGCACCGTCTGCCGCGGCTGCTGCGGGTCAAGGCGCAAAGTAAATCGTGTCGACAACCCCAGCTCCTGTAACCGCCGCAGGTTAAGTGAACGCGGACCGTGAAATATGGACTGGTCGCGGTTGTTGATAACCAGCTCCACCGGGGATGCGGATGCTGTGCGGGCCAGCAGTCGACGGGTCTGTTGCAGCATGAGACGTGCCTTGACCAGTTCACCGAAAGCCGGATGCCAGGGTCCGGCTATGAGCGATCGTTCCAGGTCTGCGGAACTTTGCAGGCCCATCCGTACCACCCCGATCCCCTGATCGTCAAATCGTTTTTTCATACGGCTGACAGCCGCCACCGCCTGATTGAGGCTGAGCGGACGATATGTTCCCTGCTGGTACTGCCGGGCAAGACCACTGTCCCTTAAGACCAGAGTCGGATAAATACGGACAAAATCGGGCCGCACGTCAACGGTTCTGTTGACTGTGCACCGCAGTGACCGAGTATTTTCACCCGGCAATCCGGGCATCAGCTGCCACCCCAGCCTGAATCCCTGCTCTTTCACCAGTCGGCCGGCCCGTACACTGTCGGCACAGGTATGTCCCCGACCGGCAAGCTGCAGTACCAGGTCATCGCACGACTGCACACCGAGCTCTACGGTGGTTACTCCATAGCGGCGCAAAATCGCCAATCCCTCATCATCGATATAATCGGGTCGGGTGGAGAGACGGATGCTCTGCACCACACCCCGGCGAAGAAACGGTTGCACCACGGCCAGCAGCTCCACCTGTCTTGCGGCTGTCAACCCGGTAAAACTGCCCCCGTAAAAGGCAACCTGCACCTGATTTCTGTGTTTAGGTTGAGCCAGGGCAAGCCAGCTGTGAATGGTGGCAACAACTGCAGCACCGGTCACCTGTTCCCGATTCCGGCTGCTGATGGTGTACTGATTACAGAACAGACAGCGATGGGGACACCCTTCATGGGGGATGAAGATGGGAATGATCAACGGCATGGGAATCGATTGTCTGTCATATCAGGCAGACCGGAGCATGGCTGCCTGCACTGCACCGATGCGGGTACAAACGGTTTCACGGCTGCGAAAACCGCTGTCTGAGCTGCTTGAGGGCTGTCCGGGCTGCCTGCTGTTCCGCCTCTTTTTTACTGGACGCTGTACCGGTCCCCAGTTCCTCGTCCTGAAACCGGACAGCAACAGAGAAAAGCCGGGCATGGGCAGGCCCCTCCTCACCAACAAGTACATACTCCGGCCCTGTGCTGTACCGCTCCTGGAGCAGTTCCTGCAACTCGCTCTTGGCATCGATGCTCACCAACCGCTCCTGAGAGTCGTTAAGATACGGCTCAAAGAAACGGCGGACAAAGACCTGAGCAGCATCATACCCGCCATCAAGAAAGATGGCTCCGACCAGGGCCTCATAGGCGCCTGACAGAATCGAAGGCTTGTCCCGGCCACTGGAAGCACTTTCTCCCTTGCCTAAAAGCAGGTAGCTTCCCAGATCGATCTCCCTGGCACGTTCGGTCAGGCCGCCTTCGTTGACCAGGGCCGAGCGGATACGGGTAAGCTTCCCTTCCCGCAGCTCCGGAAAACGAACGAACAGGATGAATCCCACGATAAGATCAAGAACCGCATCTCCCAGAAACTCGAGCGTTTCGTTGTGGCGGCTGTCATCAAGCCGTTCAAAGGCAAAAGAGCTGTGAACAAGGGAAAGTTGGAGCAGCTGCAGGTCGCGGAATCGATAACCGATCCGATCCTGCAGCTGTGCCAGCTCTACCTCGTTGTCCTGAACAAGGGCTGTCAACGTGGTTCCCATAAAGACGATTTCTCCTTGTCAAAAATAAAATCCATGGTATATATGCAAAACTTTAAGGCGACGTAGCCAAGTGGTAAGGCAGTGGTCTGCAAAACCATTATTCAGCGGTTCAAATCCGCTCGTCGCCTCCAGAAAATACAGGCGGTCACAGAATACTCTGTGGCCGCTTTTTTTGTGCATCAATCACCCCCCTCATCCCTGAACACTGCCCGTACAGCCGACATCAAGGACACGAAAAGAACGATGAGCAGAGGGTCTACAGTTTCCCATCGTCCATCCCCTACTCTCACGCATCGGCAGCCATCAGCCTGTACGCCTGTTCCATGCTGTAGATGGACCCCTTGCGCCCAAGAACACTCGAATACAGAATAAACCGGTCAACGGCAAACGGAGGCAGGGCGAACAGGGAGTGTTCGATAAAAAATTTACCCACTCGAGCAGGCGGGGTCTGATGAAGCCGGGCCAGAGTAAGATGCGGAGAATACTTTCGATTTTCAAGAGAAAGTCCCAATTGAAACAGACGGGTTGTGATCTTGCGCTGCAGCACCATTAAAGGCTCGCACTTTTCAACACCCACCCAGACAATGCGTGGTTGCCCCCGTGGCGGGAAAGCACCGACTCCCCGCAGTTGCAGGGAAAAAGGAGCAGCAACTATTTCGCTCAAGGCTTCTTTTATATCGAGAAAGGTGGAACCGTCCGTCTCACCGATAAAACAAAGTGTCAGGTGCAGCTGTTCCAGTGGCACCCAGCGGGCACCAGGCAGACCACAGCAGAGGGGTTTGAGCTGATCGCAGATCTCCTCCGGCAGATCAATACCCACAAAAAGCCGTTTATTCATTGTTCTTCTTGATTTTTTACCCTTCAGACCGGGACAACCGGCTGCAAAATTGAACCCTTACTCTCTCCAGTCCATACCAATATCGCAGGCACGGGCACTATGGGTCAGGGCGCCGACTGAAATGATGTCCACGCCGGTTTCAGCAATACCCGTTACTGTCTGCAGGTTGACACCTCCGGACGCCTCGACTGTGGCGCGACCGTTGATCAGCGCCACTGCCTGCCGCATGGTTGCCAAATCCATGTTATCCAGCATGATGACACCTACCCTGCAGGCCAGGCACTCTTCAACCTGGGCCAGGGTGTCGGTCTCCACCTCAATGTTGATCGTATGCGGCACCCGCGCCCGAACACGCTGCACAGCCTCGGTGATTGAACCGCAGGCAGCGATGTGATTATCCTTGATCAGCACACCGTCGCTCAGGGAGTACCGGTGGTTACGGCCGCCGGCGGCACGTACTGCATACTTCTCGAGAAGACGCAGCCCCGGCGTGGTCTTCCGGGTATCCACAATAACGGCTCTGGTGTGCCTGACCGCATCGGTGAATGCTGTGGTCAGGGTGGCGATGCCGCAGAGGCGCTGCACCAGGTTGAGTGCCACCCGTTCGGCCCGCAGAAGGGTTCGCGTCGCACCATTGATGCGCAGCAGCTCAACGCCCTTCTCGACCCGGCTGCCGTCGCTTACAGCGTTCGTGCATGCAACCTCCGGGTCGAGCAGACGGAAAACCCGTGCAGCCACGGTCTCCATCCCGACGACGGTCATGGGGTGACGGGTGATAAAACAGGCTGTGCTCCGGTCTTCCGGCTGGAAGATCGCCTGGGTGGTGATATCGCCGTGTTCCAGATCCTCGGCAAGACAGTTACGCAAGAGTGTATCGAGAAGAAAGGTATCCATATCAGTTCAGTTTTGAGAGCCGTTCCATAGACTCCATGGTTTTCGCCAACCGGGTGCGGATCTCTGTTTCCTTCTCCCGTTCTTTGGCAACCACGGTTTCCGGGGCATGGTTGATGAACTTGGCATTGCTGAGCTTACCAATAACCCGATCCAGTTCTTTCTGCAGTTTATCCTGCTCCCTGGTCAGTTTTTCCAGCTCTCCGGCCACGTCGATCATCCCTTTCAGCGGTACGACGAGTTCAACATCCTGCACCAGTCCGTGACCGGCATCGTCGGGAACTGTTCCCGAAGCCACGATCTTAAGGGAAGCCGCCCGAACCATCCCCTGCATGCCCTCTGTATACTGCTCAAGGATCGCTCGTCTTCCGGTATCCGGGCAGATAAGCAAGGCTTCGATTTTCGCACTGGGGTGCACCTCTGCCTCGGTGCGGATAGTACGCAGACCGGAGATGACACCCATCAGCAGGTTCATTGTTGTCTCTGCTTCGGTGTCTGTCCAGGCTGCCCTGGTTTCCGGAAAAGACGCATGCATGATCGAGCCACGGCGGCCGGGCAGCTGGCTCCAGATCTCCTCGGTGACAAAGGGAATAACAGGGTGCAGCAGTTTAAGCACCTGCTCCATCACGGTCAGCAGCACGGCCTGGGCCTGATTGCGCCGTGACATCTCTTCGCTGAACAGATCGGCCTTAATCCACTCCAGGTACCAGTCACAGAACTCATGCCACACAAACTGATACGAGATGGAGGCAACGTCGTTGAAGTTATAGTTGTCAAGTGCCGCCCGCACCTCGGCAATGGTTGTATTCAGTCGACTTAAAATCCACCGGTGAGCCAGGAACAGGCCCTCTGTTTTTCGGACCGCTACAGTGATGGCTGGGTCAACCTCTTTAAGATGCATCTGGGCAAAGCGGGCCGCGTTCCACAGCTTGTTGATGAAACGCCGATAACCGTCGATCCGTTCCTCATCCATCCTGATCTCGCGACCCTGGGCGGCAAAGGCCGTAAGCGTGAAACGAAAGGCATCGGTTCCGTACTGCTCGATCATGACCAGAGGATCAATGACATTCCCGGTGGATTTCGACATCTTCTTGCCATACTTATCCCGCACCAGAGCATGCAGGTACACATCATGAAACGGTACCTCACCCATGACATGCAACCCCATCATCATCATCCGCGCCACCCAGAAGAAGAGGATGTCAAAACTGGTGATCAACACCGAGGTCGGGTAAAAAACGGCCAGCTCCCTGGTCTGCTCCGGCCACCCCAGGGTGGAAAAAGGCCACAGAGCCGAGCTGAACCAGGTATCGAGCACATCGGTTTCCTGCTGCAGACGGGTGCTGCCGCAGTCCGGACACACGTCCGGCGCATTAACCTCGACAATCAGCCTGCGACACGCCTCACAGGTCCATGCCGGAATACGGTGCCCCCACCAGATCTGCCGTGAGATACACCAGTCGCGGATATTCTCCATCCAGGCATAAAAGGTGCGATACCAGGTGTTGGGATAGAGTTTGATCCGTCCCTCTTCCACTGCAGCCACAGCCTTTGCCGCCAGAGGTTTCACCGAGACAAACCACTGTTTCGAGGTGGTGGGCTCAACCACGGTGGCACAGCGGTAGCACTTGCCCACCGCATGCTGATACTCTTCGATCTTGTCGATCAGCCCCTGCGCATCCAGATCAGCCACCACCTTCCTGCGGCAGTCAAAACGATCAAGCCCCGCATAAACGCCGGCAGCCTCATTCATCACCCCCTGATCATCCATGACCTTCAAACGGGGAAGATCATGCCGCAGGCCGATCTCGTAGTCGTCACGGTCATGGGCCGGGGTGACCTTGAGCGCCCCGGTGCCGAATTCCCGCTGAACATGGTGATCAAACACAACCGGTACCGTCCGGCCGGTGAGCGGCAGCCTGATACCAATGGCTTTCAGGTGCTGATAGCGTTCATCCTCAGGATGAACCGCCACCGCTGTATCCCCAAGCATGGTTTCCGGCCTGGTTGTTGCCACCACCACATATCCGGAGCCGTCTGCATAGGGATAACGGATGTGATACAGTTTGCCGTCGGTGGGATCATGCTCGACCTCATCATCAGCAAGTGCTGTATGACAGCGCGGGCACCAGTTGACAATGTAGTCGCCCTTATAGATCAGCCCCTCTTTAAACAGACGGACAAAGACCTCGCGCACAGCCCGTGACAGTCCGTCGTCCATGGTAAATCGTTCTCGATCCCAGTCACAGGAGGCTCCCAACCGTTTCAGCTGGTTGATGATCGTTCCGCCCTTCTCTTCCTTCCAGGCCCAGACCCGTTCAATAAACTTCTCCCGGCCAAGATCATGACGGCTGAGTTTCTCGCCGGCCAGCTGGCGTTCAACCACGTTTTGCGTGGCAATACCGGCGTGGTCGGTCCCGGGTACCCACAGGGTGTTGTCCCCTTTCATCCGGTGGTAACGGACCAGCACGTCCTGGAGTGTGTTGTTCAGGGCATGCCCGATATGCAGCACACCGGTCACATTGGGCGGCGGGATGACAATGGAGAAACTCGGCTTCCCCTCATCCATCTGCGCAGAGAAGGATTTATCAGACAGCCATCGTTCATACCAGCGCCGTTCAATCTCGGTAAATTCGTAGGCTTTGGGTAAATCGTACTTTTCGTTTTGTTGAATGGGCATCACTTGCAGTCGCTTAGATTAAAAGATGAAACCCCGACGCCTTGAGGCGAGGGAATGAAAAAAAGACTTCTAGAGCACACTCCAGGGTCTGGGAATAAAGATCCGAGAGTAGAGAGCCAGGGCATACCGATCTGTCATACCGGCGATAAAGTCACAGACCTGACGATGTCGCATCTGCATCGCATCGGCTGACGAAGATAACCCGTGTGGCGGGCAGCAGGAGTCAATCCTGCCGTTGGGGAACTCGTGTTTGAGAAAAAATCCGTACAGATCCCGGATGATCCGTTGGGCTTTTTCAAATTCGTTGTGAACACGGTAGTTTCGGTACACATTGTCGTAGAGAAACGTTCGCAGCTCGTTGATGGTCTCGTTCATCCGCTCACCTAAGTGCAGTCGGCCGTCGTTCATCCGCAGGGTGGTATTCACCAGATCGCTGACCATGGCATTGATGCGCTCTGAAGAACGATCGCCGATGATCTTTCGTAAATGGCCGGGCAGATCATCACTGTGAATCATGCCGCCACGCAGGGCATCGTCCATATCGTGATTAACATAGGCCATGATATCGGCGACGCGCACCAGCTGTCCTTCTAAAGTGGCCGGCAGTTCTGTCATGTCATCGGGTAAAATTTCGCCATACCCCTTGGAATGCTTGAGAATACCGTTGCGTACCTCCCAGGACAGGTTGAGGCCGCGACCATCGTTTTCCAAAAAATCAACAATCCGCAGACTCTGGCGAAAATGTTTAAATCCTTTGGGATGGAGTAGATTAAGACTGTATTCACCGGCATGGCCAAACGGAGTATGGCCGAGATCGTGACCAAGGGCAATGGCCTCGGTCAGGTACTCGTTCAGCCGCAGACAGACGGCCATGGTCCGGGCAATCTGCGAGACCTCCAGCACATGCGTAAGACGGGTACGGTAGTGATCACCGGCCGGAGCAAGAAAAACCTGCGTTTTATGCTTTAATCTCCGGAAGGTTTTAGAGTGAATAAGCCTGTCACGATCACGCTGAAAGGTGGTTCGGAGGCTGCAGGGTTCCTCCGGCCTCATCCGTCCCCTTGACCGGGTGCTCAGACAGGCAAACGGGGACAGGGTCTGTCGTTCCACTTTCTCCTGCTGCTGCCGGACAGTCTTATGCACCCCGCTCACCACATTGCCCCTTAATGGTGCTGCCAAAGAAGATACGCCTTGATAAAGGGATCCAGCCGCCCATCAAGAACTGCATCGACATTGCCATCTTCGGTATTTGTCCGATGATCCTTGATCAACCGATACGGCTGGAGCACATAGGAACGTATCTGGCTGCCCCAGGCGATATCCTTTTTGTCACCCTGGAGATTTTCCTGGGCACGCTGTTTTTCCTCTCTCCCCCGCTCATATAATCGCGCCGTCAGCATCTTCATAGCCGTTGCCTTGTTGCTGTGCTGGCTCCGTTCACTCTGACACTGCACCACAATTCCCGTGGGGAAATGGGTGATCCGGATGGCGGAATCGGTTTTATTGACATGTTGGCCGCCCGAACCACTGGCACGGTAGGTATCGATCCGGATGTCCTTGTCATTGATCTCAATGTCAACATCATCATCCAGCTCAGGCATGACCATGACCGAAGCAAAAGAGGTGTGTCGCCGACCGCTGGAATCAAAAGGTGAGATACGGACCAATCGATGGATACCGATCTCAGAGCGGAGATAGCCGTACGCATTCTTGCCCTTCACCATAATGGTTACGCTCTTGATACCGGCCTCCTCGCCGGCCTGGTAGTCAAGGATATCCGACTTAAACCCCTTGTCCTCCACCCACCGCAAGTACATGCGCAGCAGGATACTGACCCAGTCCTGAGCCTCGGTCCCGCCGGCGCCTGCATGGATGGTCAGCATGGCATTGTTCCCGTCATGTTCGCCGGAGAACATACACTCCAATTCGACCAGATCAATACGCTGCCGCAGCTCATCAAGACTGGCCACCACCTCCCTGTAGGTTGCCTCGTCACGCTCTTCAAGCGCCATCTCCAGCAGCATGCCGGTTTCATCAAGGTCGGTATAGTTTTTATCCCAGACTTCAATCAGATCCTGGAGCTCTCCCAACTGCCGCTGAACCCGTTTGGCCTCAGACTGATTGTCCCAGAAACCAGGACTGACGGTCTGGAGCTCCAGCAGTTCAACCTGTTCACGCTTGCCATCTAAGTCAAAGATGCTCCTTAAGCAAAAGCATCTTGCCTTTCAGGTTGTCGATCAGTTGTTTTGATTCCGCTGATTCGGTTACATCACCCATGGATCACCTCATTGAATAAACACACAAACGTACTTTTTATCGCGCTTGCAGGCAGTTGACAAACATGGCCGGTCATAACTGACCGCCCGCCTCTTTTTTTAAATGGAAGGTATATTAAACAGAAACGGTTCAAGTCTCAAGAAAGAAACTCCGCACACCGATGTGCATGCCCCGGTATTGGCACCGGGTGCTAACTGCGGGCTCTGTATCGGTTCAGCAGCAGAAAAAACGGCATCAGAACAGCACAGATCAGCCCGAAATATGAACCATTCCAGGTGAACACGGTCTGCAGATTCATTACCGGTACATCTGCCGCCTGTGCAGCCTCTGTGAAGATCTCGGTCTGCACCATGATATGCCCGACAGGATCAATGAAACCGCTGATACCGGTATTCGCAGCCCGAACCAGAGAACGCTTGTTCTCCACAGCGCGAAAGACAGCCATGGCCATGGATTGATACGGTGCACTTGACCGCCCATACCAGGCATCATTGGTCAGATTGACCAGCATGTTTGCCCCCTTTTTGACGGTCGTTGCAGCGATGTCGGGAAAGATCGACTCATAACAGATGAGCACTCCCAGCCACAACGGGCCAAGCGGCAGAGGGCCGGTGACGGTGCCGGCTGAAAAATCGCCGATATTGACGACAAGGGGTTGCAGAAAGGGCAGATACCGGCGCAAGGGGACATATTCGCCGAAAGGAACAAGGTGTTGCTTGTTATACTCGCCACCGACTTTCCCCTCCGGACCGATCAGGATGGACCCGTTGTAATAGCGGATCTCTTCCTCTCCTTCTTTTTTAACAGTGACCGAGTACAACGGTGCCCCGGTGAACAGCCAGGTGTTAGTGTCTGTGGTAAACCCGATCACCTTGCCGATCAGCGTGTCCTGTTGCGGATAAAACGGCAGAGCGGTTTCCGGCCAGATGATTAGTTGTGCCGCTTCTCCGTCCAGCACCTGTCGTGACAGTCGCAGGTAGGTATCAACTGTTTCCGCCTTTATGGCCGGTGACCATTTGATCGCCTGATCAATATTGCCCTGCACCACGGCCACCCGTGCCTGCAAAGAGTGGTTGATCGTCGTTGCAACGGCATGATAGCGCACCAGCGAATAGCCGATCACAGCAACAAACAGGACTCCGGCCGTAAGCAACAGCCGGCGCTCGGATCGCTGCCGGTAACGACTGCGGTATTGCCGCCAATCCAGGGCAGCGACCAGTAAACAGTTGCCAAGCACAAGAAAAAACGTGAGCAGATGATGCCCGCCAAGGTCTGCCGCCTGGATCAGCCAGGGCTGACTGAACAGGCCATACCCGAGATCCATCCACGGGAAACCGGTAAAAAGAACGGAACGCAGATAATCAAGCCCCACCCAGAACAGTGGCGCGATCCAAACAAACGCGACCGCAGATCGTTCTTGATCCTTTGCACGCCCGGCCAGCAGGCTGAGCAGTCCGCAAAACACCGCGCAATAGCCGGCCATGTATGAGGCCAGCAGTACAAGCGCCGGCAGGCTCACCCAAAGCGGTAAATCGCCGTACTGCCCCAGGACAATTAAAATCCAGTACAGCAAGGCCAGATGGTACACCACACCAAAGAGAAACCCGGCGGCAACACTGCGCAGGGGACGGTCGTTAAGGCACAGCCGCAGAAGAGGAACCAGAGCAACAAACAGCAGAGGCCACCACCCGATCTTTCCGGGCATGGCCAAGGCTGACAGAGCGGCGGAGACAAGAGCCGCCCACAGGAGGTTGGGCTGAACCTCAGTCCTGGGTCTGGAGGTCTGCGTTGCGAACAATCCGTACACTCTTGATGCGTCGCGGGTCAACCCCCAACACTTTAAAGGTGAGACCGCTTTCCTGGACAACAGTACCGGATGGCGGCACTTTGCCCAGCCGATGGATAATAAAACCACCCACTGATTCGTAGGGTCCCTCCGGCAGGGTCAAGTGAAAATGATTTTCAACCTCTTCAATGTCAATCTTGGCATCGACAATCACTGCCCGCTCATCGACAACACGCAACTCATTTTCTTCGTCGTCATGTTCATCAATAATTTCACCAACGATCTCTTCAAGCACATCCTCAAGGGTCACCAACCCCCGGACACTGTCGAACTCGTCGACAACAATGGCCAGATGAATTTTTTTCGATTGAAATTCGCGTAACAGTTCGGGGATCGGCTTTGATTCGGGAATATAGGTGGCAGGATTTAAAAATTCTCTCAGATCGATTTGAGTATCGCCATCACGCGCACAGATACCGAGGAGGTCCTTGGCATGGAGAATGCCGATTATATGATCGGAAGTACCCTGATAAATTGGAATACGAGTATATCCTTCCTCACTAATCAGTCGTATCAACTCCGGAATCGAGGTGTTGAGTTCGGCGCAAACCATCTCCGCCGATGGGGTCATGATTTCAGAGGCGACCGTTTCCCGTAATTCAAAGATAGAGTTGATCAGCTGTTCTTCATGCAGGGTGATCAATCCCTGCTCTTCGCCCCCCTCAAGCAACCCCTGAATCTCATGCTCGAGCTCTTTGGTGGTGTCAGGAGCACCACGAAAACCAAGGGCAGACTTTATTTTCTCAAAAAACGACTTACCAGGAGGTTCCTCGTCTGAGGATGTCGAAGGGGCAGACGCTGGTTCTGCAGTGACCATAAAATTTTTTTATCTCCGTTTTTATAAAAATAATCTGATCTATTGAAATTAGGGTAACTCAGCACAAAGTCAAGGATATTTTCCATGCCAACAACAGGTACTTCCTCTTGCCCTATCCTATCATACAATGCTCATGGGCGAAGACGTCTTTTCCATCACTCTTCTTTCTTGACGACAAGGTAACGGTGTGCTAAAAAAGCTGTCGCAATTGATATGCATCTTCTCTCAATTGCCTTTGCAGTTTGTTGTTTAATTGGGGCCGTTAGCTCAGCTGGTAGAGCAGTTGACTCTTAATCAATTGGCCTGGGGTTCGAATCCCTAACGGCCCACCACACAATCAAGCACCTGGCGAACACTCGTCAGGTGCTTTTTTTGTTGGCCACTGCCTGTAAAACAATCACGAGCATCAAATAAAAAAAGCCACCCAGCAGAAACCGGCTAAGTGGCTGTATGAACTGGCACGCCAGAAGGGATTCGAACCCCTGACCCACGGCTTAGAAGGCCGTTGCTCTATCCAACTGAGCTACTGGCGCAATAATGTGGTGCCAATGTACCGGGGAATAGTCATGGGTGCAAGTATATTACAGACAGCAGACAGGCACTTTTTTCTTTCAAGGTACCCCTTCGTCAAGCTGTTCCCAGATCGGACCGGCTGCAGTATCATGAACCGTTACGCCCTTTCGCAGTAACTCCTCGCGGACAGAGTCTGCTGCTGTCCAGTCCTTGATCTGTCGAGCCCTCTCCCGTTGCCGGATCAAGCGATCAATTTCCGGTGTAAGAGGGCACTGCTCCAGACGCAGGACACCCAACACGGTATTGATCGTCCGCAACACGTCCAGAATATCATTCTTCTGCTCGCGGTCCAGCTGGCTGGCCTGGACAATGGGGTTAGTGACCTTGATGAAGTTAAATAAGGCGCCCAGGGCTCCGGAAATGTTAAGATCATCGTTCATTGCCTCGATAAAGCACCGTTCGAGCTCTGACACTGAACTGGCAACCTCCGGGTGGGGCAACCCTGCGGGCAGACACATGAGCTTGCGGGTATACTCATCAATGCGCCGGAGGGCTGTGCGTGCAGCGTCAAGCCGCTTGTAGGAAAACAGCATCGGCTTGCGGTAATGTACTCCCAGAAGCATGAACCTGATCTCGCGGCCGGAGTATCCCCGTCCCAACACCTCTCGCAGGGTGACAATGTTGCCGGCCTCACTCGTCATTTTACGGCCATCCTTGCGTAACTGCCCGGAGTGCATCCAATAGTTGGCCAGGGGCTTGCCGGTAAGGGCCTCTGCAATAGCGATCTCATTCTCGTGATGCGGGAAGACCAGATCCTGACTGGCGGTATGGATGTCCAGGGTTTCACCAAGATACCTGGTCGACATGGCGGAACATTCAATATGCCAACTCGGTCGGACATTGCCCCAGTCGGTTTCATAGAAAATACCCTCTTTGAGCTCTGCCAGGGTGGAGCGTTTCAACAGTGTAAAATCACGTGGATTATCTTTTTCGTAGTTATCAAGATCCACGGTCTGGCCAAGCTTGATCTTACTGAGGTCAATGCCGGAAAGCCGCCCATAGGATTTGAACTTGGAGATATCAAAGTAAATCGAGCCCAGCTTTTCATAGGCAAACCCCTTGTGAGTGAGGTCATGAGCAATCCCGATCATATCTTCGACATGTTCGGAGGCAAGGGGGTATCCCGCCGCCTTTTCAATACTCAACACCTCCATTGCCTCCATGAACTCTCTGATGTAACGGCCGGTAAACTCTTTTAAGCCAGCACCGGCCTCAATGGCACCATTGATGGTGTTATCGTCGAGATCAGTGAAGTTCATGTACAAATCAACAGCATAACCGCAAGATCGCAGATAACGGTTGATCAGGTCAGCTACAATCAACCGGCGGGCATGACCGATATTGGGTGACTCAAAAGCTGTGGGTCCACAGGCATACAGCGTCACCTTGCCGGGATTGATCGGACGAAAAACCTCCTTTTTACGGGTCATGGTGTTGAAGATCTTCAACTGTGGCTCATCTGCAGGTGTTTTTTCCTGCTGCACAAAAAGAGCGGTGCTCAGGTATCGTTCTCCACCATCGGGCAAAAGGGCCACAATATACCCCTCGTCGATCTCCCTTGCCCGCTGCAGAGCAACAAACATGGCCGCACCACTGCTCATGCCGACAAAGATACCCTCCTCTGCCGCCAGTCGACGCACTGTTTGAAAAGCATCTTCGTCGGCAATGTTGACAATTGCGTGGGGCAAAGTTTTATCGAAGATACCCGGCTTGTACGACTCCTTCATGTTCTTGAGCCCTTGGATTTTATGACCGGCATAGGGCTCCACCGCTATCACCCGAACCTCTGGATGATGATCTCTAAACCATCTCGACAGTCCCATGGCTGTTCCCGAAGTACCCAAAGTAACAATGATATCGGTTACTCGTCCTTCGGTTTGCTCCCAGATCTCCGGCGCTGTGCCCTTATAGTGGGCCTGCCAGTTAGCCGGGTTGTTAAACTGATCGGCAAGGAAGTAACGATCAGGATGCTCACGGGCCAGTGCATAGGCTTTTTCAATGGCACCATCGGTTGCCCTTTTGGCCGGAGTAAGAATGATCTCAGCTCCATAGGCCTGCATAATCAGGCGCCGTTCAATGGAGGCTGATTCCGGCATGATCAACTGACAACGGTATTGCTTTGCCGCACACACCATGGCCATGCCGATGCCGGTATTACCGCTGGTCGCCTCCAAAAGAATCTTATCATGGGTCAGCTCACCGCTCTTCTCAGCTGCCTCAACCATGGAAAGTGCCACCCGGTCTTTTATCGAACCGCCAGGATTTCGGGATTCAAGCTTGCCAACCAGCTGAACTCTCCCATCGCTGGGATTAAGTTTATTCAGTTCAACCAGAGGTGTATTGCCTATCAGCTCAACAAGTTTCATGTTGTCGGAATATATTGTCTGAAATTCTTAATATGTAAGCATGTCGATTTAAACAGCTTATTCCCAGGAAAAGCACACAAAAGGGCCAGGGAAAACCCTGCAGGTTGTCTACTGAGCATTGACGGCAAAAGTCAGCCATAACCGCTGCAACGCTTCCCGGCATTCCTGATTGGCAACACCTGCAGTCAGCCGGCGGACCTCGTGCTCAAAATCGCTGTCAATGACCCGGGCCTGAGCTCGAGCGTGAAAAAAAGACTGCTCTGTCGACACAGCCGGTTGTTCCGGCTGCAGCTGCCAGCGGATGTCAGTTATCTTCATCTCTGTCAGATGCTGATTGATTCGGGTAAGCAGATCGGTTTTTATGAAATGGAAGTGATGCATCCAGGAAGAATCCTGTACATAAATCCACAAGGTATCACGACGCAAAAAAGCCGGTGCGGTCAACCGGGCTGTCTCCACCCCGACAACAGCGGGCCACTCCTGCGCCAGGCGAACAACCTGCCATGGATGGGTCCACTGTTTTCCGGCATAAACCCGGGGTAAGATAGTCCGCAGGAGCACCGGCTCTCCCTTTTCATAACGGGTTCTTGCTTTTTCCATCAACACCACTTCGATAACACAACCAGGTTTTATTAACCTGCCACAGCAACCAGCAAAGCACCTTTCTCCAGGTGCTGTATATTTCTTTTGCACTTCAGGAGAACCTACTCTATTTACCGGTAACCTGCATGAAAAAATCCGATGCACATGACAGCTCAAGCAGGAACTCAACAAAACCTGATCCCTGTAAATTCGGCCGATTCCTCCCTACCGGCAACAGCGACCACCAGCTGACCACTGCCCGGCTCCGCATCAACGTCAACATCACCTGACAAGCTGAGATTGTGTGACTGAGCGGTTGACGAGCTGCCAATATTGCCTTAACTGTGCTTAATATCGCTGTAAACACCACAATGTTCAAGACAGGGATTGCAGCGGACTCAAACCCACCTTTATCCGAACAGGAACATCAGCTGCGAAAAGGACAGCTGATGTTCCTGTTAATCAGTTACGATCTTCCGTACCCTGTCATGATATGGTATGCAACAGTACAGTCGGTCATAAAAATGCATCTGGTAAACAGTTTCGTGGAGAACAACCGGTGAAAGCACTACAAACCAAAAACTTTATCTATATAGTCGGTGAACAGCAGGAAGGGGTTGTCCAGGAAGCACCGGAGATCTTTACTTTCACCGAACAGTCCATGCAACAGATCGAGACAGCCGAACTGGCTCTGGTCATAGCCAACGTCTTTGCCAAAAACCAGCTTTTCCCCGGACCGGATGGAGCACTCACCTCTGTGATCCATGAATTTATCGCTCGTTCAGAAAAATTCAAGCGCCGACGTTCTAAATATAAACAGGGACGCTGCACACTGGTAACAGCCCTGAAGCGACTCGACGGGCAGATATCGGTCAAGGTGTCAGCCGTTTTTCCGGTGCAGACAAACGCTCTCACCTCTCAGGATCCGGAAGGTTTTCGATCCCTGCTGATCGATTCCCTCCCCGGTTTTCAGGATGCATTTACTGAGGAAGCCTATGCCCCTGACTCCAAGATTATTGATATTATTAAACAGACGACCCTGCACCATATCCAGGCATCCCTGCAATAAGCGACCTGTTCAACCACTGCAGTGGAGCCGGTAACTCTTATACACAACAACACCCTTACGTTAAACACAGGCAGGTTGAAGCACATTATCCTGTACGCCAATCTCAACCACACCTACACCTGAACAAGACGGGGACCATTATGGACAACAAACAAAAATTCAATGCGATTTTCGCCATCTTTGCTGTTGTCAGCATCCTGGTTATCCATGAACTCTGGGTCGAACAGCAGAGCATTGCTCCAGTTCCCTACAGTGAACTGGAAAATCTGTTGCAGCAAAACAAAATAGCTGAACTCACCATTCGCGAAAAATTTATCGTCGGTGAGCTGAAAGAAGCCGAAAACGGCAAAAAAACCATTGTCGCCAACCGGGTTGAACCTGAACTCGCTGAGCATCTATCGCAGTACAAGGTCCCGTACACCCAGGTATATGAAAGCAAGTTTCTCGCCACCCTGCTTTCCTGGATCGTTCCGGCTCTGGTGTTTTTTGGCATCTGGATGTTCGTCTTACGAAGGTTCGCTGAAAAACAGGGTATGGGCGGCAGCTTTATGAACATCGGCAAGTCAAAGGCCAAGGTCTATGTTGAACAACAGACCGGCGTGACCTTTGACGATGTGGCCGGGGTGGATGAAAGCAAGGCTGAACTGCAGGAAATTGTTGATTTTTTGAAGAACCCTGATGAGTACGGCAAGCTGGGGGCCCGCATGCCTAAAGGTGTGCTGCTGGTTGGCCCTCCGGGTACCGGTAAAACTCTCCTGGCCAGAGCGGTCGCCGGTCAGGCTGCAGTTCCCTTTTTTTCCATCAGTGGATCAGAGTTTGTGGAGATGTTTGTTGGCGTCGGTGCCGCCCGTGTCCGTGATCTTTTTGAACAGGCGAGAAAATCAGCACCGGCAATTATTTTCATCGACGAGCTGGATGCTCTGGGTCGCGTGAGAACCGCTGCCGGCATAGGCGGTAATGATGAGCGTGAACAGACGCTCAACCAACTGCTGGTCGAGCTGGATGGCTTTGATCCTTCCAGCGGCCTGGTGTTACTGGCAGCCACGAACCGTCCCGAGGTGCTTGATCCGGCGCTGTTGCGTGCCGGTCGGTTCGACCGGCAGGTCCTGGTTGATCGTCCCGACAAACTGGGACGCATTGCCATCCTGCAGGTCCACATGAAAAAAATTCGACTGGGTGATGATGTTGATCCAAGTCAGGTGGCAGATCTGACCACCGGTTTTTCCGGAGCCGATCTTGCCAACCTGGTTAACGAGGCTGCGCTCCTGGCAACACGCAGACAGGCAGAGGAGGTCAGTATGCATGACTTTACCCAGGCCATTGAGCGCATCATCGCCGGTCTGGAGAAAAAGAACCGTCTGCTCAATCCAAAAGAACGGAAGATCGTCGCCTACCATGAGGTCGGCCATGCGCTCACTGCCCTGGCCCTGCCCGGAACAGACCCGGTTTTTAAAATTTCCATTATCCCCCGGGGCATTGGCTCATTGGGATACACTCTGCAACGGCCGACCGAAGACCGCTTTCTCATGACCAAAGAAGAACTGGAGAATAAGATCGCTGTACTTCTCGGCGGCAGAGCCGCCGAGAAGTTGATCTTCGACCATCTGTCCACCGGCGCCTCTGATGACATCGCCAGGGCCACGGATATTGCCCGCAATATGGTGACCCGTTACGGCATGGATCCGGATATCGGTTTTGTTGTTTATGAAGAAAATCAGCCCTCTTTCCTCGCTCAACAGGGACATGGCCATGGTGTCAACGGCTGTCAGATCAGTGACAGTACAGCCCAACGAATCGACGACTCGGTACGTAAAATCATCGACGACACCTTTGTCCGCACGTATGAAATCATGGAGAAAAACAGGGATATCCTGGAACGATGCGCCAAAACGCTTCTGGAAAAAGAAACGCTCCTGGAGCAGGAACTCGTCGAATTGACTGCTGACCTCAAGAGATAAGCACTCTTTTAAAGAGTACAGACTGACCTTTACAGTTCAGCAGAAGGAAGAAAGGGCTGCAGATCACGCTCATAACGACGGAGCACTTTAAATCCCTCGGCCTCAAGAGCAGTGACCGCCTTATCGCCCTCCTGCCTGTCAACCCGGATCACCAGATGCGACACATTTGGATACTGCGGTACAGGCCAACAAAAAAAACTTTGAATATTGATGCCCTGCTCCTTCAGAATGGTTGTCACCGCGGCCAGACGACCGGGACGATCGTCAACCAGAACACCAAGCCGTACACTCTCATCACTCATTCCAATGGCTTGCAGCAGGACAGCCATAACATCTGTACGGGTGACTATACCCACGAGCTTGCTTCCCTGCATCACCGGCAGCGAACTGATCTTGTGGGTTTGCATGATATAGGCAGCCCGCTCAATGGTGGTATCCGGAGCAACCGTTATGACGGTTTTTACCATAATCATACCCACCTCCACCTTCTGCAGGAGGTAGTTCAACTCATGAATACTGAGTGAAGTTGCCGGTGATGCCCAGTTGAGTTTCACGTCCCGATCAGAGACAACTCCGACCAGAAGTCCCTGCCTGTCGACAATCAACAGGTGCTCGATGCGATGTTCTGTTATCAGGTCACGGGCTTCAACCAGCGAGGCCTCAGGCAACACAGTGACCAGGTTGGTACGCATAATCTGTCCGATATACATGGTGTCTCCTTGTTGGCAAGTCCACTCATTGAACAAACAAAAGACGGGTTTAGATCAAAAAAAATCCGTCACAAATCAACTCTCCGGCACCGGCTGCATGGAAAAAAATATCTTCGTCTGCTGTAGTGACAGAATCAGTGCAGATCAATACCGGCTGAGATAGTGATTCAACTCCCAATCAGTCACAGCGGTCCGAAAACTGTCCCATTCCTTTTCTTTCCCTTCAATATATTTTTCAAGAATATGCGGGCCGAGCGCTTCTTCAGCAATAGGACTGGCTTTCAGTTCCTGGATAGCCTCGTGAAGGCTGGCCGGAAGACTGTGGATACCGGCGTCGATCTTCTCCTGAACCGTCAGTTCAAAGATATCGGCGTTAATGGGGGCAGGCACCGGTAGATCGTTTTTGATCCCGTCCAGGCCTGCATTCAGCATCATGGCAAAGGTCAGATAGGGGTTGCAGGTTGGATCCGGACTGCGGACCTCGGTACGGGTCCCCATGCCGCGGGAAGCCGGGATACGGACAAGTACAGAACGGTTCGATGCGGACCAGGCCACATAGACCGGTGCCTCGTAACCGGCCACCAGCCGTTTATAGGAGTTAACCAGGGGATTACTGATACCACAAAACCCTCGGGCATTCTTCAGTATACCGGCAATGTACTTGTAGGCAACCTCGCTCAACTGCAACGGATCCTGCTCATCAAAAAACGCATTGCCGCCATCAAGGTCGAACAGGGATTGATTGGTGTGCATGCCCGAACCGTTAACACCAAAAACCGGCTTGGGCATAAAGGTGGCGTGCAGATTAAAATCTCTGGCTATCGAACGAACAACCCATTTGAAGGTCACCGTGTTATCGGCGGCTGTCAGCGCATCGGCGTACTTGAAGTTGATCTCATGCTGCCCTTCCGCTCCTTCATGATGGGAGGCCTCCACTTCAAATCCCATTGCCTCCAGAGTCTGGATGATTTTACGGCGGCAGTCGATACCGGTATCATCCGGCTCGACATCGAAGTAACCGGTGACATCATCGGTAATCGTGGTTGCCAGCCCCTTCTCGTCACGCCGGAAAAGAAAGAACTCACACTCTGTGCCGACATTCATCGTGTATCCCAGGGCTTTGGCATCAGCGAGCACCCTCTTCAGGTTGTTTCGCGGGCACCCTACAAACGGAGTACCATCGGGTTTGTACACGTCACAGATGATACGTGCGGCATTATACCCATCTTTTGACCGCCAGGGGAGGACGACAAAAGTATTATAGTCCGGCTTAAGATGCATGTCGGATTCGTTGATACGCACAAATCCCTCTATGGAAGAGCCGTCAAACATGATCCGACCGTCAAGCGCTTTTTCGATCTGACTGCGCGGGATGGCGATATTTTTCATAGCACCAAAAATATCAACAAATTGCAGACGGAAAAAATTAACATTTTTTTCTGCTATGATCTTCATTATTTCATCGCGGGTCATACCTTCTCTCCTTGTCTATGCAACCCCTGATGAGCAACGGCACAGAGCAACAGATGCTGAAAACATTCGAAGCTGTTGTGTGCAGTACGGCCATTGACCAGTTTTGCGTCACCTGCGGGGTGAAAAATTGAGTCCCTTATAAAGTGCTGACAATAAATACATCAGGATAGTCGATAACGCGTTATCTTTTTACCATCTGCAGGATAAAATATACTATAAATTGTTGTGTATCCCTGTCTCAGCTCGCTTCAGTCCGGCAAATAGGATAAGATAGCAGATTAAGTGAACTTGTTTCTGAAGAAATATTACGCAGTACATGCACTGAACCCCGATCTGAAAGGTATCCGACAGGCGTGGCCCATCAACAACAGGATGTGCAGGTACCCCTGACCACTGCTTACTGTGCAACAAATACTTTACCACCCGTACGCTGCAAGGAGCGCACATGACTACGGAACGCCGAAAATATATCCGCCCGGAATCATTACATCTCCTCGACTATCTCATCATTGACGCACAGGGCCGTCTCGGTGAATACGCCATGGCACGGACGTTGAACGTAAGCAAGGGCGGCATGCTGATCGAAACCCACATTCCACTCGCCAAAGGCCAGCAGGTGATGATCACTCTGGGGTTGCACGAGCAGCTGGTTGACGTGATGGGAACAGTTATCTACACCACCGATAAGACCGGTTTACATTACAGTGGCGTCGAGTTTCTCCACGTTTCCGACCATGATAAACAGGTACTTGACAGCTACATAACCGCCTTTCAACAACAGTACCCCGCTGATACAACACCATACCCCATGGAAAAAGACTAAAAAAGTCCGACAGGTTGCCTGTACACCTCTGACTACTTGCTGACCCGTCCATATTCATCGTCAAAGCGAACGATGTCATCCTCACCGAGATAACTGCCGATCTGAACTTCAATCAACTCCAGAGGAATAACCCCGGGATTTTCCAACCGATGGACTGTGCAGCTCGGGATATACGTTGACTCATCCTCTTTCAGCAAAATCGTCTGCTCACCTCTCTGCACCTTTGCCGTCCCTGTCACCACCACCCAGTGCTCATGCCGGTGATGATGCATCTGCAGGGAAAGGCTCGCGCCGGGGTTTACTGTAATTCGTTTGATCTGAAAGCGTTCTTGTATCTCAAGCGTGGTGTAGCTTCCCCATGGCCGAAACACCGTCCGGTGCACATGATATTCACCCCGCTTGTTGTACTTTAACTTGTCAACAATCTTTTTCACATCCTGGGATCGATCCAGGGGAGCCACAAGAACGGCATCTGCGGTTTCCACCACCATGGTGCTGTCCAGGCCCACGGCAGCCACCAGAGTGTGTTCAGATCGAATAAGTGAATCCTGCACATCTTCAAGCAGCACATCTCCATGCACAACGTTCCCCAGCTCGTCCTTTACACTCACCTCCCAGAGGGCACGCCATGAACCGATATCACTCCAACCCAGATCAGCCTGGACCACTGCTGCCAGCTTCGTCTTCTCCATCAATGCATAATCAATAGAGTCAGAAGGGCAGGCAGCCATGGCCGTGTCACCAAAACGGAAAAACAGACCGTCTCCCTGACCTGCGGCAATGGATTCCGTCATGGCAGCGACAATATCAGGGGCATGAATCTGCATTTCACTTAAAAGCGTATCTGCGGTAAAGGCAAACATGCCGCTGTTCCACAGGTAACTGCCGCTGGCGTAATACTGCTCAGCAGTGGCAAGATCGGGTTTTTCTACAAAACTGGCCACCGCATACCCCTCTCCTTTTGCAATGTACCCGTATCCTGTTTCCGGATGATCCGGCACAATACCAAAAGTCACAATCCGGCCCTGCCGGGCCAGCTCTGCTGCCTCACGCACTGCGACTTCAAATTCCTTTGGTTTAAGAATCAGGTGATCTGCCGGCAACACCAGCAGGACATCACCACCGCGTCCCTGGCTGCTCACATAGGCCGCTGCCCCGCAAATGGCAGGAGCAGTATTTTTACCGTGAGGTTCCAGAAGAATACGAACATCCAATGGAATACCCAGATCTTCCAGCTGGCTCTTTGCTAAAAACCGGTGATCTTCACCGACAACGATCAGCGGCGGCAATGTATTTTCAAGTTGCACCACCCGATGGATAGTGGTCTGCAAAAGTGACCGTTCCCCTGTTAGGCTGATAACCTGCTTAGGGTAGAGTTCCCGGGAAAGCGGCCACAGCCGGGAACCGGTTCCACCGGCCAAAATAATGGGTTGAATTGCCACGATTAAACCTCAGAGGAGTTGATTGTTCGCGGTTGAATCCGTCCTTCTCATGAACGGATTATATGCAGTACATCTGCAGTTATTTGACGCAGTAGTTCCTCATCGCCTTTCGTCTCCACATTCAGCCGCAAAAGCGGCTCTGTATTTGAGCGACGAACATTAAAACGAAAGGCCGGGTATTCAATGGACAAACCGTCTGTCCTGTCCACCACACCGTTCGGATAGTGTTTTTCGATGGCGGCAATGACCTGATCAGGATCCCGTACAACTGAATTGATCTCACCGCTCACCGGATAGGCAGCCATACGGGCACCACATAAGGCTGACAGGGGTGTAGCACTGGTACTCATCAGTTCACAGACCAACAACCAGGGAAGCATTCCTGAATCACAGTAACCAAAATCGCGGAAATAATGGTGCGCCGACATCTCGCCGCCGTAAACAGCATTGTGAAGTCGCATGTTTTCTTTGATAAAGGCATGACCAGTGCGGGTCATCACCGGGTTTCCTCCGCAATGCTGAACAATCTCTCTGGTGTTCCATACCAGTCGGGGATCATGCAGGATAGTGGAACCAGGATGATGCTGGAGCAGCATCTCCGCCAAAAGACCGACTATATAATACCCCTCAACAAAGCGACCGTTTTCATCGTAGAGGAAACAGCGATCAAAGTCACCGTCCCAGGCAATACCAAGATCAGCCCGATGTTCACGTACAGCCTGAGCAGTAACTTCACGTTTTTCCGGGAGCAGTGGATTCGGCACTCCATTGGGGAAATTTCCATCCGGTTCGTGTTGAAGACGGATAAAGGTAAAGGGCAGGTGAGGGGCCAGTAAATCGATAATCGGTCCGGCACAGCCGTTCCCTCCATTGACCACCACCTTCATCGGTCGCATTGCCCGGCAGTCAACGGAGGTCAACAGATGGCGAAGATAGGCGTCTTTATTCGTTGTCTGAATGTAACTTCCCGCTTTGTCCGCCCTGTGCGCGGCCACCATTTCCTGCCGGTGAGGATCGGTTGCCATCCTGGCAATCTCCAGCAAACCAGAATCAACAGAAACAGGACGGGCGTCACGCTGGACAAATTTCATCCCGTTATACTCTGCAGGATTATGGCTGGCGGTGATCATAATACCACCAGCCACCCCCTCTTCAGCTCGACTGAAGACAGCGTGGTAGACCTCTTCGGTACCGCACAGGCCTAAATCAACAACATCCACACCCTGCTCCAGCAGTCCGGCCACAATGGTCCCGGCAAGTAATGGACTGCTCAGGCGCATATCCCGACCAACAACCACCTTGCAAATCTGATAGTAATCGACAAAGGCACGGGCTATTCGTTGTGCAATCTGTTCATCAAAAGTATCAGGAATTTTACCACGAACATCATAGGCGGTAAAACAGGCGGGCAAGGATTTCATAGCGACTGTGTCCTAAAAAAGATGTACTGAAAACAGATCATGGATGTTTCGCCTTTGCCGGCTCAACGTTCTTCTCTGCCGGCTTGCCGGTAAGCAGGTCACCTGTAATTGCCGGTCTTTTGGGGGTTAAATCAGTACGAAGACGAGGGTCGTCAATAAAAACATGCAACAGTGTCATTCCCTGGCGCAGAAAAGGTGTTGCATACGATGAGCGCACCAGATCATTATTCGCTGACAGACCGGATGCCAGAAACATATATGCCAGGGAACAGATCAAAGCGGCCTGGCACCCACCAAGTACCACACCGGCCAATCGATTCAACCAACCCACTAAGATCACCTGGATAAAACGATGCAACACTTTACCCATCATTGTAAAACAAAAAACAGCGATAACAAAAAGAATGGCAAAGCCACAGAAGAAGATTACCTTGGGATGACCGATAACCGAATCGGTTCGTGACAAAAGCGTACCGATATACTGTCCGGCAACAATATAGCTCCCGGCCAGAGCACATAGACTCACCAGTTGTCGCATCAGTCCAACCCAAAGGCCACGTAGCATAAAAATGCAGAAGATCGTTAAAACTGCAAGATCGAGACAGGTCAGTTCATTGATGGTCAGCATACAGTATATGTTGGCGGAACCTGCTACCAGGCTCTTCTTCATCGGATAAAAAATATGAGCGAGAACAGATTATATACAGCTCTGAATCGCGCGCTCAATCAGGAAACACTACGGACCACACGGCCATAAACGCGAGTCGATTATACAGGATTCATGGGTGAAGACAACTACTTATCCATCGCCAACCCGGCATTACCTTGAGGTGCTCCTTGCCGACATACGGACAATAAGCACAAGATGGCAGATGTTCGCCCCTTTTTCCTGTTACCTGGCATTGCTCAATCTGCATCTGCTCCGACCACTACTGGAACGGGACAGAACAGAGAATCTACTCACCTGTCTGCTGAGTCCGGCTGAATTGAATATCTTTCATGGCTTCAGCTATGATAAACGCCAGCTGGAATGGCTGGGTGGGCGCATTGCAGCCAAATACGCTTTACAGGCCATGAGCTGTTCCACAACCCCTGCCCCGCACATGTACTCCATCCTTCCAGACAGACACGGCAGGCCGCACATAGCCCAGAAACCGACGGGATGCCCAGCTGTTACCGTCTCCATTGCTCACAGTTCAGGCTATGCAGCAGCTCTTGCCTGTAGCAAAGGATCGTGCGGGGTCGACATCCAACAGAAAACACCCACCTTGTACAGAGTACAAAAACGATTTGCCCAAAAGGAAGAGCTACAGGCCTTTGATCCATCTCCACTACCACCACTAACCCGCCTCGGCCTGCTATGGTCAGCCAAGGAAGCCGTCAAAAAATGTTTCCTGCCGGATCACCCTTCATTTCTCAGCGCTATCAGGTTTACGTCGGCGTACTCTGAACAAAACAATAAGATCTGGATCGGACAGTGCAGCCTCAGCCACACAGCCCATGATCATGCCACTGTGCGGATGGGGGAAATGGATCAACACCTGATCGCCTGTACCTGGGGAGAGAATAATGCCTGAACTACCGGAAGTTGAAGTTGTCCGTCGCGGTTTGCTGTCATTCCTTCCCGGCAGAATTGTGACCGCGGTTGCTGTGGGCAAACATCATCTACGCCGCCCCATCCCCACCCACCTGCTCACCAGACATATTCAGGGACAGACTTTTCTCACGATTGACCGTCGAGCCAAATATCTCTTACTGCGGATGACAGGCGGGGCAACTCTGGTCATTCATCTGGGGATGACCGGCAAACTGTCTGTAGTACCGAAGTCAACAACTCTTCACAAACACGACCACCTCCGACTGTCTCTCGACAGCGACAGAGAGCTTCGGCTCAATGACAGCCGACGATTCGGCACTGTTATGGTGTGGCCGGCAGCAGAAGCCGTTGCCAGTGAAGGTCTATTTTTCGCTCAAACAGGTATTGAACCCTTTGACCCCGGTTTCACAAGTGACCACCTGTACACTCTTGCCTGCAGGCGCAAGCTGCCGGTTAAATCCTTACTCATGAACAGCCGGCTTATTGCCGGTATTGGCAATATCTACGCTAATGAAATCCTGTTTGCTGCCCGGATTCACCCTGCAACTCCAGCTCAATTTTTAAATCGGCAAGACTGGCAACGCATCATTGTTGCGACTCAGCGGATTTTACAGGAAGCCATTGAAGCCGGTGGCTCGACCATCGGCGACTTTCTCAATGCCAGCGGCCATCCCGGGTATTTTCAATTTCATTTCGCAGTATACCGCCAGGAGGGTTCCGCCTGCTCTGTTTGTGCGCAACCCACCGTTAAAATGACCCTGGCAGGAAGAGCAACCTATTTCTGCCCGGCCTGTCAACCACTTCAACACAAAATGTCGCAAAAAAGAGACTAGCTATCTCTTGGCATAGCGAAGTTTACTCAACGTGCCAATCAGAACCGTCTTCATATTGCGACACCAAACACGCTCAGTCTTTATAAAGAGACGGTACAATATGATGCCGATTCAGTAATTTATAAAAATCTGTCCTGTTACGCTGTGCTAAACGTGCAGCCTGAGAGACATTACCCTGGGTTGTTTGCAGCAGCTGAATGAGATACTGCTGCTCGAACTGTCTCTTGGCTTCGGAGAGAGGCAGGATTTTCTTCTGATGCTGTTTAATGGCGTCGTACAGCAGATCCTTGCTTATCAGCGATGAGGTGGCTAAAGCAACTGCATTTTCCACTACATTAAAGAGCTGCCTGATATTTCCCGGCCATTCGGCCTCAACAAGAATCTGCATGGCTTCAGGTGTAAATCGCTTTTCCTGACCATCCCTTTTTTCAGTCAGAAGAGCCGCAAAATGTTCGGCCAGCAGCGGAATATCCTCTTTCCGCCTGTGGAGAGGTGGCAGCTCCAAACTGACGACATTGAGCCGGTAAAACAGATCTTCACGAAAGGTGTTTTCCCGAATAGCCTCTTCCAGATTTTTGTGGGTTGCCGAAATAATGCGAACATTGACCGGTACCGGCTGTGAACTGCCCACGGGTCGAATCTGCCGATCCTGCAGAACCCGTAAAAGTTTCACCTGAATATGCAGCGGCATGTCGCCGATTTCATCAAGAAACAGCGTCCCGTTATCGGCCGATTGAAACAGACCGGCATAGCTCTTTACGGCGCCGGTAAATGAGCCTTTAACATGACCGAACAACTCTGATTCAAGCAAAGTTTCCGGAATGGCAGTGCAGTTGACCGGTATAAAAGGACCGTCTTTATATTGACTGGCCTTGTGAATAGCAATGGCCAGCAGCTCTTTGCCTGTACCGCTCTCACCACGGATGAGTACTGTGGCGTCAGTCTCAGCGACAAGCTTTGCCCGGGAGAGCAACTCCTCCATGATCGCACTCTGGCTGACAATCCCCTGCCGCCATTCATCGCGCTCTCCGACAATCTCTCCACCACCACCAGTGACCTCAATAGCCTTGGCAACCTCCTTTAACAGTGCAGATCCTTCAATCGGTTTGGTTAAGAAGGAAAAGACACCCTGCCTCGTTGCCTCAACCGCTTCCGGAATTGAACCGTGGGCTGTAATAATAATAACAGGAACTGATTTGTTTAAATTGCGGATAGCTTCAAACAAGGCCAGACCATCGATCCCCGGCATACGAAGATCTGTAAGCACCACATCGGGTTTAAATGCCGAAAATGTAGCCAATGCCTCTTCTCCACTGGCAGCAACAGCAACATCGTAATTTTTGCTCTGGAGACGTAATTTCCATAAACGCAACAGATCTATTTCGTCGTCCACCAATAAAATCTTGTGCGAGTGCGCCATCTCACCGTTCCCTGTTTTTAATAATACTTTCTATGTTCTTCAACTGCTCGAGTTGTCGTTCCAGCTCTTTAATTCGTGCCTGATCCTGACTGCCGCTTCTCTCCAGACTTTCGATCCGGTCCATCAGGTCTTTTTTCTCGGCTGCCAGTCCCTCTGTTTTATCGGTCTGCTTACTGTTTTGGCGCCAACGAATAATCTGCTCCCGATCTATCCTGTCCATTAAAAGAAAAATACCCTGAAGGCTTGGAGCTTTCCCCTCATATTTTTTGATGTATCTGGAAAGCATATCTTTCCCGTTTTTGAACTGTTTATACGAAGCATGCGGATGCAGGCTCAAACAAACCGTACGAAGAACATCCGCACTTTCACCATCAGCAGCACCGGCAGAAGCAGCCTGGTACTCGGCGGTAAATCCACGGCGAGTTATCTTCTCGTTGTCGGCCAGACAGGTAAGAACAGTGTCCGCCTCTGAAGACTGGACAACAAGTTGTTTCCTGGGAAGCTGTCCCTTTTTACTCTCAATCATTTCCGCACAACCACTGACCAGCAGTGTGGTCAGCAGGACAATGAACAAACTCATCTTTTTCATGTAATTCCTTTTCATACACATGGCAGACTGACCTCAAACCGGGCTCCCTGCAGACTGGGCAACAATCGCAGGGTACCACCGCAGCTCTCAATATACTCTTTACTCACAGCAAGTCCAAGACCTGAGCCTTTTACCGCCGAACGGCTTTTCTGTGTTCCCTGGTAAAACGGTAAAAAAACCTGTGCACGATCCTCCGCGCTGATCCCCGGCCCTGTATCCTCAATCACAAGTTGAAGATACCCTCCTTTCTCCGACATTGTAATGCTGATAGAACCATAATCAGGAGTAAATTTAACGGCATTGCCCAATAAATTATCAATGGCTGTCTTCAACTGTTTCGGGGTGGCAGTTACCAGAAGAGAACGCAAATCCATTGTCAGTTGAATATTTCGTGCCAACATGGCGTTGCGATGATCTTCAGTTACCTCTTCCACCAGCCTGTCTATCTGGATTTGCTCAAGGTCCATGGGCAACTCTCGAACTTGCGCCATGTTAAAATCCAATATATCCTGAATAAGTTTTTGCAGTTTCCTGCAATTATTATCAAGAATACCAACAACCTCAACCTGATTGTCATTCAGCGGCCCGATCAACCTATCTTTTAGCAACCCTGCCCCCTCCTTGATAGAGGACAACGGTGTCTTTAATTCATGGGAGATATGGGCCAGCATCTTCGCCTTCTCCCGGTCCAAGACCTGGAGCCGTTTGCGCAGCCAATCGAGTTTTGCGCCAAGATTCTCCAAATCACGGGGTCCGGAGATCTGGATCGGTGTGGAAAAATCTCCCTCGCCCAGGCGCTCAATAACACGATCGAACTGCCTCACCGGGTTGTTGATGAGAGAGATAAACAGGACCACAAGAAGCACACTAAAACCGATCAATCCGGAAACCTGCCAGGCCAACGTGGTTTTGTTCACCCGAACCCGGTCCTTGAGCGCCTCCACCTCTTGTGCCATCAGATGATTGCTTATAAGTTCCAACTTGCTGACAAGCTCACCAATGCCCACGTACTCATCAAATATCGCCTCCAGCCGAAGTTTTTTCGCCCCCTGACCTTCAGCGTCTTCATGTTCAGTTGAAACAACCAGCAGCTCACCGATTGTCATATGCTCATTGAGCACTGTCTCCTGATCGGCAGCGACAGTGTCCAGAGGACCACCGCTTTCAAGCAGAGCCGTGACCACTCGCTGTTCCTTTACCTGCAATTCTTCGATCAATGGCGCAAGCTCATTATCTGTATTCAGTCCTGCAAACTGTCGAAGCAAATCAACCACTTCATGGTGTCGCACCTCGACATCTTCCAGGTGCTCTCTTTCTTCTAAAACCGCAAACAGCCGTGCTGATCGTTCCTGCCGAAGCAGCAGATCGCTCACCTTTCTGCAGCTATCGATGCGGGCCACAGACCGATATACTGCCACCGCACTCTGCTGGACCATACCGTTAAGAATATGGATAGAGCTGATCAGTGCGACAATCAGCGGCAAAGCCGCAAAAATAAAACCCGTTAACAGTAATGATAAAAATGAACGCGGATGATAAAGCCGATTCACAGATCCTCACTTACCAGGGCTGGGGCCGAGGTAGACATTATCCAAGTAAATTACCTGAGCACAGGGCTGCTGGATCACAAACAAACCGAATCCCTCGATATGTTGCATGTCCATTGTTCGCCCTTTAGGTGCCGCCGCGACCTTGTCAAGTGGAATAACAAGATCGTTCCAACCGGATTCGATATCAAACCCCTGATTATAGCGGTCACTATATTCCAGTCCGTGTTTTTTATGGTGCACATCATGGATACGGGCATTCAGCATGAGTGGTGTTTTTTTAGGATTGTACACGCTGAAATGCAGGGTTTGAAACCCACGCCAGTCATGGGGAAAATAAAAAAGTGCTACTCCCGAGTATTGGTTTGTCGACAACTGGACCCGAGCCGCCCGGTGACCGTGGCGAACGATATCGGATCCGGTCTGCAACTGATCACTGTGATTCCATCTGTATCGTTCAAAGGGTGTCTCAAAATCAGCAAGAACGGGAAACTGTTGTCGTGCCAGATACTCGTCAATCAATGCTCTGGTCAGTGGCCATACAGCAACCAGAATCGCACTGACCACCCCAAACCGCACACATATCCTTAGCCAATAACGTGCCAGAATTCCCGTTCGAGTAATAAAAGAATAAACGAGTAAGCACCCCAGCTGGTTACGTACGACATCTCCCATATCCGGAGATCGGCTGCTTCCAAGCGTCTGTAAAACCTCTACAGTTATTCCAAGAAAGAGAACGATGAAAAAAATAAAAAAGAACTCAGCAGGCGGAGAAAATTCTTTTCCCCTGGTCCGTAAACATTGATGCAGCCAGTATGTGAACACCATAAAATAAAAGATATGCCCTGTATCCCATGCAGCTTGAAACGAACGGGAAGAATAGTATCCTGGCCCACCCCAAAAGAAGAAAGGGGCACCTATCAACAATAAGAGCAGCAAAAAATAACGAAAATGTGGGGAGAAGACTACCCTTGTGTGCAAGTGCTCACCTTACGACCAAACACAGAGAAGCTGCAGGATCATCATACCGCACCGGTACAGCCATTTAATTGCCTGCATAAAAAAATACAAGACCGCACAATCGACAAGTCCGGCATGTATCCTGTCGGTGGTTCTCCATGCTCTGCAGGCATGACTATTTTAAATAGACTCAGCCTGATTCATCGGCTTCCCTGCAGACATCTCTGTACAAAATGACAACACATCCTCGTTAGATACGACCGAGGAAGGAAATTATAAAGCACGAACTTTGATCTGAAATTAAGGGCATCGCTGCAATTGTGGTCTGTCAAAACTTCCTGAAAAACAGACATAAAAACCATGGCACAGTGCGCAGACAGTTACACAAAGGCTGTACAAGGTGTGCCGGTATCACTCCGAATGTATACGTGTAAGCCGGACAACCATGTTTCAACCATCGGAAAACAATCCTTTCCCTGAAACTGGTCCCACTCCTGAATGTTGTGAAAAAATCTCAAAAAACATTCCGAAAGAGCTCACCTGGTCGTAAAAAATGCAATGTCACACGGAATCATCTGCAACAATCAGTAAATACTTCAACCTGTTCCCGAGCCGGAGAACTTCGGAATTGCCAATTGGCAATGGTGCGCAATCTTTCGAAATATCAGCACCTGTCAAGCCCAGCAATCCTCACAGCAGAAATAAAACTGAAATATTGCATTTTCTAATTTGACATGAACTCATATTTTTTCCTATTATATAATTATGAGCTAGCTGGAGGTTGTCATAATTCAAGCAAACGTATGGAGGGCCTATGAAACGATTTTATCTGACACTGGTATTCTTGCTTTGTTTGGTCACCGCCGCCTTTGCCAAGGTCAACATCAACAGCGCCACTACCGAAGAATTGGCAACACTTAAAGGTATTGGTAAAGTAAAAGCCGAAGCTATTGTTGCCTATCGTTCCACCAACGGTGATTTCAAAACAGTCGAAGACCTCACCAAGGTTAAGGGCATCGGCAACAAAATTTTCGAAAACATCAAAGACGACATCTCCGTCGACGAGTAATTACTCCGTTTAAAATCCTCTGACTCTCAGCATCTGAGAGTCAGAAAATATCATAAGGATTCTACCTGATTGACAAAAGGTACATTGTCCGTTAGTAATGATGCGTAGTTAAAAATCGGGTGGTCTCTTGCATTGATTCTTCCAACAGAGGAATCTGCTCCTGCTGCGACTCCACCACTCTGGCCGGAAGCAGTGCAAGCTACATTTCAAACCCAGAAGAACAGACAATCCTTATAATGAACAGCAGTATCACCTCCATAACCTTTGCAATCAAAAACTAGTTGACAACTACTGCATTCTTTTGCTAGTTGTATCAGCTCAAAAAAAACATGTGCCGAGATAGCTCAGTCGGTAGAGCAACGGACTGAAAATCCGTGTGTCCCTGGTTCAAATCCTGGTCTCGGCACCACATACATAAAGAGGTTAATCGGACTGCTTCCGGTTAACCTCTTTTTTTCTGAAGTCCTGAAGATTGATCCCGTGTCTGTTAATTTTATCGTACAGACTTTTCCGGGATATTCCCATTATTGCACAGGCAGCATTGACCTGTCCCTTAACATGCACGAGAACCTGTTCCACATACAGTTGCTCCTGTCTGCCCATGTACTCCTTCAGAGGGGAAGCCATAACAGATTGAGGTATACCTGTGACCGTTTGCTCGCAGCTGACTGCTTCAGGTTTACCGAACACACAGCATCGGCGCACAAAATTGCGTAATTCACGGACATTACCGGGCCATTCCCGCTCCATCAACTGGCGGACCAAAGCCGGTGTGTATGGCTCCACTGCCCCCTCTTGTTCGTCCCGATACTCATTCCAGAAATAATCAACCAATAGGGGAATATCATCCCTTCGTTCCCGCAGAGGTGGCAGGTGAACAGGCAACACGTTGAGACGAAAGTATAGATCCTGTCGAAACGCCTCTCGATCCACCTCGGCCTGCAGATCACGGTTTGTAGCGGTTACAATTCGTGCTCTTAAAGAAATGGCACTGTTCCCGCCCAGCCGCGTGAAGGTACGATCTTCAAGAACACGTAAGAGCTTGGCCTGTAAGTGAAAAGGCATGGAACAGATCTCATCAAGAAAAAGTGTTCCATCACCGGCGTATTCAAATTTTCCAATCTTACGATGGGTGGCACCGGTAAAAGCCCCCTTCTCATGGCCGAACAGCTCGGACTCGATCATCTCTACGGGCAGCGCCCCCATATTCACGGCAACGTAAGGGCTGCCTTCATTAGACCCTATGGTGTGGATAGCACGAGCAACCAGCTCTTTTCCGGTTCCGGTTTCACCTGCAATCAGCACAGGATCAGTTTCCCGGCCAACGGTCTCAATGAGATCGTAGAGATTAAGCATGGACGGATGACTGCCGATGAGACCATAAAATCGGGAGCGACTGGCCCGGCTGGCATGCAGCTGCTGCTCGAGCCGGCGGTTGTCCAGCACCAGTTGTCTTCGCTCGATAGCCCTTGTCAAAGTGGTCAGAATGATGTCTTCATCCACCGGTTTTTGCAGAAAATCATAAGCTCCCTTTTTCACCGCCTCCACAGCCATTGTGATATCACCATGGCCGGTCATGAGAATAACCGGAAGATCCACATCCAGCTCAAGAATTCGCTCCAGCAGCACCATCCCACTCATCTCCGGCATACGAATATCTGCCAGAACTGCAACGAAACTGTGCTCACCAACACTTACCAACGCCTCAACAGGGTTCGCAAAGGTGTGCACAGTATAGCCATGCAGCATAAGGGTCTGTTTGATCGCTGCCAAAAGATAATGGTCATCATCAACAACCAAAACGCGAAGCCTTGGCGCAGCAGATTCCACGAAGCTCATACCGCTCTCTCCCCACACTGTTCTGCCGGGCAGCCATGCTGATATTGCGGGAAATAGATGGAAAAACATGCACCCATACCTTCTGCACTTTCCACTTCAATATATCCGGAGTAACTGCGAACAATCCGATCAACGATGGACAGCCCCAACCCTGTACCGGTGCCGACAACCCGGGTGGTAAAAAACGGGTCAAAGATCTTTTTCTGCAACTCTTCCGGGATCCCTTCACCATTATCTGCCACGGTAATCAAAATATAGGGTTCTTTTTGCATGGTTTGAAGGTTGAGACATTGAACAAGATTACTCGTAATGGTCAACTTCGGCTTTTCAACACGCCCCATGCCCTGTATGGCATTTTGGACCAAATTCAGAAAAACCTGCTCAAGCCGGACTTCAACACCTAAAACTTCACATGCCTGCGGAGTCAACCGTAAATCAAGAGTTATTTCACTTAAACGCAACTGTGATTCGAGGAACTGCAGGATCTTGCGAATAATGCCATTCAGATCCAGCGGCGACTTTTCTTCTTCCACCTTCCGCCCAAAGCTGCGCATGGTGGCAATAATAGAGGAGGCCTTGTTGACTCTATCGATGATAACATGGAGATTTTCTCGTAGCATCTCAGTATGGTCACCTGATGTTTCCAGTGCCTTGAGACAGTTACGGGCAAAAAGCAATATCGCATTCAAAGGTTGGGTCAACTCGTGGCCCACTCCAGCCGCCATCTCACCAAGACTGGCAAGTCGGCTGGAGTGGATCAACTGCTTTTGCCCCTCCTGCATCTGTGCCATTAAACCGTAAAATTCGCTGCAGTCCGAGCAGATCAGCATGTGCAAGGTAAGCCCGTTGGGGTTGACATAGGTTGAACCACGCATTTTCACTGGAAAAAAGCCACCCTTGCCATCCTTCAAATATGCCTCAAGTTCGATAAACCCACCATCTGCAAAAGCCTGACGAATTGTGTCAGCCATCTCTGTGGAGACCAGATCATTGAGCAGGAGTTGGTGACCGGCGTCAAAGGTCACCCCAGTGCATTCGAGAAATTCGCGGTTGGTCTGAATAATTCTGAACTCATCATCCATCAGAAGAAACAGCTCGGAAATACTGGCAAGTATCCGTTCAGTAAACGATCTGCTCGCCTCCATCTCCTCATGCTTCCTGAGAACGCGAACAACAAGATCCTGCCGCTGTTTTTCCAATATCTTAATGGTTTGATCATGCATTACTTCACTCCCTTGTGCCGTACATTCGGAAGGACTGTGCAATGTCCTGTCAAACAGCATATTCCGAAAGCAGTTTATTTGGGTTGAGTCAGACCTTTACACAACGGACTGCCGGAGGTGTGGAAATGATTTTATCCTCCTTTCTGTTTTCTCCGGATTCTTTCACTTTATTTCTGTACACCTGTCCTTATATTCCGTCTCCTGCTTTATATCTGTCACCACAACTCTCCATTCATCGGTTCCAATGCCTTATTCCGATTAGCATCCCAGGCATTCCCCTTACAGCACTTCATGCATGACAGTTTGCCCGGAACAGATCATCGCGCATAAAAAATTCACGCAAACTCGACCATGAAAACGCAGCCACTTATCAATGCCCGACATAAAACAGTGCCTATACCGGCTTCAATTCGTCGATAATCGTGCAAGCAAGTAGCGAGATGACGGACCACGTCCTGCTTTTTCAAGCAAGCCCCTGGTCACCAGGTCACGCAAATCATATTGCGCGGTACGAATTGAAATGAGTTCGCCAACCGCTTCCTGATACTCACTCCGAGTAATTTCTCCTTGCCGAAGGATTATCGGCCAGACCTTGCGCTGACGGGCATTTAATACGATCTCAGGTGTTTCCCCGGATACCCACTTACCAGCTCGGGGCGCTTCAGCTGTGGTTGCTCGGACCGGATCTGAGCATCCGGTCGATGAAGAACAAGAGCCGCCGTCCATATCCTGGATACGAGGTGCCCTGTCAGACTCCGCCACCTCAGGTAACTGATCAGCGAACAACACCTGTTCAGCCAGCAGGATATCATCCTCCATAAAGGCAAGAGAACGGGTAATACAGTTACGCAACTCACGGATATTTCCCGGCCATGGATAATTACAGAGTTTTTCAAGAGCTCCACGACTTATTCTGGCTGGTTCCTGTCCGGTTAAAATAGAATTTTCATCAAGAAAATGCTTGATGAGGATTGGAATATCTTCCTTGCGCTGACGAAGTGCCGGGGTATTGATGGTAATGACGGCCAATCGATAGTACAGATCTTCACGGAATTTTCCGGCAGCGGCACATTGCAGCAGATCGATATTGGTTGCCGCAATAATTCGAGCGTCGAACGCCACATCCTTGTCTGAACCCAGCGGTCGTATTCGTCGTACCGAAAGCGCACGCAAGAGGGCCTGCTGTACCCGAGGCGAGGCATTCCCGATCTCGTCAAGATGAAGTGTGCCGCCTGAAGCCGCTACAAAGGCTCCTTTACGATCAGAATGAGCCTCGGTAAATGCTCCTTTTACATGCCCAAACAGAGCATCCATCAGCAAATTCTCATCAAGTGCACCACAGTTGATTGAAATAAAAGGCCCATCAGCTCTATGCCCCATTGAGTGAATAGCCTCTGCAGTCAACTCTTTCCCAGTGCCCGTTTCTCCTACAATCAAAACATCTGCCAACACCCGGGCGGCTTTCCGGATTTGCTGCCGTAACCGGTTTATTGCAGGACCATTGCCGACAATACCATAAAGGGACATTGCTGATGATCTGGGGTCAATAGAAGGTTTTTGCAAAATTCCGGCTTCAAAATCAACCGGTTGCCTCATCCGATCCTCTTCTCGTATCCCCTCTTGCAAAAGTTTATCACTACGCACAATTTTCAATTGTGTAAGAAGGATGTTGATGGGGCGTTGCAGTTGATGAAGTTCGTCAAACAACGGTGCAACCGTCAGGGGAGTTACATCATCACCACTGGCACGTTGCTCAATTTCCTCCTGCAAGAGTCGCACGGAGCGGGTAATACGATACCCGATGAAATACATGGCCATGAAAGTCAAGAAAACTCCAACCCCTAAACAAAAAGCGAGCAGGCTTGCAATTTTGTGAGTGGCAGCCATAAAGACAAAACTTGTATCCACACACCCTATCCCACCAACAACTCGGCGAAGTTCTGCATTTTCAGAAAAAACGATGGGAACATAACTGAGGTATAAATCGCGATCACGACCGTTTGGAGACAAAAAGGTACCGGAAACCAGGGTTTGGCCAGCAACACCGGCCTGCACATTGGCAATCATCTCCCAAAAAAGATTATGCGCTGCTGCTGGACGAAAGGCAGTGGAAAACCCGGGCCTGCCGATATCACCCTGCAGGCCGACGCGCAATGTATCGACCGACAACTCATTATGTGCCCCCTCTAAAGATTCGGATTGAAAGAGCAGCCAGCCGGAAGCATCAAAAAAAAAGCCCCTTTTATGTTCATTCTCCTGAGGGAAAAGAAAGAGCGGCGACAATCTTGAAGCGTGTAACGAAATGATATCTCGAATTTTTCGTAGATCAAGGGAGAGCGTCAGCCGACCTTTAAAAATCTTGTCAGCATCATAGACAGAGGTGGTCAACCGGATAACATGCATGGTCAGCCCACTCATCTCTCCCTGAACATGAACGGAAGGATAGACCGCCTCCATGGGATCACTTATCTGGACATGGCCTTCCGGTTTGTCAACAAATTGAGTGCGCCCGGAGAAAATATCGAATTTTGCGCCTAATATCTGTTCTACGGCCACAGATTCTATGGTCTGCCCGGTATTAACAAGTACAAATCGTTCTGCCACAGCCTGGCCCTGAAAAGCTATTTCCTTATACCGACTCCGTTCCTCTGCTGTTTTTGCCTGCAGATGCTGCATTATCGACTCCGGGCTCAGTGGCATGCGAGCCAGGTACTGCAGCTCGTTTTGAGCGGCGACTAACAGTTGATTGATCTCATAGGCCTGTGCCAGCGCACGGGTACGTGCATTGCGCGAATATGCCTGATCCAGACTGGTCGACACAACGAAATAGACACTGACAATCGTCCCGGTAAGAACCGTCCCAACCAGAAAAATCCCTATAAAAATCAGAATTTTAGTAACACCCCAGGTGAGAAATGTCCCTCTCTTTCTAATGACCGGTCTGAATAATGGCGGATACAAAAAGCGCATACAGGCACCTCCTGCTCACGAATAACTCGCACTTTAAGAAATCATCAACGTTGCAAAAATAGACTTTATCGCGAAATAGCGCAACTGTCTTTTTCCAACTACCTGATATAATATTTAATTTTTTTTGCACAAAAACTGGCATTTCCTTTGATACTACAGCAACAACCTGTTTCTCTGTTCCGGACCAACTCCCATGGACAAGAAACAACCCGCATGATCTGAGCGCTTCGACACCCCTCCGTTGCGCTCAGATCAGCTCATGAAATCACGCTGACACGCTTAACCGAGGTACTGAAACCAAGCTTTCATCAACACGAAGGAGGAGACAATGAAAAAACGTATGCAATGGTTTTGGCGAACAGTTCCTGCCCTCATTTTGTTCGCCCCCGGTCTTTCTTTGGCGGCAGGCGGTGGCGGTGCCCCGATGGTTATTGTCGCAGACACCCGCAAACTTGACGGTATTCTGGCCTGGTGGGGCAATATGTACAATGAAAGCCATCTGCAGTTTGCCATTTTGACCATCATCATCATCCCGGTCACCGGTGTTCTCTTTGGCATTGTAGCGGACATCGTTATGGGGTGGATTGGCATTGACCTGAAAACCCGTGAATTAGCCGAAGATTAAATCGAAATACAGGAGACTCTCATGGACTGGCTTTATATCCTCATGCCCATCGCAGGCGTCAAAATTTTCTGGCCTGGCCTCATTATTCTCGGCGTCGGCGTTGGTATCATCGGTGGCTTTTTTGGACTAGGCGGCGCCTGGATGGTCACTCCAGGTCTGAACATGCTCGGTTTCCCCATGGCCTTTGCCATTGGTACCGATATTGCGCACATGGCAGGTAAATCGCTCATTTCCACTATGCGACACGGCAAGTTCGGTAACGTCGACTATAAGCTCGGCCTTATCATGCTCGTAGGTACGATTATCGGTTTTGAGGTCGGTGCCCAAATGGTCATGTGGCTGGAACGGATCGGATCTGTTGAAAAAGTTGTTCGCTGGATCTACATAGCCCTTTTAGCATTGATTGCCTGGATGGTCTTCCACGATGTGTTCAAACGCAAAGCCAAGGCACGGGCTGCTGCGGCCAAGGGTGAAACACTTGACGCCACTGCAACGGGTATCGAGTGGCACAAAACTCTGCACAAAATTAAAATTCCCCCGATGGTCCATCTCAAAGCGGCCGGCATATACTGTTCTGCCTGGCTCCCCATCATCGTCAGCTTTCTTACCGGCTGGCTGGCCGGCATCCTCGGTATCGGCGGTGGCTTAATCCGTATGCCCGCGCTGATCTATCTCATAGGCTGCCCCACCCATGTAGCCGTTGGTACAGACCTGTTTGAAGTTGCAATCTCCGGTCTCTACGGTGCGCTCACATACACCTATAAAGGCCGTACCGAACTGGTCGCTGCCATGATCATGCTCGTTGGTGCCGCAATGGGTGCGCAGGTCGGTGCTGTTGCCACCAAGTACATCAAAGGCTACGGCATCCGTATAGCCTTCGGCCTGGCAGTCATTGGTTGTGCGATCTCTATTCTGATGAAGCTGGTCCAACCCTGGCTGCCTCAGTTTAAAAAAATGCTCGATGTTGGTGCGACCGCTCTGATCCTTGGTCTGGTTTCCCTGATGTCCCTCTACATCTTTATTCGCATGGTCCAGGGTGTTAGAGAAGAGTTGCGTCGTAAGCAGCAATCCGCCTAACTAGAAGAACGCACAAGGAGAACGACCCATGAACTGTAAACATATTCTGATTTCACTTGCTGCAGCCACCCTTGCCTTTTTACTGGTAGGATGCAACAAGGACGACTATCCCAAGATTGAACAAGGTCGAGTTATTGCCTTTAATAAAGAGGCCAAGGAAGTCACCCTGCTACACGACAGCGCCATGGATCCGAGGAATCCGGTGTATGATGTGTTACCGCCCGCTCTTTTCAAACTGCCTGTTGATCCGGCTGAAACCGGGGCACTGCCCGTCGCCGGACAGCGGTTGAAGCTGGATGTTAATAAAAAAATTGTAGTGATTTTTGACACCGCCACCCAGAAGATAGTCGAACTGCCGATCACAGTTGTCGATCTGCAGCAGCCCGTCGATAAGGACCATCCGCTGGTGTATGACAAACAAACCAACAAAGCAAAAAAATTCCCGGTGGTTGATCGTGATAAAAAAACCGTCACCATCTATTCTGACCGTCAGAAGATGCTGTGCACCTTCTCCGTGCCTGATCAGTATCTCGATTATCCCGAAAGCACCTGGGATGCCGGTGATGAGGTACGGCTGACCTACCGAACTCCCGGGCAGTCGCTGCGCTTCATGAATATTACGAAAACCGACATTTACAAACGATAACTCAATCAACCACAGACGGGTGAGCCAATGGTCTCACCCGTCCAATACAGAGAGGTTGATCATGTCAGAATATACATTCTTTCTCTTCCATAAACTGCTGGTGACCGCTGTGAATCTTCTGGTCCTTGGTGCACTGTTCATCGCCATGTACCGTGCTTCTCTTTACCCGGACGAGTTTACCCCTATCTTCTTTTCAACCCTATTTACTCTCTTTGGTCCCATTTTTTTATTGGGATACATCGGTAAACGCTATCTCAACAAACGTCGCCCTGTTTTGGCATGATAAGCGGTGTACATTTTGCCATCTGGCAGCGATATATCGGCATTCTGGCCATGATTCTGATGACAGGAGCACTGCTTTCTCTGGCTGATGCACTGATTGGCGGTCTTGGGGGGCCGCGGGGACTGATAGAACTTGTCCCGGGAAGCCGCTTTCAGATCAGCGGCCCGATGCCGCCGCGGACTGACACCCTCAAAGATGTTCTTATAACCGGTCAACCAAAGGATGGTTCAGTCCGCCTCCTGCCGGAAAACATTTTTACCGGCTATTGGCTTGGCGGGAGCATGTGGCGTGGAGTGATTGAAGTCGCTGATTTTGCGCGTGAAGATAGTGTTGTTATTGCTGTAAGAGACCGTTTTGGTGAAAAACAGAATCCTGCCCTGGTCTTTAAAGTACAAATCTGGCCGGATGAAGCTACCCGTAATGAGCATTCCCCATCTTTCATCACCAGAAAAACCGGCCTCAGTCCCTACATTTTTGCTGTCACCCTTGCGTTGATGGGCATGATGGCTGCGGGTGGCAACTTCTTTTTCGGACATCTTTGGAGTCGACACCTGGCAGCTCATCACTGTGGAGAAATTTTCAGACTGCGGCAAACTCAAAATGGTGTGGAAATCACCTGTGAACTCCCCCATATGGATTCTCTTTCGCCCGGAACAAAAGGTGCCGTGTATCGGCCCGCAGGTGAATACGTTTGCCCAGCTACAATAATCAGTTCTGAACCGGAAGGAGTCCTGATGCTTGCCGACCTGCCTGAACATGTACGCCTGGGAGATATCGTCTGTGTTCTTCCTGAAACTGACAACGATCTGTTCAACTGAACCAACGCTTTCTTTGTGAAAAGGTCATTGACAACTTTGACTATACTTTGTAGCGATTACACAAAGATAGCAGGCCCATAGTGTACGGTGAAACAGAAAGCCCCATGTCATTAAACCGGATAGAAGACGGGAAACCACAAACCCCCGCCCCATTCTTCCAACCTGTTTCGGCCGCTTTCTTTTCAGAGCACCAAAGTGCCTGCAGCCCTAACCGCTAGGACATAAACATGGAAAGGAACTATCGCAAACTCTGGTGGCAACACTGTCTGGCCATCATCGGTTTCTCCGTTATCCCACTCGTTTTCATCAATCTCTCCCTATACAAACTCTTTGACAATATTTTTATCGGCAAAATGACCGAGTCGTTGCGGAGTACAGTGGAGAACCGTCGCGATGCCATTGACCTTTTTTTCAACGAACGCGTTGCCCAGCTCTATACTGTAGCCAATACCAACACCTTTAAGCAGCTGACCGATGAAACCTATCTCAGCAAGGTGTTTGAGATCATGCATGCCAAGTCCACATCCTACATGGATATTGGTATCATCGACAATGAGGGGCGTCATCTCGCCTATGTCGGTCCCTATTATGATCTCCTCAAACAGGTCAACTACAAAAATGAACCCTGGTTTATTGCCGTCAAGGCCAACGGTATTTATATCAGCGACATCTTCATGGGCTACCGGAAGGTTCCCCACTTTATTATTGCCGTTATGGTCAGAGAAAAAGGGGTTCCGTGGATCCTCCGCGTGACGATCAACCTTAAAAACATCGACGATATCGTTCACAAAGCCTGGTTTGGAAAATTAAGTGACGCCTTCATTATTAACAGCCAGAATGCACTGCAAACCAAGCCCCGGTTTGGTGGTGAATTCCTCAATCCTCCGATTGCCCCGGAATTCGATACCGGTACGATGAAATCCCAGGGGTATCCTGATTACTCTTCGGTGATCAACACCAAAGTGGAACGGATCAAAAGCGGGGTCTTTGATGCCTTTTTCGCGGCAGCCAAGATCCACAATACCCGATGGGTCCTGGTGATCAAAGAAGACCCCAATGAACTCCTCGGCGATCTGCAAAAAGGAAAGTACTGGGTCATCCTGCTCAGCATACTTGGCTTTGCCGTCATCACCTCAGGCGCCGCCCTGTTCACGAACGGGCTGATCAACCGGATCAGGGACACTGACCGCGAAAACGCAGCCCACTCCGATATGCTTCTCCAGGCCAACAAGATGATCGCCCTCAGTAAAATGGCCGCAGGCATTGCCCATGAGGTCAACAACCCCCTGGCTTCAATTGCAGAGAAGGCTGGATGGCTGAAAGACCTGCTGGCTGAGGAAGACCTGGCCGGTAACCCGAATTACGCTGAATTTAACGACTCTGTTGACAAGATTGAACACCATGTTGAACGGGCGAGAAAGATCATCCACAACCTGCTCGGCTTTGCCCGGCGAATGGAACCGGCCAAGGAAAAAATAAATGTCAACAACCTGTTGGATGAAACCACCGGATTTCTCGAAAATGAAGCCCGCTATGTCAACATCCAAATTGTTAAACAGTATGCGGATAATGTCCCGGTTATAACCAACGACCTCTCCCAGATTCAACAGGTGGTGCTCAATCTGCTCAACAACGCCATCGATGCCATTGGACGCGACGGCATTATCACGGTCTCCACCTGCTATCACGAAAAAACAGATGCAGTGGAGATCGGTATCGGCGATACTGGCAAAGGTATTGCTGCAGGCGAGCTGGACAAAGTTTTTGACCCATTCTTCACTACAAAAGAGGTGGGCAAGGGAACCGGCCTGGGCCTCTCAATCTCCTACAGCATCGTTGAAAAATTAGGCGGTAAACTCAAGGTCAAGAGTAAGGTAGGCGAAGGGACGGTCTTCACCCTCCTGTTGCCGAAACAGTAAAGGTATATGATGGAAACCATGCGGGTATTTATTGTTGATGACGAAGATGACTTCCGGGAAACCATAGTTAAACGGTTGAACGCAAGAAAAATCCGGGCAGAAGGTGCATCAAGCGGGATCCGGGCCCTCGAGGTGCTCAAAGAGAAGGATTTTGATGTTATTGTTCTTGACGTGAAAATGCCGGATATGGATGGCATCGAAACCTTGAGGCACATTAAAAAAATGAAACCGGATATCGAAGTCATCATGCTGACCGGGCACGCCTCGGTCGAGTTCGGTCTCAAGGGCATGCAGTTAGGCGCATTTGACTACGTTATGAAGCCTGCTCCTCTTAATGAACTGCTTGATACCATTGGTCAGGCATACAATAAAAAACGAGGTATCATCCACTGATACGGATACAGACTCTGCTTCCTGCCTGGCCTGTCCTCATTTCGTTTCTGTCCGGGGCCGAGCTGGGTGATGATCCGGCTGGCAGGAGCAGACCATAAAAACGGGCGATATATATGAGAGTTTGGGATACCAGCCACCTGCTGGATGACATACCCCAAAAAAAGGATGACGTCTCCGATGCCGAGCACGTTTTTGACCCGATCGACAGTCAGGTCAATGTGCAGCGCATCAGACAGCATTTTAAACAGCTCCGAACACGGTTGGTGCTTGGGTTGATTCTGGGGTTTCTTCTGCCCAATGCCCTGCTGTCAGCCTATTTCCATTTTCAGTTCACCCATACCCTGATGGAAAGCGCTAAACTCAATTTAGCCGCAGTCGCAGAAAGCCAGAAAAATACCATTGACCTCTATCTGCAGGAACGGGTGGTTAATATCTACAACCTCTTTCATAACAGGGATTTTTCCCTCAGGCCAAACCAGGAACAGATGGACAACTATTTGGCCACTCTGCAGCAGTTCAATGACGGTTTTGTTGACGTCGGTTTTTTCGATCCACGGGGCATTCAAATCGGTTACGCCGGCCCCCACCCTAAACTGCTGGGCCGTAACTACAGTAAAGAACAGTGGTACCGGAATCTGATCAAAGAACAGAAAAGCTATCTGATCAGCGATATTTACATGGGTTTCCGTAAGATTCCCCATTTCACCATTGCCACAAAACAGCAGTTCAACGGCCGTCCCTTTGTTATGCGAGCCACCCTTGATCCTGACAAATTCTACATTTTCCTTCGCGCGATCAGTCATGGAAAGGATGTCGAAACAACGCTGATTAATCGTAAAGGGCAATATCAGGTTGTTGACCCTGGCCGCAGTCAGGCCATCGGGAGCGGTGATTTTATCCCCCCTGCCTCCGAATCTTCGGGAGTAAAAGATATTGAACGCGACGATCAGAACATGTTGGTGGCCTATGCCTGGCTCACGGAAACCCCATGGGCACTGAAAGCTGTGCAGCCGGTAGCTGTTGCCCAGGCCGGTATGATGAAAACCCGGTTAGTGCTGACCATCAGCCTGGTTATAATCAGCGTGCTGATCTCCATTATGGTGTACCTTACCATCAAAAAATTAGTGAGCCGGGCGCAACGCATGGCTGAAAAAGGACATCAGTTGCAGGAGATGCTTGCCCATGCCTCCAAACTGGCCTCCATCGGTGAGCTCGCCGCCGGTGTTGCTCATGAAATCAACAATCCGCTTGCGATTATCATGGCAACCAGCGGGGTCATCCGCGACATGCTCAACCCGGAATTTGAACTCGATCACAGTCCGGAAGCCATTTACCAGGAGCTTTTCGTCATTGATGCTGCTGCCAACAGGGCAAAAGGGATTACCAGAAAATTACAGGATATGGGAAAGAGTCGTGTGCCCAGTGTGGTGGAATGCGATGTTAACAGCTTGATCGACGAGGTGGTCGGCAACCTCAAAAAAGTCGAGTTTAAACCTAAGCACATCGACATAATCTACCAGCTCGCACCGGATCTGCCTCCGATCCTTGCCGAACCGGAACCACTGCGTCAGGTGTTTTCCAACATCCTCATCAATGCCGGTGATGCCATTGACGACAGGGGCACCATCACAATAACCTCCGGATATAAAGAGGCAATGGTCAGCATAACCATTGCTGATACCGGCAGAGGCATACCCCAGGAAAACATACAGCGTATTTTCAGCCCCTTTTTCACGACCAAGGGCGGCGGACGAGGGACCGGCCTGGGCTTGAGCATTGCCGCCAGTATCGTCAAATACCTTGGTGGAACGATCAAAGTGAACAGTATCCCCGGAACAGGCAGCTCCTTTACAATCCTGCTCCCTGCCAACAGTCAGGTCAAGCAATCCATTAAAACCCCTTTATAGAAGAACACGTACAAGTACCCTATGAACAAGAAGGAACGCGCATTCAAAGTATTGTTAGTTGATGACGAAGATGTCTTTAGAGAGGCAACAGCCCGGCAGTTGTCGGTACGCGGGTTTATCGTTCAGACTGCTGGTGACGGTGAAACCGCTGTTAAAATGGTAACCGATGATCCTCCGGAAGTGGTCGTGCTTGACCAGCAGATGCCCGGTATGCATGGTTCGGACACTTTCATTGCAATCAAAAAGATCAATCCACTGATCGAAGTCATCATGCTTACCGGTAATACCAGCGTAGACAATGCCATAGAACTGATGCGTATGGGCACTTTCGATTATCTGATGAAGCCGATCAATATCGATGAACTGCTTTATAAAATCGAGGACGCCTATACCCGAAAAAAACTTAACGAAAAGCAGCAGCGAGAAGTTGATCAGCAGCATTAAGTACCATTGAATATACAGCACCGATCGATTCGTTGTTGCCGATGAAGGCGTTTCATGCTGAAAAAACTGGCTACATTTTCTAAAAAATTTCTCTTTCTTAACCAGGAAGAACATGATCCGGTTTTGGAAGAGGAAGAGGTGGAAGCTCTGCGGCTGACCTTCAAATCCCGTTACCACAACTTCAAATTGCTCCTGGCCGCCAACACCCGTGTTCTGGAAGCCATGGCTGATATTGAACGGGCTTTGCAGGGTAACGAATCCTTCAGTATGTCCTTTGTTCAAACACGCTGCACCACGATTTCGGTCAATGTGTTTCGCATGATCAACAGTATGGAGGTTATTTCCCCCGGAAAATACTCTGCCCTCAAAGACAGTTTTGCTGCCATTCAAAAACAGATCGACGGCCTTCTTGACGCTCGTAAACAGATCACTGACAATCGACTGGTTATCCCCATCACAGCCCTGAGCAGCGAAATGACGGAACTGGTCGGCGCCAAAATGGCCAAACTGGGCGACGTTAAAAACAGGCTCCACATGCATGTTCCCGATGGATTTGCAATCACCGCAGCCGCACATGAGATGTTCATGCAGGCAGGCGGCCTCCAAAAGGAAATCGCTCGACTCTTCCAGGTGGCAGGTTCTGATGAGGATCGCAACCTTGATCTGGTCAGTTCCCAGATTCGCCAGCTGATCATGGCTTCTGAGGTGCCTGATCCCATCTATAGAGCGGTGGTGGAAGCGTATTCCGCCATGAAGGCTGCCAACAACAATCAGGAAATCCGCATGGCAGTGCGAAGCAGTGCTTTTGGAGAGGATGCGGAAAACACCTCCTTTGCCGGGCAGTATCGAAGCGAGCTCAACGTCAGTTTTTCACGATTTTTCTACTATTACAAGCAGGTACTTGCCTCAAAGTACAGTGTTCAGGCAATTACCTACAAACTCAACCGTGGTTTTCGAGACGAAGACATTGCCATGTGCGTTGGGTGTCTGGCCATGGTCGATGCCGTGGTCGGCGGAGTTATCTATACTCAAAGTCCCCTTGACAATAAAGATGACGCCATCTACATCAACGCCACCTGGGGCCTGCCTAAAGCTGTGGTGGACGGCAATGACCTGTGCGATATCTTTGTCGTGTCACGCGATGACAACCTGACCATCCTGCGGCGAGAGGTCCACAACAAGAGCCATCAGATTGTCTGCCTGGATGGCGAGGGATATGCCCGCACCGCCACAACCGAAGAACTGGCTGACGCCCCGTCGCTCACCGACGAACAGATCCGTGATCTCGCTGACCATGCAATCCGTATCGAGCAGTACTATTACGATACACCCCAAGATATCGAGTGGGCCATTGATAGCCAGGGTAAAATCTATATTCTTCAGTCCCGCCCCCTGCAACAGTTAGAGGCTGTCCTCCCCGGACCTGAATTAGACCTTAAACGTTTCGAATCTTCCCTGCTTGTAAACGGCGGCATCAATGCCAGCCCCGGGGTTGCCAGCGGTAACGTCTTCAAAGTAGCCAAAAAGGTTGATATCCTGCAGTTCCCTGAAGGGGCGGTACTGGTCGTTGAGCAGGCCTTACCCACCTGGGCGCCGCTGGTGGCCCGGGCGGCCGCTGTGGTCTCCGAGCAGGGCGGATTCGCCGGCCACCTGGCCAACGTTGCCCGCGAATTCGGCATTCCGGCCATATTTGGTGCCGCCGGTGCCATGGCTCAACTGCACAACGGTGATGCGGTCACTGTTGCGGCCGATCTCTGCCGTGTGTATCTCGGTAATATCGGACCTCTGCTGGAATGGACACGACCGGTGCCCAAACTGATGTTGGGCAGCCCGGTGTTCGAATCACTTGAAGCAGTGAGCAAGCATATTATCCTCCTGAATCTCCTTGACCCGGATTCACGGGACTTTCAGCCACAAAACTGCCGAACCTTCCATGACATCACCCGTTTCATTCATGAAAAATCTGTAGTCGAGATGTTCAACTTCGGCAAAGATCACAGCTTTTCCGAACGATCCAGCAAACAGCTGTACTATCGAGTACCAATGAACTGGTGGCTTCTCAACCTTGATGACGGCTTTACCCACGAGATCCACGGCAAGTACGTCAAACTGGAAGATATAGCCTCGATCCCGATGCTGGCCTTCTGGGAAGGGTTTGCCGCCATTCCCTGGGACGGCCCCCCGGCCATGGACGGCAAGGGCATGACCTCAATCATATTTCGTTCCACCATGAACACCGCCCTGGTGGCCGGTGTTAAATCAAAATATGCGGATCGTAACTACTTTATGGTCTCAAAAAATTTTTGTACCCTCAGCTCCCGGTTAGGGTATCACTTCTCCACCATGGAAGCCATGGTCAGTGAAAGATCAAGCGAAAACTACCTGGGCTTCAAGTTCAAAGGGGGAGCGGCAGATTTTGAACGCTGCCTGGGACGAATCCACTTTATACGCGAAATTCTGGAGCGTTACAGCTTTCGTGTGACGGTGGTCGGGGATCACCTTGACGCCCGCACCGAGGGTCGCAACATGCAATATATGCTCAGCCGTCTCAAGATTCTGGGCTACCTGACCCTACACACCCGACAGCTCGACATGATTATGGGGAATACTTCCCTGGTTGGTTACTACATGAAAAAACTCACCACCGACATTGATTCATTACTCAACGCAACAGATAACGACCATATCGGCGACCAGTCACTCATGTCATCGTAAAAGATGGCCAGAAATCAACAGAAAAGGGGAAACGGATGTCAACCATGATTCGCATGCTACTTGTTCCAGCAATGTGTTTTCTGGCAGTAACAGCCAATGCTGACGATAAGGCTGCCATTGAAAAACATGTCAATGAAATGGTGAGAGCCATTAACCAGGGTAAAGAGGCGGCAAATTACCCGGCTGATGCCTACACACCCTATGTCTTTATCATGGAGCCAAGCGGCAAGTTGATTGTGCATCCCTTTCTTGTCGGCGAGTATCTTCAAGAGAAAGCTGCCCCGGTTCATTCAGCCCTGCAACGGGCAACGACCAAGGGGGTCTGGGTTGAATATTTCTGGAAAGGCACACAAAAACAAACCTATGTGCGTAAAACCAACAACAATCTTATTGTGGGCAGCGGCCAGTGACCCCTGCAGATCCGGACAGCCGACAGCAAACAACAGCACATGCAACCGAACAGAAAGGTGCGGATAACACGACATAGCTCTTCTTTCACCAGCTACGGGCATTACAGACAAGACAAACTGGAGCCCTGAGTCGAGGAGGAATAATTTCATGACCACCATTCTCGGGAATCTGCGACAATTTTTAACCGACATCCGTATCCGTTACAGTAAGGAGAGCCCTGTCGACAACCTCTCGGAGATGAACGCGTTATTTCGTTTCCGTTACAGTCTCTTTAAAGAATTATTAGCTGCAAATTCAGAGTTGCTCACCGTGCTTTCCGACCTGGATGAAAAACTCAAAGGCGAGCACGTCTTTGGCCTGTTCTATATCAATAATCAGGTGAACAAATCGCTCAAATATGCCTTTCAGATGGTGAAGAGCCTGAACGTCATGTCAGGCGGCAAACATCGCGGCCTCTACGACAGCCTGGAAGAGATCAACAACCAGATCAAGGCAATCATTGCAGAGCGTAAAGCAGAACAGGCTCCGCAGGCAGTGATGCCGCATGACCGGATCTTTCTCAAAGACGCTGACTGGGCCGGCGGTAAAAACGCCAACCTTGGAGAAATTAAAAACTGCCTCAACATCCCTGTTCCTGAAGGATTTGCCATAACCACCAAAGGATTCCACGACTTTTTCGACTACAACGACCTCAAAGAAGAGATCATCAAACAAAAAAACCTTCTTTATATCAACGAAATAGATCTGCTCAACAATGTCAGTGCCGAAACTTTGGAGTTAGTACGATCCAAACCAATGCCACCGGCGCTCGAAGAGGAGATCACTGCGGGATGTACGGCTCTCTGGGGGGATGACCAGGAGGTTCTGGTTGCCATGCGGAGCAGTGCTGTCGGTGAAGACGGAGATATCTCCTATGCCGGTCAGTTCCTGACCATCCTTGGTGTGACCCGTTCAAAAATTTGTGAGGCATACAAATCGATCATTGCCAGTCTTTATTCCGCCCGTTCCATCTCCTATCGCAGCTCCAAAGGAGTATACGATGAAGATCTTGCCATGGCGGTGGCATGTCTAAAAATGGTGGACTCCCAGGCAAGCGGTGTACTCTACACCCGGCATCCCTACGATATTACGAATGAGAACATTCTGATCAATGCAGTCTGGGGCCTTGGTCCTTACGCGGTTGATGGTGTCATCTCTCCGGACACGTACACAGTGACCAAAGATGATGACCTGTCGATCACAGAAAAAAATGTCTCCACGAAACCTGTGCAACTGGTCCTTAACAAACAGGGAGGTGTGGAGGAGCGGCCAGTTCCGGCAGAGCTGCAGAGTGTTGCCTGCCTGGACGATGAACACATCCGGATTCTCGCTGGTTATGGTGCAGCCCTGGAGAGCCATTACAAGTGTGCCCAGGATGTTGAGTGGGCATTGGATGCTGAAGGGACGCTCCTGATCCTGCAGTCAAGGCCACTTAAAATACAGAGCCCGAAAAATTTCTGTCTGCTGAAGGCAGCTCCGCTTAAAGGCTATCGCCTCATCGTTGATACCAGCGAAATAGCTGCTCAGGGAGTAGGAGCCGGCCCTGTCCGCCAGGTGGAATCGGTGGCGGATCTGACCGATTTTCCGCAAGGAGCGGTCTTGGTGGCAAAACATTCCTCTCCGGAGTATGTGCTGGTGATGCGCACCTGTGCCGCGATTATCGTCGAGGCAGGTAGTGTCAGCGGTCACATGGCCTCATTGGCCCGCGAATTTAACGTGCCGACCATTATTTGCAACCAGTCTGTGATCGACCTGCTTCCCTCCGAAACAACGGTCACCGTCGATGCCTACACAGGCCGGGTTTATGAGGGTACTGTCCAGGAACTGCTGGCGGCTGTTAAAAAGGATGAAGCCCACATGAAAGGCACACCTGTGTACGAACAGCTGCAACGGGTTGCAAAATATGTCATCCCACTGAACCTAGTCAACCCCGATGCTCCGGAATTCACCCCTGCCGGTTGCACGACCCTGCACGATCTGGCTCGGTACTGCCACGAATTTTCGTACAAAGAGATGTTTCAGATCAGTGATCTGGCCTCCAAGTTCCATGGATGGTCAATGAAACTTGATGCCCTGCTGCCAATGGATATTCACCTGATTGATCTTGGCAGCGGTCTGAAGGAAGGAGCAACCATCAGCTGGAACGGTGTCAGAGTTGACGATATCGTCTCTGCACCGTTTCTGGCACTGGTTCAGGGCATGCTCAACAAAGATCTGCAGGCCGTGGAACCTCGGCCTATCAACCTTTCCGGTCTTTTTTCAGTGATGCGGGAACAGACCCTGACGCCAGGTCACCATGGCGAACGGTTTGGTGACCGCAGTTATGCGATCATCGCTGACAAGTATCTCAATTTCAGCTCCCGTGTCGGGTACCATTACAGTGTCATAGATGCCTACTGTGGTGATACCGTCAACAAGAACTATATTACATTTTCTTTCAAAGGCGGGGCTGCGGATGATGTCCGCAAGAACAGAAGAGTCCGTGCCATCTCACTGATCCTCGAACAGGAAGGATTCAGAGTGAATGTCAAAGGCGACAAGGTTGATGCACGACTGCAGAAGTATCCGAATTCGTACATCGAGAGCCGTATAGACATACTCGGCCGCCTGCTTATCTTCACCCGTCAACTCGATATGCTCATGACTTCGGAAAAAAGTGTCGAATGGGCTGCAGAAAATTTTGTGGCAGGTAACTACCGGCTAACGGCTCCACCGGTAGAGGCCTAATTATACTGCAGCAGAGGTGGTATCAACGAAGCATAACTGGATAAAAAGGACTCCATGCAGAACATCATCCTGTTCATAATTGTTGTCGGTTCCATTGTCATAGGCCTTGCTATTGGTATTCGGCTGCGAAATAAACGAAAATAACTGCTGCTGCAGTCCGATTGTCAAGCAAACTCAACAGCAGCGCTAATTTTTAGTATGATCAAGAAGCCGGCCTCCTGAGCAGGTTGTCAAGTTGCATAAAACTTAAACCACAACAAACCTATGCATATAAAAGAAAAAAATTACGTGCGGCTCAAAAGACTCCTGTCTGCCGGATTTTTTGTCAGCGGCATCCTGCCGATCATCATCATAGCCTTTGGCTCAATATACAATTTTTACCAGCTGTCCCGATACGATATCGAGCTTGCAGCCCGTCAGGTAACAGAGAATCGAAGTGATGCCATCAATACCTTTCTTCGCAGCCAGGTGAGTTTTCTCTCTACGCTGATCAATCTGTATGATCTTGACTACCTGAAGAACCAGAAAAATTTTGAAAACCTTTTCCTGACCATCAATCAAGAAGACAAGGAAGATCTTGTTGATCTCCATTTAATTGATACCAACGGCAAACAGCTGGCCTATGTCGGTCCCTACCTGAGCAAGGTTCAGGGGAAAGAGTACAAGGATGCTCCCTGGTTTAATGAAGTCCTTGTTCGCGGAACCTATGTCAGCGATGTCTTCAGCGGATTTCGAAACTATCCCCACTTTGTCATTGCGATCACCAACCCACTGAAGACCTTTGTTCTGCGCGCCACGGTCAACTCCGGTATCTTCAACTCACTGCTCCACAGCGCCCAGATCGGAGCAGGTGGCGATGCCTTCATTCTTAATTCAAACGGTGAATATCAGACACCAAGTTTACAGAAATCGTCCAAACTCAACATCATCGAGCGCCAGCTCCTGAAACACCACAGTGGTACCGAACTGGTCGCAGACAACGAATATCTGTATGCCAGCAAATGGCTCAACGGCGACATGTGGCTACTGGTAGTTAAAACAAAAATTACTGATTCGCTCGACGGCTACTACATGCATCGCAACCGGATTATCTTCATTGTTATCGCGACTGCAGTCGTCTTTCTTGTTATCGGCAGCGGCATCAGTCGTTTCATTGTTGAGCGCATCCGACGTGCTGACCGGGAGCAGACAGCCCTTGACCAGCAGATGGCTCACATCGAAAAAATGGCAAACATTGGACGTCTTGCGGCCGGTATTGCCCACGAGATCAACAATCCGCTCCAGCTTATTCAGATGCAGGCAGGATGGATCGATGAGCTGCTTCAGGAAGAGAAAAAAGAGAATATCGAAAATTACGATGAATATATGGGGGCAGTGGCCAAAATCCGGAAGCATGTCAACCGGGCCGGGACAATCACCCATCGGCTGCTTGGTTTTTCCCGAAAAATAAGCGCGGAATATGATGTTCAGATCAATGAGTTAATCAAAGAAACAGTATCTTTTCTTGAGAACGAAGCACGCAGTAATAACATTGCCCTCAACCTGCGGCTGCAGGAGGACCTTCCCACCATCAGAACCGAAGGCTCACAGGTGCAACAGATTCTTCTGAACCTGATTGAAAACTCTTTAGACGCGGTTGGTGAAAACGGTCAGATCGATATTGTTACCGAAACCAGAGGCAATGAGGTGTTCATCCTGATCATTGACAACGGGCCAGGCTTGAAACCTGAGGTGCTGGATCGAATCTGGGAACCTTTTTTCACAACCAAAGAACCTGGTAAAGGAACCGGGCTCGGGCTTTCTATCTGCAGTGATATCGCTCACAAGTTAGGTGGAACGATTGTCGCTGAAAATCGGGCTCAGGGCGGAGCACGTTTCACCTTGACACTGCCAAGAAGAAATTAACGCAGCAGCCGGCCCCGCACTTTTACAGGCGTTTCTTTGCTTATGATCAGCAGCTGGAAAAGTGAGCCCGTACAGACCATTGCCCCTGTGGCGTCCTCATCACCAGGCTTTACTCCCTAAGATCGAACGGATCTTGGCTTCGGTCTCCTTCTCAACCAGCATGATCTTCCGTGCATGTGCTTTTTTAATTTTCTCTGTCAACTCCTGGATGTCAGCCGGCTTTTCAAGAAAATCGGCTGCCCCCAACCTCATAGCCTGAACACTCTTTTCCACTGTACCGTGGCCCGTCAGAAGAATAACCTGAAGATCCGGATCAATTGCCTGCAGCCTTTTCAGAGCCTCCATGCCGTCCATCTCCGGCATTTGCAAATCAAGGATAATGGCATCAAAACCACCTTCTGCGGCGAGATGCAGACCATTTTCAGCTGATGTGGCAGTGGTAACATCAATATCTCGATTTTTCATCCGCTCAGACATAACCTCGAGAAAATCTTGTTCATCATCGATTAGCAGTACTTTCTCTGACATGGTCTTCTCCTTTAAGTGGTTAAACAGTGGCACTGTTATCAAGACAATCAGTTCCCGGCATATACTTATAAGCATGAAACAAGGGCAAGCCCTGTTCAAAAACAAAAAGCATGAACCTTCCTGATGTTGCAGGCTGTCCAGCCTCAACGGAACAGGAAGAATCCATGCTTCTGGTTGACTCGTTATTTCGATTATAAAAAATTTACCGCAATAAGTATGATAGCACTGTTACCCTTTCAAGCGATCACCAAAAACAACGGCCACACCTGTACCTGATTATTATCGACGGGCATGCCTTGGCCGGACTTGAGGAGGAGGTACATTGTATACAGTCTGCGCAAAGTTATCGACCAGCGCAGAGATGGCCTCTTCTGTCGCTCTTTCAAAAAGAGCATCATGCTGATGATCTGCCAATACAGACTCCGGTGACGTCTTCACATCGACCCGGTTTGACCAGACAACATCACCCGAGTATGCATCCTGGACCCAAACGCGTAACTGTACCACAGCTTGTGGTATTTTTCCGGAGTGATGCGCCATATTTCCCATGGCAGCGCCAAAAACGCCCCAGCCCAAAGCATGATTCAAATCGCCATCTGTCAGGGCAGAGATAAGTGCGCCATCACCAAAACCACTCACCGTGGTGTTCAACTCATCGTACTTATCAGATTCGGCCTGTCCGAAGGCAACCTTGCTCGTGACTCCGGCCACAAAAGGTAACAGGCCTTTCTTCGCCGGATTCCACGTTGGATCCTGACGATCGTTGTACTGAAGGATCCGGCCACGTACTATATAGTCCGCGGAAAAATGCCGGCCCAGCTTGATAAGCTCCTGTTGCGTCAACCCATGGGTTCCAAGACTGTCAACTCCACTGGCCTGTACTGTGTTTTGCCTGGTCAGATCCGCATACTGCTGCAGATAGGACTTCATGGCATCAGACCATTCTTGATTCAACTCGTAATCCAAACTCGTTTGCTGTTTCTCCTTATAAGAAACAACGCTGATAAAATTATGATCCACCAGGTAGAGAAAAACATCTTCCTGAACAGGTGTGTAAAATCCATACTTACTGAACTGATCAGTCATGTTCTCCGCAACAAGGAGATTGCGGCGGTAAGCTGTCTCCAGGTTACCGGCAGACGAGTAATCAGCAAAAGGCAGGATAACCACCCGTTTCCCCAGTCCTACATAACGTTGAGTAGAGGGGGTCACCTTCAAGGACTCTTGAACAGTTGTGCCACAACTGCACAGAAAAATTGCCAGCAAGCCGAAAAGTAGAGAGCGGCGCCATTTCATGTTGTCTCTCCTGCGTGTTCTGTTTGTCTATAAGGTTGAATAGTTAAATAATTCGAGGCGTCAACAAGATAACCAGCTCACGCCGTTGAAGTTGCTTTTCCTCAACACCGAACAGATATCTGAGACCGGGTATTTTGCCGAGCCCAGGGGCAAAGTCTTCGGTTTTTCCTTCAATACTATCGATCAGTCCGCCAATGACAAGCATTTCACCATTTTCAACCTCCACCATGGTGGACATCTCACGAACCTTGACCTTTGGCAGCCCCAGCTGAATGGCATTGTTCCCTTCGCCAATGATGGTTGTCGGGATATCTCCGTCTGCCGTCAGATTTTCCAGATCAGTGGTTATGGGGGTCAGATGCAGAACAACCCTGTTACCATCACGGATAGACGCCATCACGCCAAGGGCAATACCCTGGACAACATTCCCGACCTCCGCAGTATAGGTAATACTGTCAACATCCTTATCATGCTCTGCGGTCACCTGCTTAACATAGGCCACATCCTTACCCACACTGATAATGGCCGGCTGACCATTGAGAACAGTGAGCTTCGGGTTCGCCAGAACATGGGTTTCACCCTGCTCGTTGAGTGCATTCAGGAAAATATCAAAATTGAGCGACCGGATCGCAACTCGGCTGACAAACGTATTAGCATATTCGGAATTGCCGGAGACATGCGGATAAACTTGACCGGCATTACCAAAAGATGTGGTTGCACCGATATTGAAATTCTTCAGCACACTGCTCCAGTCGATACCGATCCGTGAGTTATCCTGCAAAAAGACTTCAATGATCTTTGCTTCAATGCTTACCTGCTGGTAGAGATGCCTTTTGACGTTTTCAATGTAATCGTCAACTACCCTCAACGTGTTGGGTTTAGCTGTGACTGTAATCAGGCCAACGCTTTTATCGATCACAAAGGAAGAGCCGTCTCTGGCTGTATTGTTGGCCATTCTCGGCCGAAAAGCATCCATACCTGCTCTGTCACCTGCAGCCTGTTGCCCGGCCACAGCCTGGGATCCATCCTGGTTTGGATCGGCTGCACCTTGCAGCAGTGATGCCGCCTGCAGCACGCTTTCCTGCCGTTCTTCTTCAGCTACCTGCAGCAATGTTCTGAGATTGCTTTCGATATTCTCCCAGACATTGAACTTATTATCGGCACTCGTGATTTTAACCGAACCTTCAGTCCCTGAAGCGGCATCTTTATTAGAAAGAAAGTTACCGCCAACGGTTGTTGTATACGCCCCTTGCATAAAGGGTATGCCAATTTGGTACACTTTGGTTGTCTTGTTTCTGACAACAATATTCTTTCCTTTTACTTCATGAAAATAATCTGCCTGCCGCAGCAAATTTTCGACCGCATCAAAGAAACCGTCACTCGCTGCAATATCTACATCAACAGGAACTGTTTTATCAACATCACTTGCCCAGCTCACTGTCATCCCCTTTAAGTTCGCCAAACGTTTGAGCACTTCCCACAACGGCTGCGGTCCGCCGGTCGAACGAATGGTCGCCCCGACTTTAATCTGATAGTCTGCGGAAAGGCTGCCCAGCTGATCGACACTTTCCCTGGGTGTGATATACCCGGGTGTGGAAAAACGGGTGGGCAGCTGAGGTGGTGCCGGTGCCGTCACTGTACTGGCTGCTGCTGACGGAGGGGTCTCGTCTTGGGATTTGACTGCTTTTTTGTTTCCACACGCCGTATTCATGAGCAACAAGGCGGAAAGAGTGAGCGCCTGCAGGATCTTACCATATTTAAACATACCTTTATCCCCGGTTACTGTCATAAGAAGTAAATTACATGGAAGCCTTAACTGCTGGTCGACTTTGAATATACTTAACCAGATCAGGTGGTACTTCTGTTCCCAGTCTAATTATTTTCTGATACTCTGCCGATGCTGCTTGATATTGGCCCAACTTATCTTTAATGCGAGCAGAAGTGGTTAAGCTATCGAGGTCTTCACTGTGAAGAGACTTGTAGCGATCAAGAATTCTCAGTGCCCCGGAGTAATCTTTCCGCTCTTCTAAAAAGAATGTGTAGTTAAGAAGTGCCTCTCGTGACGGCTGTTTCATTTTAGTTGCTTGAATGAAGTAGTTGTTGGCTGCCTGATAGTCCTGCATATTGGCTGAGGCAATTGCTGCATTAAGAAGAACGGCCGCATTTTTCGGTTCGCGATCCAGAGATTTTTTTGCGTAATGCAGTGCTTTTGGATACTGCTGCAGATAAACCAGATTCAGATAAGATATCTTGGAGGCTAACTGGCTGTTTGCCGGCCATAACTCAAAAGCCTTCTCATAATGCTGAGTCGCCACGTCATATTTTTCGTTCTTTTCAGCCTTTTTAGCTAAATCGATTTGCTGCCTGGCCTCCATTGATTCCAACGGCTGGTTCTCCTGTTTTCTGATAACCAGAGCTTCTTGTTCAAACAATTTTGCATCCGGCTGAAAACTCAGGTTGGTTTGACTTTGATCCGGCCACTTGAAGGCTTTGTCTTTAGGATAAATAACCAACGTGTTAAAACGATCCTCTTTCTCTAAATCCTTTAAATTTAAAATTATATCGAGTGCGAAATCCCATGGTACATCATCGAGAACAAGCGTTAGCGATCCCTGAACAGATTCATCAACAACAATGTTAACGCCACTAACCTGTCTTAAAAAATTAAAGACATTATGCAAGTCCATCTTTTGGAATTCAACCGTGATCCGCTCTTTATTGTATCCGGAAAAATTAAAGGCATCCTCCATCTGCTGAGATTTGGCTTTTGTCGAAAGTTTTGCATCAAGAGGATTAACATCGGGAAGCTGGCTGTCGATACTTTTTGTTGCAGTTATTATATTGGTAACCTTGCTCTCTTCAGCCGATTTACTTGTATTCGCCTGAGATGCTTCAGCTGTGGTGCTCGACACTGAAGGATCAGAAGGTGTCTGTGCATCTGATCTCTGAATAGGCTTGGCAATGACCAGCTTTATTCCTGTCTCATTTTTTTCTGATTCAAATGTTGTCTGTTCCTTTAGAACAAATTCCAACCGTAAAATCTGCGGAGTACTATCTTGAACAGTACTATGTCTAAAAGTAACAAAATCATTGACAGTTTTATTATCAAAACCATCTGCCAGTTTCCCATGAGCAATATCAACAACAATTCGTTGAGGATTAGGCAGCTCATAAATTGTAGAGACCGGAACACCTGAATTTCTGATCAATACTTCATGCGCCTTCCCCGTATCTTTGACCTCTACGCTGTTAACTTCAACAGCACCATTTACTGCATCAGCTGACGTCGCAACATCTGCTGCAGAAAATAAGGCGCATACACAGATAAGGACGGGAAAAACAATGTATTTATAGCAAGATTTTAGCAACATTACTTATCTCCCTCTGCCTTCATTCTCATCGTAATCTGAGACTTCATCTCTTTTCCTGCTCGAGTTTTGGCGGTTTCAGTGATAATGACCTGGTTAGCCTCAATTGCCGTTACTTTCCCTCTCTTCCCGATCAAACTACCAAGTCGTAACACGTACCCTTTTTTGGTCTGGTCCTCCACCAGAGCAAGCGGGTCGCTCTTGGTCATCATCACGCCTACCAGATTTAACTGACCCGGCTCGAATAACTGCATGCCACTATACGTGGTCTCTTCTTCTACAATCTCGTTTGGATCCAGAAGATTTGTTGCTGATTTTTTAACAGAAACAAAAGGTTTAAACGGATCAGGCCGACCTTCATGTCTGTAGATGTATCCGTCACTTTTGATGTTGAGAGTTATCTTCTGTTCGTTGTCATCGCCAGATGCATTGTCCGTAGCATGAGCAAAGCCGTGGAATCCTATCCAGCCAAAAAGAACAATAATGTATATCAGCGTCGTACGGTTCATCCTTCAATCCATTTCGTTGACATCTAGAGCAAACTTTTACTTAGGAGGATCAAGCTTCACATTTGTAAAACGATAGGTCACCAACCTGCAGTTTGAGTGGAGTAATATCTCATTATCCTCCTGGGTCACTTTTTCAGTTTTAATGTTATTAACAGTGACGATTCGTTCAAGCTTGCTGACCTTATCCAAAAAGAGGCCGAGATTGTGGTACGGACCTTTAATTTGTATATCAATTGGAATTTCTGCATAAAAATCACGTGGGCTTTCTACTGTCGGGACAAATGAAATGAAATCCAATCCCGATACTCTTCCTAAGTCAGAAATATTTCTCAACAAATTCGGAATCTCCTGACTTTTAGGGAGCAAGGTGGATGTCATTTCAAACAGGTGACGAGCTTCTTCAAGTTCTTTTTGATGAACCGGAAGATTGCGCGCAGCTTTTCTTGCCTTCTTCAACTCCTCATTTGCTGCTGTTACCTGCTTAGTCAATCTTTCATTTTTTTCATAGTTCCCCTGGAAAAGGAGAAAATAAAAAAGAAAGATCAGTAAAAGAGCCACTAAACCAACACCCAAAATCTTGGTTTTTTTGTCGATATTCAGATATTTCTCTTCGATGAACACATCGAATTTAGATTTCTTATAAGAATAGCTCATAAAACTACCGTACGAAATTAATTTTCAGGTGTTTCTACCCGCGCAGACAAGACAAACGTTTTCAAATTACGTTCGGCATACTGTTCCATAGCTGAACTCACTAATTTGACATCATGGATATAGGCTGACCCTTCCAATTCATCCATGTATTTTGCAATGGTCTGATCATCCATTGCCATACCCTCGAGGGTGAGCTGGCTGTCTGACTGCGACAATTTTTTTAACCACATTCTCCCTGGAGGCGTGTGTGTTGCTATTTCATCTAAAACATGGACTGTCAGTGAAGAAGATCGCTTTAATTTATTGATAACATCAATTCTGGTCAGCAGTGTCTTTTTTTCCTCCTCCATCTTTTTAATATCGTTGAGGATGACTTCATACTGCTTTCTCTCTTGCGTAATTCGTTTCTCTTCTTCTTGTAAGCCGGCGATTGCATTAATCTGAAAGATCTCAACAGTCAGAAACAAAAAGAGCAACGCCCCAAACCCCAGAAGAATAAAATAAACCTCTTGCCGAAGGTTTTTCCTGCGAAGAATATCACGTATTGGAAGGAGATTAATTGATATCATAGTCTTAAATAGATGTTGATCGTATTGCGAGCCCGGCGGCTATTGCCATTTCCGGTGCCACACTTTCCAGATAATTTTTATCGATCTTTTTTTCGTCATACAACATCTTCTCGAACGGATTAAAGTTGACCGTTTTTAACCCTGTTTCTTTAGAGATATACTCACTAAGCCCCAATACCTTTGAGCCCCCTCCGCTTAAGACGATCGTCTTCAAAGATTTATCCGGATGATTTGCGAGATAAAGGTCAATTGCCTTTTTAATCTCAAGCACCCATTGGGCGCAGATCTTGTTGAAAATACCTTTTATGTTCTCAGCGTGCGCTCCGGGTTCAGCAATACCCAATTTGATCTTTTCAGCTTCAACATAATCAACCCCCAGGAAGTTGGCGATCTGTTCAGTTAACTGCAGACTCCCAACTGCGACATCTCTTGCAAGTACAGATACGCCTTCGGAAATTATATTGATATTCATCTTGGACGCACCGATATCAATCAGAGCTACATTTTCGGTCGACCCTGAGGTTATTTCCCAAATGTTCTCCAATGCAAATCCATCAACATCAACAAGAACAGTCTGCAGCTTTAACTGATCGAGCATGTCGAGATAATCGTTGACTACCTCTTTTTTTGCAGCCACAAGCATTATCTCGCACTTATTTTCCGCATTTCTTTTTTTATCTACTCGTTGAAAATCAATATAGACGTCATCAAGATCAAAAGGGACATACTGCTCGGCTTCAGTTTCTATATACTTAACCAACTCTTCATCGCTCATTTCATCTAGTACAATCTTTTTTACAATAACAGAATACCCAGAAATAGAGACCCCGATCTTTTTATTCTTTATTTTTAAATTTGACAGTAATTCGGACAAGATTCGTGATACTGTCAATGGCTCCTGAAGCACACCATCTTCTACTGAACCAAAAGGTAACAATGAAGAACCGATCGAAATAATTTTATAATCCATACCCACGCGTTGAAGTTCACAAATTTTTACTGCGTGCGATCCTATATCAACGCCAATAATCAAATTTATTTTTTTAAAAATTTTTCGAATCATTTCACTTACAATTGGTTTTGGCAGTTTTTCTAATAGATAAGACCATATGTTCCCTGTATTATGACGACCGTCTGCATATATTGGCAGAAACATCCTGTTCGAAAGGCAACAACAAGGAACCAATCCTTATTGATCAATCTTTACTGTCCTAAGTATCATTAGGCATCTAAAACACCTTCTTTGTCAAGGTTTGAAGTCTGTTTTTTCTATCTTCTTTCCAGGACCGTCAAACAACAGATTGCTCTCCGCTGGTCTGCCCAACCCAGGTGATGTTAAATTGTCCAGATACGTTACGGAAAACACCTGCACCGTATGCAAACAGATAACATGTCGCTGCCTCCCCTCTGTCCAGGACTTCTGTCTCCCGCGCAACCCTCTGCAAACAGGTCATAGAAGAGCACTCTTCACACAGATCCTGCATCAGGTGAGGACTCGACATACATGAAAACTTAATTTAAAAACACCAGCCTGGTTACACGATACCGGGTGGCAACAGTGCGGAACGGATGTGAAACTCGGTCGCAAAAACGAATAAAGCGTTTTACTGCACCTCGACAAGAAAAATTTTTCGCAACTTATAGAAGTAATCGATCCCGGACCAGACGGTAAGAACCAGCGCAAAGTACATAACGATCAACCCTATCTCGTGAAGGTTTTTAATGAAAAGAATATCCGGAGGAAAAATCAAGATCCCAAGACCAATATACTGGAGTGTTGATTTCCATTTACCGAGACTGCTTGCACTCACAACAATTCCGGATGAAGAGGCTACTCCACGCAGTCCGGTTACAATGATTTCACGACAGAGGATAATAAGTGCCAGCCAGGCAGGCAGTTTACCGTCCGCAACCAGCATAACTAATGCTGTTGTGACCAGTACCTTGTCCGCCAGGGGGTCCATCAGTTGACCGAGCACTGTCACTGCTTTATACTTTCGCGCAAAATATCCATCGATCCAGTCTGATCCGGCAGCAATGGAAAAAACCAGCCAGGCAATCAACCCTATGGTATTGGTTTGCTCTTGCAGCAATAGGAAGGCCAGACAGCCGGAAAGTATAAATCGGCCGCCGGTTATTACATTGGGAAGGTTAATTATTTTGGAGAAACGCCTCAATTGACGGTCACCATTTGTCTGACATTGATATTTGAGGGCAAAGAAGGCTTACTGTTACGATAGGAGTGGTACGTTTCAAGCACCTTCGCGACATAATTTTGTGTTTCAGGAATTCGCGGGACAACTCCGTATGGTGCAACTCTACCTGGTCCGGCATTGTAAGCAGCAAGACTTAATTCCACATTTCCTTTAAAATTGTCAAGGAGATATCGAAGATATCTGGTCCCGCCGATAATGTTCTGATAGGGATCAAACGGATCACTGACAGCCATGTCTCTGGCAGTCCCGGGCATGAGCTGCATCAATCCCTGCGCACCTTTTGGCGACAGTGCGTTCGGATCAAAGTTTGATTCAGCCTGTATGACGGCCTTGATCAGCAAAGGGTCCACCTGATGATGTGCGCCGGCAAGCTGGATGTAACGTTCAATGGTTTGCGGGGCGCTTCTGAACGTGTAGCCGCCGTTACGAAACTGTCCCCTGCCTCTGTTCATGGTTATATTCGGCGAAAGAGCGCTGTTCGAACGGCGTATTATCGTTTTAACCAGCTGATTTTCCGGGGAACCGATACGCCTACTCGTTCGCGTATTTAATTTATATCGGCCATCTCCCGGAACATTCGTGTAATGACAGATACCCCTGGCATCGACGTAGGCATACATGCCTGCTTCTGCTGGTATCGATAGAGCGATTACAAGCATGAAGACTCCGGCGAAAATAAAACGAGGCCGCATGATACTTTTCACGTCCTATTGTTTGCGTTTTTCCCAATCAGCAAGAAACTGTTTCATGCCGATATCCGTTAACGGATGTTTTGCCAGTTGAGCAATAACTTTGTACGGAATTGTAGCAATATCCGCCCCGAGAAGGGCCGATTCAACCACATGCATCGGGTGACGCACTGAAGCAACGATGACCTCGGTGGCAAATCCGTAATTTCTCAAGATCGTCATTATATCGGATATTAAATCAAGACCGTTTACCGAAATATCATCCAGTCTACCGACAAAAGGGCTGACATAGGCTGCACCGGCCTTTGCGGCCAGCAAAGCCTGTGATGCGGAAAAAACCAGGGTGACATTGGTCTTGATCCCCTCTGAAAAGAGCTGCTTGACCGCCTTTAAACCTTCCTCAATCATGGGAATCTTGATGACGATATTGTCAGCAATTTTCACCAGCTCACGGGCCTCGGCGACCATCCCGTCCGCATCAAGACTCACAACCTCGGCACTCACCGGACCATCAACCAGCGTACAGATCTCTTGAAGTATCTCGATAAACGGCCGGGGTTCTTTTGCAATAAGCGAGGGATTGGTGGTTACACCATCGACCATGCCCAGGGCTAAGCCCTTTTTAATTTCATCAATATTGGCTGTATCTATAAAAAATTTCATGACTCTCCTTGTGTCGTTTTTTCGACGAATTGATCACAGCATTCTTCACTGCAAAAATAATAGGTCACACCGTTCTTCCGCAGGCGAAGTGCCTGATGCTTCGGAATCAACAGATGACAGACAGGATCTTCAACTAAAACATCCTGGGGGCGAGGATCGTTGTCCGGGATCGAAGGAGTCTGTTTCTTCTTCCTGTGACCACGGATCAGATACCACGCGGCATAACAGACAAGGGCAAGAATCAAAAAGCGTATAGCTATCATCTGTATAAAACGTCCTCACCCAGAATAGGTGCGCAAAGCCCACCTGTTTTTATTAACCTGCCATCATTATATAGGCAGTGAGGCAAATGTCTAATTGAATTTCCAGTCCTATCCCTTTTCCCTACCTATAGGCTCCTCTCAAAAACACCCGTCTGCCAACAGTGCGGTCTGATCTCCTGTTGCGGTTTTCTCCGGCGCAGATCGTCCAGGAGCATCTGCATTGTTTTTCCATGCTGTGGATGAACAAACCCGGCAGCCACTTCCACCAGGGGCACCATGACAAACAGACGATCCGTCATCCGGGGGTGAGGGACCGTAAGTTCTTCGTCACAGATCACAGCATCATCATACAGCAAGAGGTCCAGATCAAGTGTACGATCATCATGCCCATTTCGTACGGATGTACGTCTTCGGCCGTACCGCTGTTCAATGTCGTGGAGAAGGCGCAGCAGGAGATGCGGGCGCAGAGAGGTTTGAATAAGTCCGACGGCATTGATAAACCAGTGTGGGCTGGCCATATCTACCGGCTGACTGCAGTACGGAGAAGAAAGTGCAACTGGAAAAAGACAGGGGTGCGATTGAATATCCAGCCACGTTTTTTGAAGAGTTTCCCGACGATTCTCCAGGTTAGCCCCCAATCCGATAACAACGTTATGGGCACCATTATGAGTGGAAGTATCCGGGTGAGTATGGCTCACAGAAAAAGCAACGGAAAGATTCCGACTCTTCTAGAATGTATGAAGACCAAGGACATCAAACATGGTGTAGAGTCCCTTTGGCTGGCTCACCACCCAATGAGCGGCCAACACTGCACCACGGGCAAAATTATCGCGGTTTGTCGCCCTGTGGGTGATCTCCAACCGCTCGCCCATCCCGGCAAAATAGACGGTATGTTCACCAACGATGTCGCCACCTCGAATTGTTTGAATGCCGATCTCACGGTCGCTTCGTTCACCGATGATCCCGTTACGCTCCATGACGCCCACCTCAGCCAAATCCCTGCCCAGCGCCGTCGCCGCCATCTGCCCCAGCTTCAAAGCAGTACCCGAGGGTGCGTCTTTTTTCAGGCGATGATGAGCTTCGACAATCTCGACATCGTAGGCATCGCCAAGAACACCTGCCGCCTTCTCTACCAGTTTAAAAAGCACATTAACGCCTACAGCCATATTCGGTGACTGGACACAGGGAAAATGCCCTTCTGCCAACGTCCTGACAGTTGTCAGCTCCTCCGACGTAAGGCCGGTTGTGCCTATGACCATCGCGGTGCCGCTCTCTGCCGCCCGACGGGCAAACTGCACCGTTACCGCATGAAAGGTAAAATCAATGAGCACGTCAGCCCGATCAAGAACCGAATCCACTCCTTCGGTAATCTTGACACCAATTTCACCTAACCCGCTGATCGCTCCTACATCCTTACCGATCGCACCACTGCCTGATTGCTCAAAAGCACCGGACAATACAAGTTCCGGATGATTGTGCACCATGTGAACAATACGTTGTCCCATACGTCCGGCAGCACCGGCCACAACGACTCGAATCATACTTCTTCCTCCTGATGGCAATTAAAGCAGACCAAGATCAACCATATCTTTTTTCAACCGGTCGATACTGGGCAGATCCATTTGGGTCATGGGCAGACGCACCTCGGCTGAGGCGATTTTCCCCAGCATTTCCAGCGCTTTTTTGGCCGGTGCCGGACTCGGATAGCAAAACATGGCCCCCATGAGTGAAAAAAGTTGATAGTGCATTTTCTTTGCTGTTGTTAGATCACCCCGGGACGCAGCCTCGATCATAGCCGCTGTCTTGGTCGGCTCCACATTAGAAACCACCGAGATCACACCCTTACCGCCGATCAGCACAGTCGGCATCGCTGTAAAGTCGTCTCCGGAAAGCACGATGAAGTCCTCTGGGCACAGCTGTATAATTTCACTGACCTGGCTCAAATTACCACAGGCCTCCTTGATGCCGATCACGTTCGGTAAAGCTGCCAGACGGGCAACCGTTGCCGGCAGCATGTTGGTGACAGTCCTTCCCGGAACGTTGTAGAGCACCATGGGGATATCAACCGCCTCAAGTATTGCCTTGAAATGCTGATACAATCCCTCCTGACTAGGCTTGTTGTAATAGGGGACCACAGAGAGCACGGCATCAGCACCGCTTTTCTTTGCCGATTCGGTCAACTCGATTGCTTCCAGCGTGTTGTTCGCACCTGTCCCGGCAACGACCGGAACCCGACCTTTCACCGTCTGTGCAGTCAGCTCGATAACCCGTTTATGTTCTTCAAAACTTAAGGTGGCGGACTCACCCGTTGTTCCACAGGGAACAAGTCCATGGATACCGCCTGCTATCTGAAACTCAATCAGATCAACAAGCCCCTGCTCATCAACCTGCCCGTTACGCATAGGCGTGACCAGTGCGGTGAAGGCACCTTCAAATCGTTTCATTGTCTCCTCCTTATAATTCGCCTGTCATGCAAGATACGGTCAGATCTCTGCTCTCAGCAGCAAAACAGCCTTCTTAACGTCGGCACTTCCGTATTCAAACAAAGGCTTCAGCTGTAATTTCACCTTTATACACGATATGAGCCGGGCCTCGGAGCAGGACTGCCGCGGCCTTCGTCTCATCCTGGTCAAGCAACTGCACCGTCAGTGCAACGCCACCGGATGTAACCATGTCCACCGGGGAGCTGACCAATCCTTTGGCCGCAGCAATCAGAGCGCCGGCAGCAACACCGGTACCACAGGCCATGGTCTCGTCCTCAACGCCCCGTTCATACGTCCGGATTCGAAACCCGTCTGTCGTCCGGCCGATAAAGTTGACATTCGTCCCGGCAGGGGCAAAGTCAGGGTGATGGCGTATCAGACGTCCCAGACCAACAACATCGACCATATCAATATCATCAGTAAAGAGAACCGCGTGCGGCACACCGGTGTCAACGCTGTGCACCAGAAACCTCTGTCCATCGACCTCAACCTGCCGATCAAAAAGAAAGGAGTGCGGTGGAGTCATGCGGATGGTGACCCGGGTATCGGCTACAGAGGCCTCGACCAGACCGGCCAGGGTCTCAAACCGCATCCGGGCGGCGGCAATTCCCTGCATGTACGCAAAACGGGCAACACACCGTGCTCCGTTGCCGCACATCTCCGCCTCTGAACCATCGGAGTTAAAAAAACGCCAGGAAAAATCGGCTCGTGTTGATGGTTCAACAAGAAACACCCCATCAGCGCCCACGGAAAACTTCCGGCGGCAGAGGAGCCGGGAAAACTCAGCCATCTTTTCCTGAGGGATCAGGGGCTGACGATGATCAATGATAATAAAATCGTTACCTGCTCCATTCATCTTCCAAAATGGAATCGGTAGGGGGAGAGTCTGCATAGCTACATGCCTTTATGATTCGGCTGACGGACTGGTTAGTTACTGATGTATATTTCCCGGGAACGGGGGCTTTCATTCGCCGGATTCTGTGTGTCAAAGCTGGAGATCGAATAAAAGAGCGGTGCAGCCGGTACCTGGGTGTCCGTAAAAATATTCAGAGGCAGAAGCGCTTCACCAATCAACGTTGGTGCGCTTTGGCTGGCTGTTCGCCGGTACAAACGATATCCGGCCAAATCACCGCTCTCAACGTGCTCCCAGAAGAGTTTGACCCCTGCAGCTGTTCGCAGGCCCTCAAATGAACCTGGAACCGGGGGCGCGGTCCGGTCCACTGGTCTCACCTGTACGGCTTCACTCAGGCCGCTGCGCATCATTCCCTGTGTATAAAGAGTAACCGCTTGGATCTGATACGTATACGCCTTACCATTTTCAACAGCCTCATCTATATACCTGCCGGCAGCAACAGGCTCGCCAAGTGCCTGCGCCTTCCCACCCTCCACTGCCCGGTAAATCTGGTAGCGGATTGTCGCATCTTTCTGTCCAGCCTCTTCACTGCGGACAACCGGCTGCCATTGCAATGTGTTGCTGCCGTCACCGGCCGCAACCGTCAGACCCTGTGGGACTGCGGGCGGCGTCTGCCAAAGAAAAGACACTTCATTGGAATCCTGAGATTCGGTCCACCACCCGGTTTTGCTGCGTACCATAAATACGTACATATACCCGGGCCGAAGATCTTTGACCTCGTATGTGACTGTACGACTGCCTTCAGGCGGTACAAGCCCGCCGGGAAGAGCAATCCGGGTCGTATACGGAACAGGACAGGTCGGGCAGTAGGACTGCACCGGTATCTCAGCCCGGTACAGTTCAAACCCGTCGATCTTATCAAGATCACGACCCGCCACAGACTGATCCGGATATCCCCAGGAGAACGTGGCACCCTGATCATCGACTTCCACCTGAAGATCCTGGATGGCCCTGGGCACAGCATGTTGAGGCGGTATGGGTTTATCCTTATACCCGCAGGCCATCAGCAGTACCATGGGCACCCAGACAACCAACGCACGGATCACATATTGCGGCCAACAGTGTCCGCATCTTTTCATGGCGTTATCCCCAGTGCATTCTCAACGCTGCGCAGCGCCTCTTCCACTCTGACCCGGCTTGTTCCCCCGTCACTCTGGCGAGAGTGCACAGACCCGTCAACGGAAAGGATATCGAACACGTCCGGCTCAATCAACCCGGAAAACTCCTGCAGCTCTGCAAGGGGCAACTCTGTCAGCTCACATCCCCGTTCCTGACACAGGGCAACAATACGACCGACCACGCCATGCGCCTGACGAAACGGCATATTCCGGCGTACCAGGTAATCAGCCAGATCAGTAGCCGTCATAAAACCGCCAACAGTGGCTTCTTGCAGACGCTGTACATTAAACTGAGTATTCTCAAGAAGTTCTGTGGTTATGGCCAGGCTGGACTTCACCGTGTCCAGGGCATCGAAGACCTGTTCTTTATCTTCCTGAAGATCCCGATTATAGGTCAACGGCAACCCTTTCACCGTCATCAGCAGGGCGACAAGCGCACCTGTAACCCGACCGGTTTTACCTCGGATCAGTTCAGGAATATCAGGGTTTTTTTTCTGCGGCATGATTGAAGAGCCGGTACAGTAGCGATCACCGATACGGATAAAGTCAAACTCTTTGGATGACCATAAAACCAGCTCTTCGGACAGACGACTGAGGTGCAGCTGTATCAGATTGAGGCAGAACAATACCTCCAGGGCAAAATCGCGATCACCGGTGGTGTCCATTGAGTTGGCCGTGATGGCTGAAAACCCCAGTTCTTCGGCCACTGACTGGCGGTCAATGGGCAAACCTGTCCCGGCCATGGCGGCCGCGCCCAGCGGCATGATATTGATCCGCACACGGCAGTCAGCCAGACGCTGCCGATCACGCTGAAACATTTCCACATAGGCCAGCAGATGGTGGGAAAGCAGTACCGGCTGCGCACGCTGAAGGTGGGTGTAGCCGGGCATGACTGCACCGAGATACTTCCGGGCCTGACGGGCAAAAGCCTTTTGGGTCTCGCAGAGCAGCTCATCCAGAACATCGACCTCGTCGCGCAGGTAGAGTCGAAAATCCAAATTAACCTGATCATTACGGCTGCGGGCGGTGTGCAGTTTCGCACCGGCCGGACCTATCCTGGCGGTCAGAGCACTTTCAATATTCATGTGCACGTCTTCAAGCTCAGGTTTGAAGACAAACTCACCGCGATCAATCTCCCCTTCGATCTCGCTCAATCCCTGAAGAATGGCATCACGCTCCTCATCACTGATCAACCCCTGACGGGCCAGCATGCGGGCATGCGCCTTGGAGCCCATAATATCATGGTGATACAGACGAGAATCATAATGAATCGAGGCACTGAACTCTTCGACAGACGCAGCGGTGGTATCGGCAAAACGCCCACCCCACATCTTCCCGGATGGTGAAGTTGAATGTGTACTCATCTCTTCTGCTGATGGGCCTGAATACGTAAACGTAAACTGTTTAAACGAATAAACCCGGTGGCATCGGCCTGATTGTACACCTCATCCTCCTCAAAGGTGGCAAAGGATTCCGAGTACAACGAGTTTGCTGATTTTCGTCCGACCGGCGTACAGTTCCCCTTGTACAGCTTGAGGCGAACCGTTCCGCTGACCGTGGTCTGGGTATCATCCATGGTACGCTGCAACAGCTGCATTTCAGGGGAGAACCAGAAGCCGTTGTAGATCAGCTGCGAGTATCTCGGTATCAGACTGTCACGGATCGCCATGACCTCACGATCCAGGGTGATGGTCTCCAGATCGCGATGAGCAGCCCGTAAAATAGTGCCGCCTGGGGTTTCGTACACACCGCGGGACTTCATGCCGACAAAGCGATTTTCCACCATATCCAGCCGGCCGATACCGTTATCGCCACCCAAACTGTTGAGTCTGGTCATCAGCGCCACCGGCCCTAAGCGCTCACCATCAATAGCCACGGGGGTTCCCTGCTCAAAATCGATTTCAACGTAGGTCGGTGTGTCCGGTGCCCTTTCCGGCGACACGGTCAATTTAAACATCTCCTCGTCTGGTTCGTTCCACGGGTCCTCAAGAAGTCCCCCTTCAAAACTGATATGGAGCAGATTTTCATCTGAACTGTAGGGGTTTTTCTTGGTGACAGGAATCGGGATATCGTGTTCCCGGGCAAAGGCGACCAGCTTTTGTCGCGAGTTGAGATCCCAGATACGCCATGGGGCGATAATGGTCAGCCCGGGGTTAAGAGCCAGATAGCTTAATTCAAAACGGACCTGATCATTGCCCTTTCCCGTGGCTCCGTGGCTGACCGCATCCGCCCCCTCCTCGGCAGCTATGCGCACCTGTTCTTTGGCAATCAACGGCCGGGCCAGTGAAGTCCCCAGCAGATACGATCCCTCGTAGATGGCATTGGCGCGGAAAGCGGGAAAGATATAATCCCGGACAAACTCTTCACGCAGATCAGCAACAACAACCTTTTCAGCTCCGGTGGCCAGGCCTTTGGCACGAACAGCGTCCCAGTCCTCTTTCTGACCGATGTCAGCGGCGTAGGCGATGACCGGACAGCTGTACTCATTGGCCAGCCATTTTAAAATAACCGAGGTGTCCAACCCGCCGGAGTAGGCAAGTACAATTTTTTTCGTTGTCATACTATGGCTCTATCACTGCCCCATGGGGACTAAAATTTCAGTTAACATCAACGGGCGGTGAGCATGAAATGCTCTAAAAGCGCTGCATGAATATGCATTTTGTTTTCCGCCTGATCAAACACCACACTTTGTGAACCTTCCAAAACGTCATCGGTAATTTCCTCGCCGCGATGGGCGGGCAGACAGTGCAGGACAATGGCATCTTCGGCAGCCTTTGCCAGCAGATCTGCATCCAGCTGGAAATTCCGGAACACTTCCTGTCGCTCTTCCTGCTCGTCCTCCTGGCCCATTGATGCCCAGACATCAACATTCACGACCTCAGCATTGGCAATTGCCTCTACCGGATCGTTGCACACGATAATCGGTGACGAACTGCGCTCACGAGCCTGTGCCAGAATCCGGGCATCTGGTTCAAAACCAATCGGGCAGGCAAGGGCCAGAGGAAAACCGAACACCGATGCCGCCTCAATCCAGGAGTTGGCCATATTGTTGCCGTCACCGATCCAGGCGGCTTTAGTCTGCTCCAGGGTTCCCTTGTATTCAAGCACCGTCATCAGGTCGCTGAGCACCTGACAGGGATGATGCAGATCGGTGAGTGCGTTGATGACCGGTACTGTAGCATACCGGGCCAACTCCTCCACCACCTCCTGGCCGAAGGTACGCACGACAATTGCATCCACATACCGGGACAGCACCCGGGCCGTATCTTTCAGCGGTTCACCACGGCCCAGCTGCGATTCCTTGGCAGACATAAAGATCACCTGTCCGCCAAGCCCATACATGGCCGCCTCAAACGAAACCCTTGTCCGGGTGGAGGGTTTTTCAAAGAGCAGACAGATGGCGCGGCCGGCAAGCTGCTGGTGACGGATACCCTGCCCCCGCTCCTTCTTTAAAGTCCGGGAACGATCAATGATAGACTGCAGATCTTTTTGAGAAAAATCGGCTAACGACAGAAGATGGTTGTTCATGAAAGTAAGCTATCCTCTACATCCAGTGCCGCCAAGGCACCTCTTCCAGGTCCGCACAGATTATACGGACCGTATTTTACAGAGAAAGAGTTAACTGATACAAAAAAACAGCGGGTTTGCAAAGGTATTTTAGGGGAAACCATGCACCCCCTGTGTACGTGCTCAAAAGCAAGGGATCGCTACAGACTTCCCCCGGCGGAGCTGTCAAAAAAAAGGGCGCAGACAAGGATCTTAACACCAATGCCGATCAAAATGGCTCCACCGGTGACCTCGGCCTGTTTGCCCCAACGTTGACCAACCCTGGTCCCGAAACAAAGACCCACAACTGTAAAACCACAGGCCACCAGCCCAATGACCAGCGCCGGGAACCAGATCGTAACCCTGAGCATCGCCAGACTCAGGCCCACTGCCAAGGCATCGATACTGGTCGCGACAGAGAGCATAACCATGGTTGTGCCGCGGCTCGGATCTCTCTGTTCTTTCGTGTCCCCTCCCGCAGTGATCGCCTCTCGTATCATCCGTACACCGATGAACAGAAGAAGCCCAAAGGCGACCCAGTGACTCCAGGCAACCGTGAATGCCTGCAAGGTTTGCCCGGCCGACCAGCCGATCACCGGCATCATGGCCTGAAAGAGGCCGAAGTGAAAGGCCAGTCGGAAACATGGCCGGAAGGTCAGGGGACAAAGTACAGCACCTGCAGCAAGGGCAACTGCAAAGGCGTCCATGGCAAGGGCCATGGCAAGGCCCAGCAAAGAGAAAGCATCCACGGATCAACAGAAACAGCACCACATATTTGAGGGTCAGCTGAACTGATCAAAAACAGATCCCAGCTTGCCGACCAGTTGATCGATCTCTTCCTTACTGACAATCAGCGGCGGCACAAACCGAAGCACCCGGTTGCCGGCAAAGTTGATCAGGACCCCCTGTTCAAACATCTGAGCCACAATGGCCGCTCCCTGTTCAATGCCCTGTTCGGTGAGAACCAGACCCAAAAGCAGGCCGGCTCCCCGTACACCACCGGCAAGATGAGGGTACTGCGCTGCCAGGGCTTCAAGCCGGGCAACAAAGTAACGGCTCTTCTCCTGCACTGAATCGAGAAATCCATTGCTCAGCAAAACCGTCAACACCTCCACTGCGGCAGCCGCTGCCACCGGATTACCGCCAAAGGTGGAGGCGTGCGAACCTACGGTCAGGGACGCTGCTATCTTGTCTGTTGTCAGCATGGCCCCGATGGGCAGTCCGTTCCCCAGTGCTTTGGCCAGCGTCATGATGTCCGGTGTAACGCCGAGCTGCTCATGGGCAAACAGGGTGCCGGTCCGCCCGAGGCCGGTCTGAACCTCATCAAAGATGAGCAGCAGACCATGCTGATCACAGACACTGCGGATAGCTCGCAGGTATTCGGGGTCCAACGGCCTGACGCCGCTCTCACCCTGGAGAGGTTCACACAGGATGGCACAGGTGCGTGGAGAGATCAGTTTTTCAATGGCCTGCGGGTCGCCGAATTCAGCGTGAATAAAACCTTGCGGCAGGGGTTCAAACCCCTGATGGAACTTAGGCTGGCCAGTGGCGGCAACAGTGGCCAGGGTTCGGCCATGAAAGGAACCGGCAAGGGCGATGATCTCGTAGCGGCCCTGACTGCTATGAATCCGCGCCAGTTTGATGGCTGCCTCATTGGCCTCGGCACCGCTGTTGCACATAAAGACCCGATCGGCAAAACTGTTCGCCACTAAAAGTTCTGCCAGCTCGATCTGCGGCGGGGTATGAAACAGGTTGGACACATGGACCAGTGTTCCTGCCTGACGGCAGATTGCCTCGGTAACCTTGGGATGACAATGTCCCAGCGAACACACGGCAATGCCGGCAAGAAAATCAAGATACTCTTTCCCGTCCGCATCCCAGAGACGGCAACCGCTTCCCCTGACCATTGCCGCCGGGAACCGGTTGTATGTCCCTATAAATGCATCCTCACTCCGCTTAATCCACTCCGCATTCTTCATGCCACCAACTCCGTACCTATGCCTTTTCTCGTGAAAATTTCCAGCAGAATCGCATGCTCCTGCCGGCCATCAATAATATGTGCCTTGGCCACACCGCCATCCAGCGCCGACTTGCAACAGTTGACCTTGGGTATCATTCCGCCCCTGATCACTCCGGCTGCAATCAGATCATCAATCTGCTCCCGGTAGATTGTGGAAATCAGTTCACCACTGCTGTTTTTGACCCCTTCGACATCGGTCAGCAGCATCAGCTTAACGGCATTCATTTCAGCGGCAATGGCTCCTGCAACCAGATCTGCATTGATGTTGAATGCCTGCCCATCCTCCCCAACCCCGACCGGTGCAATAACCGGAATGAAATCCTGCCTGTCAAGGGCAGCAAGAATTTCAGGATTGACTGCGGTGACCTCCCCGACCCGCCCCAAATCGATCAGTTCCGGTGGCTGATCACCGGCCGCCGGTTTGCCGTGCAGGGTCATCTTCCGTGCCTGGACCAGATCACCATCACGGCCGGACAGGCCGACAGCCTTGCCGCCGCAGTGATTGATCAGACCGACGATCTCCTTGTTCACCTTGCCCACCAAAACCATCTCGACCACATCCATGGTTTCGCCGTCAGTCACCCGCATTCCCTGTACATAACTGGGGGTCACCTGCATCTTCTCCAGAAACAGATTGATCTGCGGGCCACCACCATGCACAATAATCGGATTGATGCCGATATACTTCATCAGGATAACATCAAGGGCAAAATTACGTTTGAGCGTCTCATCAATCATGGCGTGACCGCCATACTTAATGACCACGGTTTTCTCTCTGAACTCCCGGATATACGGTAGAGATTCGACCAACACCTTGGCTTTGGCAATTTCGTCTCGTATCATCGTTTGTCGCTGACCGCTACAGCCTCCAGATCTTCTTTATATGTTCACAATATCAAAATATTACTCTACTCCTGCTGCTGTAGACTGTAAACCAATCTGTCCCTCTCCAGGGAAAAAAACAGGCCTTCATGGTCCGGCCTTTACATTTTCCCTGGAAGTAAGTAGTATCCGCAGACTTGCAAAAACTAAACCTAAACCGTATCGTCCAGTATTTTTGTACATGACCAAGGGTCAGTTATGAAACACCTCGCCGCTGCACTTCGAATAGCTCTCTGCTGCGTTATCATGATTTTCTGTGGCGGCACTGTCTCCTCTTTTGCCGCTGAAGAGGCAGCCGTCCCCATCAGTATCGAAGCAAACCGCATGGTCTCCCAGGAGAACAAAAACTCGGTTGTCTTTATCGGCAAGGTTGACGCCCGTCAGGGCAATCTCATTATTCACTCCGACGAGATGACCGTTTATTACACCGAACAAAAAGACGAACAGACGACAGGTACGGACAGTCGATTCACCAATCAGGTGGACCGGCTGATCTGCATCAACAATGTCAAGATCAGTGAGGGTGACTGGCTTGGAACCGGTGACCGGATGGACTATTTTGCCAAGGATCGCAAGGTCGTGCTGAGCGGCAATGCCAAAGCCTGGCAGGGGCAGAACATGGTCTCCGGCAAAACTATTGTCTACTATCTTGATGAAAAACGTTCAGTGGTCGAACCGGGGACAGACGCCAAAGGCAGAGTCCGGGCCGTTATCCATCCGGAATCAAAGAAAAAGTAATGCAGAGCACTTCGATACTCGAAACCCGGGATCTCGTCAAAAAATATCGGGATCGGCGGGTGGTTGACCGGGTCAACCTGCAGGTCCGCAGCTCATCCGTGGTCGGCCTGCTCGGCCCGAACGGTGCAGGCAAAACCACCACCTTCTATTCCATCGTCGGCTTTATCCGACCGACCAGCGGCGCCATACTCCTTGACGAGGAAGATATAACCGCGCTCCCGATCCACAAACGTGCCTCGCACGGTATCACCTACCTGGCGCAGGAGCCTTCGGTGTTCAAGAAGCTGACCGTTGAGGAGAATATCCGTATTGTCCTGGAACCGTTGGGATTGCCGCGCAATGAGATCAATAACCGAATCAGCGAACTGATGGCTGAACTGAAGCTGGAATACCTGGCCGGCAACAAAGGGCATGCCCTTTCAGGTGGAGAACGACGCCGGGTGGAGATCATGCGAGCCCTGGCAACACGACCACGATTTATCCTCCTGGACGAACCCTTTGCCGGGGTGGATCCGCTGTCCGTGGTTGATCTGCAGAAAATCATCCGCGAACTGAAACAAAAGGGTCTGGGAATCCTGATCTCTGATCACAACGTCCGTGAAACATTGCAAGTCTGTGACTCAGCCTATATCATGAATAACGGCCAGATCCTGACCAGCGGCAGAGCTGATGAAATTATCCAGAGTGCTGTCGCCAGAAAAATGTATCTTGGTGATCATTTCACCATGTAGGCACCATCCGGTCTCTTAGTTATGGCGCTCGAACTCAGACAGAATCTCAAGCTTGCACAAAAACTGGTCATGACGCCGCAACTGCGACAAGCCATCAGGCTGTTGCAGCTTGGCCGTCTCGAACTGACCGAAGCCCTCCATGCAGAACTCGAACAAAACCCCATGCTGGAAGAGGTACCAAGCCTGCTGGAACAGCCTGTCAATCCCGAAGCGCTCAATGCCGAAGAAAATCCCTACCAGGCCGAGACTGCTTTCACTGACCGGGTAAAAGGAGATGACCCGGCCACTGTTGCTGAAATAAACTGGAACGACTATGTTAACTCGTTTGATTCCGATCTTTCATTTTCGCGAGAGACGCCACCCGCCGATGCCCCCTCTCAGTTCGATTTCATCTCCACCACCCCGGATTTAACAGCCTATCTCCAGTGGCAACTGACCCATCTTGATCTCACGGAACAAGACATTCTTCTCACCACCTTCATCGTCTGCAACCTCAATGAACACGGTTTTCTGGAGGCCACCATTGAAGATATCCGTGCGTACGGCCAGTGCACCGCTGAGGAGGCTGAGGGGGCACTGCGCCTTGTGCAGAGCCTGGAGCCTGCAGGAGTGGGCGCCATGGATATCCGTGAGTCTCTGCTCCTGCAACTTGACCGCCTTGATTACTATGATACGCTGCCCTATCAGATAGTCGACCAGCACATGCCTCTGCTCGAGACCCAGAATTACGCGAAGCTGGCCCGGGAAGTCGGCACAACGCAGAAAAAGATTCTTGAGGCCATCGCCGTTATCCAGGAGCTGACACCCTATCCCGGCAATGAGTTCAGCAACCGGCAGATCAACTACGTGATTCCAGATGTCTATGTGTACAAAATCGACGGCGAATTTGTGATCCAGCTCAATGACGAAGGTCTACCGCAGCTCCAGCTTTCAGAAGAGTACCTGAAACTGCTCAAACAGCGAAGCACCGGCCTGAGTGCAGAATCAAAGAGCTATCTGCGCGAAAACAAGCGTAATGCGGAATGGTTTATAAAGTCCATCGATCAACGACAAAAAACCATTTATAAGGTCATGGAGAGCCTGCTTAAGTTTCAACGTGACTTCTTCGAGTCCGGGCCGGCCGCCATGAAGCCGTTGATTTTACGTGACGTTGCCGAGGATATCGGCATGCATGAGTCAACCATCAGTCGGGTGACCACCAACAAGTACGTCCACTGTCCGCAGGGAATCTATGAGTTAAAATATTTTTTCAGTACAGCAGTCTCAACCCCGGATGGTGACACGGTGGCTGCAGAAGCCATCAAGACGAGAATTCGCCAACTGATCAACAGCGAGAACCCCGCCAAACCGTTAAGCGACAACAAGATCTCTGAACTGCTGAGCAAAGAAAATATCACCGTTGCCCGGCGCACTGTCGCTAAATACCGGGATCAACTTAAAATACTACCGGTAAAATACCGGAGACAACGATGATGCGTGCAGGCAATGCGATGTACCGGTTGCGGCGTGATGCAATAATTCTCGATATGAAGGCGAACACCAAGGAGGCGGCACTTCGTGAACTGGCAGGGATAGCTGCCACTCTGGCGGGTCGTTTTACGGAAGAGACATTCTACAACATCCTGCTGGACCGCGAAAATATAGGCTCGACCGGAGTCGGCAACGGTGTTGCCATTCCCCACGGCAAGATTGACAGCCTTGACGAAACACTGGTCTGCTTTGGGCGCAGCCGGGACGGTGTCAACTTTGATGCCATTGACAACCGTCCGGTCCATCTTTTTGTGGTGATTTTTTCTCCAACCCATGAGGGTGAAGAATATCTGCAGACCCTGGCCTCGGTCAGAAGAATGCTCAAACAACCCGGCAGGCGGCAAAAGCTGTTCAACAGTTCCGACCACGACGCCATCATAGACGTATTCACCACCTGGAAATAATGCTCACCGGCTTTAAATCCTCTGTGTATCAGCTGCTGCGAATCATCTCCGCGATTTGAAAGGCCATTTCCAGTGCCTGCTCGGCATTGAGCCGCGGATCACAGGTGGTCAGATAACGCAGGCCCAGCTGGGCATCGGAAAGCTGTCGCGCTCCGCCGATACACTCTGTCACGTCGTCACCGGTGAGCTCAAAATGCACACCGCCCGGCACCGTACCCTCAACCCAGTTCAACTCGAAAAAGCAGCGTAACTCCGACAAGATATTGTCGAAATCCCGGGTCTTGTGGCCGGACTCGGCTTTAAAGGTGTTGGCATGCATCGGATCACAGGTCCAGAGCACATGGTAACCGGATTTTTTGACTGCTCTGAGCAGCGGCGGCAGGTACTTGTCGATGACCTTATAGCCGAATCGGGTAATAAGCGTGATCCGGCCGGGTTCATTCTCTGGATTTAACCGTTCAACAATGGCGAGGATATTATCGATATCATGGCTGGGACCGACCTTTATGCCGATCGGATTACGTACCCCTCGCAAAAACTCCACATGGGCTCCATCCAGCTGCCGGGTCCGATCGCCGATCCACAACATATGTGCAGAACAGTCGTACCACCCGCCGGCCACCGAGTCTTCCCGTGTCAACGCCTGTTCGTAGCCGAGAAACAACGCCTCATGGGAGGTGAAAAACTGAGCCTCCTTCAACTGAGGGATATCCGTGGAAATGCCGATGGTCTCCATGAATTTGAGGGCATTGCTGATCTGTTTGGCCATACGTTCGTACGACCGTCCCATGGGTGACTGTCTGACAAATTCCTGATTCCAGGCCTGAACCCGGTGCAGCGAACTGAAACCGCCACGGGTAAAGGCACGCAGCAGGTTCATGGTCGCGGCTGACAGATGATACCCTTTCATCAGGCGATCAGGATCCGGGATACGGGCCTCCAGAATGGGATCTGCCGAGTTGGCCATATCACCGCGATAACTCGGAATCTCAAGACCATTGATATTCTCCGTATCACTGGAGCGCGGTTTGGCATACTGGCCGGCAATACGACCGACCTTGACCACGGGTTTGTTGCCGGCATAGGTGAGGATGACCGCCATCTGCAACAGTACTTTAAGGGTCTCGCGAATATTCGGCGCTGTACAGCGGGAAAACTCTTCAGAGCAGTCACCGCCTTGCAGCAAAAAGGCCTCTCCCCTGACAGCTTTGGCCAGCATTGCTTTCAGGTCTCTGATTTCACCGGCAAAAACCAGGGGCGGCAGCAGGGACAGGGTTTGAATGATCTCGTCATATCGCTCCTTATCCGGCCAGTTCGGTTGCTGCAGGGCCGGGAATTTATGCCAACTCAACTTGTTCCAGTTTTGTGTCTCTGCCATGATCATTATCTTTCTTTAGGGTTTTTTACGTAGTCAACCGGTGGGTTGGCATCATTTTTTTTTACGGGTGTGGAGCTGTCTGTCGGGCAACGACTGCCGAGACAGCAGATATCCAGATCAAAAACGTTGAGGATACGCAGGGCCTGTTCACGCCGTTTAGGGTCGGCAAACGGTTCAAACGCATATGCATAGAACAGTTGTTCCGCCTCTTTTCGATCGGGGATACAGTCAAGACCTGCAGCCACGACCGTGCCGTGTTTTGTTTCCAGTAATTCGGCGTCCCGTCCGTTGGTGACCACGGCCAGGGGTATCCGATAATCCGGTTCAAGAATTCGAGCCGCGGCAATAGCCGCCTTCTCTCTGGTCACCAGGGAGCCGGGCCCATAACGGAGAATAAACAATCGCCGGCCATGTATGCTGACAGCCAGCTCGATGCGTGTCTGTACCTGATTGTTGTTGAAACAGGAATGAATAACCAGTCGCGGCTCAAGCTCCTCCCGTTTGTAGCCCAGATCCTCCACTAGCCGCCTGGCGAGTTGCTGGCGGATGCGCTCATCATCGGTATCCGGTAACACCTCGCCGGTCAGATAGTCGATCAGATCGCCATAGACGATATGATGTCCGGTGGTATCTATCATAGCGGTACTGGAAAGCCAACCGACGGACTTCAAGGAACCGGAAAAACGGTGAGCCGGCTACTGTACCATTGATCATCAATATTTCGGCTGGCAGCATGGATCGGTCAACAGTACAATCAGACCTTGCAGATAATCGTGGATCATTTATTTTGTCAATCTACATTTGACGAGAACCTGCAACAGCATCTTCTTCAATGGACAGACAGTAACCATCAAATCCTGGAACGCTCATCTTACTGTAAAATTCCAGGTCTGCATACACTGTTTATCCCCGTTATTTCCCACATCACTCTTGCTTAAATATACTTTTGCCATGCACCCTACTGACAATCCACCAACTGCAACCCGCTGGCTACAGGTTTCATTGCTCTGTCCCCTGCTTCTTATAGACCCTGCCACAGACTTACTGGGTATACTGAGCGGATCCGGGGTCGAGCAGAGTCCAGAGACCGAAGCCGGAGCAACGATCAGCGGTTTTTTTCAACTCACAGCCACAGACAACGGACAGGAACTGGAAGAGGCTGTTAAGAGTATCCGTACCCTGGTTGAAGATGAAATGACCGCGCTCTTCTCTCTCTATGGTCTTATCCCCAACCAGATGCACCTCACCGTCCTGGCTGATCAGGATTGGGCCACCAGCTGGCAACAGTACTTCAAACCCTTTGCGGTTATCCCCGGGCTCGTCATCAAACCATCCTGGGAAGATTATCAACCAGAACCCGATGAATCCGTTATTGAGATGGACCCGGGCATGGCGTTTGGCACCGGACAACATGCCTCAACCTGTATGGCCCTGGACCTCCTCAAAAACAGCATGGAAACCATCCACCCTCAGTCCGTGCTTGATGTCGGCACGGGCACCGGTATTTTAGCCATGGCCGCCGCCCTCTTCGGAGCCGGGAACATCATTGCCATTGACAACGATCTGGAGGCCGTCACCGTTGCCAAAAATAACGTTGCCCATAACCGGTTATCCACAGCCATTACAGTGAACAGCACCTCTCTCGAACGGATTTCCGGCCCCTTTCAACTGGTCTGTGCCAACATTATCCATGACGTGCTTGTCAGCATGGCGGAACAGTTCACCCGGTTGACAGAACCAGGGGCACACCTTGTCTTGGCGGGGCTGCTCAGCGGTCAGCAGGAGGACAGTATCAAAGCTGTTTACAGTGCCCTTGGCTGGCAGCTGCTGGATCATCGTCTCCGGGATGAGTGGGCTGCATTGCAGCTGGTCCGTCTGGAAAAACCATAATTTTTCCATTAGCCTTTTCCTGAAACAAACGAAGGCTGCAGGCGTTGCACGTCGTGTCAGGTGGCGGACAGCCGTGTGCTGACCTTGATTGTTTTGGTTCAGCGTGAATTGGAGAATTCAACCGTTTGAGTTAGTCTACAACAACGGAGGAATTCACCATGCGCAAACAACGAAAAAATTACACCGGTCAGGAGAAAGTCTTGATTCTCAAGCGG